>WNFB01001978.1_pt1 | contig 17726 bp, 13 predicted proteins | sample 5400501 | NCBI WGS metagenome assembly WNFB01 (sample SAMN13153341, study PRJNA577476) | soil metagenome | isolation source: 200 cm saprolite under Douglas fir tree site 2 hole 1 | place: USA:California | collected 2015-04-18 | reverse complement strand
ACAATTCAAAAACCAGGGCTGAGCTGCGAATTCAACGGGCTCGGTTTCATAAAAAGACGAAACTGCGACCACCTCACCGAAAGCTCCCAGACGGGCTATAGCCGCGTTCAAGTTCGCGGCCCGGTCGCCAACGTTTGAGCCCAGCGAAAGATAGACGAGCTTGTGCACGGTTCAGTAGTTTCCAGTTTCTAGGTTCAAGTTTCCAGAAAAAAGTGAGGGAGGAGGTCTGTAGCGGTGAACTTCCCGCAGCTGCATGGGATGGAACTTTGGACTGCAACGGGCGAAGCCCGTCTCCAACCCCTTTCCTGCAAAATCCCGCTCAATGCACCAATTACCTTAGTCACTTTCATGGCTCTGGAAGCGGAGGCTACCATCAAGTTCCATGGAGCTGGAGTCGCTTCTCCTGAGTCGCGATCCGCAAGTCATTCGTGTCTTGCGACCGACCCTGGAGAAACTGTCAATCGGTGTGGAAGTGTGCCGCGGAGCCCGCTCCGGCGATGAAATCCTTTCTTCCGAGAAGTTTGACGCCGTCATTGTGGACTGCGACGACCTACAGGGCGGCTTGGAAGTGCTCGAGGGCCTGCACAAGGGCAGGAGTAACAAGAACTCGGTTGCCTTTGCCATCCTCAACGGGAACACCACCACCCAAAAGGCCTTCCAACTGGGCGCAAATTTTGTTCTGCAGAAGCCGATTTCTCCACTCAATGCCATGCGCTGCTTCAGCGCCGCAGTTGGATTCATGGCTCGCGAACGGCGGCGTTATTTCCGGCACCGTGTGGAAATCCCGATCACCATCGTATTTGGCCAAAGTGAGGAATTGAAGGCAACCACCACCAACATCAGCGAAGGCGGCATGGCCATACGGTTTCGGGGCAAGCTGCCCAAGGGCGGGGTCTCAAAGGTCGTCTTCGCCCTTCCTGAGACCCATATCTCCATGGAACCCAAGGGAGAGATCGCCTGGGCGGATGGAGCCGGGCGCGCTGGTCTCCGCTTCACCGAAATGCCAAAGAGTTCGCAGGAGCAGCTGGACCAGTGGCTGACCGAACAGCTAGAAAAACCGGAGCAGCAGTAAACTGAAATCTTAGTTGGCCCATTCACAGCATCAATTCCCAACCAACTGCTTGTGCTTTTCCGCAGCCTCTCCAGCGCTTTCCCCGCGTCCACTGGGGTACCCAGGTTAGGACTTGCCGCCGTCAGAACTCACCATACAGTATTAGAGAGAATTCACCACAGGGTGCAGGCCTTATGCTTTCTATTCATGTAAGAATCGATCGTGCGCAACGGCTGCTGCGAATGTTGGAAGAGGATGCGCCGCTGCTGGCGATCCGAGTCGCCGAATTGCCCCTTGAGCACCAGCAATCGGCGGAAACCTATGCTGCCCAATTGCGGTCGCAAGCCCGGGCGGAGCTAGAGAAGCTGCTGGAAGAGGGCTCCCTCTGGGACTCCAACGATCCCACTCCGCAGCCCGCCGACTAATTGCGCCCCTAAACAAAATGTCCGTCCCGCAGGACAGGGAGGGATATGGACACAGCGTCAAGTCTTCTATCTCTTGTCTGCCTCTGGTGCTTTTCGCCCCTGTCATCGCTGCCTGGTCGAGACTTGGTTACTTGCCAACAGGTTTACGTCAGAGCATCTGTTCGGCTGAAGCCGGCAGCGACGGGGACGCAGGTTGCCGATCCTCCTCCACCGTGGTTTCCTCCCATAGCGTGCGGTCACGCAGCAGGCGGGAAACCAGGGCCGTGTGCATGGCATGCCCGGCACGGTCAGCCACCACATTGCCCAGAATCTGTTTGCCGAGCAGCGCCAGATCCCCAATCAAATCGAGAATCTTGTGGCGGACGAACTCGTCTGCAAAGCGCAGCGGGGGATTTTCCAAGCCCTCCCGCGTCAGCACCACGCAATTCTCGATTGAAACGCCGCGGATCAGGCCCATATTGCGCAGGGTCGGCTCATCCTGACGCGAACCGAATGTTCGGGCTGGTGCGATCTCGCGGAGGTATTTGCCGTTCGACAGATCCACCCTGAAGGTTTCCTTGCCGATGAGCGGGTGAGGGAAATTGATGGTGTAGGCGACCGAATAGCTGCCCGCCGGATACACCGCGATGAACTTGTCACCTTCCCGCAGCTCCAGCTCGCGGCGGATGCGAAGATAGGTGCGGGGACGGCGCTGTTTGCGGATTCCTGCTTTACGAATGGCTTCCACGAAGGGATGCGCGCTACCATCAAGGATGGGCAGCTCCAGATTGTCGAGTTCGACGATCGCATTGTCGATGCCGCAGCCGATAAACGCGGAAAGCAAATGCTCGGTGGTGGAGATCAGCACGCCCTTCTTCATCAGGCTGGTGGCGTAGCTGACCCGCGCCACGTTGCGGCTGACCGCTTCCACGTCGAAGCCATCGAGATCGGTCCGGCGAAAGACTACTCCGGACCCAGCAGGCGCGGGCAAGATGCGTAGCTGGACCGGTGCCCCGCTATGCAGGCCCAAGCCGCGAAATTCCACGGGCGTGCGGATTGTTTGTTCCTGCTTCAACCTTCAGTCTCGCTATCTTAATTTGTTTGATGAGGAGATTACTGCCAGGGTGGGAAAAGGTGTCTGTGGCAAATTAGCCACAGTGCGTGGCGCTTTGCCAACGTTGGCGGCTTCTCCAATTAACCTAAGGCTTGCAGACACTTAGCGTGGGGCCCAACTCGGGTTCACTTCTTAGGTGCGGGCCTGTTCGGATCGTAGCTGACCGAAGCCTCAAACAGTGAATCACTCAGCCCCTTGTCGTAGCTGACCGAGTTCAAAAAGCGCTGGTAGGACATCTCGCCGTTGTAATAACGAGTGATGCTAAAGGGAGTCATGATGCCTTGCACTGCGCGATATTTGTCGTAAACCTCGTCCTCCACATTGCGCTGTTTGTCCGTGGGATCACGCCAGGAGAAGGTTTTCTTTACTGGAAGATGAGTACTCGCGTCGATGAACAGCGTGACTGACTCATTGCGCGAACTCGTGATCGTGACTTGCTCGACCGGCTTTTGCTCCGCTACTGTCGGACCTTCGTAAAATAGCGCCACTCCCGGCTCGGCCAGCCACTTGCGCAGCACCCACTCGAGCGAGTAGCGGCGTCGCCGCAGATAGTCGGCAAGCGCGTTAGCATCTAGCGCCCGTGTACCCTTGTACGTGATCTCGTATCCTTTATCGCCGTTGTAAATGACCACGATATCGTTCTTGTCCTTGATTGGCACGTTGCCAACCGTCCACCAAAGAATGTGGTAATTGCGCAAATGCAGTATTTCCAGGCGATCTTTGTCCGGGTACTTGGTCAGGAGCCCAAAGGGAGTCCCAGCGCTGTTGCTTTCGCCACGGTGGAAAGTGTAATAGCGTCCATCTTGGGTCTTTTCCCGGAAAGTCAGGTAAGCCTGGCCGCCGAGAGCGTCGATCGTTTTGTCGACGAGCGCGTGTGCCTTGCGGGCATTTTCGTCCTCCACCGGCGGGGTTGATCTTGCGGCGGCTCCGGAGGTCTGCGCTGCGGAGGTGGCGAGAAGCAGGAAGAGAGCGAGGAAGCGATTGGTGATCGGATACATGACCGGCTCTCTAAGGAAGTATTCTAGCGGAGATGTTCTTAGATTGCAGGGAATCGAGCCTTGATCGGGCAATCAGCCCGTCAGCACCGCGCCACCGTTCACATTGAAGACCTCTCCGGTAACGAAGCCGGCAAATTTGGTGCACAGGAACAGAATCGGGGCGGCGATTTCCTCGGGATTTCCCACCCGGCCCAGCGGAATCGTTGCAAAGATGGCGTCACGCGTCTTGGGATCATTCAAGGCAGGCCTGGACATGTCGGTATCCACCCAACCGGGCGCCACGGCATTCACATAAATGGCCTCGCTCGCCAGTTCTGTCGAAAGCCCCTTGACCATGCTGATGAGGGCCCCCTTGGTCGCGGCGTAATCGCAGTGAAACGCTTCGCCACGCTGTCCGGCAGTGGAACTGACAAGCACAATATGGCCTGCGGCGCCGCCGGATTTCCCCTGCTTTTTCATCTGCGCCACCGAGTGCCTGACCAGCGCGAAGACGCTGTCAAGATTGACAGCCACAGTGCTGTGCCATTGTGCTTCGGACATCTGATCGATCGACCTGCCCTCGGGTGGCCAAACACCGTGGTTGGCCACCAGGATGTCGAGGCGGCCGAACTGCTTGACCGTGGCCTGAATCAATTCACGCGCAGTCTCCGTGCCGGTCAAGTCACAGGGAAGTGCGATGCAGTTCTTCCCGCCACACTCTCGTGCAAGCTTTTCAGCCTCGGCTTTAGCCTTCCGAAAATTGAAAACAACGCGCGCATCGGCGGCGGCAAACATGCGGACCGTGGCCGCGCCGATGCCACGCGATCCGCCAGTGATGAGAGCCACTCTGCCGGAGAGGGAAAGGGAAATGGGCATACCTACATAGTTTCAAGTTTCGCATTTGAAGTTTCAAGTCAATGCCCAAGGTCAACCATTCGTCTTCCTCCATAGGTTGCCCGAAGGTAACCGTTTCTCAAGTTAAAGAAGAATGCAGATTCCGCCGAAGGAGCCGGTGTAGTCCTACGCCCAGATGCGAGGCAGAGCCGGCCTCTGGACAGGCTGGAGGATCTCTATGTGCAGTTGGATGTGTGTAATCGACGCGACGGTCCCACCCAGACCGGCTCCGCGAAAAGAGCGAGCCGCTACGGTGGGCATCCTCATTACATTCCTTCTTTCCGCAGCCACTGCGCTGGCCCAGCAGGAAACGAAAGACCTGACCGAAGCCAGCTTGGAGGATCTGGCCAACATTCAGGTCTACAGCGCGTCCAAGCACATGCAGAGCGTCAGCGAAGCCCCCTCTGCGGTAACGGTAATCACTGCAGACCAGATCCAAAAGTACGGTTACCGCACTCTGGCCGACATCCTGCGCAGTGTGCGCGGCTTCTACATCACCTACGACCGCGACTATAGCTACCTGGGAGTGCGCGGCTTCGAGCGGCTGGGAGACTACAACGATCGCATTCTGTTGCTGGTGGACGGTCACCGCATTAACAACAATATTTACGAACAGGCCATGCTGGGGACGGAATTTCCCGTGGACGTGGACCTTATTGAGCGTGTGGAAGTCATCCGCGGCCCCAGTTCTTCCCTCTACGGCAGCAATGCCTTCTTTGCGGTGATCAACGTTATCACCCGCAAGGCCCCTCAGCTCACAGGTGTGGAGCTTTCGTTCGAGCCGGCCAGCTTTGGTACCTACAAGGGACGGGCCAGTTACGGCGGCCGGTACAAAGGGATGGACATGCTGCTCTCCGGCACCTTCTACAACAGCCAGGGGCACTCCCTCTTCTTCCCCGAATTCAACAACCCGGCCACCAACAATGGCATCGTCCGCCATGGGGATGACGACGAGTCCCGGCACATCCTCACAACTGTCCGTTTCCGTGGCTTCACGGTGCAGGGAATGTACAGTTCGCGCGAGAAGGGGGTTCCCACTGCCTATTTCGGCACGGCGTTCAACGACCCTCGCACCCGTAACATGGATGACCATCAGTACGTCGATGTCAGTTATCAGCACCCACTAGGTGAAAAGTGGGACCTGGTTGTTCGCACCTCCTTTGACCAATACCGGCTGGAAGCTTTCCTTGCCGTCCCCTCCGGGCTGCCAGATGGATCAGTCGTGGTGGACAAAGCCTCCGGCCGGGGAAATTGGTGGGACGGCGAGCTGAAATTCAGCCGCACTCTGCTGGATAAGCACAAACTGACCTTTGGTTCGGAGATCCGCGACAATGTGGAACAAGACCAGGGTAACTACGACGCTTCCACCAGGACCTTCCAACCCACCAATCACGACTCGAACAATTGGGCTTTATATGCTCAGGACGAGTTCGCCATCACCAGCCGCCTGACCTTGAGCGCCGGGCTCCGCTACGACCGCTACTACAGCTTTGGTGGAACCGCTAATCCCCGCCTGGGCTTGATCTACCGTCCCGTCGGGCAAACCACCTTCAAACTGCTGTACGGTAGCGCTTTCCGCGCGCCCAACGTGTTTGAAACTTATTCCGCGGCGACGGGTCTCTTCGAGAACAATCTCCGGCTTACACCAGAGACGATCCGCAGCCTCGAGGGCGTGGTGGAACAGGGACTGGGTCAGCATTTCGAGCTATCCGGCAGCGTGTTCCGCAATAACCTGAACCATCTGATCTCGCAGCAGACCGACCCCAGCACCGGCTTGCTCGTGTTCAGAAACGCCGAAAAAGCACAGGCTGCCGGCGCCGAGATCGAGTTTGACGGCCGCTCCGCCCGTGGCCTACAGGGCACTGTGAGCTTTAGCTATGTGGACGGGGACGCCGCCAACCGAATCGACGAGAAACTAGAAAACTCGCCGCGCCACATGGCCAAAGTGAACCTGATTGTGCCCTTGGCTAAAAAGCGCCTATTCGCCGGCCTGGACGCCCAGTACACCGGTGTACGCCTGACAGAAGCTGGAACCCCGGTGGGCGGTTTCCCGATGTTCAATGTCACCTTGTTAGGCCACGCTCTGGGAAAGCACGCGGATCTCTCCGGCAGTATTTACAACCTCTTCGACAGGAAGTACTCGGACCCAGCAGCGGTCGGGTTCGTGCAAAACACAATTCAACAGGATGGAAGGAGCTTCCGGATCAAGCTCACCGGCAGATTTTGAAGATGTCGAACCTGGCGTGAGTTAGCCGGAGCCGAATCGAATCGACGCTTCCATCGAGGAACAGCGGCAAGGTGTAACAAACCACCGGGAAAGGAACGGACTGATGCGACGGGGAAGTGAACCGGGACGATCGCTATCCGGGACACTGCTAACCCGAGTGGTCTTACTGCTTGGCCTCGGCATTTTCGCTCCGTGCGCTCTATCCGTAGGGCAAATACAAACAGCGAGCCAATATCAGGTCGAGGCTGCCTACCTTTATAACTTCGCCAAGTTCACCGAATGGCCAAAGCAGAGCCTGCCGGAAGGTCCTTCGTCTCTGGTCATCGGAGTGGTGGGTGGCGATGACGAGTTTCTCGATGTCCTGAGGAGAACAGTCGCAGGAAAAACCATCGGACCCCATCCCGTCAACGTAAGACGTGCAAGCTCACCGGACGAAGTGAAATCCTGCCATTTAGTCTTCTTCCGCTCTTCCGAGCGGAAGCGCACTCAAAGCGCAATCGCTGGCTTACATCAGGCAAGCGTTCTTCTGGTCGGCGAGGAGCCGGCTTTCCTCCAGCAAGGCGGCATGATCAATCTGGTTTTGGAAAATGGAAGGATTCGTTTTGAAGTGGATCGTGCCTCGCTGGATCGGGCAAACCTCCGGCTTGGCTCGAACCTTCTGACACTGGCCAAAGCTGACAGTGGTTCACCCGACGTGCAGTCCGAGGGACCTCGCAAGCTCCTGGTCAGCCCTCCTGCTGTGTATCCCGATCTTGCTCAACGAATGAAGCTTACGGGAACGGTACAAGTGGAAGCCCTGGTGAGGCGCGACGGTACCGTGAAAGGAGTCAAAGTAATCGGGGGTCATCCTCTACTTGCGGAGGCCGTCACGCAAGCCATAATGAAATGGAGGTATGAGCCAGCGACGAAGGAAACGGTGGTATTGGTGAAGGTCAGCTTTAGCCCGCGGTTTTGAACGGTAATGGCAGAACCGACAACTGAGAACCGGGAACTGGCAACTGCATTTAAGTCCCCAAGCTCGATGACGCCCTCTCCGCCTTCAGCTCGCGGATCAGGATGCGCACCAGCATTCCGTCGTAGCGGGTCCCGCTCAGCCTCTCCAGTTCAGCCAAGGCTTGTTCGCTGCTCTTGGCAGCGGCAAACGAGCGCTCCGTGGTCATGTTCACGTAGGCGTCGGCGATGGCGATGATGCGTGCCCACAGAGGGATCTGTTCGCCGCGCAGGCCCGCCGGATAGCCGGCGCCATCGAACGCTTCATGATGGTGCTCGACCGCTTTCTGCAGCTTCTCGCTTCCCGGCACGGTTGCCACTATTTCAGCTCCCACGTGGGCGTGCATTTTCAACAGATAGAACTCATCTTCGGTGAGAGGTCCAGACTTGTTTAGAGTCTGCTCGGGCACGAAGATTTTGCCTACATCGTGTATCCGGGCGGCATAGGTCAGGTCGGCGACTTCTTCGGCGGGCAGGCCGAGAGAGCGCGCCACCACCTCGCAATAGCGGGCCACCATATCGCCGTGTCCGGAGCTGTTCAGCTCGCGCGACTCCGCGGCATGGGTCAAGGCTTCGATCGATTCCCGCAGGATGTTGGCATCATCGCCATCCTCTTCATCGCCGCCGAGTTTCTTGAGCGTAGTAATCAGTTCTTCCAAATGCTCGGGCCCGGTATGTTCGCGTTGCAGGAAACCTTCGATGTAACCCGAGATAAGCTGGCGCTGCATCGCCGCAGTTTCGCCCTCCACAAACTCTTCGGCGGTCGAGACCCGGTCACCGCCGGCGTGCTTGGAGACATACATTCCGGCATCCGCGACCCGAATAATGTCTTCCACCGAGAAGCCGTGCACGGGAAAACTGCCAACGCCGAAGCTGCCAGTGATTTGGTGTTCCTTCAACATGGCATCCTGGGCGATCCACAGGCGAAGGCGCTCCGCCAGAATCTGCGCCTGTTCCACGCCGGTTTCCGGCATCAGGATGATGAATTCGTCGCCGCCGTAGCGGGCCACCACGTTCGATTGCCGGCATTTTTGCTCGAGCAAGCGGCCCACCCGGGCCAGAACCAGGTCGCCCTCCAAATGGCCCAGGGTGTCGTTTACTGCCTTGAATTTGTCGAGGTCCATCAGTACGACTGAAAACGGCCGCCCGGAGCGCGAAGCGCGCTTCCACTCCGAAGTCAGAGCTTCCCAGAAAAAGCGCCGGGTCTTGATGCCGGTGAGACCGTCGGTAATGGACTGCTGTTGCAGCTTCTGGAAAACGAAGGCGTTGTGCAAGGCGGTGGCCAAAAGGTCGGCCAGCGTGTTCATCACCAGCACATCTTGCGGCGTAAAGGCGTCCTCGTTCCGGCTCTCGACGTTGAGTACTCCCAGCAGCGTCTCGCCGTAACTGATCGGAATGCACAGCACGGCGCGCGACTCGGGCAGCACACCTTGGAGATGTCCTTCCCCGGTCGTCTGCACCAGCGCGCTCTCCCCGGTTCGTGCCACCCGGCCGAGAATGCCCACCCCCAGCGGGATGCGCTTGCCCAGGGCCTGGGCCGTGGCACCGGCTTCCGCTTTGATCTCGATGTCCTTGGTGACGTAATCGAGAATGCCGATACCGATATGGTCGAAGTGGAAGTCTTTCTGGATGTGGCTGACAATTTCTGCCAGCATCTGCTCGGCGTCTTCGCTGGAAATCGCCGTCTTGGAAATGTTGTTGAGGAAAGCGAACTGGCGCGCGCGGCGCTGCTCCTCGGCAAACAACCGGGCGTTCTCCACCGCGACGGAAACCTGGCCAGCGGCGGTCTGCATCACTTCCAAGTCGCGTTCCTCGAAGACGTACTCGCGCTCCGTGTTCATGGCCGCCATTACCCCTGCAGGTTTGCCACCCAGCAGAATGGGCGCGCCGCAGAAGCATTTGGCGGGTCTCCCAGGGACGAAAGTGACGCCTAGGCGTTCTCGGGTCTTCTCCAGATCGCAGCGGACCAACAGCGGCTGGCCAGTGCGGATGATGTAATCTGTTAGGCCGTTCCCGACTTTGCGGGAGCGTTTGGGCTGAAGCTCGCCCTGCACCACTTCCAGCTCGAAGCGGATCTGCTCACCTTCCTGGAAGGCAATGTAAAAATTGCTGGTATCGAAAATTTGTCCCAGCTCCTTCTGCAGGGCCCGCAAAACCTCGTCCTGGTCGAGCCGCGAACTGATCGCCTGGCCGATTTGGGTTAGGAGTTCGAACTCCTTGGTGCGCCGCTGCGCGTCGTGCATCACCACGTAATTCTCAAGCGTCAGCCCAATCTGCAGCGCCAGCCCGATCAGCAGGCGCAGGTTCGACGACCCAAACATGCGGCGCTCGGCATGGGGAAACAGAATCACACCGAAGTTGTGTTCCCGGGTCTGCAGGCTGACAGCGGTCAGTTTGTAGATGTTTTCTTCGGTCAGCACCTGGCGGATTTGTTCAAACCGGCCGCCGGGGAACGCAGGCAGCGGCTCCGACATTTCCGGGACGTTGTCGAACGTCACGAAGCCGCCGCGCCGGTAGGCGAGTTCGCAGACATATTCTCCCGCCCCACTCTTTTCCAGCTTGTTCACAAACTCAGGGGAGAAACCGCGTTGTACCGAGGGCAGAATGGCACGCCAGCGCTCCGAAACGCAGATCACCGCGCGGCCCCTGGGCAGCGGCGCGACCAGCCGGTCGAGAATGTTTTGCATGGTGGGGATCAGATCCTCGGGTGAGAGCAGCCGCGTCGGATCCACCCCCAGGGTGGAGAAGGCCAGCGCGTTTTCCTGCACCGCGTTGCGCTCATTCTCAGACAGGACCATCACCATGGCGATTCCCAGCAGCATTTGCGGGATCGGACCGAGCAAATCGAACAACGCCACGTAAGAATTCCGGAACGGTCCAATGGCCATGGGGACCGCCCATAACGCCAGCGCCATCGCCAGCAGCTTGAACGCCAGCGAATTCTTGCGATGGGCGTAACGGTAGAAGTAGGCCGAACAGTACAGAAGCACCAGGGCCAAGCCCACTTCCAACCGGAGATTGGGGTTGGGAAGTATCTCCGGACGAAACATGCCGTCTGCCATGTGCGCCCGCAGATTCTCGTAGGCCAGCGCCGCGCCGGCCGCGCCCAGAGCCACGTCATACCAGCGCAGCCGGAATCTTTCGCGCATGAGACGCGTCGAGACAAAGATGCAAAGCGCCATCGCGACGAGCAATAGCGAAGCTAGCAGCGATACCAGGGCAGAAGGTTGGCGGAACGCGCTCCAGGCGTCCAGGGCATAGTGTAGAGTGTAGGCCGCCCACCCCAATTGCCAGGCGCGAAAGTAATGCTGCCGGCTCTGCTCGTATAGATAGGTGAAGACAAGGAAGAGCAGCAGGGCAACCACGCCCGGCACAATGACCATGCTGATAGTGACGCTGTTCATGGCGCTTGAAACAGCTCTCCTCAGCCCTCGCTGACCTTCGTCAAAGCAAAATCCTAATTCTCAATGCTTTCACATCGTTCCCGGCAAAACAATAGTCTTGCTGTACACCAAAGACACTAACGGAATGCTGTTATTCTGGCTCTGCGGCAACGGCTTGCCCGCCATCTATCGCGCTATCTGCTTGACGCTGCTTTTCCCGTAACCGTAACATCGACAACAACTAAACTAATGACTCAACCCTCCGGCAGCTTAGCCAACGCACAGCACGCCACGCGCGGGCCTCGCGTCCGCTTCGCCCCCTCGCCGACCGGATTTCTACACGTCGGCAGCGCGCGCACCTTCATATTCAACTGGCTTTATGCCCGCCACAACGGCGGGACGACGATTTTGCGCCTCGATGACACCGATGTCGAGCGCAACACCGAGGCTTCGGTTCAATCCATTTTTGACGGGTTGAAGTGGCTCGGGCTTGGGTGGGATGAAGAATACAAGCAATCCGAGAGGCTGGCACTTCATCGGCAAATGGCTGACGCAATCTTTCAGAAGGGACTCGCCTACCGCGACTTTACTCCCGCGCGCGACGATGACGGCGAGAGATCGAACGTTCCGGGGCCGTGGCTGTTTAACCCCGGCATGCGGGAGCTTTCGCCTGCGGAGAGCGACCGCCGCGCTGCCGCCGGAGAACCTTTCGCCTTGCGCTTCCGCGTGCCCCGCGAGGGTGAGCAGCAAGTGCGCTTCCTTGACGCGGTTTACGGCGACCAGGCGAAGTCCACGGCGGATATTGAAGACTTCGCCCTCCTGCGCAGCGACGGCATGCCGACCTATCACCTGGCCTCCTGTGCCGATGACGCCGACCTGCGCATCAGCCACGTCATCCGCGGCCAGGACCATCTCACGAACACCTTCAAACACGTTCTGATCTTTGAAGCCATCGGGGAGGCCGCGGGCGTGACGCCGCCGCAATTCGCACATCTTCCGCTCCTGGTGGCGCCGGATGGAACCAAGCTTTCCAAGCGCCGCCATGGGCCAGTTGTGAGTGTGACGACTTATCGTGACGCCGGCTTCCTGCCTGAAGCCTTCATCAACTTTCTGTGCCTGCTGGGCTGGTCGCCGAAGGACAACCGCGAAAAAATGAGCTGCGATGAACTGGTCGAAGCCTTCTCGCTCGAAGGCATCAACCGTGCGAATGCCGTGGTGAACTTCAAAGAACTTTCAGGGACTGGTGTGGGGCGGGCGCCCTCGCCCGCCAACTCCGATGCAAAAGAACACCATCGGGAAGGGCACGGCTTTAGTGCTGCCGCTAAGGCCACTGATTCCGTACCGGGAGGCCTCGCCTCGGAAGCGCACAACTTGGGAGGGCACGACTTTAGTCGTGCCCATAACGTGGCGTCTAACGTTGTCAAACCGACCGGGCTTCAGCCCGCGAGGAATCTCACTCCCGAAGACACCTTCGATCCCAAAGCCGTTTGGCTGAACGCGGAATACATCCGCGGTTTGACCATAGAAGACCTGAGCGCGCGCCTGCTGCCCATCGTGCGCGCCGCCGGCTTCCGCGTCGAGCCCGGCAAGATGCAGCAGATCGCGGCCCTCATCCGCGAGCGCATCAAACTGCTGCACGACGTGCTCACCGCCGCTGACTTCTTTTTCGTAGACCAGCTCCCGCCCTATGACCGCGCCGAACTCATCCCGCAAAAAGGGGACGCCACTTTGGCGCTGAAGGTCCTGAAACGCGCCCGCGAACTGTTAGCGCAAGCCGAATTCAAACATGGCGCGCTCGACCAGACTCTCCGCGCGGCCGCACAGGAAATGAAAATCAAACCCGGACAGATGTTTCAGCCAATCCGCGTAGCTGTCTGCGGCCGCAAGAATGCCCCGCCGTTGTTTGAAACACTGGAAGTCCTGGGTCGGGAGACCACCCTGGCGCGCATCGACCAGGCCATTCAGAAGATCCAATAGCTAGCGGGGGCACTTCAAGCATCCCATCCGTCAGCTTTGGACAGTCGCCCGACTCGGCCCGAAGTTGGTCCGGAAGCGAAGAGCCGGTGTTCCGGCTGTGGAATCCAAGTCTACAACACCACACGGGGACCCAGGTACGTTGCTTTTGCTAGAATTCCGCATTTCCTGGGAGCTGGCGGCAAAGTGGCACCGTGCCTGTCCGCCCGGTGTGATATCGCTTGTAGTTCGAGCAGGGCACTTGGGCTTACTGTGTCAACAAACGGAGAAGGGCCAGAGCGCACAGTCTATGGCTGGCGCAGTTGCCGACACTTTAAAGGTTTTCTCAATCACGGATAGAGGCTGCTGTGTTTTGTAGCAAGTGCGGGGCGAATCTGCCCGAGGGCTCGCTGTTCTGCCCGAAGTGCGGACAGGCGGCAAGTGCGACCGCGAACACCACAGTAGCCGCCCCAAGCGCAGTCCCTGTTTCTTGCAGCAACTGCGGCGCCGAGCTGCCTGATGGTTCACTGTTCTGTCTAAAATGCGGGCAGGCGGTAAATGCGGCAGCGAACAGCACCGCGGCCGCAACAGAGGCAGCCAAGGCGGCACGGAAAGCAGAGGCCCGAGCACGGAAACCGGCACGCTACCCCAAGCCCAGAATTGCAATCTGGTTCGTTGTGCTCGTGCTGCTGCTGGTTGCTTGGTGGGTTTCATTTGCCGCCATACCGCACACGGAAACTATCACCGAGACGCCATTCTCGGTGAACTCCCACAGCTTTTCCTCCTTCAGGTTCACAGTTCCGCCCGGTGCTACTAACGTGGTTGTGAGCGGTCAGTTCAGCGCAACCGGCGGCTCCGCTAATGACGTTGAGGTCTTTGTGCTCACGGACGACGCTTTCGCCGCCTGGCAGGGTGGATACTCCACCAACATGTATTACGACAGTGGCCGAGTCACTCAAAGCAGCATCAATGCGGCGCTTCCGCCCGGCGCCGGCACTTATTACCTTGTCTTCAACAACAAGTTTTCCTTGCGGACGGCCAAGGCCGTCGAGGCGGTTGCTACCTTGCGCTACAGCCGATGGTGGCCGGACTTTCTCCTTCACCTGAAAGAAAAACTCTGGAGCGGTCTGTGGTCTTTCTAAAGCAAGTCGGCTGATGCAACCAAGCTGGTAGACTCACTCGCCGTGACCACCGCCTACAACCAAATCGCCGGCCAAAGTGTAGAAGGCCTCGCGGCCCCCAGCGACGGCATTTGCCAAGGGTTAGTCAGCGCCGCGCGCGACTTGATTTCTGCATCCCGGCTCTCTCCCCTCCCATCTATACGGAATACGAAAAACGATTCGGGGCAGGACACGTCTTCACAGGCTGCGGGACAGGGGAGTGGACGGTTCGTATCAGGGCATCGCTTCAGCGACGTCGCAACCGGGTTTTTATTGATTCGCGCCTTTTAGGCGCTGACTTCATATTGGAAAAAAAAGGATGTCTCGCATGAAAGCCGTGCAAATCAGCAAACCGGGCGGCAGTTTCGAAGTGGTTGAGCGCCCCATCCCGCAGCCCGCTCGCGGGCAGGTGCGGATCAAGGTCGAAGCCTGCGGCATCTGCCACAGCGATGCCCAGGTTAAAGAAGGACTCTGGCCGGGAATCCAGTATCCGCGCGTCCCCGGCCATGAGATCGCCGGACGCATCGACGCGGTCGGCCCTGACGTGACCAACTGGAATCCCGGCCAGCGCGTGGGCGTCGGCTGGCATGGCGGACACTGCTTCACCTGTGAACCCTGCCGCCGCGGCGACTTCATTCTCTGCCAGTTTGGCAAGATCACCGGCATCAGCTTTGATGGCGGCTACGCCGAATACATGATTGCTCCCGCCGAGGCCGTTGCCGCGATTCCCGATGACTTGCCCGCCGACGAGGCCGCCCCTCTGCTTTGCGCCGGCATTACCGTTTACAACTCTCTGCGCAATGCCGGTGCCAGGGCCGGAGACCTGGTCGCAGTCCAGGGCATCGGAGGCCTGGGTCACTTGGGCATTCAATACGCGCGCCAGATGGGCTTTCGCACCGTCGCTATCGGTCGTGGTGGGAACAAAGAGCCGTTGGCCCGCAAACTCGGCGCTCACGAATACGTTGACACCGGTGCCGCTGCTCCCGCCGAATCTCTGCAAAAGCTCGGCGGCGCGCGCGTAATCCTTGCCACCGCGCCCGATTCGAAGTCGATCTCGGCTTTAGTCGATGGACTGGCACCGAACGGCAAGCTGGTGATCGTCGGCGCAAGTCCCGAGCCTCTCACCATCACTCCGCTGCAACTCATCGGCGCACGCCGCTCCATCCAGGGCTGGCCCTCCGGCTCCGCCAAAGACTCCGAGGACACGATGCAGTTCAGCGCCCTTACCGGCGTCCGTCCCATGATCGAGCGCTACCCGCTGGATCGCGCCGCCGACGCCTACGACCAGATGATCAGCGGCCGGGCCAGGTTTCGGGTGGTGCTGACGACGGGTGGGTGAGTCACATCCTCACGGTCGTATTTTCATCCTTTCCAGTGCTACACTAGCGGGGGTACGCGGCCCCTTCCTCCTTCCCCCCGGACACAACCATCGAACGCGGAGGTTTTATGCTCGACCCAACCCTACTCGCCACCACAGCCGTCGCAACTCTGTCTCCCTACTTTGTGGAAGCCGCCAAGAAGGCGGCGGGCAAAGTCGGCGAAGAAGCCTATGAAGGCGGCAAGAAGCTGGTTTCATGGCTGCGTGAAAAGCTCTCAAGTGATGACACGAAAGCCCTCGATCGTGTCGCAGCCGATCCCACCAACGCTGATAAACAAGCTGCCCTGCGCGTTTCTCTTTCGGAGACTCTCGCCGCCAATCCAGGGCTACAAACAGAGCTTGCTACCCTGCTGCAATCGATGCCCAAGTTCGCCGCGAGTCAAAACATGAACCAAGTCGGTGACGGCAACGTCGGCGCTCAAACTTGGCGAGATCACTGAGTGTGCTGGCAGGCAGTTTGGAGTCGCTGTCGATGTTTGATGACGCCGTGCGATCTTACGAGAAAGCGGTGAAAGCGCTTGGCCCGATGTTCCTGTCTGCGCCTGCTCCCTTCGCAAGTCTTATGGCCGGAATCGTGTCTGACTACCTGCGGCGTCTTAAGACTCTAAACCGTAAGCCGCACCCCGACCTGGTTGATCTGCTCAGCCGAATTCTCGAAGTTCTCAAGGGGGGAACCCCACCCAAACCGGAGTAGATTCGTTTCATGTAGACACGTGGAGCATTACTGTCAAGGCACGACTTTTAGGATGTTGTCCGAATGCCTACACTTTTGCGAGAAGCGGCACTGTTGCCAAGCTGCAAGATGGCCGGGCCGCTCCCATCGGCCGGACCTCGGATTGATTGTAGAGACCCAAGAAGCAAGGATACCAACGAGCAAAGGTGCAGTCGCTCGATTCATACAAAACTCCGGAGAGCAAGTAAGAGCGGTGATTCACAAGAGTGCTTGGCAGCCTAATCCGTCAGTGCTGGCGAAACCTGCTTCCCAGCAGAAACCCAATCGCTCGTCGCAAAGCCCCTGTGGTCGCTCGTTTGGGGGGAGATTCCTCTTGAATCGCCTCAGGGAGTGCGCATTTCCACCCCTCGGTGGGAACTGCTTGTCAGAGAGGCGACGCGGAGAATTGTCGCTCTGCGTTATTCCAAAAGTCAAGAAGAAATGTAGAAATAATTGCAAGCCTAATGCGGTGGCGGGGTGGCCGGGCTTTGACTCAGGAACGACCGAGAATCTCAACCGGGAGTGCCCTACCCTCTCGCGGTTTTCGAAGGGTGTGACGATGAGCCCTGACCTCACTGGGCCCTTTGTTCTCTGAAGGATGCGCCACTTCATCCCAGAAATATGCGTATTGTACATACATAATTGCCATTACGAAACAGCTAGTACAAAATGTTCCACGTGGAACACTTCGTCAATTTGCATAATGTTCCACGTGGAACTTTCTCTGCTCCAGCGCTACCAGGCTGACTAGCCTGAGGCGCGTTGCCCTTTTCAGGCTACCTTTTTTCGGTCTTCTTTTCGATTTTGGCCCAGGTGTCTTTCAGCGCGACGGTCCGGTTAAACACCAACTTCCCCGGAGCCGAGTCGAGATCGACGCAGAAATATCCCAGGCGCTCGAACTGGTAACGGCTTCCCACCGCAGCGTTGGCCAGCGACGGTTCGAGCTTCGCGTGGCGCAGCACTTCGAGCGATTGCGGGTTGAGATTGGCAGTGAAGTCCTGTCCCTCTTCGGTTTGATTCGGATCTTGCTTGGTGAAGAGGCTGTCGTAGAGCCGCACCTCGGCATCGACGGCGTGCGCGGCCGAGACCCAGTGTATGGTCGCTTTCACCTTGCGCCCGTCCGGGGGAGAATTTCCACCCCGCGTGGTGGGATCGTACGTGCAGTGAACTTCGATCACGTCGCCCTTCTCATCCTTCACAACGCTCGCGCAAGTAACGAAGTAGCCATAGCGCAACCGGACTTCGCGCCCCGGGGAGAGCCGGAAATACTGCGTCGGCGCGACCTCGCGGAAATCATCCTGCTCGATATATAACACGCGGGAGAACGGCACCTTGCGAGTGCCGGCGCTCGGGTCTTCGGGATTGTTCACCGCCTCCATCTCTTCAATCTGGCCCTCGGGGTAGTTGTCGATCACAACTTTCAACGGCCGCAGCACCGCCATCACGCGCGGCGCGCGCTTGTTCAGGTCCTCGCGCACGAAGT
>WNFB01001972.1_pt1 | contig 17743 bp, 13 predicted proteins | sample 5400501 | NCBI WGS metagenome assembly WNFB01 (sample SAMN13153341, study PRJNA577476) | soil metagenome | isolation source: 200 cm saprolite under Douglas fir tree site 2 hole 1 | place: USA:California | collected 2015-04-18 | reverse complement strand
TTTATGCGGTTTTTTAAGAAACTATTTGGCCTTAGCAAGCCTTCGGAATATAGCGACAATTTTGCGAAAGCGGCGGCAACGTTGGATCGTAAACGACTTAATCGTGGCTTTGAAAGGCCACCATCCTTTTCTGTTTTGATCTTCCAGGGCCATGTGGGCACGCATATTCCAGAACTGCTCGAGGCATGCAATTACCAGATCCTAAAGGTTGGGAAGGCCCACGGCTCGGTTACCAACTTACACTCACAAATGGGGATGCCGCAAGGACCAAATAACTCGATTGTATATAAAGGCTACTTTTCAATTCCCGGCTTTACGGTCCTGCTTGAGCCGGAAATGGTGCTACTAACGTGGGGCGAAGCGTTGGCGCAGTTTTGCCGTCGATTTGAAACCAAGATTCTGATTGGAATATGGGAGCGAGTCTCGGAAACAGCAGCTATCGTTGAATTCGATCGTAACGGGCTCACGAGACGAACGTGGTACTGCCAAGGCAGTCCTTCAGAGCAGCCAGAGCAGCAAATCAATCCGCGTTCGGCTTTGATGGCAAGACCGGATTCGGAAGGATTGAAGCTTGCGCTTAAAGAATCAGGGATCCCCGTTGAGCAGGTATTTAGAGAAGTCGAGATCACGGCCTATGAACTAACTCAAAAAGTAACCCACTAAAATCGATCGGGCCGCTCGGTGAAAATCAATGGAGGCTACCATTGATTCCATTCCCCGCGAGACAAGCATGGCAAATCGATAAAGAGGCACACAAGTTAAAAAAAGTTGCGGGCATTCAGATTATAAAGACATGCAGACCAGATGTGAGGTTTGCGGTTATAATAAATAATCACTGCTGTCCCGTTAAGGGGTAAGTAAAGAGGCCTGATTCACCCATGATTTGGTACAATGAGTTTGCTTATAACTTGTTGAACCAAGAAGGAGAATCAGGCCATGGCTCATTGTAATACGATCTTTTCACAAATACTAAAACTTGTGTCGAGACATGAATTCGAGACCCTTGCCAACCAGCACCATTCAGGCCGTTCTTTCCGCACTGCCTCCCGGTGGTCGCAGTTCGTGACGATGGCTATGGCACAACTGGCGGGCCGGAACAGTCTGCGTGATGTTGTTGAAAATATCCGTGCGCAGGCTCATCGCCTCTATCATCTTGGCAGCGCAAAGCTCTCCCGTTCCAACCTCTCTCGCATCAACGAAGACAAACCCTACGCCTTGTACGAAGCCCTGTTTGGAAGGTTATTGAGCCGTTGTCAGGGGATGACTCCGGGCCACGATTTTCGCTTCGATAACCCGCTTTATTCATTGGATGCCTCTACCATCGACCTGTGCCTGTCTGCTTTTCCGTGGGCTGATTTTCGTTCGACCAAGGGTGCGATCAAGCTCCATGTCGGCTTGAATCATGAGGGCTATCTCCCGGAGTTCGTCACCATCACGGAAGGCAAGACCAGTGACATTGAAATCGGCCGTACACTGGAATTCCCCAAAGGCAGCATGGTGGCCATCGACCGGGGCTATACCGACTACGCCTGGTATAACCAACTGACAGAGAAAGGAATATTGTTTGTCACGCGTCTTAAGTCCAATGCGCAATTCCGTGTGGTCAGTCGCCGGGCGGTCCTGGCAGATAAAGGACTGACCAGCGATCAAACCATCGAGTTCACCGGTAGCCAGACGGCTTCGAGATGTCCGATCCAACTGCGCCGTATCGGTTATCGTGATCCGAAAACTGGCAAGCACCATGTTTTTCTGACCAACCATTTCAAACTGGCCGCCAAGACGATTGCCGATATTTACAAGGCGCGTTGGCAGGTGGAGTTATTTTTCAAATGGATCAAACAAAATCTGAAAATCAAATCCTTCATCGGAACAAGCAAGAATGCGGTAATGACGCAGATCTGGATCGCACTGTGTGTTTATCTGCTCCTGGCATTCCTCAAGTTCCAGTCGAAGCTGAAGAAAAGCATGCAGCAGATCTTACGTCTGTTGCACCTTAATCTGTTTGAAAAACGAGACCTGGTGGCTTTATTGCGAGGCGATCCGCTTCACGATAAACAATCCGCCATCAAGCAGATGGCGTTGTTGTGAAAGTTAACGGGACAGCAGTGATAAATAATAGAAATAAAGCAGGACACCGAATTATCAGGGAGACAGCGATCTTCTTATACTTACAAAATATAAATTAGAGATATATTTCAACCAATTGGGGGACTAAGGGCATGAGTGAATCCCACTTAAACGCCAAGTATATTGGTGTCTTTTTGTATGCGTGTATAGTCCTGACCGCGGCGAATCTTTCGTTAGCGGCTTCCTTTCCGGATAAGGCAGCGATGGAGGCAATCGCGGAGGCGACCTTCGAAGTCGTGGTGCCTAAACCGGAGAAGGATTCCCTGAGTTATGAGAAGCCGCTTCCTCTGGATCTGCTGCCCTATACCATACGCAAAGACAAGTATTATCCAGTCGGCACCGCCTTTGCTATTAGCCCCGACCGATTCGTATCGGCTGTCCACGTCATGAACTTTGGCCTGCGCAGTCAATATCCACAGGTCTATCTTCGAGATAAGGGCGGCAAGGTCTACGCCATAGACAAATTCGTTAAATATTCGGACCGCAAGGATTTCGTTGTATTTTCCTTAAATGACAAGAGGGCAAATACGTGGTTACAAATTAATACAAACCCTTCCGTCAACGATAGGATCTACGCGGTAGGCAATGCTTTAGGGGAAGGGATCGTCATACGGGACGGTCTTTATACGTCTAATACCCCCGAAAACCGGGATGGGGAATGGCAGTGGATACGCTTCTCGGCCGCCGCGTCTCCTGGCAATAGCGGAGGCCCCTTGCTCGATGAACAGGGAAAGGTAATCGGTATCGTGCTCCGAAAGTCGGCCAATGAAAACCTTAATTTCGCTTTGCCCATGGGCGAGGTCATGAACTCAAAGGAAAATTTGGCCACTGTAGGACAGAGGCCGTATTATCGGCTGGAAAATATGGATATGACCCAGCGTGGGAAACTCGAAAAGGATATTTCATTACCTAAGTCTTACAGTGAATTGAATCGCGAATTGATCAGCCTGGCTGACCAATCCGCGAGCCAACTTTTAAAGGACCTTCTCTCCGAGAACAAGCAAAACATTTTTCCTAATGGTGCTGGCTCGACGCGTTTGCTTCATCAGGTCTACTCCGCTACTTTTCCCCGTCTCATTTCCAAGGCGCGAGATGGAAACTGGGATGCGCTCTCTCCTAGTAAGATAGACAACGCCGATCTGGGGAATAACGGATTCTTGACCTTCGGCTCTATGTATAACTCCATGTATGTGCGCCTGCGAAAGCCGGACAACATATCGATGGCAAAACTTTTTAGTGACTCGAAGCTGTTCATGGACCTCATTCTGAAAGGGAATCCCGCGACTAGACGCATCGGTCCGGAAAATATAAAGATCACGTCTTTCGGAAAGGCGCATGAGGAGTACATCTTTACCGATTCCTATCAGCGCAAGTGGCAAGTGCGGACGTGGATGGTGGAATACAGTGACGTGAAGTTCGTGACCCTTGCCTTGCCGGTCCCCGGTGGATGTATAGTAATGCTCCGGTCGGGCCAAACGGGGCTTGTCGACGATGGGCATATTCCCGAATTGAAGACGCTTGCGGATTTCATCTATGTGTCGTATTACGGGACATTGGAGCAGTGGCGAGAGTTTCTGGACGCTCGCGAGCTGCTGCCGCCGGTCTTTTCGTCGATTAATATCGCTTTCGATTACAATAAATATTTTAAATATGCTTCTAACAGGTTCGCCTTTTCATACGATCCGGATCTGATGAAGATCACCAGAAATAGCGACCTGCAGTTAAAGTTTTCCTATTTTAACGAAAACGGAAAGAATGTATGGGATGTCGCGGGTGTAGTGGTAGGCGAAGACAGGAACGGGCAGACCAGTTTTGCGGTCTCCAGGAACATACGTCCGCCGGAAGATTTGAGTGATAAAGATCGCAAGGATTGGGAGGATATTGTTAATCGAAGGATGCCTTACAATAAGACTTCTTTTTTCAAAGAGGTAAGCACGATTATCGCTACCGTCTATACGAAAAAAACGGTGGAAAAATTGGCTGTCGCGCCCCTGTTATATACCGTTCTTTATGGGCTTGACGGTAATATCGACCAAAAAACCGTCGAAGGAAAGCTGGATAGATTCGTCCAAAATTTGGCGGTGAAGGAATATTGATAGAGAAAGCGGCATCTCTATATTATTGCTTCAAGGATTTGACCTGGCTCTTCCACCATGCGTATCCAGCGTGCGTCGGCCCTCAGCCCGTAGTGTGGGTGAAGCTCAGCGAGCGTAACCCATCATCTTTTTCCCAACCGATTTCACGTCGCCTAGCTCCCTACGTACCGAATCCCTGGATAGAGTCAAAGCTGTGGGTAGCGGTGGAATTTGAAGTAGCGCTTGCGCGATGGGTTGCGCGGCGCGCTTCACCCATCCTACGCGAGCTTGCATGTCGGTACGCGCCGGCAGTACGATCAAATCGACGCGGAGACAGTATAATGGAAATTCGACCGATTAAGACCAAGACTGATTACGAGGCGGCGCTTAAGGAAATTGAGGCGCTTTTCGATTCTAAACCAGGAAGTCACGAGGCCGATCGCCTTGATATTCTTGCGACCCTGATCGAGGTCTACGAAGACAGGCATTTTCCTATCGAGGCCCCTGACCCAATCTCGGCCATCAAGTTTCGTATGGAACAGCAGGGGCTGACACGAAAGGATCTAGAGCCCTATATCGGCTCGCGCGCGCGCGTCTCCGAGGTCCTTAGCGGACAACGTACCTTGACGCTGGCGATGATCCGCCGCTTACATCGAGAACTTAAGCTTCCGCTTGAAAGCCTGATATGCGAGCGGAAACTTGGCAAGAAAAAGCAAGCAAAACCAGGAAAACATCACAGCATGCGCGAATAAAAAGCTAAGATATCGCCAGCCATACCGCTACCAATAAACCAAGCGCTATCGCTATCAATAACATGGCTGAACATACCCAAATCGGGGTTTATCATTCCCAATATGGGAATAAAGAAACGACAGACCAAGACTCCCACAGGTCCGGCGATTGGGATCGCTGACGCGCTTTTCACCAAAGTGCAGCAGCGCGCGCTGGGTGTGCTGTTTGGGAATCCGGGCCGAAGTTTTTATGCGAATGAGGTGATCGCCCTCGCGGGTTCCGGTACGGGCGCGGTCCAGCGGGAGCTGACCCGGAATTCGCAGGCCTGAAGCGCTCCAGTCACATCATTGATTGTCTCCAGTGAGTCGACTAGATTGGTTGTACTAACTTGATTTTCTGGATTAGCGGGAGGGTATATGCGCAGGTGGACAATTTGTTTTCCGGCTTTGCTAAGCGCCGTTGCCGTTGCGGTAGGTGGCTGCAGTGCGGATACTAAGTCTCCAACGAGCGCAAAGCCGGCAAGCACCGAAGAGCCTTTGGTGACGGTGGCCGCAGAACCAAATAATTATGCTTGGTGGCTGCGCGTTCAGTTTCGACCAATAGACAGAGAAATCCGCAGTATTCCGGTAACAGGTTTTGATCCGTCGTGGCAATTCGCTTCGGAATTGCGAAAGGATCTTCTAGTGAAAGAGGTTCTTGGCGAGGACGGCAGGGCTCAGATGGAAGAGAATGGACTGACCTTCATTCGCCCCGGAGATTTTAACAAAGATGGAGTTGAAGATTTGGCACTGGTCGGAGTTTATCAGGATCGCGTGGGCAAGCGAGGTAACTTTCTCGCTGTCTTGACTAAGACAGACACGGGAGGCTGGCGAAAGATATTTTTGAAATCGTGGCCGGGGAAAGGCGGCTTTTTGGCCTTGGGAATGAATGGCAACAAACTTTCCCTATGGAGTTGCATGGAATGCGATATGCCGGAAGAGTTGGCTTGGGACGAAAAGGCAAAGAGTTATACTCTCATTCCATCCAAGCCCTATCAATAATTGTTTGATCTTCCTCCGATTTCAACATTGTCTCCCCATGGGAGGTGTCTGTAAAATCGGGGGAAGATCAAAGTGTCAGGAAATCAGGGTCAGAAAATGTTTTTCTAATGGGCCATCTCGTTGACAATGTGGCGCACTTGCAGCGCGAGCATTAACATTAATTAGAAGGGGAGTTATGCGACAGTGGGTTGGACGTTTGGCACTCGTGAAGCACATATAGGTAGGTATTAAATTTTAGTTAGATCGCTAGTGCCGCACCTAATTTTGATCTACCTCTCGATTTCCAGGCCGTTACTTGGCAAAGTAATAGGTAAGTGTGTTGTGGAATTCCCTGTTAATTCCCTGCTTTCAATGATGCGCTTGATGCGGACATCGCATAGAAATGGCTCAGGAATGGCCTTTTTTGTCAAAAGTATGCCAGCCGCAATGTTGTCGATACTCATTTTCCCTGTATTTTTCCCTGTTAGCAGGGAAACTGAACCGGAGAGGAGAAGAAATAAGGCTAATACCTAAAGACGACTATCTGGAAGCTGAGCTAGCCGGGTAGTTACGCCGGCTTATTTAAGCTTGTGGCGGGAAGTAAAAAAAATAAGTGTGGTAGCGGGGGCCTGCTTCGCGCCGAATTTCCTACATATGTCGTGCATATTTTGCTGGTGCCCGTCAGGCAGCCAGCCGGCCTCGCACCACGCCGAAGGAGGCGCGCGTGACCGACTGAATGCTCGGGCATGTCTTCATTTTACCGATTCGCGGTCTTAATGGAAGAGGTGACCGAAAGTTCTTGGAGTCTATCGAGCATGCGGAATCTAGCGGCGAGATGTCCACCCTCCGAGCACCGGCTGTACCGACTCGAATTCGACACTCCGGCGGCCTCTATCGGGCGCCTGAAGCTAGGACTTCCTGCCGATGCGGCGCGCGAAGGAGCGGTTTCTAATATCACCGTCCCTCGCATCGCCACGGTCTACGAGCGCTACCAGTCCTACAACGTCGAGATGGCGGAAGCTGATGAAGGCGGGCTGATCATACCCCACTCACTTCAGGCGCACTTCCCAGCCAACCATCGAACCAAGGAGATTCACCTATGGATAGGATTAAGGATAGGATCAAAATGTCCGAAGAAATCAACCATCCCTTCCGCATCAACGTTCCGGAAGAGGCACTCGTCGACCTGCGCCGCAGGATCGCAGCAACTCGTTGGCCCACAAAGGAGACCGTCACCGATCAGTCGCAGGGCGTGCAGCTCGCGATGATGCAGGAGCTCGTGCGCTATTGGGCGACAGATTACGACTGGCGCAAGGTGGAAGCGAAACTGAACGCCCTGCCGCAATTCATCACCGAGATCGATGGGCTGGACATTCATTTCATTCATGTTCGTTCGAAACATGAAAATGCGATGCCGCTCATCGTCACGCACGGATGGCCCGGCTCGATCATCGAGCAACTGAAGATTATCGGTCCGCTCACCGATCCGACGGCGTTCGGCGGCCGGGCAGAGGACGCCTTCGACGTCGTGATTCCGTCGATGCCGGGCTACGGGTTTTCAGGCAAACCGACCACGACTGGCTGGGATCCCGCCCGCATCGCACGTGCCTGGGTCGTGCTGATGAAGCGCCTTGGATACACGCGATTTGTGGCGCAAGGCGGCGATTGGGGCGCGGTTATTACTGATGTGATGGCTACACAGGCGCCGCCGGAATTGCTCGGCATTCACACCAACATGCCTGGTATTGTCCCACCCGATGTATCAAAGGCGATCGCGTCCGGCAGCCCGGCGCCATCCGGTCTATCCGACGAGGAAAGACGCACGTACGAGAAGGTGCAGCACTTTGTTGCGACAGGCGCGTACTACGCATACGAGATGGCGACGCGTCCGCAAACGCTCTACGGAATTGCGGATTCCCCCGTCGGCCTGGCGGCCTGGCTTATCGACCACGGGGACGGTGATGCCCAGCCGGCGGCGGCCATCACCGCGGCCGTGCGCAGGCCCACGAGAGGACAACCCCAGGACCAACTTACACGAGACGACGTGCTCGACAACATCACACTCTACTGGTTGACGGACACGGCGATTTCTTCGTCTCGTCTCTATTGGGAAAACAAGTTTCCGTTTTTCGACGCCAAGAACGTCTCCATCCCGGTTGCCGTGAGCGTCTTTCCCGGCGAGCTCTATCAAGCTCCGCGGAGTTGGGCAGAGCGGGCGTATCCCAAACTTATCCATTACAACAAGGTTGAGAAAGGCGGCCACTTCGCGGCGTGGGAGCAGCCGCAACTTTTCTCTGAAGAGGTCCGTGCCGCGTTTCGATCGCTGCGCTGAGCGTGCGTCGTGTATGCCCGGCGGCACTCGCGTCGCCCACTGATCAAAAAGGAGGAGAAGCTATGAAGCACCATTGGACACTTGTCGCACTTCTCATAGGAGGAACGATCGCCATGACTCAGCCACAGACGGAAGCCAGAGCCCAGAACGTAACCGGCGGGAAGCCCGCCACGCAAGCGAAGACAGACGCGGGCCCCGACGCCATCCGCCCCTTCCGCGTCCACTTTCCGGACGAGGCGCTCACCGACATCAAACGCCGCATCGCGGCGACACGGTGGCCCGAGCGGGAAATAGTCGCAGATCAATCGCAAGGCGTGCAGCTCGCGACGGTTCAGAAACTCGCGCGCTATTGGGCGACGGATTACGACTGGCGCAAGGTCGAGGCAAGGCTCAATGCCCTGCCGCAGTTCGTGACGAACATCGACGGCGTCGACATTCATTTCATTCACGTGCGTTCGAAAGAAAAGAACGCGTTGCCGATCATCGTCACGCACGGCTGGCCCGGCTCGATCATCGAGCAATTGAAGATCATCGATCCGCTGACGAATCCCACCGCTTATGGCGGGAGCGCAGCGGACGCGTTCGATGTCGTGATTCCGTCGCTGCCGGGCTACGGGTTTTCCGGGAAGCCCACCGCGACCGGCTGGGATCCCATCCGCATCGCGCGTGCTTGGGTAGTCCTGATGGATCGCCTCGGATACAAACGATATGTGGCGCAAGGCGGCGACTGGGGGAACGCGGTCACCGAGCAGATGGCGCTGCTTCAGCCGCCGGGATTGATCGGCATTCACACCAACATGCCCGCCACTGTGCCAGCCGACATCGACAAGGCGGCTTTTACCGGTGTTGCGCCATCAGGCCTCTCAGCCGAGGAAAAGCACGCGTTTGATCAGCTGGTCTTTTTCTACAAGCACGGCCTGGGCTACGCCCAGGAGATGATGAACCGCCCGCAGACGATCTACGGGATCAGTGATTCGCCGGTCGGCATGGCCGCCTGGATGATCGACCACGATGCGCGCAGCTATGCGCTCATCGCACGCGTTTTCGACGGTCAGCGTGAGGGGCTTACGCGAGACGACATCCTCGACAACGCCACGCTCTACTGGCTGACGAACACGACGATCTCTTCGGCCCGTCTGTATTGGGAAAGCAAGCTCGCCTTCTTTGCCCCGAAACAAGTCGCCATCCCGGTCGCTGTCACCGCCTTTCCGGACGAGCTCTATCAAGCCCCGCGGAGCTGGACGGAGCGGGCGTATCCCAAGCTCATCTATTACAGCAAGGTCGACAAGGGCGGTCACTTCGCGGCGTGGGAACAGCCGCAACTTTTCTCTGAAGAGGTCCGTGCCGCGTTTCGATCGCTGCGCTAGTCGTGTGAGCGCAGTGGCAATCGCATCGCCCACTTTTCTCAGAAAGGAGCAAACCATGTTACTCGTCCTTACCGCTGCCCGTCTCGTCTTTTCACGAGGGAGAACGATCGATTCCGCCATATCGTCGGCGTTCACGCGACGCAAATTTCTTGCCGCGTCGGCAGCCGCGGCGACATTCAGTCTCGTGCTGCTGTCCGGCGCCGGCCATGCCCAGACCACAGCGACCCCGAAGGAGACCGCCATGACCCAATCCACCGCAGCGAGATCTGACACCGCCAACGCCGCAGTCCGCCCTTTCCGCGTCAACATTTCGGACGAGGACCTCACCGATCTCCGTCGACGGATCCAAGCGACGCGATGGCCCGATAAGGAAACCGTCCCCGATCGGTCGCAGGGTGCGCAGCTGGCCAAGCTGCAGGAGCTGGTTCAGTACTGGGGAACGGACTACGACTGGCGCAAGGCGGAAGCAAAGCTCAATGCCTTGCCGCAGTTCGTGACGACGATCGACGGAGTCGACATTCACTTCATCCACGTCCGTTCTCGTCACAAGAACGCGCTTCCGCTGCTCATCTCGCACGGTTGGCCGGGCTCCGTGATCGAGCAACTCAAGATCATAGGCCCGCTCACCGATCCGACGGCGTACGGCGGCCGCGCAGAGGACGCGTTCGACGTCGTGATTCCGTCCGTGCCGGGCTACGGCTTCTCGGCGCGACCGACGGAGACGGGCTGGGGACCGGACCGCATCGCTCGTGCGTGGGACGTCCTCATGAAGCGGCTGGGATACACGCGGTATGTCGCGCAGGGGGGAGATTGGGGCTCGGTCGTCACCCAAGCGATGGGGCGGCAGGCGCCGGCAGGATTGCTCGGCATCCACATCAACTTGCCGGCGACGGTTCCGCCGGACGTGGCCGCGGCGCTCGCCGGCGGCGGGCCCGCGCCGGCGGGACTCTCCGAGAAGGAACGCGCGGTGTTCGACGCGCTAAGCACTTACGCCAAGAAAGGGAACTCGGCTTACGTGACGATGCTGACCGCGCGCCCGCAGGCCATCGGGTACGGCCTCACGGACTCCCCCGCCGGCCTCGCGGGGTTCATGCTCGTGCACCCAGGTTTCGCGCTGTGGGCGTACGGCAGCGATCCCCAACAGTCCCCGACGAAAGACGATGTGCTGGACGACTTCACGCTGTATTGGCTGACGAACAGCGCCACTTCGTCAGCGCGGTTGTACTGGGAGAACGGCGGACGAGGCGTTACCAGTGCGGCCGCGCAGATGACCAGCGAGATCTCGGTGCCGGTGGCCATCACGGTATTTCCGCAGGAGGTCTATCGACCCCCGGAGACATGGGCCCGGCGCGCCTATCGCAACCTGATCTACTTCCACGAAGCCGACAGGGGCGGCCACTTCGCGGCGTGGGAACAGCCGGAACTCTTCGCTACCGAGATCCGCGCGGCGTTCAGATCGCTGCGCTAATTGCAGAGCGGTGGACGGCGCGCAATAGATGAAGACGAATTCGAAAGAGCAAATGGTAACCCGCGAAGGCTCTCGGTCGGCCAGCGCCGAGCAGCGGTTGAAAGAAATTGGCATCAAGCTCCCGGCGCCGCCTGAGCCGTTTGGCGCCTATGCGGAAGCGGTGCAGACGGACAATCTGCTTTTTCTGAGCGGGATGCTTCCCACGGAAGGCCGCGCGGCGAAATTCATTGGTCGGGTCGGCGCCGAGATCGATGTGGAAGCGGGGTGCAAGGCAGCTCGCCTCGCTGCGCTCAACGTCCTCGCTGTCGCGCGGCAGCATTTGGGATCGCTCGACAAAGTGACGCGGATCGTCCGGCTCGGCGTGTCGGTGGCGACTTCGGGAGAATGTCCGCGAACAGCCGAAAGTCGCCGACGCCGCCTCGGAGTCGCTGCAAGACGTCTTCGGAAAAGACAAGGCCCCTTGCCGCCTGGTGTATGGCGTCGCAAGCCTTCCGCTCGGCACCCCGGTCGAGCTGGAAATCATTTTCGAGGTGGCGGGCAGGTGATGCTCGCATCATTTCAATTGCTGGCCCAAGCCCAAGGAAAGGACAGTCCCGTGGAACACCCGACTTCCTATCGCACGGCACAGACAGATGGTCTCCATCTTTTACAGAGAAGCCGGCCCGAAAGACGCGCCAGCCGACGAAGGCGCATGTCATTTGACATAGAGCGGCAATCGCATGACATACGTCCGGCACGGCGGCGCAAGAACATGAGCCGGTCTTCGCCTTTCCCGGCAAACCGAAGGAGCGATAGATGACACAGACGCTGACAATCAACGGCACGGCGCGCCGCGTCGATGTCGACGACGACACGCCGCTGCTCTGGGTGCTGCGCGACGTGCTCGGAATGACGGGCACGAAATTCGGCTGCGGCCGCGCCTTGTGCGGCGCGTGCACGGTACACCTCGACGGCGAGCCCGTGCGCTCGTGCGTGACGCCGATTTCCGCAGCGGGCAACAAGCGCGTCACCACGATCGAGGCCATTGGCGCCACCGTCGCCGGTAAAAGGATTCAGCAGGCCTGGAACGAGCTCGAGGTGCCGCAATGTGGCTATTGCCAGCCCGGCCAGATCATGTCCGCCACCGCGTTGCTCGCCGCCAAGCCCAAACCGACCGACGCCGACATCGACGCCGCCATGTCCGGGAACATCTGCCGCTGCGGCACTTATGCGCGAATCCGCGCCGGTATCAAGCGCGCGGCGCGCGAGTCCAGGAACGATAGGAAAGGCGCGTGACATGATTTCTCGTCGTCAATTTCTATGCACAGGCGCGGCGCTGGGCGGAGGTCTGTTGATCGGGTTCAGAACCGGTCCTTCGATCGGCGCTTCTCCCGGAGCCGAAAGCGCTGCGAGCGCGCCGTTCGTACCCAACGCGTTCATCCGCATCGCGAGCGACGGGCACGTCGTCCTCACCATGCCCTATGTCGAGATGGGCCAGGGCACGTATACCTCCATCCCCATGCTGATCGCCGAAGAGCTGGAGGTCGACCTGAAACAGGTCCGGCTGGAACATGCTCCGCCCAACGAGAAGCTTTACGGCAATCCCTTGCTGGGCGGCATCCAGGCCACGGGTAACTCGAACGCGGTACGTGCATCGTGGCAGCCGCTGCGCCAGGCCGGTGCGACCGCGAGAACCATGCTCGTGTCGGCGGCGGCGAAGCGCTGGAATGTCGATCCGGCGTCCTGCCGCGCGCAAAGCGGTGAAGTGCGTCACGCGCAGACTGCGAGACGCCTCAAATACGGCGAACTCGCGGCCGACGCCGCCCGCCAGCCTGTGCCGAAATCCGTGGTGCTCAAGCGACCGGGTGAGTTCAGGCTCATCGGCACCCCTGCCAAGCGTCTGGACACACCGGCGAAGGTCAATGGAACGGCCGTCTACGGCATCGATGCTCGTCCTCGGGGCGTGAAGGTGGCGACGCTGGCCCAATCGCCCGTCTTCGGCGGTCGCGTGAAGAGCGTGGACGAGGCGGCGGCCAAGGCCGTCAAGGGCGTGCGCCAGATCGTGCGTCTCGACGACGCGGTTGCCGTGGTGGCCGACCACATGGGCGCGGCGAAGAAAGGACTCGCGGCCCTAGTGGTCGAATGGGACGACGGTCCGCACGCCAAGCTCGACACGAGCGAGATCGTGGGCGCGCTCGAGCAGGCGACGCTCAATTCCGGGGCGGTCGCGCAGAACGCCGGAAACGTGGACAGCGCCATGGCCGGCGCGGTCACGAAGGTCGAGGCGACTTACCAGGTCCCGTTCCTGGCGCACGCGGCGCTGGAGCCCATGAACTGCACGGCGCATGTCCGCAAGGACGGCTGCGAAGTCTGGGTCGGGAGCCAGGTCGTCGCGCGCGCCCAGGCCGCCGCGGCGAAGACCGCCGGCCTTCCGCTGGACAAGGTCGTGGTGCACAACCATCTGATCGGCGGCGGGTTCGGGCGCCGGCTCGAGGTCGATGGCGTGATTCGCGCGGTCGAGATCGCCAAGCACGTTGAGGGTCCCGTCAAGGTCGTCTGGACGCGCGAGGAAGACATCCAGCACGACATGTACCGGCCGTGCTTCTTCGACCGGCTCTCCGCCGGTCTCGATGAAAAAGGAACGCCGGTCGCCTGGCACCATCGCTTTGCCGGCTCCTCGGTCCTCGCGCGCTGGGCTCCCCCGACGTTCAACAACGGTGTCGATCCCGACACCACCGAAGGCGCGATTGATCTGGTCTATGCGCTGCCGAACCTGCACGTCGAGTACGCACGGGTGGAACCTCCCGGCATCCCGACGGCCTTCTGGCGCAGCGTCGGGCCGTCGCACAACGTTTTCGTGATCGAAAGCTTCGTCGACGAGCTGGCCGCGGCGGCGAAGCAGGATCCGGTCGCCTACCGGCGGGCTCTCCTCGGCAGGACGCCCCGCGCCAAGGCCGTCCTTGAGCTCGTGGCGGAGAAGGCCGACTGGGGAAAGCCATTGCCCCCACGGGTCGGCCGCGGCGTCTCCGTCCAGCACGTCTTCGCGACCTATATGGCACAGGTTGCCGAAGTCGAAGTGTCGAAGGACGGAGCGGTTCGTGTCCGGCGCGTCGTCTGTGCGGTCGATTGCGGCACCGTCGTCAATCCCGATACCGTCGAGGCGCAGATCCAGAGCGCGATCATCTTCGGCGTCACGGCGGCGCTCTATGGCGAGATCACCCTCAAAGACGGCCGTGTCGAGCAAGCTAACTTCGATACTTACCAGATGCTGCGCATGAATGAGGCGCCGGCCGTCGAGGTGCACATCGTCCAGAGTCGGGAGCCCCCGGGCGGAATGGGCGAGGCCGGGACTTCCTGCATCGTTCCCGCCGTGGCCAACGCGGTCTATGCGGCCACCGGCAAGCGCCTGCGAAAGCTGCCCGTCGACACCGCCGCGCTCAAGCAGCCGGCGTGAGCAGAGGAGTAGATGATCCATGTCGCACCATTACTCCGGTCCCGACTTCGGGTTCCCCCATGGGGACCCTCGCCTGGATCTCACCGACCTGTATGCCTTCCCCAAGCCGGGGGACCCTGGCAAGTCGATCCTGATGATCAACGTGCATCCGTCCGACGGTGTGAACCCCCCGGGGCCCACCACCGCTGAACCCTTCGCGCCCGAGGCGCTCTATGAGCTCAAGATTGACACGGACGGCGATGCCGTCGCCGATATCGCCTACCGGGTGCGCTTCGCGCCCGCCGCGGGCGGGGCGCAGACGGCGACGCTGCGCCGCGTTGAGGGCGCGCCGGCCGCCGGGACGGGCCACGGCGGGCAGGTGATCGTCGAAGGGGCGCCGGTCTCGACGGGTCGGGAGGCACGGGTGACAGAGGCCGGCGACCACCGCTTCTTCGCGGGCTGGCGCAGCGATCCCTTCTTCTTCGACGTGCAGGGCGCCCTGAACAATCTGCAGTTCACCGGGGTCGATTTCTTCGCTTACAAAGACGTATGCAGCATTGTGCTAGAACTGCCCAACTCGGCCCTGGGGCCCAAAGCGGTCCGCCTGTGGGCCCGCACGCTGGTCCCGGCGGACGACGCGGGCGGGGGCTGGGTCCAGGCGGAGCGTGGCGCGCGGCCCTCGCAAACTGGCTTCCTTACCGGTGCGGAGAAAGGTGCCTACCTCACCGGGGAGCCGGCGGACGATACTCGTTTCGTCGCCACATTCGCGCACGCGCTGGAGCACGCGGGCGGGTATACGCCGGAGGAAGCAAGGCGGGTGGCAGGGACACTGCTGCCGGACATGTTGTCCTATGACCCGACTCGCCCGGCGTCCTTTCCGGACAATGGCCGGACACTCACCGACGACGCCAGCGATGCCTTCCTGGCTATCCTCACCAAGGGGAGGGTGACGGAGGATAAGGTGGGGCCTCACGGCGATCTGCTTGCCGAGTTCCCCTATCTGGGGCCGCCGCACAACGCCTGACGGCTGAGCTCGGGTGTCATGCTCGAATCTGTCTTCCAATGACATCAACGGAAAGGAGCCACTAGATGAAATCTTCATTCACAACGATCCGGCGGATCGCGGCTGGCGCGGCATTGCTGGCTGCGGGCGGGTTATGGGCTGGAGCGACGGCCGGAGCAGATGGCCAAGAAGCAGGCGACAAAAGTCTCGCCCAACAAATCTTCGAGACCATGCTTCAGGCGGGAGCCAAACCGGGCTTTCGCCCCGTCCACGCGAAGGGCATCGTATGCGAGGGAACCTTCGCGCCCTCGAAAGGTGCGGCGGCCCTCTCCAGGGCCGCTCATTTCCAGGGCGCCTCGGTGCCCGTCACCGTTCGCTTCTCGGACGGGAACCCAGACCCGTCCATCCCAGATGGCTCGCCCAACGCGGGCCCGCGTGGAATGGCAATTCGATTCAAGCTCCCCGGCGGCAAAGAAACCGATCTCGTCTCCTTTTCGCATAACGGCTTCGCCGTCGCCACCGGTGAAGAGTTTCTCGCCCTTGAAAAAGCTATCGTGGCGACCGACCAAAGCAAGCCGCACCCATGGCCCATCGAAGAGTTTCTCGCCGCACATCCCCTCGCCAAGAAATTCGTGCAAGAAAACGCGGTCATACCTACCAGCTTCGGCACTGAAGCGTACTTTTCCAACAACGCTTTCATCTTCGTGAACAAAGGTGGGAGGAGACAGGCCGGGCGCTACAAGATTCTTCCCGTCGCCGGCCAGCATAAGCTGAGCGAGGCGGAGGCAAAGACCAAGTCGGACAATTTTCTTTTTGAGGACCTCAAGACGCGCCTGGCGGCCGGGCCGATCAAGTTCCGCCTGATCGTCCAACTCCCCAACCCCGGCGACCCTACGAACGATCCTTCGCTCGTTTGGCCTGACGATCGCAAGACCGTTGACCTCGGCACGATCAGCATCACTTCCGTGGTCGCCGACAGCAGCGCGGCCGAAAAAGCGCTGGTGTTTTTTCCGACGAACTTGACAGATGGGATCGAACTGTCCGATGACCCGTTGCCCGCTCTAAGAACCAGTGTTTATGCACTCTCGTTCGCACGTCGCCGACAAAAGTAGCGAACGGATGATTGCGCATTGAGGAGCGTTTTGAAGTGTCTGAAGATGGGGACGTGGATGGTGTGGTGCCGGCAACGGATGGAGCGGAGCTCGATGTGGAAGCTGGGCGCAAGGCGGCCCACCTCGCGGCGCTCAACGTCCTCGCTGTCGCGCGGCAGCATTTGGGATCGCTCGACAAAGTGACGCGGATCGTCCGGCTCGGCGTGTCGGTGGCGACTTCGGGAGATGTCCGCGAACAGCCGAAAGTCGCCGACGCCGCCTCGGAGTCGCTGCAAGACGTCTTCGGAAAAGACAAGGCCCCTTGCCGCCTGGTGTATGGCGTCGCAAGCCTTCCGCTGGGCACCCCGGTCGAGCTGGAAATCATTTTCGAGGTCGCGCCCAAAGCCCAGGGAAAGGAACGTCCCGTGGAACACCCGACTTTTTATCGCACGACACAGATAGATGGTCTCTCCATCTTTTACAGAGAGGCCGGCCCGAAAGACGCGCCGGCGCTTCTCCTGCTGCACGGACTTCCCTCTTCATCGCGGATGTTCGAGCCTCTCTTCGCCCGGCTTTCCGACAGCTATCACCTTGTCGCGCCGGATTACCCGGGCTTCGGACACAGCGACTGGCCGGACCCGAACAAATTCGCGTATACGTTCGATCACTACGCCGAGATCATGAATCACTTCACCGAAGCGCTCGGGCTCTCGCGCTACACGCTTTACATGCAGGATTACGGCGGCCCCGTGGGTTTTCTCATGGCCTTAACCCATCCGCACCGGATTGAGGCTCTCATCGTCCAGGACGCTGTGGCGCACAACGAAGGCCTGGGGGCGAATTGGAAGCCGCGGCGGGCCTTTTGGGCCAATCGCGCTGCGAACGAAAGCACGCTTCGCACAAATCTCTTGTCGCTGCCGACGACGCGGACGCGCCATGTCGGGAACGATCCCAACGTGGAACGCTATGACCCGGATCTCTGGACCGATGAATTTGCCTTTCTCAACCAGCCCGGCCAGGCCGACATTCAAAGCGACCTCTTCTACGACTACCGCACGAACGTCGACGCCTACCCCAAGTGGCAGGCTTGGATGCGCGAGAAGCAGCCTCGGCTTCT
>WNFB01001971.1_pt1 | contig 17745 bp, 29 predicted proteins | sample 5400501 | NCBI WGS metagenome assembly WNFB01 (sample SAMN13153341, study PRJNA577476) | soil metagenome | isolation source: 200 cm saprolite under Douglas fir tree site 2 hole 1 | place: USA:California | collected 2015-04-18 | reverse complement strand
GCAAAAGTCGCTCCAACTCACGTGGCGCGCTGGTTGCCCGGTGGAGACCACGCGGAGTCGACGCGACACCACGCTTTGCGACGCCCGCCGTCTCGTCCATAGAGGGTCACCGAACCGGACGGACTTTTGCCGCCCTACAGGGTCCGGCGCGTGGATCCTGGCTCTTCAGTTACCAGCTCGTCGAGCCGTCGGGTCACGTCCTCTCGCAGAGCGACATTAACCGAGTGGGGGAGACAATTCGGACGAGCGGGGGAAGCGAAAGCATGTCAAGTTACTTCCACACGCACGGGATCCTCGCCACCGTTCTCTATCAGCCGGCGGACCGCTACTGGCTCTTTCAGGGAATCGAGGCGGCCATATTCCTCACTGTAGCCGTCGCTCTCTTGGCCCTCACCGTGGGGTTGGTCCGGCAGCGAGCAAGCTGATAGGTCAGGCGGACTCTTCGCCCGGTCTCGCTCTCGGCGCCGCCTGATCGTCGACCCGTCGGTGTGCGCGTTGGCCTGGCTACGGGCGGCACCCGCGGATCGCGAGACCGCGAAATTGGCTCCGAAGGTTAGGGGCCGGGAAGGTCACGGTCGGACATCAGCCGGGAAATGCTCTGCGTAGGTCTCCAAAGGCAGGCGAAGGGCATTGGTGAAGTAGGAGACCATGTGATACTGGCCGGAGATGGCTAGCAGCTCGACCAGTTGCGCCTCTGTCCAGCCGGCCCGCAGCTCCGCCCACAGAGCGTCCGACACCGCCGCGGTGTCGTGAAGTTCGTCCACGAGGTTTATCAATATCGCTTGTCGTTTCGTCCACGCCGGGCTATCGGCGGTTCCCAGAACGGTCGCTCGAATCTGCTCCTCGCTGAGGCCCACGCGCCGGCCGTACACAACCACGTGGACACCCCACTCGTACTCGGCGCCGCACCGCGCGCAGGTCCGGTCGATGACGATCTCTCGTTCAATGGGATCGATCGTTCCGAAGTTCAGCAGGTACGACCCACTGCTCCGGAACTTGTCCAATATGTGGGGATTGTGCGCGACGACTCGAAAGAGCAGGAGGGGCTGCAGGCCGGATCCGCCCATCATCCGTTCGAGGGTTCTCGCAACTTCCGGGTCGTAAGGAGGCTCTAACGCGGGGATCCTGGGAGCCGGAACCATGGCTACGCTCCTCTTCCGCTACTAATTTCGTAGCAAATGTACCATGGCTGTACCATGGCTGCTACGGAATCCGAAGCTCAAGCCAAGCGCAGGTCGCGCACCCCGCTTCCCGGACAGCGGGTGCGAGGATCGAGGACCGGGCGGCCGATCATGGCGGCCCTGGATCTCCTCGGCCGTCGCTGGACCCTGCGGGTCCTCTGGGAACTTAGGCACGAAATGCTGACTTTCCGCGAGCTTCGGAGTCGTTGCGACTCCATGTCACCAAGCGTCCTCAACGCCCGGCTTTCAGAGCTTCGCGAAGCAGGGCTGGTTGCAACCAGTACGAGCGGGGGGTACCGGCTGACCGACCCAGGTCGGGGCCTGCTCAGCGCCCTGGCGCCACTGGACGACTGGGCCAAAGCTTGGTCACGGATCACCAGGCGGTCGCGCCCGCCTCGTCTATCGGACACGTCGACTGTGCGGACGATCGGGTAAGCGACAGCGGACTGCCGCCTCTTAGGAATCGATGAAGAATTCGTCCAGCGAACGATATGCGGCGGTCGATACGGTCACGCGCCTGCAGCAGATCAGAAACCGGCGGGCCCAGTCCCGCCGGCCGGCGGTGGCCAACCGATCAGGCCGCAGAGCTCTTGGGTTCCATGGTTGGTCCTGCGGGAGGGCCACCTCGTGCAGGCGATTGAAGCAGATGCTCGCGCTATGCAGATCTTAGGCGTAGACCTCGCACTATTTGCCAGCAGGGTAGGCGAGTTCGAGGCCGCGGAGGACACCAACCTATTCGCGAACCTGCGCAATCGCCTTGATCACCTACAAACTAACCTAGCTCCGGCAAAGCAACACGACTCGGCGTATCTTGCGGAGTTAGACTCATTCCGGAGAGCTGCAACACATAGCTTGAACAAGGAATTTGGCCAGGGAATGACCTGGCTGAGGCGTTCGCAGATGCTCGGCAGCCCGGCTCCATCGGTTGTGGGGCGGCAAAAGTACGTCCGCCGCTAGAGGCGTCTGGCCTTGTCGTTTCTGCAAGTTCAGGTCTAGCCGTGCGAGAGGGCGCCCTTAGGAGCATAGATACCCCTTTAGGCCTCTACATCGAGGGTGCGCTGCGACCGGACCGGCCAGCGAACGCCTGTTCGGCAAGCCGCTTCAAAAAGAGGGGGGAGAGTCGATGCGTCGCTGGGCAGGCGGACTTTTGCCGCCCTACAGCGCGTGATCGCCTCGGCGGGCATAAGGCCACGCACCGTGGCCGAGCTCCCCTTGACATTACTCCTTGTAACGGGTATTACGGACTGACCAACGGGGAGAAGGCTCGCGATTCAAGACGAGGACGAGAAGGAGGGAGCTGCCTATCGGACTGCTGCCTGGTCGGGACCAACCTGCTCACTGGAGGACCCGGCCAGAGCTTCGTCGACCTGGAGAGCGTCGCTATCTTTTCGGGGGAGCCGCAACCGCTCCCAGGACCATGGCCTCGCAAAGACCACGGTCGTTATGAGCTTAAGAAACAGATGGAGGTACAACGTGAAGAGAATCCATTGGTCGGCCGTCGTGGTCGCCGGGCTGCTGACAGCGCTTTTGGTTAACGCGACGACGGCGGCCGCTGGCACGTCGACAGCGCCCTTTGGGTACCATGCTGGCGACGGCTTTGCTCCGCCGCTCGCAGCGCCTGATGTCGCGATGGCGGACAACGGGGACACGCTGACGCTCACAGCCACTGGCACACTCCAGGCAGGTGCCAAGATGGTCTCGGGTGGGGGCACATTCGTGCACAGGGCGGCCGACGGCACGGTGCTGGCGACAGGAACGTTCTCTGCGACTCAACTCCTGGCGTTTGAGTTCTGGGGCTGCGGTGGCGGCGGGCTTCCGTCGTTCCTCTGCGGAGGGCGGGCAAGCATCGCGGTGCACCTGGTCGCGCATCCGGCGGCTGACCCGAGCGTTACGCTCGAGCACGACGGCGTCCTTCAAATCACGTGCGATCTTGGAACGCCACCCTCCGGGCACCCTGAAGGGTTCACCCTGAATGTCAAAGATGTCATTAACTTCAACAAATCGGTGAGCGGCAACACAGTCTTCAACCGTTTGTAGTCCTGGGGCACGCTGCGGGCGGCTCGTTGCCAGAAGCCGCCCGCAGCCACGAAACGCACCGGCCGGGGACGAAACGGCCGGTAGAGTAGGCGGCTGGTCCGGCGAGATGCCTCGCCAGCCACCCCTCATCGAACCGTGCATGCGGTTTTCCCGCACACGGCTCTCCGACGGTGTTCACCTGCCCACTGTCGCGGATGGGATATAGCGGACTGTCCCAGAGAGGCGATGGATGCCAAGCCCGGTTGCCCAGGCATTGGTGTGCGTTGCGCCCCATCTCCGCCCGTGTTGCTGACGCTTCTTGCTATCGAAAAGCGCCAGGCGTTCCCGAACGTACTCGTCGACCTGGGAGAACTTCCGTGCTGAGTTGCCCCAGCGAAAGTAGTTGCCCCAACCTCGCAGCACCGGATTGAGCTCTGCCCCGATGGGCCACTTCAGCCGGGAGCGTGGGGCCGACTCGGTGCTGGCGCCCAACTGCCCCCGCTGCTATTCGACGACGATGAGGCGGTGGCCATCGCGCTCACACTGCGCACCGCGACTGGCAGCAGCGTCGCCGGCATAGGCGAGACGGCCCTGCGCGCCATGATCAAACTCGAACAGGTCCTGCCATCCCGGCTACGACACCGCGTCAACGCCCTGCAGTTCTCGACGGTGCGCACACCGGGGGGCGGGCCCACCGTGGACGCCGAGGTACTCATCGCGATCGGGACTGCCTGCCGCGACCACCAGCGCCTCCGGTTCGACTACCGCGGTCACGGCGGCGCCGACAGCATTCGCGTCACCGAGCCACCTGGGGCCCGCGTTGGTACCTGGTGGCCTGGGATCTCGATGGCGACGACTGGCGGACCTTCCAGGTAGACCGGGTCCGGCCCCGCACCCCCACCGGCCCGCGTTTCACCCCTCGCGAGATCCCTGGCGGCGACGCTGCGGCGCACGTTGCCCGCAGCGTCGCCCAGATGTGGCCGGATCAGGCCACGATCCGACTACACGCCCCCGCAGAATCCATCACAAGTTGATCCCCCACCGGCGCAGAGGGTTTCGATGAGGGCGTAGTTGTACGCTCGATGTCGCCGCGCACGATCCGGTAGTCGCCGGTGACACGGTGGTCAGCCTGTCATCGCTGAGACCCAGATCAACGATCGCGAGACCCCGGACGTGTGCCAGTTGCCTCGCCGGGGACTCCATGCGCGAGCACCATCATGTGTGCCCGGAACTGTCGCGGTACCGGGCGTGCTCACGGAAAAAGCGCTCCGCAGTCTCGTCTTGGGGGTAGAGGAGCTCGATGCGTAGCTCGTCGAGAGTGATGTCGACGGCGCTTTCGAAGCGGGCGGCGATCACGATCGTGCGGATCACCCTCTCCCCGATTTGAAACCACGGACAGATGACGAGGTTGTGCTCGACGCCCTGGGGCGGCGGTACGTCGGCCAGGGCGGCCTCGGCGAAGGTGACCAGACCTCGAAGCGCGTCGTCGAGCGGCGACTGATGCAGCTGGCCGCGGAGACGGGTAAGGGCAGCCGAGGCGACCTCGGTCCAGTTAACGATCGCGGTGGCGGCACCTTTGTCGAGGTAGCGCTCAACCATGTTCGAACCGACGAGGCCCTCGCGAAAGATCACCGTGCACGCCCGGTTCGCGGCAACGACATTCGTGTGGCCGTCGATGACGAGCGCGGGGTAGGGCTCGTGAGCGTCGAGGAGCCGGTCGATGGCTCGTCGGAATGGCTCGAGCTGGGGCGCTCCGACCTCGGCTTGAGGGTAGGCAGGAGGAAGTCCCGCAGCGTTCAACCGAGCGTTGCGGTCGCGCAATGGGACATCGAGAACGTCCGCGAGGCGGAGCACCATGTCGCGGCTGGGGCGCCAGCGCCCGGTTTCGAGGAAGAGGATGTGCCGCGGCGTCGAGGCGGCCTCCGCGGCGAGCCTGAGCTGACTGTGGCGGCGAACCCGACGCCACTGCCGCAGTCGCGCGCCGAACGGACTCGCCGGTCAAGGTCGAGGAGGGGGCCATCTCCACATACTGCCAGCCCTCCAGCCAGGAGACGATTCCCTGAAAGGGAATTGCTACCCGCCTCGGTGCCAGCCACGATTGAGGCATGGCCACCATTACAGCCGAAGTCATCATCGAAGCTCCCGCGGACGCGGTGTGGAGGGTCCTGGCCTACCAAGTTCGACCGCGTCGGCGAGTGGGCGACTGCCACTCATCCACCGCGAGCGCAGCCGTCGCTGCCAACGTAGGCGCTCCGGTGCCGGGGCGGGTGTGTGCCGACGTCGTTCGGATGGTCCCCGAGGTCGAGGAGCGCGTCGTGGCCTACGACGAAGCCAACCGGACCCTGACTTACGAGGCTCAGGGCGTGCCCAAATTCATCAAGACTGCCCGCAACCGCTGGCACGTCCAGGCGGTCGACGACCGACGAAGCCACGTCAGCTTCGAAGGGACGCTCGAGCCCCGCGGCTTGATCGGGCGTGTCATGTATTCGTTTCTCCGCCTCCAACTCGCCCGCCTCGGACCGCAGTTTCTCAACGACTTCAGCACTACATCGAGCACGGCGAGCCATCGCCCCGCAAACAACGCCAACTCCGCGCCGCGAAGCGCTGACGCACCATGGTCAGCACCCAGTCAATGCCCAGGACACGTAGCTACGCCGTGCCTAGCATTCATTGCATAGCGGAGGCGGATGCCCCTCAGAGTGGCGACCGCACTCGGCGCGCTGTTTTACGCGCTGCGGAGTAACAGTCTTGTTCCACCCGGCTAAAGACGCGGGCACGACTCGATCAGGCTGGCTTGCGGCTGCCCGGTATTTGCCAAAAGTGCATCAACTGGAATTCAACGGGAGCGTATTGGAGGTGACATCGACGTGCCTCTTGCGCTCCCGCGACTTGGTTTGGCCGGCCTGGGGGGCAGACTCTTCGCGAACGCGGCAGCCGGCGCGACCCACGACGCCAGCGATCGCTTCGTCCTGATGCCGGCCGGCTCTACGAAAACGAAGCCCTTCATCGATCGGCCGGTGAAGTCCATTTTCCGAGTGTGCTCCCGCCCGAGTGCACGCTCGTATCCATCCGGCCCCACACGTATCACCAGCTCCTCGCCGACGATCCCCAGCGCCATGTGTCCGCCGATCATGAAGCAGAGACCGCCCATCATCTTGATCTCGTCGACGCCCCTTTCGCGGGCAAGTGCCTCGCGGATCCGGTTGGCAAGCGCCTCGTTATAGGCCATCCTCCTCCTACTCTTCTTGCTCGGCGGGAAGCCACGAGGGGAGCCCGAAATAATCGCTGAGCCCAGGATCCGCGAATCCGGTGATGGCCGAGATTGCACCATCTTTGATATCGAATACCATGACACCGTAGAACTGATTGCCTCCGTCTTCGGGTTCTGCGATGAACGCCGCGAGGGCGGGTTGCTGATTCGAGCCGACGGGGACGAGTCGAATCTGCTCGAGATGACCATCCGCGGGAACGGTAGAAAGGAAATCAACGATCGCCGCGCGTCCCCGAAACCAAATGGGTGACACGTGAGGAGACCCAGGCTCAGGCACTGGCACGCCCGGCATCGCAAGGATTGCGTCCTCTCGCAGCAGCGATGCCAGCGCATCGAAGTCGGAGCGCTCCCAAGCGTCCATGAACCGGGCGAGCAACCTTCGCTCAGAGACATCGCTCACCGACACTACGTTCGCTCCAGGTTCCCCACTCTCGAAGCGAGCGCGGAGCGTGCAGCGGGCGCGCTGCAGAGCGCTGTTCACGCTCGCAACTGAGCACTCGAGAGAGTCGGCGACCTCGCGAGCGCTCCAGGCAAGAACGTCGCGTAGGAGCAACACTGCGCGCTGTCTCGGAGGAAGGAGCTGAATCACGGCGACGAAGGCGAGCGCGACGCTTTCCTTCTTGTCGAAGAGAGCCGCCGGATCAGCTGCGTCGTCCAAAAGGCGATCCGGGTAGGGCTGAAGGTATTCGATCTCCGCCAGCGGGGGGGTACCTCCTGACCATTGCCGCGCCGCCAAGAATCGGGGCCGCCCACGCGTGGCCAACTCGTTGAGGCAAGTATTGGTAGCGATCTTGTAGAGCCAAGCCTGAAACGGCGCGCGGTGCTCGAACGTGTCGATCCGTCGCCACGCTTTCAGCAGCGACTCCTGGAGCATGTCATCGGCGTCGGTGAGCGAGCCCGTCATTCGATAGCAATGGAGATGAAGCCCGCGTCGATGAGGTTCGACCAATGATTCAAAAGCGTCCCGGTCGCCGATCCGTGCCGCGGCAACGAGGGATCGCTCCGCCCCCAAGTCACCGGCGGCCTCGCTCAAAACCATCGCCTCATCCTAGTCAGACCAAGCCAGGGCGGCGAGCGGTCGGGTGGGTAGACGAGATACGGACAATTGTTAGGATCCGATTCTTGTCGATGCCACGTGGGATTGTTTCTTCATTGCAGGCGGACGATTTCTTCTGCGTGTCGCTTTAGCGAACCTAGGGCTGCCAGGCGGTTACGCCGTTGCTGGAGCTTGATCAGCGGATTCATGATCCGTCCCTTGAACCCTCTTGGATCGTGGAAGAACGAGAAGATGACACGGGTTGCTTGATCTCCCTTCGGATCGAGCTCGAGCGAGAAGCCCGGCCGCGAGACGAGGTTGGCGAGGCCGAAGTTCTCTTCGTCAATGAGGTAGGCAATCTTGCGACCGTCGACGTGCTCCACACGGTGTTCAAGGAAATACCCGGACTTCCGCCCGAACTCAGCGTGGACTTTGCGCGCGGTTCCAAGCGTCTCAGCGTCGGCGGCATCCGTCATCACCTCGACACTCTTCACCGGCGGGCCCCAGTTCGGCAACTCACGGGAATCGGAAATGAGTTGCCAGAGGATCCGTGCCGGAGCGTGGACGACGATGTCGTCCCGACCCTGGAGCCTGCTGCCAGTTCCCGCGGTCATGCCCTCGGCTGGAACAGGGCGAAGACCGCGCCTCCCGGCTCCTGGATCGGCGTGTACGTTCCCGCTGGCCCCTCGGCGGGGGCCTGCAGGACGGTCGCTCCGAGCTTCTTCGCCTTCTTGGTGGCAGCATCGAGATCGTCCACTTGGACGTACGGCAACCATCCCAGGTGCGCGCCCCCGTGGGGAACCACCGAGGCCCATGGCTTCTCGCCGCCGACCATCGTTACCTTAGCCCCCCCTACTGGTACCTCGGCGACATCCCAGCCGAACAACTGCTCATAGAATGAGCGGGATTTAGCCGCATCCTTAGTACGCAAATCGAACCACACGAACGGGTTTTCCATGGCAGACTCCTCCATCCCTACGAGATTTCACTTCTAAGACAGCACGCGGCACCCAAACTCATCGGTACGAGGCCGGGTTTTTGCGGCGGGCTGTGAGTTTCTGGAACGGGTGTTCCGCTGTCCGGTCGAGAGATCGCCGTCCGAGCAGGGCTTGACGAACCGCCGGCGTTTGTGCGGTAATACCAACTGGTCGGTATCTAATGAGCCCGCGACGCGGTGACCCCATGACCCAAGAACGACTTATTGAGGCTGCCACGAGCCTGGCACTCGAGAAAGGCTTCGCCGACATGGCGGTCGATGAAATCTGCGAGCGGGCGGACCTGACCAAGGGGGCGTTCTTCCACTACTTCACCGGAAAGGAGGCGTTCGGCAAGGCAGTTCTTCAACGGTGGGTCGCCAACGGCACGGCCGGCGAGAGCGCGGCACCCTTTTGGGAGAAGGCGGACGCCTTGGACCGCGTCTTCGGCTACCTCGACTACATCGCCGAGCTCGCCAAGGCCGGGCCCTGCGGCTGCCTGGTCGGCATCTTTTCCCAGGAGCTCTGGCAATCACACCCAGAGCTTCGCGCTGACTGCGAGGTCGCCTTTACCGGCTGGGCTGAGAGGCTCGGACGGCTTCTCGAGGAAGCAAAGATCCGCCATGCGCCCACGGCGAGCTTCGATCCCCGAAGCGTGGCGTACCACTTCATCGCTGTGTTCGAGGGCGGATTGATCCTAGCCCGGGCCTACAAGCGGCCCGATATGGTTCAGGAGCAGATCGGGCATTTCAAGCGGTACGCACAGAGCTTGTTTGGGGCACGAGCAAACGGGATGAGGCATGGGCCGCCGAGCGCCCGACCAAGGACAAGGAGGAACTGAGCGATGGCACAGCTGCGCAACACGATCCGGATCAGCGCTTCGCCCGAGGCAGTCTGGAAGGTGCTGGGCGATCCTTTGGCGACGCCTTTATGGGTCCCAGGCCTCACCAGCGCGAAGATGGACGGCAACGTGCGCGTCTGCACAGCAATGGACGGGAACCAGATAGTGGAAGAGGTTGATTACTCTAACGAGCGCCGCCGGTTTCGCTACACACAACTCAAGGTCGCCCTCCCAGTGAAGAACTCTCGCGGCACGATGGCCGTGCAAAAGGAGGGAAACGGTTCACTGGTCGTCTGGGACGCGGAGTTTGAGGTCCCGGATCCCTCCCAGGAATCAGCGTTGAGTCAGGTGATCGACGGCTACTACAAGCAGACGCTCGAGTCGCTCCGCCAGCGAATCGAGTCGCCCTGAGGGAGGGACAAGGATGGACGCGGATCACCTCTTCAGGGCCGTCATCGCGCCGCTGGTTGGGAAGCCTGGGATCACGACGTCGAGGATGTTCGGCTCGACGGGCGTCAAAGTCGGCGGCAAGGTGTTCGCGATCCTGGTGAAGGGGACGTTGGTGGTGAAGCTCCCGAGGGAACGCGTCGACGGGCTGGTCGGTTCCGGGGCGGGCGAGCGCTTCGACCCTGGCCACGGTCGGCCCAGTAAGGAGTGGGTGGCGCTGAAGCGCACCACCGAGGCCCAGTGGCGCCGCCTCCCCCCAGCGGATTCGAATTCCGTGCGCCACAGCCGCCGATCGAGATCATGGACGCGGCTTGCTCGGGTCTGAACCGGAGACTCAGACCACACAGCCTAAGTCCCGCCCATTAGCGACCGAGGCATACCTATATCTAATGCTGGCTTGCCCGAAGCAACTGATTGGAGTCAGCCGGAAGGATGTCCACAGGCGTCCACTGCGGTTGTCAAACCCCCAAAACTGTTGTCAAACCTCACGGCGTCGAAGGGGGCAAATTGCTGGCGTTTCCGGACCTTGTCTCCGACGCCAATTGACCCTCTATCCGGAGCTTCGCCTGCCTCCTCACGGAACAGACCGGTGCGCTCATTCTGTTCTTTGGGAATCCGGGGGGTTCTGTACCTGCTCGGCGTCGGCATGATGTCGTCCTTCATCTTCATGGTGACCGGGGCATGGCTCCTCTTACTTGGTGTCGGGACACGAGAAGCCGCCAGGACTGGCTCAGCCGGCTGACTGGAGGGATGCCAACGTTCGCCTCTGCCGCCGCGGCCCAGCTCCTCGCATACTAACGGCGTGGAGCGCCTGCGGAACGATACCAAGACCGACCCGCTGAGCGAGCTGCTCCTGCCCGTACGTGTCCGAAGCAGCCTGTACTGCCGGTCGGAGTTCTCCGCGCCGTGGGGGTTTGCCGTCGAGGCGCGACCATCGACGACTTTCCACCTCGTACTCGAGGGCGATGGCTGGCTCGAAGTTGCCGACGGGAGCGCGCCGCGGCACCTTCAGGCCGGCGACCTGGTCCTCCTACCGCGCGGGCATGCCCATCAGCTTCGCGACCGACCGGGCAGTAGCGCGCCCCTCCTTACGGACTTGCTAAGGACAAACCCGCCATCGAAAGGCGTCCTTCGTCATGGTGGCGGCGGACCGCGGACGCACATCCTCTGCGGGCGATATTCCCTCGAAGCGCCGGGCCCGGTGCCCCTGCTTGCCGCCCTGCCCGCGGTGGTCCACCTCCGCGCCGCGGCACCGGAAAACCAGGACTGGCTCCCCGCCATCATCAAGCTCCTCCGCCGGGAAGTTCAGTCGGACGCCCCGGGGACCGACGCGGTGATCGCCCGGCTCTCCGAAGTCCTCATCACTCAGGCTTTGCGCGCCTGCTTGCTTCGGCTCGACGGCCTGAGGCCCGACAGTGTGGGTGGGCTGAAGGACCAGAAGATCGCGGCCGCCCTCCGGCTGATCCGTGAGCAGCCCGGTCGGGACTGGACGATCACCGAGCTCGCTTCGGCCGTCGCCATGTCGCGATCGGCCTTTGCCGCCGGGTTTGAGCGATTGATCGGCCGGCCGCCTATGCGCTTCATTGCTAACTATCGTCTCTCGAGGGCGGCCCAGTACCTTCGGGGAACGCCCGCCACCTTGCTGGAAATCGCCCAGGACACCGGCTACGAGACGGAGGCCTCTCTCAGCCGCGCTTTCAAACGCGAGTTCGGGCTGGCCCCGGGAGCGTACCGGAGGACTGCTAGCGAGGCGCCAAACGGCCAGGACGCGGGCCGCGACAAGAAATTGAGGGTCGCAGTCGTTCAGCCGCCAACCGCCCAGGAGGCAAACCAAGGGAAGCTGGCTGCTTCCCGAAGCCGGAAGACGTAGTCGCCAACCCAACAGGTGGACGGCGGGGAAAGAATCGCGGCGTGCCTGTCATACCATGCACCATCGAACCTCCATACGATGACCAGAGAGACAGTTCTCGCGTTGACCAGGCGAGCGGACAAACAAGAGCTTCGCGGAGACGGTGCCGTGATGCCGCGAACCGCGTAGCCGCGCGAATACCAAGGAGGGTTACCCAGGGCATGGCTGAAACGAACGTTTCTGCGAGCGCTCGAGCCGTTGTCGACGAGTTCGGTGCTGCCTTTGCAAAGAAGGATTTCGCGAAGGCCAGGCAGTTGCTTCACGACGACCTCTCCTTCCACGGCCCGATCGACACCTTCAACCGCGCCGATGACTACATTGCGTCAGTGCAGAAATTGGGTGCGATTATGAAGGGAATGCGTCACGAGAAGACGCTCGTGGATGGGAACGACGTTGCGGTCTTCTACACCCTCGACACCGTCGTCGCAGCGGCGCCCGTCGCCGATTGGTACACGATTCGTGGCGGCAAGATCGCTTCCATCAAAACGTATTTTGATGCGCGCCCCTTCGCACCGCCCGCCGGGCAGGCCGGCCACTAGCCGCAGCAAAGTGCCGTCGCCCGAACCGCGCGATTGGACGAACGAGGCGCGCCACGAACAACCGAAGCGGCCTACCAGCCCCAGCGGCTATTTCGAGGCGCTTACGCGGATCGTTTGCCAGTCCGGGATGCGTTGGCGCGTCGTCGATGCCAAATGGCCCGGGATTCGAGCTGCGTTCAGAGACTTCGATCCCGAGCGCGCGGCTCGGATGACCGACCGGGACATCGACCGACTCGCGAAAGATGAACGGGTCATTCGCAATGTGCCCAAGATCAAAGCCACCGTCCTGAACGCGAAAGAGATGGTGGCGCTGGACAAGGCTCGCGGAGGCTTTCGGGGCAATCTGCGATCAGTGGGTAACTTCGTGGAGGCGGGGCCGGCTCTTCGGAAACGGTTCCGTTTCCTCGGCGACCACGGCTCCTATTACTTCCTCTGGTCGGTCGGGGAGAAGGTGCCGGACTGGAACCAATGGGCAGCACGACCCAAGCCCAAGCCGGGGCGCGGGGCTGGGTCGGCGACAGCGGCTCCACGGCCAATGGGGTCCGCGACGCTCCGAGATCCACTGCGAATCACGGTCTACGAGGCCCCGGCTCGCCTGGCTCGGCCTCGATGGCAAGCCGGCTCCCCGCTTTGCGGCCGAGACGACGTTAACCATTGAGCTCAGCTCGCGTGAGCAAGGCACGCTGATGCGCATGACCTCCGACCAGCGGCCCGTGGGTCCGCTGCAGGGCGCCGCGATGCGCGTGTTCGGGACACGCCAGGTCGCCAAGCAGATGGACCGGTCCCTGAGAGCGCTCGCCGAGCGATTCGCAGCGGAGTAGGCGATGCCTGCACCTGGACGACCGCTCGCCGGCGGACGGCCCGCCGGGTACTCCGGCCGGTCGATGGCGCAGAAGCTCGGGCTCAGGGATGGGAACGCGGTCGTCCTGATCAATGCGCCCGCCCGCTGGAGAATCCCCGACCCGCCGACGGGCATCCGCTTGGGACGGACGCTGGGCGGCGACTTCGATGTCGCGATCTGGTTCGTGCGCTCGCTTGCTGACCTGCGCGGGGGGCTCAACAAAGTGGCGGCCGTGACTCCGCCCGCGGCTAGCGTCTGGGCCGCCTGGCCGAGGAAGGCCGGCGGCCACGAAAGCGCTGTCACGCAGCAGGCGATCCGCGACCTGGTCCAGCCGCTCGGCTTGGTCGACGTGAAGGCTCACTCATCTGACGGGTGATCCGCGGCCCCGACGCAATAAGTGCACCCCAACAGGGTATTGTCGCGGCCAATCTTGGGCGGTCTGCTTCACATCAACAGTCGAGCCGCTTGCATCGGGCGGAAGTTTTGCCGCCCTTCAGGTATGACCCCTCATTAGGTCGGAGGGCTTTCAGATCACATCGCCTTGAGGATTTCCAGGACGCTGATCTGTCGCCCACTCTTCAGGAGCGGGCTAGCTTTCGCCATCTCGGTGGCCGCAGCCATCGAGCCCGCTTCGAGGATGCTGTAGCCGGTTGGCAGCTCGCCGATGGGCCCGTCCGTGACGCCGCTCGAGGTAACGGTCTTTGCGGCACCGGTAAACGGATTGCCGCCGTCGACGACGGCCTTTCCCATCCGGCCGAACCACGCGGCCATCGCCTGCATCCCGGCGGAGCGTTCTTCTTCGCTCTCAGCTGCTCGTCCGTAATAAACGAATAGGTACTTCATGTCTGCCTCCTTGTGTTTTGTCTGCTCGGAACCTATCGGAGTGGTTGCAACCCGTCGGCCGTCAGCGCGTAGGCGGCCGCGTCCGCATCGGGGCCGCCGGTCGCGAGCTGGACGTAAGCGGTTCCCGCGATTTGCGGCGTGACGGGCTCGCCCAGCTGCGCCCGAAACACTTCCTCGGTGACCCCACTGCGGGCGGCGTAGGCTTCAACGGCGGGGCGGCCAAGCTCGGTCGCCGGCGTGAGCTTCGGAAGGACGGCGGTGACCGTGATGCCAAGTCCGGCGCGTCGAGATTCTTGCGCCGCATACTCCGCCATGAAGCGCTGGGTGGCCTTGGCACCGGCGTAGCCCCCGCTAAGCGGGGAACCATTGATGGCTGCGCCGCTGCTCATGACGATGATCCGACTCCCCGGGCGAAGCGGCAAGAGGAGCGCTTCACGGAGCCAGTGGAACGCCATTCGCACGTCGGTGGACCAGTTGGCGGAGAATGTCTCCCAGGTGTGGTGATGGAGGGGGCGCAGGAGCGGCGTAGCCCCCGCGACCAGCGCTAGGACGTCTGGATGGTGCCGCTCGAGGAGCATGCCCGCCACGACCGGGTCGCTCGCGTCACCAGCTTCAAGATGAAGCCGCGGATTGTGGCTAGCAAGCTCGGCGAGCGCGCTCGGGTTGCGTGCAAGGGCGACGACGGTAGCTCCCTCGCTGAGGAACGCCTCGGCGATGCCTCGGCCGAGTCCCCGGCTAGCGCCGACGACAAGCGCGGTCTTCCCGGTCAGTCGGTTCAATCCACTCTGAAGACGCAACATGCTGACAGCCGGGCCCGTCGCGCCCGGTCAGCATCGCGCGTCTCGCAATTGGTAGGCTCTTGAGTCCGCCTGCAGCGATCCCGGACAACGACGACGGACTTCTCCGAGCGCTCAGCGAGGGGGCGCCCGGGGCTGTCGCGCGGGTGTACCAGCGACATGGGCCGAAGATGGTGGCGTTCGCCAAGAGATACGTCGGCAACGAAGCCCTGGCAGAGGATGTGGTCGAGGAGTTGGTTCAGCGCTGGCTCGAGCGCCCGCCGCGCATTCGGGACTCCGAACGATTCAGTGCCTTCCTGGCAGTGAGCGTCTACCATGCGGCGATCGATTGGATCCGCCGGGATCGTGCCGAGCAGGGCCGGCCGCCGCGCCGCGAGGCCCAGCAAGACTTCACGGACCGTCGGCGAAAGAGTTCGATCGTCCAGCCAGGGCCTCGTGACTCGCGCGCGAGTCTGCAGGCGCGCTTGGCGGCCGCCCTGGAACGGCTAGCCGACACTGACCGGCTGTTGCTCGAAGCCCATTACGCTCAGGCCCTCACCGCCGAAGACTGCATGGGTCTTCTTCGGATCAACCGGGACGCTTTCCATAAACGCCTCCACCGGGCGCGGACCAGGCTCGCGCACTTGCTCGCAGCCGGCGCGTCGGACCCGGCCAGTAGCGAGGAAGCCCGATGACCAGGAAGCTGCCACTGAGCCTTACGGATCTCGACGCCTTGATCGAAACGATCAACTTCCCGGTGCGTGAGGAGACGCTGCAACAGGCGTGGGATCTCACTGTCGCGAGCGAGATGCCGGAAATGATGATCTTCGTCACGCTGCGGGCCAGGCCGGGCCGAGAGCGCGAGTTGGAACGGGCGGCAATCGAGTTTGTCGAGGCAACGAACCACCTCGAGGGCGCCCTCGGGTCAACCCTCTATCGGTCGTCGGACGATCCGCTTACCTTCACCCTGGTCGAGCGCTTCGCGGGACGGGAGGCGTTTTCGCGGCATATGGCGAGCGAATACTTCAGGCGATTCCAGGCAATCCAAGAGCCTCTTCTCGCAGGCGCGGTCAAGGCAACGTTTCACGAACGGGTGGTGAAACCCCCCAACACGGGAGTCTGATCAAGCGCGGCCATTAGACACGGGCGCCGCTGTAGGGTCGAGCCAAGCGCCGCGTTGGGCACGTCCAGCACGATCCCGAAGACGTTCTTGTCGATGAAGAAGTCGCTCCCGGGGTTCGTGAACTGGAAGCCCTTGAGAAAGGCCACCAGATCGAAGAAGAACGGATCGCTGCGGAGCCCGGCGAAGAACTGGAAGCCATTCTGCTGGGTGATTTGGGCGGAGCCATCGAATGAGACGGGAGCTGCATGAACGATCGCCGGCCCGCCATCGTTGGGCGCTGCCGCCAGCGCTCCGGTGGCACGGTGAACGGTCGCCGTTTGGGCACCCCCCTCCACCTCTGAAAATCGGATGCGGAACGCGATGTCGGCGACGGCGTCGGAGTTCGCGTCGACCTTTAGCTCGTAGATCGCGTCGGGCCGAAACACGCTGGAGAGCGCCAGCGGGTTGACGTTCATGATCAAGATCGATCTTGATGCGTCGCTCGGCTTTTGGAACGCGTAGATATCCGTGATGTCGACCCGGGGATCCATCGCCGGAGCATGTTCACCGGGGTTTGTGCCCGTGAGCAGCGACGGCTGGCCGGCGAAGAACGCGTCTAAGTGGTCTGCCATCGATCTACCTCCTCCTCCTTGAATCGGCTGAAACCTGTCGCCTGTTCGCCCAGCGCATCGAGAATGCCACTTAGAGTCCAATCTGTCGAGCGCGCGTGGCGGTTCGTTAAGACCGCCTCTTGCATTCGAGAACAGGGCTCGCCGCCACTTCGTCCCCTACATGACGCAGCAGATATCGACCACGTAGGTCCACGACGGCAGACCGAGGAACTGGTGACAGTTTCCACCTGGCCGGTTCCGGCACGAACCCTTCGATCGTGAACGTCCACTGGTCGAGTCGGAGCGGCGGGGTCGGCCCCGCTGAAGGGACCCGGGAAGTTATTGGTCAGGTACTGGCCGGGCGGCAAGCGACCGGCCTACTCGGGCCGGCGTCGCTTCTCGACAAACCCCTTGGGACGAATCGGGTCGGTCATAGCCCCCCTCCCTACGACCGGTCCCGGCGACTCCCTCTAGCTCCCCAGATTAGGATGTCTCGACGTGGAGTGTGAGTCGAATGTCGACTTCCCGCTCTACGTAGGCCCATTCTTCCGTTGCGCGGAGCTTGCCAATCAGTTCGTCGAACAACTCGCTGGAGGCCCGGGCGTACTCAAACCACGTCAGGAAATCGAAGGGCTCGCCGAGGTCGCGACCATGGTAGAGGTCGCGAGCGATTGCCGGCAGGTATGCCAAGCCAGTGGTGATGTGACCGGAACGCTCCTCGAAAATAGCCCGACGTTCATCCTGGGTGAGTTCCCACCACGCAGCCGATTTCCTGATCGGGATGAGGGCTGCGCAGGTTGCCTCGGGTCGGCCCAGGGCTGGTTGGCGCTCGACTAGGGCTGACCGCTCCCTGCGCTGCACATATCGCTCGTAACTGGTAACACCCCGCAGGAGCCAGGGACTGCCGGGAGGAACCGGGAGATTCTGGTCTTCGCGGACCGCCACGCGGTCGACCGCGGGCAGCGGAGGGCCCATCACGGCGCTCATCCGCTCGACGTGCCATGCTCCGGTCCCACCGCCGGCAAAGCAGACGTGCAGACGCGCAGCCTTGGTCATCCTCACGGACGTTACCAGGGCCGTCGAGTGTAGATCAGGGCGAGAGAGCATAGGTCGGCCATCATGCCAGATTCAGGTTGAGCCGCGCACCCGCCGGCTCGACTCTTTCAACGGCACAGGATTCAGGATCCATTGTCGTAGGTGTCTTGGATCCTTGACCGCCCGGGACAATGCTGCCCGATCCGGATCGAGGGCGAGATCAGAGATCAGGCGGACGACGGTGTAGAGTGATGAGCAGCACTGGCGCACTGCTCCAGAAATTCGGCGTCAGGCGATGCGACCGGTCCGCGACTCCACCACAG
>WNFB01001969.1_pt1 | contig 17753 bp, 14 predicted proteins | sample 5400501 | NCBI WGS metagenome assembly WNFB01 (sample SAMN13153341, study PRJNA577476) | soil metagenome | isolation source: 200 cm saprolite under Douglas fir tree site 2 hole 1 | place: USA:California | collected 2015-04-18 | reverse complement strand
AAGGATCTGTAATCACACCGAGCTAGTGGGGGAACCATGACACGTCAGGCCAGCGCGCGCCCCAGCGGGAAGCGCATGGCGCATCCCTATCACATGTACGAGGCGATCCAGCAGCAGCCCGAGCTGATCGCGCGCCTGCTCCAGACCGAGCGCGCGCTCATTGAACGCGCCGCCGATGCCGCGGCGCTGCGCAAGCGCTTCGTCCTGGTCGGCATCGGCACGTCTTACCACGCCGCGCAAGTCGGCGAACACTTCTTGCGCCACCTGACCGGAGGGCGGGCCATAGCGCTTGTTGAGCAGTCGTTTGAGCTGGTGCACTATCCGCTGGCCCTTGGCCGGGACGACGCGGTTATCGCCATCAGCCACCGGGGATGGAAGAATTACTCCATCCAGGCCGTCCAACGCGCGCGGGCAGCCGGCGCGTTGACGATTGCGGTTACCGGCCGCGAGGGCGGCGATGGCATCCGTGCCGCCGACTTTGTGCTCGCCACCTGCGAGCAGGAAGCCTCGTTCGCGCACACGAAAAGCTACACCACGGCGCTTGCCGTATTAGCGGCGTTTGCCATTCGCCTCGCTGAGCGCAGAGACGCGCTCGCCGATGCCACCGCGCGCGTGGCGCTCGAACGCATTCCCGAAGCCATGCGCGTGGCATTGCACTGCGAGGCTATTGCCCGCGAAGCGGCCCGGCAAATCGCCCCGCGCCAGCGATGGTTCTTCGTCGGCACCGGCCCCAACTGGGCCTCCGCGCGCGAGGGCGCGCTGAAAGTGAAAGAGACCAGCTACATCGCTGCAGAAGGGTTTGAGACCGAGCAGTTCCTTCATGGCCCGCTGGCCGAGATGGACTCGCGCGCGGCCCTGGTGGCTCTGCTGCCCGGCGGGCCGGGCGATGGCCGCGCCCAAAGCGTGCTGCGCGCCGCGGGCGAATTGGGGGCGCTGCGCGTGGCTGTGGCCGCTCGCGGAGTCGCGGACGCGCCGGCCGAAAGTCGCATCGAAGTGCCGGCGGTGGAGGAGTGGCTTTCGCCCTTCGTCCAGGTAGTGCCTATTCAGCTTCTGAGCTATTACGCCGCGCTGGAGCGCGGCTGCAATCCCGATACCGGCCGCGAAGACCAGCCCGGACACGCCCTCGCCCGCCAGCATTTCAACCTGTAGCACGGCGATGTGCGCTCCGGCGCCGGGCAGCATAAAATAGAGACACCGACTCTCGAAGGAGACAAGCCATGCGACGATCTTTTTCCGCGGTGCTGGCGATGGCAGCGGCGCTGCTCGCCGGGACAGTCTCCGCGCCGGCTGCGCGCCCCTCAGGCAGCCTGAGCGGCGAAGTGCTCGGCCCGGACGAGAGACCCGCCGCCGGCGCGCGCGTCTTCCTGCAACGCTCCGACGCGCGCAATCCGCGCACAGCGCAGACGGATGCCAAAGGTCACTTCCATTTCGGTTCGCTGCGGCACGGGAATTACGACATCCGTGCGCAGGCCGGAGGGCTGTGGTCCGAATGGGAGCACAATGTGCTGGTCCGCGCGGGCCGGCCAACCAGCGTGACGCTGCGCTTGTTGCTCAAGCAGCCGCCCGCTGACAAGCCCGCTCCGGCAGCAGGGCTGCAAGGCCGCGTACGCGAGTGGGGGATTCCGGCGGAGAATTCCCTGCCGCACGACCCCGCCGTGGATCCGCAGGGCAACATCTGGCTGACGCTGATGCGCGCGAACCAGATGGCGCGGCTGAATCCTGAGACGGGTGAGTGGAAACTGTTCCCCATTCCGACGGCTAACTCCGGGCCGCACGGGCTGGCCGCGGACGCGGGGGGCAACATCTGGTTCACCGAAAACTACGTCGGGAAGATCGGCCGTGTGGACGCGCGGAACGGGAAGATTACCGAGTACGCTGCGCCCGCCGCGAAGGACCCACACACACCTGTGTTCGGGCCGGACGGTGCGCTGTGGTTCACCGCGCAGGGCGCGAACCTCGTGGTGCGGATGGACACGAAGAGCGGAGCGATGCGCGAGTTCCGCGTGCCCACGCCGAACGCACGGCCTTACGGGATCGTTGCCGGGCCGGACGGTGCGTTGTGGTTCTGTGAGTTTGGAAGCAACAAGCTCGCGCGCATTGAGCCGAAGACCGGCGCCATCACCGAGTACATATCGCCGCGCGCCGATGCGCGCCCGCGCCGGCTGGCCCTGGTGGGCAACGCGCTTTACTTCACCGATTTCCGCGGCGGGCGATTGGGGCGTTTCGACCTTGCGACCAAGAGTTTCCAGGATTGGCCGAGCCCTTCGGGAGCGGGCTCGGAGCCTTACGGCATTGCCGCCGATGCGTCCGGCAACGTCTGGTATGAGGAGTTCAGCGCGAATCAACTGGTTCGCTTCGACCCGCAGACGCAGACCTTCCAACACTTCGCAATGCCCTCGGCACGCTCCGAGGTGCGCCACATGGCTCGCGACGCCCGCGGCCGCGTCTGGATGGCGCTTTCCGGCGCCAACAAGGTCGCCGTCGTCGAGTAGCGCCGCGAGGCGCTCGCCGTAAGGCGCCCGAACTTGGGATGCCGGCGACAGCTTACCTACAGCCAGCCCCAGCCGCCGGGCAGACCCTGAGCAGGTGCGGGTGGCTGGCTGGGATACCCGCGTTGTGCCATGCCGCCAAACCGCGGGCCGCGTCGTGAATCACCACAGGAATGAGCCAGGTCTTGCTGCCCTCCCGGCCCTGGCGCAAGGCTCGCTGTCTTGCAGCCACGGTTGTCAAGAACATCAGGCCGGTCAACACGGTCCCGATGCTATACATTCGCAGGCGCGAAGGGTGCGCCCCATAAAACGGGTTCAGCTCCGAGGCATGGCGATTGCGGCGCGCGACGGCCAGGGTCGTTTCGTTGTCCGCAATCTCGCCGGCAAACATGGTCAGCCCAGCCAGGATAAGTTTGCGGTCAAACAATTTCCGGCGTTTCCGGGTTGCAGTTGCAGCTTCGTCCGCCTGCGCGGACATCACCACCAATAGCACACAGAGAAAAGCGGCAGCCAAGCGTTTCATCATCCACCTCCGGGTTGTTGGCGAAGCGCGATTCCTCGAGGCAGGCCTGCGCTTGGGGGAAAGCAATATCCCTTCGCAGCCTGCTTCCTCAGGAGTGCTGCCAGCTCAATTCACGTGCGGGGATGACGAGGAATTGAAGCCCTGCGGAACCGGGGAAATCCCGCGGAACGGCGCCCCAACGCGGCGGGGATAGTGCGGTCAAGTGGGCAACTATGTCAAGTGTTTTCTATAGTTTCAAAGTGGAACAGCCGCGGCACTTCAGTGGCCAGTCCGCTCGGCGCTCACCGCCCGGGGTCTGCTAGTGCAGCAGCTTGACGAACTCGTGCAGCTCGCTCTGGTTCAGGTCGGAGACGGCCCAGTAGTTCATCCCGCCTTTGGTCCAGTGGATCAGGTTGTAGCCCTGGCGCGCCAGCATTTCCTCCGCAGCATTTGAGCCGCGCGCTACGGGCCAGACGAACAGATTGATGAAATGCTGACGACGCTGGTAGACCAACGCCGCGACGGGCCGGCCGGCCAAGTAATCGAGCCGCCCGCCGACCAGCAGGAATCCCTGGCTGGACAAGTCTCTCACTTCCGGCGAGAAATCCAGCTTGCCGTTGAACCACGGCTTGACCGTGTGCTGGTCCGACGACGGCACGTCGGTCAGATGCGCGGCCATCAGCGAGCGCACATGGTCCGAGACCGCTTCCTGCGCCAGCAAAGTCTCCCCCGAGGGCCCCCGGAGTCCGGGCACCAGCGCCCAGACGAGCACCAGGATCACGGCCGCGGCAACGGTTGCGACGCTCAGCCAGCGCCAAGACGCCACGCGGGGCGCGGGCTCGGTCTTGCTGGCTTCGCGCACGGCGGAACGCACGCGCTTTTCGAGCGCTGCCGGCGCCTTGAAGTAAGGCGCGCCCGCACGCACGGCGGAACGCAGCGCCTGGCGGTTCTCGTACGCCTCGCTGCAAGCCGGGCAGTCCCCCAGGTGCTCTTCGATCTCCACGTTCCGGACCAGATCAAGCTCGCCGTCCAGGTAACCGTCCAGCAGTTTCTGTGTCGTTTGACAGCTCACGTCAGGACTCCTTGGCCAGGCACTTCACCAGCGCCTCGCGCAGCCGCTGGCGTGCGCGCGCCAGGCTGGACATCACCGTGCCAATCGGGATGTTGACCACGTCGGCGATTTCCTTGTAGGAGAGGCCCTCCAGCTCGCGCAGGACCAGCACTTCGCGGAACTGCGCGGGCAACTCTTCCAGGGCCTTCCGCACGAGCTCCTGATCGGCGCCGGCGAGCAGCAGCGCCTCCGGAGTTGCGGATTCGCTCTCCTCACTGTGCAATTGCTCGTCGAAGACGTCTGTGTTCTCCGGCGGGCGGTTCCGCTGCATCCAGGTGAAGCTGGTATTGCGCACGATGGCCAGCAGCCAAGTGCGGCTGTCGCCGCCGCGAAAGCCCTCGAAGAACCGGTAAGCGCGCAGATAGGTCTCCTGCACCACATCCTGGGCGTCGTGGTCGTTGTGCGTCAGCCAGCGCGCCAGGTTGTAGGCGGCATCCAGATGCGGCAGAACCACCTGCTCAAAGCGCGCGCGTTTGTTCCGTTCCTCCAACTGCTCTCAACCGCCTTTCTACACCCCCAATGCTTAGACTCCGCTTTCGGCGATTTTATTCCCGGCAAGAAATTAGCACGCCCGGCGGGAATAAGCACCCCTGGCCAGCGGTCTACTCGGTTGAACGCGACGCACCCAGATCAAGACAGGAAAAATCGCCGTTCCTGAAGGGCGCAGCAGATTTCGAAGAGGAGATTGAACATGGCAAAGTATATCTTCCACGACCACGGTGGAGACGGGATTGACCGCCGCGGCTTCCTGAAATGCATGGCCTGGGCCGGCACGGGAGCCTTTTGCCTGCTCCAGGGCGGCGTTCTGAAGTCGTTCAGTCTCAGCCGCCTGCCGCGCAACCTCGCCGCGCTGAAGGGCGAGCTGAGCTTCGTCCAAATCAGCGATAGCCACATTGGGTTCAACAAGCCGGCGAATCCCGATGTGACGGCCACCTTGCAAGAGGCCGTGGCCAAGGTCAACGCCCTGCCGGCTCCCCCGGCCTTCGTGCTGCACACCGGCGACCTCACCCACCTGTCGAAGGCCGCGGAGTTCGATACGCTCGAGCAGGTCCTCAAAGGGCTCAACACCCAGCAAGTTTTTTACGTGCCCGGCGAACACGACGTCCTGAACGACAACGGGGAGCAGTACCGGCAACGCTTTGGCAAGGAAACCGTGGGCGAGGGCTGGCACAGCTTCGACCAAAAGGGCGTGCACTTCATCGGCCTGGTCAACGTGGTGAACCTCAAGGCCGGGGGGCTCGGCTCTCTGGGCCAGGAGCAACTCGAATGGCTCGAGAAAGACGCGAAAAGGTTGAAGCCCAGCACGCCCATTGTCGTGTTCGCTCACATCCCGCTCTGGGCGGTCTACCCCGAGTGGGGCTGGGGCACCGACGATAGCGCGCAGGCACTGTCGTATCTGAAGCGGTTCGGCTCGGTCACCGTGCTGAACGGCCACATCCACCAGACGATGCAAAAGGTGGAAGGAAACATCACCTTCCACACCGCCATGTCCACTGCGTTCCCACAGCCGCAGCCCGGTACGGCACCCTCGCCGGGGCCGTTGAAAGTGCCGGCGGAAAAGCTGCGCAGCGTGCTGGGCGTGACCGACATCAACTTCATCCGGGGCCAGCACACCCTGGCGATCACCGATTCCTCGCTGCAAGACTGAGCCGCAGCGGCGGAAATCGCAGAAAGCGAGACGTGAAATGCGAAACTTGCAGGTGTTCTCCAGCGCGACCCTTGCGGCCCTGTTGCTGCTCGGGTTCGGCCTCTCGGCCACCACCCTCGGGAGACCCGCCGGTCCCCAGGAGGATTCGAACGACAAGTACCGAATCGCCATCGACAACTTCAGCTTCACGCCGGCCTCGCTGACCGTTGCCGCGGGCACGACGGTTACCTGGGTCAACCGTGACGATGTGCCTCACACCGTCGTGAGCACGGAGAAGAAGTTCAAGTCGCCGGTGCTCGATACGACCGAGCAGTTCTCTTACAAGTTCACGGATCCCGGCACCTACGAGTACTACTGCTCGATCCACCCGAAGATGACCGGCAAGGTCATCGTGCAGTAGGAGAAGGCGTCCACCGATGAAGAATTGGAAATAGTTCGTGGGGCTCCTCTGGTTGATGATTGCGGCGAGCGTTGCGGCGCGGTTTTCCGCCGCCGGAAAGCGACCAGGAAGCCAAAAGGAATTTGAAAACCAAAAAAGGAGACAAAAAATGATCCGTAAAACAACCGCATCAAACCTGGTGAGTCCGGCGCTGGGGCTTCTCGCACTCTTCGTGGCCATGGCGCCCAGCGCTCTGGCAAAACCTCGACCAATAAAGCCCGCCAAGCAACCGGTGACCGTGATTGCGCACTTGCCCCTGCCGGGAGCTCCCGCAAGCAACCTGTTCGTGCAGGAACATGGCGGCAAGCAGTACCTGTATATCGAACAGGCCTCGAAGGAAGGGTTCACGATCGTTGACGTGACAAAGCCGAATCAGCCAAACGTCATCAAGCGCATGGCCTGGCCGAATGAGGCTGCCGCCGGGAAATTGCAGTTGGTCGGGGACGGGCTGGCCCTCGCGGCAGCGCGGGACGGGGACTCCGGGACAGTGGGTGCCGGCTATCCCACCGAGTCCGTAAGACTGCTGGATCTGAGTGATCCGGCAAATCCGCGGACGCTGCAAAGCTTCTCCGGAGTCACCAGCGTTCTCGCCGATGACGCACGCAACTTGATCTACATCGCGAACAACGAAGGGCTGTGGATATTGCGGCGTGCGCAGGAGCAGTCGGCTTTTCCAAGGTTTGATGACCCCTGCTGGCAGTTCTGTGGCGGCTAGTCCCGCTCACAGGGCGAGTTACGCGGCTAAGGTCTAAACATGCAAGGATTCCTCGGCACCAGAACCACGTTCAGTGCGGATCTCAACCTAGTCGTGCAGATCGCCATGGGCGCCGCGCTGCTCGCTGGCGCATTCTTGGCGCGGCGAAAACGCTACGCCGCCCATGGCATCTGCCAGACTGCGGTGCTGCTCCTGAATCTGGTGATGATTGCTCTTGTGATGTGGCCATCGTTCCACCTTCAGGTACTGCCACGACTCATGGTTCATCTCGGCAAGCGCTACTACGCTGCGGCTGCCGCACACGCCGCGCTGGGCACGGCGGCTGAGCTATTGGGGCTTTACATCGTGTTGGTGGCCGGTACCAACATTGTCCCCAGGCGGCTGCGCTTCCAACGCTGGAAGCTTTGGATGCGCGTCGAGCTGGCACTGTGGTGGGTCGTGGTGCTCTCCGGAGTGGGGTTGTACTACGTCTGGTATTGAGCGCCTACTAAAGAGGGGCTTCGCGACCATTTCGCCACCATGCAGCTCAATTGTCAAAGGCCAGCTGTCAGCCTCCCGACTCGGTACTACAACCCGGGTACTGAAGAATTGAGGCGTTTGGCCCATTGGGATTCCAGCCTCCCCTGCCTACCCTGTGCATAACGGGTTGGGGGCTGCGCTGCGGGGACGACGGCCCCGAGAGGGGTCGTAGGCGAGCTACCCAACCCGCCACAGCCCACCTGCCGGTACCCCCACGCGTTCCCCTTCCTACTGGCAGTGTGGGCTGTTCTTCGCGCGCTGCCGGATGGGCTCGCGCGCCACACCAACTCCGTAATCCCCAAGAACGCGCTGCACGTGGAAACTGCCCCGATGCGCCCCAAGTGCCGCGGCTGGCAGCTGGCGTGCCTCTACCTATAGGTGTGCTCGGTCGCGATGGCGTCTAAATGAAAGAAAACCCGTGACCGACGGCTGTTCCAATGCCATAAATGGCCGACACAAGCCGACCAGCAGCCGGAAAAAGGAGGCACCTGGTGCCCAAGGCCCGTAACTGGGCGCTTTTGCTCGGGACGCTGTTGGCTGCCGCCGGATTGCTCGCCGCGACGACATCCGCCAGAGCGGCTGACACGTCTCCCGGCCCGGAGCCTGTTCAGCTCAAGCAATCCACCTTGGATGCCTTCGACCATTACATGCGGCTGACTGAAGCGCGCAACGACGATGACTTGCGCCGCGGCACACCGTTTCTCTGGGTGGATGGACTACCCGAGGTGCAGCGCAAGGCTGCTTATGCCGAGCTGCGCGCCGGCCAAGTCAAGATGGCGCGGCTGGAGACGCGCGATGCGGGCCGGCCGGTCCCATGTCTTGACGGGCTGATCCACCACTGGGTCGGCGTCGTTTTTATTCCTGGCGCGACGCTTCCGCAGACGCTGCGCCTCTTGCAGGACTACGATAACCACGCGGTCTACTACAAGCCCGACGTGCAGCGCTCGAAGATCCTCGAGCGTCAGGATAACGATTTCAAAGTCTTCCTGCGCTTCCGCCGGAAAAAGATCATCACCGTGGTGCTCAACACCGAACACGAGGTCCGTTACTTCCCGATCGACGCCACTCGCGCGCACAGCCGCAGCCGCACCACGCGCATCGCCGAGGTGGAAAACCACGACAAGCCCGACGAGCGTGAAAAGCCCGTTGGCGACGACGGTGGCTACCTGTGGCGCATGAACACCTACTGGCGCTTCCTTGAGCAGGATGGCGGCACCTACGTGCAGTGTGAAGCGATTTCTCTGACCCGCGACATTCCCGCGGGGCTCGGCTGGCTGATCCGTCCGTTCGTCACCAGCATCCCGCGGGAGACCCTCACCGCGACGCTGAACGCCACCCGCGCCGCCCTCCGGCGTAACTCCGCCTCTGCCGCGCGGTGAAGCCCAGCTTCGCTCCACGCACTCGATCACTGCCGGTAGACGCTAGCCGGCGTCTTCAGACGCGGGGCTCTTCCACCCGGCTAGGGCAACCCACTCCCCCGCTCCTTGCGAGGCGAGTTGGAGGCACCCTTGGATTCACGCAACGGCAGCGAGGATGCCGTGGCGTTTTGCCCCGCAGTGGACAGCCCGTGCTGAACTATATTAGGCTCTACCCCAACGCAGCCAATCGAGTTGCGCTCGAGAATCCGCGCGTGGACCACTTCGGCTGCGGCTGGGGAGTCAACGACGTCCACGCCCCGACGGCGACCGCCAGGTTTGCCGCCAAGGAGGAGAACCGATGAAACGCCTGCTCGCCCGGTTTTACGCACCCTGGCTGTTCAGCTCCTGCCTGCTTGCTGCGCTGCTGATCACCGCGTGAAAGAAATAGTTCTGCGCTGGAGTCTCCAGCGCTCGGAGGTGTGAGGGGCCTTGCCCTGGGCCTGCCACGGCTGGCAAAGAGTCGCCGCTTTCCAAGAAGTGGGTGTCGCGCGCGGTATCATCCGTCCTACGTGCGCGACTGCATCTAATCTAATTTAGGGCGATGCATAAACGGACCTCAATGCGCCGGTTCTTCTTGTCGGTGGTGGCCATACTCGCGGCGCTCAGAGCTGGGGCCGACCCCTCGTGCGCGCCGGTGGCCATCACCACGGCGCCCGAAATCGAAACGGGCTTTCGCCTGCTCTACCAACTGAAGTTTCCTGAAGCCCGCGAACGCTTCGCCGCCTGGGAGAAAGCTCATCCGGACGACCCGCTCGGCAGCGCTTCGGAGGCGGCCAGCTACCTGTTCGAGGAGTTCTACCGGCACGGCGTACTGACTTCAGAATTTTTCCTTGACGACAAGCGTCTGCTCGGTGGCATCAAGGGCAAGCCGGACGAGGGGCACCGCACCGCATTCAACGCCGCCAACCAGCGCGCGCAGAAGTTGGCCCGGCGCCGGCTGAAAGCAAATCCGCGGGACGGCGACGCGCTATTCGCGCTGACCATTTCTACCGGCATGCAAGCCGACTACGCCGGCCTGATCGAGAAGCGCCAGTTCGAAAGCCTTCGGCTCGTGCGCGAAGCCGAAGGCTATGCCAAGAACCTGCTGGCCATCGCGCCGGATTCCGCCGATGCCTATCTCGCCCTCGGCGCGGCGAACTACATCATCAGTTGCCTGCCGGGCTACAAGCGGTTCTTTTTATTCTTCGGCGGCATCCACGGCGACAAGGTCAGCGGCATGAAGCAGCTCGATATGTGCGCAACGCACGGCCACTACCTCCGGCCGTTTGCCAAGATCCTGCTGGCGCTGGCCGCCCTGCGCGAAAAACAGGTGGATCTGGCCCGCACGCAGCTTCGTGAGTTGAACGCCGAGTTCCCTCAGAACCCGCTGTTCCAGCGCGAACTCGCCAAGCTTCAAAAGCCCGGCGCCACAGCCACCAGCCCGTAGGGACGTATGGCGATACGCCACCCTCCGCTCGGGCATGCGGTGGTTAGCTCTCCTTCTTCTGGCTCCTCTCCCCTTGACACCGCTCGCGAGGCAGTCTATTGGGGAGCGAGCCGGTGGCTTCCGGCCGGATGAATAGTTTCTACGAGCAGTTCGCGGCCACTGCGGAGCGCTTCGCGGCCTACCCGGCCGTGGAGGTGCAGCGCCGCGACGCGGCGGATCGCTTCACGTACGCCGAGTTGCGTTCGATGGCCGAGCGCGCCGCTCGATTTCTCGCCCTGCGCGGCATCGTGCGCGGCGACCGCTGCGCCATCCTCGCCGACAACGACGCGCGCTGGTGCGCCGCCTACTTGGCGGCGCTGCGACTGGGCGGCGTTGCGGTTCCCCTGGACACGGCCTATAAGCCGAGGCAAATTGCCGCGTTGCTGTGCGACAGCGGCGCGAAAATTCTGTGCGTCACGCCGCGCTATCTCGCGCTGGCCCGCGAGGCAGTGGCGCAGAGCGGCCGGGCCACCCAGCTCGTGCTGCTCGAAGGCCGTGACACCGGCCTGGCCAGCCTCGATGACGTCTTTTCCCCCGGCACGGCGCAGCCAGCCGGAGCAGTTCTCGCGAGCGCAGCCGCGGGAGCCGAGCGCTGCCCGGCCACTCCCGCCGATCCCGCGGTGATCCTCTACACCTCCGGCACCACCAGCGATCCCAAAGGCGTCGTCTTGACGCACGCGAACCTGCTCGCCGAGTTGAACTCGGTGCTCGCGGTCTTGCGAATGGACCACCACGACGCCATCCTCGGCGTGCTGCCGCTGTTCCACGCCCTGGCGCAGATGGCCAACTTGCTGCTGCCGTTCTCCATCGGCGCGCGCGTGGTGTTCCTGGAAACGGTGAACTCAACCGAGCTGCTCCGCGCCCTGCGCGAGCGCGGCGTCACAGCCTTTTGCTGCGTGCCGCAGTTCTTCTACCTCATTCACCAGCGCGTGACTCAGCAAGTCGCTGCAGCCGGCCGCGCGAGGCGCCTGGCGTTCCGCGCGCTGCTCGGCCTGAACGGCTGGCTGCGCGACCGCATGGGCGTCAACCTCGGCCCGCGCTTCTTCCGCCGCGTGCACGACGCGCTCGGCCGCGACATGCGCCTGCTGGTGACCGGAGGCTCGCGCTTTGACCCCGCGATCAACCGCGAACTCTATCGGCTCGGCTTCACAGTCCTGCAAGCCTATGGGCTGACGGAGTGCTCCGGCGCAGCTACGGTGACCCGCCCGGAGGACAAATACTCGGATTCGGTGGGCCTGCCGCTGCCCGGCATCGAGGTCAAGATTGAGCCACACGGCATGGCTTCTTCCGAAGACGGCGAAGTGCTGGTCCGCGGTCCCATCGTGATGCAGGGCTACTTCAACCGCGCCGACGCAAACGCCGAAGCCTTGCGCGGCGCCTGGCTGCGCACCGGCGACCTGGGCTACCTCGATCCGCGCGGCCAGCTGCACATCACCGGCCGGCGCAAAGAGATCATCGTGCTGAGCTCAGGCAAAAACATCTATCCCGAGGAAATCGAAGCGCACTATCTGCAGTCGCCCTACATCAAGGAGCTCTGCGTGCTGGGATGGGCGCGCCCGGACGAGCCCGCGGCCGAGCGGCTGCACGCCGTGGTCGTGCCTGACTTCGAAGTGATGCGCGAGCGCAAGGTCCTCAACACGCGCGAAATCCTGCGCTTCGAAATCGAAGGACTCGCCATCCACCTGCCCAGCCACAAGCGCATCCTGAGCTACGAAATCTGGACCGAAGAGCTCCCACGCACCACCACGCAGAAGCTCAAACGCTTTGAAATCGAACGGCGCATCCACGCGCGCGGCGGGCCGGCGCAGGAAATTACCGGTGAAGCGCGCCCCCCGAGCGAAGAGGATCTCGCCTGGGCGGCGCGGCCTGAGGTCGCACGCGCGCTCGAACTCATCCGCGCCGCGTCAAAGACCGGCGTCGAGATCCGCCCCGACGCCAATATCGAGCTCGCGCTGGGCCTAGACTCGATGGAGCGCGTCGAGCTGCTCACGCGTCTGGAGCAGTTGTTCGGCACCGACGTGCCCGACGAGGTCGCCCACCGCATCTACACGGTGCGCGAATTGGTGGAGGCCTGCTTGGCGGCCCCGGCTGGCGCCACGGCACCTATGGCCGCGGCGCAGACCCATACGCCCTTGAGTAACGCCGATAGCGTCGCAAGGCCAGCCGCGGGGCCCAGCGCCGGCCCGGCGCAGACGGACCCGTGGGCCGCAATCCTGGCGCCTGGGCGGGAACATGACGCGGAATTCGCCGTGCTGCTCCAGCCGCGGCCCGCTTTTGGCGCAGCGATGTTTTGCTTGCTGAAGCTCTGCTACGCGTTTGCGCGCCTGATCTTCCGCTTCCGCGTCGCCGGCCGGGAAAACCTTCCACCGCGCGGCCCCTTCCTGATTTGCCCCAATCACCAGAGCTATCTCGATCCCTTCCTGCTGATGAGCGCACTGCCGTTCCGCACCCTCCGCGACGTCTTTTTCGTTGGCGCCAGCGAATACTTTGCCACGTCGGTCCGGCGGTGGTTTGCGCGCAAGATCAACCTCGTTCCGGTGGACCCGGACAGCAACCTGGTCCGCGCTATGCAAGCCAGTGCGTTTGGCCTGCGTCACGGCAAAGTGCTGATTCTCTTCCCGGAGGGCGAACGCTCGATTGACGGCCAGCCAAAAGAATTCAAGAAAGGTGCTGCGATCCTCTCACAGCATCTGCGCGCCCCCATCGTTCCGGTAGCGCTCGACGGCACCCTCGGAGTTTGGCCGCGCGGGCGCCCACCCCGCTGGAGCGCCTGGCTGCCCGGCCGCGGACGCGTCGCCATGCGCTTTGGGCCGCCCATGCCACCCTCAGGGAGCCCCCCTGCGGTTACTTCACTTTTGCAGGCTGAGGCACACTACGCCGCTGCAGCCGAGCAGTTGCGCGCTGTTGTCCTCGACATGTGGAGTCGGCTCCGCAGCGAGGCAACCAAATAGGCCTCGTATCCGTCGGGCGCGTTGGAATCATGCCTTGCCAACGAGGCTGGCCCTCTCTTCCAGAATTAGTATGTCCCTATGAAAAGTTGGCGGCGGAGAGACGATAAGAGAACGTTGTCCTGCCCTCACTTCGTACGTATCTTAAATATTATAGGACACTTAGATGTCTTCGGACACCGTGAGTGCGTATGGCCCTTGATTTGCGCCGTCAGAGTCGTCTATTCGGGTTCCCTTCTTTCAGGGGGCATACCTAGAGAACAGCGGAGGCAGGTGGCTTCGCCCACCTGACGAAAAAGTGATGACAAACAGGCTACTGAGTCCCGGGGCTATCGCATTCCTGTTGGGGGTCTTGCTGGTCCTCGGCACCACCGCACCAGCGCTGGCGCAGTCTACAGCCACGTTGCAGGGCACCGTACTTGACCCGCAGGGCGCGGCCATGCCGAATGCCAAGGTGACGGTGCGGAACATTGCGACTGGCCTTGAGCGGACCGCCGAGGCCGACGGCGCTGGTATTTTTCAGGTGTCTTCTCTACCTGTGGGCACCTACCGTGTGGAAATCCGCCGCGAGGGCTTCCACACACTTATGGTCAGTGAGCTGAGGCTAGAAGTGGACACCACCATTTCGCGGAATTTCACGATGCAGGTCGGTGCTGTGACCACTACTATCGAGGTCTCGAGCACCGCGCCGCCGGTCGAGAACTCGACGATGACCGTCGGCCAAGTGATTAACAACAAGACGGTGCAGGAGATTCTGCTCAACGGCCGCCATTTCGTGGAATTGGCGTCGATAGTACCGGGCACGGTAGTTCCTCCGGTCCAAAACGCCTTTCTGACGGCCCCGCTGCGCGGGCAAGGTTCCTTCGCTATTGTGACCGCCGGAAACCGCGAGGACACCACTAACTTCCAGATCAACGGCATTAATCTGAACGACATGGCCAACGGCCAGATTACTTTCCAGCCCTCGATCAACACGGTCTCCGAATTCAAGATTGACAACTCCACCTATAGCGCCGAGTACGGTCGCAGCTCCGGCTCGATCGTGAACATCGCCACCCGCTCTGGCACGAATGATTGGCACGGCGAAGCCTTCGAATTTCTGCGCAACGAAGATCTCGATGCCCGCAACTTCTTTAACAAGGAAATCGATCCTATTTCAGGCGCCAAGAATGCGAAGAACCCATTCAAGCGGAACCAGTTCGGCGCATCGGCTGGCGGCCCCATTTGGAAGAACCACACCTTCTTCTTCGCCAGCTACGAAGGCCTGCGTCAGCGCCAGGGCCTTGCGCTGGCGGGGACCAGCATTCCGAGCCCCGCCCAGCAAGCACAGGTTACGGATGCCACGATCAAGAAGCTATTGGCGCTGCTGCCCTCGGTCACAGGCGGCGGCTCGGATCCCACCGCAGCGGCGAACGCAGTTTCGTTCCTGGGCTCGGCCGTCGCTCCGGTCAACATTGACCAGTGGACAGGCGACGTCAGCCACAACTTCGGCGAAAAAGATCGCCTGCATGGCTATTACGTGTTCCAGCGCGACGCCCGCCTGGAGCCGAATCTCTCCGGTGCGACCATACCCGGTGCAGGTGATGCTCGTAAGTCGCACCGTCAAATCATGACCTTCAACGAAACCCACGTTTTCGCTCCCAACCTGGTGAACAATTTCCGCCTGGGATACAACCGCATTCGCATCACTTTTTTGTCCGACTCCCAGGCTGCAGGGCAGGATCCGAGCGCCTTCGGGATAATCAACGGCCTCAGCGGTCCGATCGGCCTGCCGCACATCACGGTGATGGGAATCGGATTGCAGTTTGGCGGCGAGCGGAATTTTCCACAGGGCCGCGGCGACTACACTGCCGTCCTGTCGGATGCTCTCAACTACCTGCATGGCAAGCACAGCTTGAAATTCGGCGGCGAGTTCCGGCGCTTCAACGGCAACAGTATCTTGGCGGACGAGGGCACCGTCACCTTCACCAACATCGCCGATTTCCTCGGCTGTTCGAAGGCCAGCACGGGGGCTATCACTTGCGGTGCGGCCCGGCCGAGCGGATTCACTCTTAACGCAGGCGCGAACCCGTCCCATCCCGCGCGCATCTTCTATAACGCCATCGGACTCTTCGCGATGGACAGCTACAAGGTTACGCCATACTTGACCCTTGAACTGGGCCTCCGCTGGGAATGGAGCATGACGCCAACCGAGGCCTTGAACCGCAACACCCTGTTCAATCCGGCCACGGACTCGCTCGTGCGGGTTGGAACGAACGGTTTGAGCGAGCCGTTTGGACAGAATGACCGCCAGTTCCAGCCGCGTGTCGGCTTTGCTTGGGATATGTTCCACAACGGCAAAGTGGTACTGCGCAGCGGTTATGGCTTGATGTACGACCAGCTCATACCCGGCCCGTTCATCGGCTCGGGCAACCTGCCGTTTGGCAGACCGATATCGTTCACACCGACCACGGCCAAGCCTTTCACCAGTTTCCCTAACCTGGTGCCGGATGCGGGCGGAAGCGTGACCATCAACACCACGAACCCGAACTTCAAGATGCCGTACGTCCAGTCGTTCAACGTGAACCTGCAGACGCAGATCACGCCCACGACGGGCATGATGATCGGCTATTTCGGTTCCAAGGGCACGCACCTGGAACTTGACCTGAACATCAACCAGATCACCAACGGCGTGCGGCCATTCAACCCTCTGTCGGCCAGCAGCCCTATATCCCCAGGCCAGGGTTTGGGCAATATTACGCAGCGCAGCAGCAGCGGGACCTCCAACTATAATGCTCTGTGGATAACCGGAACCAAGCGTCTTTCGAAGGGCCTGCAGTTCAACGCCAATTACACGTGGTCGAAGTCGCTGGATGAGGTTTCGCGTAACTTCCTGCTCGTGGCGGTGCAAGACAGCCTCCATCCATTCGCAGACTACGGGCCGTCTGACTTCGACGCCCGCCACCATTTCACCTTCAGCGGCATCTACGAGGTGCCGGCGTTCCGGGCCAATCGCGCCTTCCAAGGCTGGCGTCTGGGAACAGGGGTTACCCTGCAGAGCGGAAATCCGTTGAATATTCTTGCCAATGCCACGGGCATTTCCGGTTTCACCGGAGACGCCAACATCCGTCCCGACTTGATCGGCACCTTGCCGTCGGTTGGCACGAGCGGCATCCCGTCCGGCAATAACGTCGGGCTCATCCAGTATTTCCCGACAAGCATCGTGTGCGACCCACGCATCGCCGGGAGCTGTAACTCCAGTTCGGTGTTTGCCATTCCAGCAACTGGGCCAGCAACTGCTGCGAATTTTCACTTCGGCAACTTGGGCCGGAATGTGCTGGTCGGACCAGGCTTCAGCAACGTGGATTTCTCGGTGAGCAAGACGACGAAGATCACTGAGCGGCTCAGTCACGAACTGCGCGTGGAAGTGTTCGACCTGCTCAATCACCCGAACCTCACCAACCCCGGTGCGACCGCACAGGTCGGCAGCACGACTTTCGGAGTGATCCGCGCGACGCGCGGCCCCACCGGCGACGCCGGTAGTTCGCGCCAGGTTCAGTTTGCGCTGAAGCTCATCTTCTGAGTTACGCCGCAGCCCGATTGCCGCGCCCCTGCCAGCCCGGGGCGCGGCAGTCCCCTCGGGCCATCCAGCGCGACGCTGCCCAGCAGTCACAGCCCCTGCGGCTTCCAATGTAGCCCTCCGAACCAGCCAGTCGCCTCCCGCCGAAGTGTTATAGTTTCAGAGGCTGCGCGCGTTCAGAGGAACTGGTCCTGAATCTGCACACAATTCGGCTGCTATACTTGCTCCTGGCTGGCCTGCTTCTCGCAGGCCTCAACGCGCTTGCGCAAGCGCAGGGTCTGCCTCCCACACCCTCGCAGGCACCGCCGGTCGCGTCGAAAACTTCTCCGGAAACAGCCGATTCACCCGCAGGCGCTTCGGACGCGACCCCAACTCTCTTCCCGCACTCCGAGTCGAGCCGCTACTGGCTCTCCGGGCAAATCAACGTAATCTTCCAGTGGCATCCGTCCTTCCGCGCTCCTTACACCGGAGCCAACAGCCTGCGGCCCGAGGGCGAGAACGCCACCTCGCGCGTGCTGACGCTCTACACCGGGCTGCGACTCGGGCGCACCACCGAAATTCTCTTCGACCTGGAAAGCGCCGGGGGGCGCGGGATCAGCGATGCCTTCGGGCTGGCGGGCTTCACCAATCTCGACGTGGTGCGCAACCCCACCCTCGGCAGCAAACCCTACATGGCCCGCTTTATGCTTCATCAGATCATCCCTCTGAGCCGCGAGCGCGTTGCTGCGACGCGCGGTCCGCTGGGGCTCGCCACCGCGCTGCCCGCACGGCGGCTCGAGCTGCGCGTGGGCAAGTTCGGCATGGTCGATTTCTTCGACCTGAATTCCGTCGGCAACGACAGTCACTTGCAGTTCCTGAACTGGGCGGTGGACAACAACGCGGGCTACGACTACGCCGCCGACACGCGCGGCTACACCTTCGGCGCCATCCTCGAATACCA
>WNFB01001967.1_pt1 | contig 17757 bp, 15 predicted proteins | sample 5400501 | NCBI WGS metagenome assembly WNFB01 (sample SAMN13153341, study PRJNA577476) | soil metagenome | isolation source: 200 cm saprolite under Douglas fir tree site 2 hole 1 | place: USA:California | collected 2015-04-18 | reverse complement strand
GACCCCTTTCTCTCGCTGCCGGTGATCGCCGTGCTCCTCTTCGGGCTCGGCTACGGCCTGCAGCGCGGCCTGATCAACCGCGTCATCCGGGCGCCGCTGCTCTTCACCTTCCTCCTCACCTTCGGCATCAATCTGGTCCTGGTCAACCTCCTGCTGGCGATCTTCACCTCCGACATTCGCTCGGTCACTCCCGCCTACTCCGGCAGCGGCCTGGCGCTGGGTGAGGTGCAGATCCCCTACGTCCGCGTGGGCGCGCTCGCCGTGGCGCTGGTCCTGGCCTCTCTGGTCTGGGTGCTGCTCAACCGCACGCGCACGGGGGCCGCCATCCAGGCCGTGGGCGCCGACCGCGACGCCGCCCAGCTGGTCGGCATCGACCTCCGTCACGTGTACGCGCTCACCTTCGGCATCGGCGCCGCCTGCGCGGGCGTGGCGGGCGGGCTGATCAGCGTCATCCAGGCCATCAACCCCTCCGCCGGCGAGCCCTACACCCTGCAGGCCTTTGTGGTCGTGATCCTGGGCGGGCTGGGGCGGGTGTCGGCGACCGTGGTCGGGGGGCTGCTGTTCGGCCTGATCGAGGTCTTCGGGCAGGCCGCCCCCTACCTGGGAGCCGGCTACGCGAACGCGATCGCCTTCGCGGTGCTGGTGCTGGTGCTGGTCCTGCGTCCCCAGGGCCTGCTGGGCAGGCTGGCGTGAGCCCCAGGAGCGTCCCCCTCGAATCCGGGCGCCGCCTGCGGCGGATCCTACTGCTCGCCTTCGTCCTGGGAGCCGTCCTGGTCGTGCTGGCACCTCTGGCCAACGGGCCGCTGGAGGACAACGGCTACGACCCGCTGGTCAACAAGCTCCAGCTCCGGATCCTGACCTATGTGGCCATGTTCATCGTGCTGGCCGCCGGCTGGAACATCATCGGAGGCCTGGCCGGCTACGCCGCCTTCGGCAACGTGGCCTTCTTCGGCCTCGGCGCCTACGCCACCGGCGCCCTGATCGCGCAGCAGCACGTTCCCTTCGCCTTCGCGTTGCTGGCCGCGCCGCTGGCCCCGGCCGCCTTCGCCGCCCTGATCGGGATCCCGCTGCTCAGGCTGCGTGGCCACTACTTCGCCGTCTCCACCCTGGGCGTCTCGGTGGCGGTGGGCGAGGTGGTCAAGAACATCGACTTCCTGGGCGGCTCCACCGGACTCTTCCTGCCCATCCTCCGCCGCTCCGACCTGCTCTTCTACTACCTGATGGTGGGGGCGGCGGCGCTCGCCATCGGCGTGACCTGGCTCATCCTCCACACCCGGTTCGGCTACGGCCTCCTCGCCATCCGCGAGAACGAGGAGGCGGCGGCCGTGATCGGGGTCCCCACCACCGCTTACAAGGTGGCCGCCTTCGTCATCGCAGCCGCCCTCTCGGGCCTGGCCGGCGGCGTGTTCGCCCAGTGGAACAGCTTCATCAACCAAGAGAACGTCTTCCCGATCGAAGCCAACGTCCAGATGATCCTGATGGCGGTGCTGGGCGGCGCCGGCACCCTGTTCGGGCCGGTGGCGGGGGCGATCGCCCTCGAGCTGCTGATCCAGGGGCTGGCCGGCCGGGGCGAGGTCGCCGTCTACGCCCAGATGGGCCTGGGCGTGCTGCTGGCGGCCACCGTTCTCTTCATCCCGCGGGGGGTCGTCGACTTCTTCGGCGGGCGCAGCCGGCTCAACCTCGGCCACTTCCGCCGTTCACTGCGCGAGACCTCGATTTGACCGCGCTTCTCGAGCTGGAGCAGGTCAGCAAGCGCTTCGGCGGCGTGAGCGCTCTCTCGGAGGTCAGCTTCGCCGTCGAGGAGGGCGAGGTCCTGGGCATCATCGGACCCAACGGCGCCGGCAAGACCACCCTGCTGAACTGCGTCTCCGGGGTCGCCCGGCTCGACGGCGGCGACATCCGCTGGCGGGGTTCCTCCATCGCCGGCCTGGCGCCCCACCGCGTCGCCCGGCTGGGGATCGGCCGCACCTTCCAGGTGGTCCGGCCGTTCACCTCCATGACCGTGCGCGAGAACGCCGCCGTGGGCGCACTCTTCGGCAGCGACCAGGCGCACCTGCCGACTCGCCAGGCCTTCGAGCGCGCCGACGAGGTCCTGGAACTGGTCGGCCTGCAGGCCAAGTCGGCGCTTCCGGTGGCGAGCCTGACCATCCCCGACCGCAAGCGCCTGGAGGTCGCGCGGGCCCTCGCCACCCAGCCCCGGCTGCTGCTGCTGGACGAGGTCATGGCCGGCCTCAACCTGGTCGAGGTGGACGAGGCGTTGGAGATGGTGCGCCGGGTGCACGAGAGCGGAATCACCATCGTCCTCATCGAGCACGTGATGCGCGTCATCGTCGGCGTCTGCCGGCGGGCGGTGGTGCTGCACTTCGGCCAGCTGCTGGCCCAGGGCGAGCCGCAGGACGTGCTCGTGGACCCGCGCGTCGTCGAGGCTTACCTGGGAGAGCGCTTCGCCAGAAGGCAGCGGGCGAGATGACGCAGGCGCTGCTGGAGGTCCGGGAGCTCGTCGCCGGCTACGGCGCCGGACCGGTCCTCTTCGGGGTCGACCTCGAGATCCAGGAGCGCGAGCTGGTGGCCCTGGTGGGCGCCAACGGCGCCGGCAAGTCGACGCTGCTCGCCACCCTGAGCGGTCTCGTACGGTCCTCCGGCGGCAGCGTGACCTTCGCCGGCCGAAGCCTGACCGGCGCCCGGCCGGAACAGGTCGTCCGCGCGGGCATCGTCCACGTTCCCCAGGGCCGGCGGCTCTTCGCGACCATGAGCGTAGCCAGGAACCTCCGGCTGGGCGCCTATCTGCGCCGCGACGCCGAGGTCGAAAAGGACGTCGAGCGGGTGCTCGGCTACTTCCCGGCCTTGAAGGACAAGCTGCACCGTAACGCCGGAACCCTCTCGGGAGGCGAGCAGCAGATGGTGGCCCTCGGCCGCGGCTTGATGGGCCGCCCGAGGCTGCTGATGATCGACGAGCTTTCCCTCGGCCTGGCGCCCAACGTGGTCGAGCGGCTGATGGAGGTGGTGGGCGAGATCAACCGGGACGGCACCGCCATGCTCCTGGTCGAGCAGGACGTCCTGGTCGCCCTGGAGGTCGCCCACCGCGGCTATGTGCTGGAGAACGGCCGGGTGGCGCTCTCCGGTCCCGCCGCCGAGCTGGCGGCCGACCCCGGCGTGCGCAAGGCCTACCTCGGGGTCTGAGGGAGTGACCAGGGCCCAGAACCCTCTGCGCCGGTTCCGGCTCCCGGGCGTCCTGCTCCTGATCGTGCTCGCCTACGGAACCCTCGGCTACGTAATGATCGAGGGCTGGACCTTCTTCGACTCCGTCTACATGACCATCACCACGATCGCCACGGTGGGCTACGGGGAGGTGCACCCGCTCTCGACTGCCGGCCGCACCTTCACCATGACCCTGATCGTGGGCGGCGTCGGTACGATGCTCTACGCCTTCGGCGTCTTCGCTCAGATCCTGACGGACGACGAGGTGATCAAGTTCAGGAGGCGGCGCCAGGTGGAGAGGCGGCTGCAGGCTTTGCGGGACCACTTCATCGTCTGCGGCTACGGCCGGATCGGGACCCAGATCGTGCAGGAATTCGAGCAGCAGAAGGTCCCCCACATCGTGATCGAGAACAACCCTGAGGCGCAGGGCCGGCTGCGCAAGGACGGGCGCCTGTTCGTGGAGGGCGATGCCGCCGCCGAGGAGATGCTCCAGGCGGCCGGCATCGAGCGGGCCCGGGGCTTGATCTCGGCCACCGACTCCGACGAGCGCGGCGTCTATATCGTGCTCGCCGCCCGGGCGCTGAGCCCGAAGCTCTACATCATCGCCCGGGCCGGGCAGCCGGATTCGATCCGCCGCCTGGAGCTGGCAGGCGCCGACCGGGTCATCTCACCCTACCGGATGGCCGGCCACCGCATGGCCGAGCTGGCGCTGCGGCCCGCGGTGGCCGACGTTCTCGACACGCTGCGTCATGGGGAGTCGGACGTCGGGCTCGAGGAGCTGATCGTGCCCGGCGGCTGCCCCGCCGTCGGCAAGGGCCTGGAGGAGGCCGGGCTCCTCAGCCCCGCCGGCGCCCGGCTCCTGGCGCTGCGCCGGAAGGACGGCAGCCTGCACGTCAACCCCAACGGCGGCCTGGAGCTGCAGGAGGGCGACCTGCTGGTGGCGCTGGGATCCCAGGAACAGCTGCTCTCGACCGCCGCGCGGCTGCAGTGAAGCTCGTCCGGCTGGTCCTCCTCTCCCTCGGCCACCTGATCACCGACGTCAACCAGGGTGCGGTGGTGATCCTGATCCCGGTGGTCAAGGCCTCATTCGGCCTCTCTATCGGCGCGGCCACCGCGCTGGTCACGGTCTCCACCGTCACCTCGTCGGTGCTGCAGCCGCTGTTCGGGCTGCTCTCCGACCGCTTCGACCTCCGCTGGGTGATCCCAGGCGGCATCCTGGTGGCCGGCCTGGGCATGGCCTTCGCCGGGCTGGCGCCCAGCTATCCGCTGGTGGTCCTGGCGGTGCTGCTGAGCGGCATCGGCGTGGCCGCCTTCCACCCTGAGGCCTCGCGCTGGGCCGGGCAGGCGGCCGGCCGGCGGCGAGCGACCGGCATGTCCTACTTCTCGGTGGGCGGCAACGCCGGATACGCTCTGGGCGTCTTCGCCATGGCCCCGCTGGTGGTCGCGCTCGGCCGTGGCGGCATGGCCTGGCTGCTGCCGCCGGCGGCCGTCGTCGCGCTCCTGCTGGCCCCGGCCGTAGCCGGTTTCGGCCGGGCACCTGGGCACGAAGAGGCCAGCCTCAAGGGGTCGCTTCGGGCCGCCCTCAGCCCGGTGATCGGCCTTCTGACCGCTGTGGTGGCGGTCCGCTCGGCGGTCTCCATCGGCTTCGCGGCGCTGGCCCCTCTCTACCTGCACCTCGGCCGCGGGCTGCCGCTGACCGACGCCGCCTGGGTGACCTCCGCCTTCCTGTTTGCAGGCGCCCTGGGCACGCTGCTGGGAGGGCCGCTGGCCGACCGCTTCGGGCGCCGCCGGCAGCTGCTGGGCTCGTTCGTCGTGCAGCCGGTCCTCGGCTTTGTCTTCGTGCTGGTGCCCGGCTGGCCGGGCTACCTGGCGCTGGTCCTGCTCGGGGCCGCCGTCGTCTCCAGCTTCGCCGTGACCGTGGTGATCGCGCAGGAGGCGCTCCCGCGCCACCAGGGCACCGCCTCCGGGATCATCCTCGGCTTCGCGTTCGGCGCCGGGGGCATCTCCGCGGGCCTGCTCGGCGCGCTGGCCGACGCGATCGGGCTGCAGACCTCGCTGCTGCTCCTGTCCGCCCTGCCGGTGCTCGGGCTGGGCCTGATCGCCGCCCTGCCGGAGACGAAGAAGGGGGAGCGGAAGGGCGTTCCCCTGCAGCCGGTCGAGCTATGACCCGGCGGCCGCAGCTGGTCGCCCTGGTCTCCCTCTTCCTGGGTGCCGTCCTGCTGGTGGCCAAGGTGGTCGTGGGCCTGCTGACCGGCAGCCTGGGCATCCTTTCCGACGCCGCCCATTCGGCACTGGACCTCTTCGCGTCGTTCTTCACCTGGCTGGCGGTGGGCACCGCGCGCAAGCCGGCCGACCGCGAGCACCCCTACGGCCACGGGCGGGCCGAGAACCTGGCCGCCTTCGCCGAGGGCGTGCTGCTGCTGGTGGCGGCCGTCTTCATCGCCCTGGAGGCGGTCCTGCGCCTGGTCGGCGCCCCGGCCCGGGTGGAGGCGACCGGCTACGCCTTCGGCCTGCTGCTGGTCGGGATCCTGGTGGAGGCGGGCCGGGCCGCCGTGCTGCGCTGGGTGGGCCGCGCCCAGGGCAGCGCAGCCCTGGAAGCCGACGCCGAGAACCGGCTGGCCGATGTTCTCTCGGGACTGGCCGTGCTGGCCGGCCTGGCCGGGGTCCGAATTGGCTTCCTGGGCGCCGACTCCCTGGCCGCCCTGGCGGTGGCGGCGCTGATCGCGCGCACGGCGGCTTCGATCGTCTACCGCTCCGGCGACATCCTGATGGACCGCTCCCCGGCCGGCATCGCCGAGCACCTGCGGCAGACCATCGGCCGGGTGCCCGGGGTTCGGGAGGTGCGCTCGGTGCGGGTGCGCCGCTCCGGCCGCCAGCTGCTGGGCGAGGCCACCGTGGCCGCTCCCAGCATGCTCCCGCTGGAGGCGGCCAAGGGCCTGGCCGAAGACGTGCAGCAGGCCGTGGAGTCCGAGCTGCCGGCCCTGGAGCTGACCGTGGTGATCGAGGGCCAGACCCAGCGCGACGACCTGGTCGAGCGCGTCCACGCGGCCGCCGCCCGGCACGGAGGCATCCGCGACCTCCACAACGTCACCGTCGAGCGCGAGCGGGACGGCACCCTCCACCTGAGCATGCACGCCAAGCTGCCCGGGCAGCTGAGCCTGCAGTCGGCCAGCGGGCTGACCGCGGGGCTGGAGCGCAGGCTGCACGACGAGATCCCGGAGGCCTCCCGCATCGACGTCCACCTGGAGCCCCTGGAGCCGGGCGAGGTCTCGGGAGCCGACGTCACCCAGCGGCGGGCCGGCCTGGCCGCCCGGCTGCGCCGGCTGGTGGAGACGCAACCCGGCGTGCTGGCCTGCCGGGACGTCGAGCTGAGCTCGCGCGGCGAGCGGCTGGTCGCGCACGTGGTGGCGCAGCTGCCGGGCTCGCTCTCGCTGGACGAGGCCCACCGCGTGGAGTCCGAGCTGGAGGCCAGGCTGCGCCTGGAGCTGCCGGAACTGGACGAGGTGGTCGCCCGGGCGACCGTCTGACCCGATTCCCTCCCTCCGGAGAGGGTGGGGAGGGGTGCTAAAATCCCGCCCGCCCATGTCCCGCCAGCTCGTCCTGCTCGTCGCTGGCCTGCTTGCGCTCACGGCCTGCGGGCTGGCCGATCGGGGCAGCCGCCCGGCCGCCCTCCAGCCCGCCCCGCCGGTCGCGGCCGCCTCCCCGGCGCCGGTCTCCCTCTCGGAGGCGATCGCCCGCGCCCACGCGCTCGGCGTCGCCGGCCAGGACGTGCGGGTGGAGCTGACTCTGGGCTTGCGCGGCCGCCATCCCGAGGAGCTGGCCGAGCTGCTCAAGCAGGGACGGACGGTCACCGCCGCCGAGTTCGACCGCCTCTACTCGCCCGACCCCGCCCTGGTGCGGGCTGCGTTGGCCGTGCTCAGCCAGGCTGGGCTGAACGCGGGCTGGACTCCAGGCGCCAGCCTGGCCACGGCCGGCGGGCCGGCGCCGGCCGCCGCCGCTTTCTTCGGGGTCAGCTTCCAGATCTACCAGGAGGCGGACGGGAGCCGCTTCTATGCCGCCGACCGGGTCCCGCCGGTGCCGGCGGCGCTGGCTCCGGTGGTCGCTGACATCGGCGGCCTGGACAGCTACGGCAGGCTGCAGCGGCACTCGCTGGCCACCATCAGGCCGGGCGGGCTGACGCCCGACGACGTGCTCGCCTTCTACAACATCAAGGCCCTGCGCGACCAGGGGCTGGACGGCAGCGGCGAGGTCATCGTGATGCCCGAGATTGGAGACCTCCCCAACACCAACGACATCGCCGCCTACGCCCAGAAGTTCGGATTGCCGCCATTCGACGTCACCCTGAGGAAGGACCCCGCCTGGGGCACGCCCCTCAACCCGGGCAAGCCCGACGGCGAGACCATGCTCGACCTGGAGGTGATCCACGCCATAGCCCCGGGGGCCAAGCTGGTCGTCTACGCGGGCTCCGCGCGCTTCGACCAGGGCACGGTGCTGATGGACGCCATGGTGCGCGAGAACCCGAACGCGATCATCAGCGACAGCCTGGGCGCCTGCGAGCTGTTCGTGCCCGCCTCCATCCGCGACCAGTCCAGCGCGATCATGGACCGCTCGGTGGCCCAGGGCATGAGCCACTTCGTGGCCTCCGGCGACACCGGAGCCTACGACTGCGGGCAGACCAAGCCGCCGGCGATCGACTTCCCGTCCGGCCTGCCCCAGGTGACGTCCGTGGGCGGGACGACCCTCTTCCTGAGCAAGGAGGGCACCTACTTCGCGGAGGCGGCCTGGGGCAACCCGATCCAGCAGTCGGGCGGGGGTGGCGGCATCAGCGCCTTCTACGCGCGGCCTGACTGGCAGAAGGGGCCGGGCACCGACAACCAGTTCTCCAACGGGCGCCGCCAGGTCCCGGACGTGGCCGGGGTGGCGGACAGCAACACCGGCTGGGACATCATCGTCGGGGGCCGGGATCACCAGATCGGCGGCACCTCCGCCGCGGCGCCGCTGTGGGCGGGCGTGGCGGCGCTGGTCAACCAGTCCTTGAAGAAGAAAGGTCTGCGCCGGATCGGCTTCGCCAACCCGGCCCTCTACTGGATGGGCCAGAACCAGGGCAAGCTGAGGCCCAGCCCGTTCCACGACGTCACGGCCGGCAACAACCTCGCCTACCCGGCGACGGCCAACTGGGACAACTGCACCGGTTGGGGCAGCCTGGACGCGGTGGGCCTGCAGGCTGCCTTCGAGGCCTACATCCGGCAGGGTGGCAAGTGAGCGACGAGAAGCCCTACCCACGGCGGCTGCGCGTACCGAAGACCCCGCCCGCCCCCAAGGCGAGGCCGGCTCCGACGCCGCAGCCGGCCACCAAGCCCAGGCCGGCTGCCAAGCCGGGGCCGGCGCGGAAGCCGGGCCAGCCTCCGATCGAGGCCGAGGCCACCGTCGAGACCCTGGTCGAGGGCGGGCTGCCGCTTGTCACCTGCCACCACTGCGAGCACGCCGTCCCCTCGGGTGACTACTGCGGGCACTGCGGTGCGCACCTGGCGCTGCGCCAGGAGGGCGACCGCCAGCGCGGCTTCAGCTATGCCGCCGCCCCCCACGAGCACGTCTACCAGCTGAACGTGATCACGACGCTCTTCCCGCACCTGCCGCACCGCCGCGGGCACGCCTTCCTGTGGACGCTGATCGCGGGCGCCACGGTGCTGATCCTGCTGGCCGGCTTCCACCTCTTCGCGGCCGCCACCGCCGTGGCCGCCTTCCTGCTGCCGACGCTCTACCTCCTCTACCTCTACGAGGTGGAGATCTACGAGCACGAGCCCTGGCAGGTGGTGGGCGCCACCTTCGCCGTCGGCACCGGCCTGGGGCTGATCTTCTCGCTGATCGTGGGCCCCGGGCTGAGCCGGACCGCCCTCAGCGGGGATGTCGGAGCCTCGGTCCTGCTGGGGGGGTTCGCGCTGCCCCTGATCGCACAGGCGCTGATGCTGGCCGGGCCGCTGCTGCTGATCACCCGCGAGCACTTCGACGACACGCTGGACGGCCTCACCTTCGGCGCCGCCTCGGCGCTGGGCTTCAGCCTGGCCAGCATGCTGGTCGCGCTCTGGCCGATCCTGGACGGCCCGCTGGTGGGCGTCGGCTCGGCCCTGGACTGGGGCCTACGCCTGCTCCGGCTGGGGATCCTGGTGGCGCTGGTCAACGCCACCACCACAGGCCTGATCACCGCCTCGCTCTGGCTCTACCGGCACGGACGCCGGCGGCACTACCACGAGGGCTGGCACTGGGGCCTGCCGGCTTCCATCCTGGTCGCCTTCGGGTCCCAGATCGCGCTCGGCGTGCTCAGCAGCCTGATCTCCGACCTCCTGGTCGTCGTCCTGCTCTGGATCGTGGGCGCCGCGGTGCTGATGCTCTACCTGCGCCTGGTCATCCACCACGCCCTGCTGGAGGAGGGCGCCGAGCACGAGATCGGGCCCAACGCGCCCTGCCCCGAATGCCACCGGGTGGTCCCCACCATGCTCTTCTGCCCGGCCTGCGGGGTGGCCCGGTCGGCCGCGCCCAAGACCGGGCGCCAGCAGGTGGCGGGCTAGATGGCGGTCGCCACCCGCTTCTGCGGCCGCTGCGGCCGGCCGAATCCGGCCACCGCCCCCTTCTGCGGCAACTGCGGCAATCCCCTGGCCGGCCCGCCGGTGGCGGCGGTGGCCGCCGTGGCCGCGCCGCCCGTAAACTACGCCGCGCCACCCCACAACTACCCGGTCGCGCCCCGGGGCACGGTGCCGGCCGCCAGCGGCAAGCTGCCGTTCATCCTCCTGGCTGGGGGGGTGGCCCTGGTCATCGGGCTGGCCGTGCTCTTCATCAGCATCTTCGCGCTCGTGCGGCTGGCGAGCAGCCCCGAGCAGAAGCCCTGCCTCCGCAACTGCGGGCCCCAGATCGGCACCCGCCTGCCGGAGCCGGCCACCTACCACAGCAGCCAGTACGGCTACGACGTCGACTACGAGTCGGACTGGAAGGCGATGACGCAGGAGAAGGACACCCTGGTGGTCGCCAGCAACATCGGACAGCTTCAGGTGGTGGGGTTCAAGGCGGGCAAGTCCGACGCGCAGCAGGTCGCCGACTTCGCGGCCGGGCTGCCGACCGCGAGCTGGCAGGGTGTCCACGCGGTGGGTGACATCAAGGGCGCCCACATCGGGCACGTGGCCGGGGCCGGCACGCTCTTTGAAGCCAACTTCATCACCAGCAACGGCCGCGCGCTGCGGGTGCGCTTCGCGGTCATCGCCGCCACCCGCAACGGCGTTTCGGTGGTGGTCTTGGCGGTCGACCCCGCCGACACCCAGAACTACGTCAGCGGCATCCCCGAGGGCGGCCGCTTCGACTACGTGCTCAGCGAGTTCCGCTGGGCCGGTCAGCAGTACTAGTTAGTGGCCCGTACCGACCGGATCTGAAGCATCCGGCGCCCCAGCCGGCCGGGCGCCTAGAGGCGCTGATGCCGGCGTTGCGGGGCCCGGCGCGCGTTGTCACCCACTGACAAGTGGGCTCCTCCTTGCGCCACCCGCGCCTTGGCACCGGTCGCCTGGAACGCCGGTCTCCGAGCCTTCGGCCTGCTCCAGCTCTGGTCGTTACAGGCCACTAGCTGCCGGCGCGGCGGATCAGGTCCCAGGCCAGGCGCACGTCCTCGAGCTGCGTGCGCAGGTTCCCGATGGCGACCCGCAGTGCGTAGCGCCCGCGGACCGTGGTGTGCGAGATGAAGACCTCGCCCGAGCGGTTGACCGCGTCCTCGATGGCCTGGTTGCGGGCGTCGTCGGAGCGGTGCCGGAAGACGACGGTCGAAAAGGGCGTCGGCGCCAGCAGCTCGAAGTCCCCGTCTGACCCGATCCACGAACGCAGCCGTTGCGCCATCTCGATGTGGGCGGCGATGCGGGCCCGGGCGCCCTCGACGCCAAAGGCGCGCAGCACGAACCAGAGCTTCAGGCCCCGGAACCGGCGCCCCAGCGAGCTGCCATAGTCCATCAGGTTGCGCACCGGCGCCGACTCCTGGCTGGCCAGGTAGTCCGGCACCAGGCTGAAGGCCCGCTGCAGGACCTCCTCGCGGCGGCAGAAGAGGACGCTGCAGTCGATCGGGGTGAAGAGCCACTTGTGGGGATTGACGACCAGCGAGTCGGCCTGGTCGCAGCCGGCCAGCACCCAGCGGTGGCTCTCCAGCACGGCCGCCGCCCCGCCGTAAGCGGCGTCCACGTGCAGCCAGAGCCCCTCCCGCCGGCAGATGGCGGCAATCTCGGGCACCGGATCGATTGAGGTGGTGGAGGTGGTGCCCACCGTGGCCACCACCGCGAAGGGCGTGTGACCAGCCCCGCGGTCGCTGCGGATCGAGTCCGCGAGGGCATCGGGCTGCATGCGGAACTCGGAGTCGGTGGGGACCTTGACCACGTTCTGCTGCCCGACGCCGAGCACGATGCCGGCTTTCTCGACCGAGGAGTGGGCTTCCTCGGAGGTGTAATAGCGGAGGCGGGCGCCCGCCATTCCCCGCTTGCGGACCTCCAGCCCGGGCACCGCCTCCCGGGCCGCGGTCAGCGCGTAGAGCGTGCTCGAGGAGGCGGTGTCGTTGATCACGCCCGAGAAGCTCGCCGGCAGGCCCATGGCCTGGCGGAGCCAGCCCGTCGCCACCTCTTCCACCTCGGTCGCCGCCGGCGAGGTGCGCCAGAGCATGGCGTTGACGTTCAGGGTCGCGATCAGGAGCTCGGCCAGGATGCCGGGGGCGGAGCCGGTGATGCCGAAGTAGGCAAAGAAGCGGGGGTGGTTCCAGTGGGTGATGCCGGGCAGCACCAGCCTCTCGAAGTCCGCCAGGAGCTGGCCCAGCGGCTCGCCCTCGGCCGGCGCCGCGACCGGCAGCGAGGCGCGCACCTGGCCGGGCTCGACCTGGGCCAGGACGGGTCTCTCCCGCAGGGTTTCCAGGTAGCCCGCGGCCCAGTCGGAGGCCTGGTGCAGCGCGCGCCGCAGCTCGCCGGTGTCCAGGTCGCCGAGCGAGCCCAGGGCCGGGAGCTGCTCCTTCATGCGGTCGAGATTACCCCGCTCAGCTCGAAGGTGATCTCGTAGGCGCCGCCCACCAGCTTCGCGCGGTGGATCCAGCCTCGCTTGCGGAGCAGGCCGAGCATGCTCTGGTTCTCGGGCAGCACCACCAGGCTGAAGGCACGGATGCCGTTCGCGCGAGCCACCTCGGCCAGGCGCACCAGCAGCTGGGAGCCGACCCCCTGCCGCTGGAAGTCGTCCACGACGGCCACGGCCACCTCGGCCACGTCGGTGCCGGCGGCGCGGTCGTAGCGCGCCACCCCCAGGATGTGTTCTCGCTTGTCTGGCTTGTGCGTCACCGCCACCAGCGCGTAGCGGTCGCGGTAGTCGACCACCGCCAGGCGGTGGGCCATCTCGTCCGGCAGCCGCTTCAGAGGCGAGAAGAAGCGGAAGTACACGGTCCGCTCCGACATCCGCTCGAAGGCCTCGTGCAAGAGCGGCTCGTCCGCCGGCTGGATCGCGCGTACGTGCAGGCGCGAGCCGTCGCGCAGGCTGAGCAGGTCGCCGGCCTCGCGCATACCTGCTACAACCTACTCGGCTTGGGCGTTCCTTCCGCCTACTGGCGCAACCTCGCCCTGGCCGGCGCCGCCGCCGCCGCCGCCCCGTTCGCCCTTTACGACCTCTATCTCTGGCTGCTCAGCTACCTCACCGATCCCTTCCGCAACGACTTCAGCTTCTACTACGCCGCTGCCCGGCTGGGCCTCGACCACGGGTGGTCGCGCCTCTACGACCTGAGCCTCCAGCAGCAGGAGCTGGACGCGCTCGGCTCCGGCATCCACGTCGCCCAGCTGGCACGCTTCATCAGCCCGCCGCCGCTGGCCTGGCTCGCGGTCCCCTTCGCGCTGATGCCCTATCAGGCCGGGTACCTGGCCTGGAGCCTGCTCGAGGTCCTCTGCCTGGGGCTGACCTGGTTCCTGCTCGCCCCCGGCCGCGGCTGGCCGCGCGCGATCTGGCTGCTGGTCGCCCTCGGCTTCCTGCCCGTCGCCTACGGCCTGCAGCTGGGGCAGCCGCCGCTGTTGGTGGTGGCCGCCGTGGCCGGCGCCTGGGCCCTGCTCCGGGCCGGACGCGAGGTGCCGGCGGGAGCGCTGCTGGCCGTGGCCGCCGTCAAGCCCCAGCTGGGGCTGCTGGTGCCGTTCGCGCTGCTGCTCTTGGGTCACCGGCGCGCATTCGCGGCCTGGGCCGTGACCGCCGCGCTCCTGGCCGCAGCGGCACTCGCCAGCCTGGGGCCGGACGGAACCGCCACCTACCTGGACCGGCTGCGCTTTGCGGGCGGCCTGGCGACCAACCAGGAGCTGACCCTCGCCTACTTCCTGCCGCTGCCGGTGGCACGGGTCCTGGAGGGCCTGGTCGCCCTGGCCGCGCTGGCCGCCGTCTGGCGCAGCCGCTCGCTCGAGCTGGGCATCTCGGCGGCGCTGGCCGGCGGCCTGCTGGCCAGCCCCTACCTGCACCTGGACGACCTGACCCTGCTGGTGCCGGCGGCCTGGCTCTTCCTGCGCGCCCAGCCGGCCCGCTGGATCTGGGCCGTGCTGGCCGCGGCCGCGGCCGCCGTGGAGTCGCTGGCCCTGCTGGGCCCCCTGGCCGCGCTGGCCGGCGAGACCGCCGTTTTCGCCGTCATCCTGGTCGCGGCAGCCGGCCGCGTAGGCTTCGCGGCATGCCGAACCGCCTGAGCTCGGCCACCAGCCCCTACCTGCTGCAGCACGCCCACAACCCCGTCGACTGGTACCCGTGGGGACCGGAAGCTCTGGAGAAGGCGAGCCGGGAGCAAAAGCCGATCCTGCTCTCGGTCGGCTACGCGGCCTGCCACTGGTGCCACGTCATGGAGCACGAATCCTTCGAGGACGAGGAGACCGCGCGCCTGATGAACGAGCACTTCGTCAGCGTCAAGGTCGACCGCGAGGAGCGGCCGGACCTGGACGCCATCTACATGGACGCCGTGCAGGCGATGACCGGGCAGGGAGGCTGGCCCATGACCGTCTTCCTGACGCCGGCGGGAGAGCCGTTCTTCGCCGGGACCTACTTCCCACCCGAGGACCGCCACGGACTGCCCGGCTTCAGGAGGCTGCTGGCGGCGATCGCGGAAGGCTGGCGCGACCGGCGTCAGGATCTGGCGGGCCAGGGACGGCAGGTGGCCAGGGCGCTGCAGGCGGGCACCCGGCTGGCCGCGTCCCGGGATCCGCTGACCGAGCGCAGCCTGCAGGTCGCGCACGGCGCGCTGCGCCGGTCCTTCGACCCTGAGTGGGGCGGCTTCGGCGCCGCGCCCAAGTTCCCCCAGCCGATGAACCTGGAGCTGCTCCTGCGCTTCCACCTCCGCGGCTACGAGGACGCGCTGCCGATGGCGACCGTGACCCTCGACCGCATGCTCCAGGGCGGGATCTACGACCAGCTGGGCGGCGGCTTCCACCGCTACTCGACCGACCGCCGCTGGCTGGTCCCCCACTTCGAGAAGATGCTCTACGACAACGCGCAGCTGGCTCGGGTCTACCTGCACGCCTTTCAGCTGACCGGGAAGCAGAGCTACCGGCGGGCGGTCGAGGAGACGCTGGACTACCTGCTCCTTGAGATGCGCGACCCGGAGGGCGGCTTCCACTCGGCCCAGGACGCCGACTCGGAAGGGGTGGAGGGAAAGTTCTTCACCTGGGACTACGGAGAGCTGGCGGCGGTGGCGGGCGATGACGCAGCGCGTTATTTCGGAGCCCTGCCCGAAGGCAACTGGGAAGGCACCAACGTGCTCTGGACGCCGGAGCCGGGTGAGCCGCCGCCGGGGGCGCGCGAGAAGCTGCTGAAGGCTCGCGGGAAGCGGGCGCGGCCGGCCACCGACGACAAGGTCCTGGCCGGCTGGAACGGGCTCGCCGTCACCGCCCTGGCCGAAGCCGGGCGGGCGCTGGAGGAGCCCCGCTACCTGGAGGCGGCGAAGACGGCGGCGGCGTTCGTTCTGGGGACCCTTCGGAGCCCGGAGGGCCGGCTGCTCCGCTCCTGGCGGCGCGGTCAGACGGGGGGGCCCGGGTTCCTGGACGACCACGCGCTGCTGGCGCTGGGCTGCCTGACCCTCTACGAGTCCACCTTCGAGCTGCGCTGGATCGAGGCCGCGCGCGGGCTGGCCGCCGAAATCCAGCGCCTGTTCCTGGATCCCGATCGCGGCGGCTTCTTCCAGAGCGGCACCGACCAGGAGCAGCTGATCGCGCGCCCCAAGGAGCTCTTCGACAACGCGGTCCCCAGCGGCAACTCAGCGGCGACCGAGGTGCTGCTCCGGCTGCGCCACCTGACCGGAGACACGAACGGCGAGCGCGCCGGAACCTCCGCCCTGCGCCTGGTGGCCGACCTGCTGGCCCGGGCCCCGACCGGCTTCGGGACCGCACTGGCGGCGCTCGACCTCTACCTGGGCCCGGCGCACGAGGTCGCCGTGGTCGGCGAGCCGGAGGGCCGCAGCCGTCTGCTGCAGGAGCTCTGGCGCCGCTACCTGCCCCGGGTCGCCCTGGCCGCCGGCCGGCCCGACGCCGAGGAGGAGCGGGTGGTCCCGCTGCTGGCCGGGCGCTCTCCTCTGGACGGACGCGCGGCGGCCTACGTCTGCCAGGACTTCAGCTGCCGGCTGCCGGTCAGCGAGCCGGAGGAGATGCTCGCCCAGCTGGCCTGAGCCCAGCTACCCTGCGCGGGATGGCGCGGGCGACCCGGACGCGAGGCGGCCTGCGGCCCTCCCTCGACTGGCTGCTGGTGCTGGTGCCGGTCTCCCTCGGGGCCGCCATCCTCTACCGCGACCAGGTCTTCATCTTCGTCAGCTCGGCCCTTGCCATCGTTCCGCTGGCGGGGCTGCTCGGCCGCTCGACCGAGGAGCTGGCCAAGCGAGCGGGCCCCAAAGTCGGCGGGCTGCTGAACGCGACCTTCGGCAACCTGACCGAGCTCATCCTCGCGATCCTGCTGCTGCTGGCGGGGGAGTTCGAGGTCGTCAAGGCGTCGCTGATCGGCTCCGTCCTCGGCAACCTGCTCCTGGTGCTGGGCCTCTCGTTCCTGGTCGGTGGGGTGCGGTTCAAGGAGCAGACCTTCAACTCCAGGGCGGCCGGCGTGCACGCGACCTCGATGCTGCTGGCGGTGATGGGTCTGATGATGCCGGCGCTCTTCGTGCTCACCAACCCGGGGCAGGGCCCCGACCGGCGGGAGGTGATCAGCGTCGTCGTCGCCGTGGTCCTGATCGCCCTTTACGGGGCCGCCCTGGTCTTCACGCTCCGCACCCATGAACATCTCTTCCGCACTCCCGGCAAGGGGGAGGTCCCGGACTGGTCGCTGCGGCGAGCGGTGCTGGTGCTGCTGGGCGCCGCCGTCCTGGTGGGGATCGAGTCCGAGCTGCTGGTCAGCTCGCTCGAGCCCGCGGTGCACGGCCTCGGACTGCCCAAGCTGTTCGTCGGTCTGATCCTGGTGCCGATCATCGGCAACGCGGCCGAGCACTCCTCCGCGCTCCTCTTCGCGCTCAAGGACAAGATCGACGTCGCCCTCGAGATCTCGATCGGCAGCTCGACCCAGATCGCCCTCTTCGTGGCGCCGGCCCTCGTCTTCATCAGCCTGCTGATCGGCCACCCGATGGACTTCATCTTCAGCCCCTTCCAGGTCGCGGCCGTCGCCATCGCCACCGTGATCATGGCCATCGTCTCTCTGGACGGCCGGAGCAACTGGCTGGAGGGGGCCGAGCTGGTGGGCGCCTACGCCATCGTCGCGGTTTCCTTCTTCTACCTGGGGACCTAACCTACCCTGGTGACCGAGAGGGAGCCCGGGATCCGGGACCGCCGGGTCGACCGGATGCTGCCCGGCCTGCATCCAGGAAGGCTGCACCGGCGGCGCGGGCTGGTCGGGCTGGGATTGATGGCCGGCCTCTTCCTGGTCTTCGTCGCGCTCGGCCTCTACGTGGCAAGCCTCCACCGCGGCACGGCTCCCACGGTGCAGACGCTGGTGGTCACGCTCAGCGGCGGCAAGCTGGTCCCGGATCACCTTCGGGTTCACGAAGGGGACCAAGTCGTGCTCTCCATCACCGGCGACCGCAGCCAGACGCTGCTGATCAAGGGCTACGAGCGACGGGTGACCTTGATCCCGGGCGTCGCCGTGGCCGCCTCCTTCGTGGCCGAGAAGGCAGGCACCTTCGACATCGTGATCGCCGACTCCGGCCAGAGGGTGGGCCAGCTCGAGGTGGCGCAGTAGCGTAAGAGATATGCCGGCCGGGGTCCTCAGGCTCGGCGGGGTGCAGCTCGAGCGGGACACCGCCTTCCGCTGGGTCATCCCACAAAGCGGCCGCATGCTGGTGCCGGGGGTCGTCTTCGCCTCCGAGCGCCTGCTGCCCGCGCTGGCGGGGGACCGCTCGCTGGAGCAGGTGGCCAACGTGGCCCAACTGCCCGGCATCGTCGAGGCCAGCTACGCGATGCCGGACATCCACTGGGGCTACGGCTTCCCGATCGGCGGCGTGGCCGCGACCGACGTCCAGGCGGGCGGCGTCGTGTCGCCGGGCGGGGTCGGATTCGACATCTCCTGCGGCGTCCGCCT
>WNFB01003950.1_pt1 | contig 17763 bp, 14 predicted proteins | sample 5400501 | NCBI WGS metagenome assembly WNFB01 (sample SAMN13153341, study PRJNA577476) | soil metagenome | isolation source: 200 cm saprolite under Douglas fir tree site 2 hole 1 | place: USA:California | collected 2015-04-18 | reverse complement strand
CCGCATTTCCACTTTCTGTCAGCCACTCCAGCGCCGCACGAAAATTGTCGTGTTCCACCTCGAGGCGATCCAGCCATCCCGTCCGCTCCGCGCCGGTTTCCTCCTCCTCCTCCGCCAGTACTAGGCAATAGGCGGCATGGGCACGCCTTGTTGCAGTCGTCTCCTCTGCGCTCGCCGCCAGATGCTCCAGCCCGTATTCGCGAATCGTTCCCAGCATCACGAAACGCGACTCCCCTTCGGCGTGCTCCACTTGCTGCACCAGGCTCTTGTCCACCATCGATGCCATTCCTTCGAGTACATCCAATCCCAGATCACTTTTCGTGTTGCACACAGCCTCTACGCCCTCCAGGGTGCATCCGCCCGCGAAAACCGAAAGCCTTCTGAAGAGCGTTTGCTCGGCTGCATTCAGCAGACCGTAGCTCCAGTCGATAGTTCCTCGAAGAGTCTGCTGTCGCGTCGGCAAGTCCCGCGCGCCGCCCGTCAACAAATGCAGGCGACTCTCCAGGCGCGTCTGCATGGTGGAGGGCGAGAGTGCCTTGATGCGGGCAGCGGCCAGCTCAATGGCGAGAGGCAGACCGTCCAGGCGAGCACAGATCGTAGCCACCGCAGACGCGTTGTCTTTGGTAAGTTTAAAATCGGGCTTGACGGCTGCGGCGCGCTGGATGAATAGGGCCACCGCTGGACATTGTGACAGCACCTCGAGAGAGGCCACGGATCTGGGATCTGGCAGCGCCAGCGACGGCACGGGGAATTCGTATTCGCCGTAAACGTGCAGCGGTGCCTGACTGGTCACCAGGAACTTGAGCCTGGAGCTAGCAGTGAGTAGCTCCGCCACCAGCGGTGCCGCGGAAACCAAGTGCTCAAAATTGTCCAGCACGAGTAGCATGGCTATGAGCGACGAATTCTGCAGATATTCCTTCAACGTCTTAGTCGGCGGTTGACCTCCGCTTTCCCGCAACCCCAGCGCTTGGGCGATTGCGGATGCGATTAAGCCAGGATCGCTGACCGCGGCCAGGGGAACGAGACAAACACCACCGGGGAAGCGATCAACCATGTCTCCCGCCACCTGCAGGCCCAGGCGGGTTTTGCCGATCCCTCCGGGACCGGTCAGGGTAACCAGGCGCACATCCTGCCGGAGCAAGAGTTCTTTCACGGCAGTCACTTCCCGATCCCGCCCAATGAACGCGGTACGCTGTATTGGCAGATTGCTCGGGCGAGTCTCCGGGTTCCTAATCGGCGCCTCCGCTAGTCGGTCGCGCACAGCCGCGAGGTCCTGCGCCAGGTCACGGGTCGACGCGTAACGCTCCTTGGGCTCCTTGGCCAGGCAGCGCTCCACGACCCAGCAAAGTGGAGCGGGAGCCTGGAGGTTTAGAGAGCCGATGGGTTCCGGCTCCTCCCGGAGAATTGCCACCAGCGTCTCCGGTGTCGTGCTCCTTTGAAACGCGGGCCTTCCGGTCGCCATCTCGTAGAGCACTGACCCGAAGGAAAACTGGTCTGACCGAAAGTCCAGCGGTCGGCCGCTCGCTTGCTCAGGGGACATGTATCTGACGGTACCCAGAACCACGCCCGGGTGGGTTTGGAGGCCAGCCAGCGTAGACGCGTCAGAGGGCTCTTCGCTCAGGGGTGCGACCAGTTTTGCCAAGCCGAAGTCCAGGATCTTGACCAACCCATCCGGAGAGACCATCAGGTTCTCCGGTTTCAAATCCCGGTGGACGATGCCGCCTTCATGCGCTTTAGCTAACCCATCCGCAACCTGTGCCGCGATCTGAATGACCTTTCGCAATGGAATCAGACCGGAAGTGAGCAGCTTCCGCAGCGTCTCCCCCTCGACAAGCTCCATGGCGATGTAGTACGTGGTATCCACCTGCCCGAGTTCGTAGATGGTGACGATATTCGGGTGATTGAGAGCCGATGCCGAACGTGCCTCCTGCTCGAAGCGCTGGAGGGCTTCCTTGTGCGAGGACAGCTCAACTGAGAGGGTCTTAATGGCGACCTCGCGCCCCAGGCGGGTATCCCTCGCACGATACACTTCACCCATCCCGCCTGACCCGAGCGGGCAGAGAATCTCGTAGGGTCCGAATCGCGTGCCGGGTGAGAGCGTCATGGAATCACAGCTGGATTGTGGCATCAGATGCACTGGTGTTAACCGCTCTTTTCATCTTCGTCGTCTCGCTCGACAGTGCCTGCTTTCCGCCTTGCCGTGCGAAACTTTCAACTATGTTCGGAGTCCATCCTCTATATGTATTTGCCATGAATCCGGGTGCCCTGCATCATCATGCCTCTGATGGGTCGATGTCCAGACACCCCTAACCCAAACAAGGACTGTCCACATGAAAGGGGTTGAACGCCGCTGGCTCGGCGCTACCCGCCCCCAAGTATTCCCGCTTCAGAATAACAAAATAATATCGGGAGGCCTTAGCCCCGGCTGACACTTACGCAGGAAGGTTACTTGCGGTCAGGTTCCGGGCCTTGACAAATATTAGCCAAATAGCTAAATTGTAAAGTATGAAATCTGTTTCCCGCGCTTTCCGCGCCCTCGCCGATCCCACCCGCCGCCAGATCCTGCAGGAGCTGAAAAAAGGCGAACTCTCCGCCGGCCAGATCGCGGCCTGCTTCTCCATCTCCGGCCCGTCCATTTCGCGGCATCTCTTCGTCTTGAAGAGTGCCGACCTGATCTCCGAGCGGCGGGAAAGCAATCGCATCATCTACCGGCTGGAGCCGGAGCAGCTTGCCCACACGGTGGGAGATTTCCTCAGCGCGGTTTGTCCCACGCAGATCGCCCGGCGGCGCCTGAAACGGAGGGAGGCTTTATGAAGATCGCAATCACCGGAGGTTCGGGGTTTGTGGGTGGACATCTGGCGCGACAACTCGTCGCGGAAGGCCAATTTACGGTGCTCTGCCTCCCATGACAAGTGATCTAGCCAATCCAATCATCCTTTACGACGGAGTCTGTGGGCTCTGCAACGGCTTCAATCAGTTCGTGCTGCAGCGCGATCCCGGCGACCGCTTCCGCTTTGCTTCCCAGCAGAGTGATTTCGCCGCAAGAGTGCTTCAGAGGCACGGCATCAATCCCGGAGACCTTGATACGGTGTACCTGCTGCTGGACTACGCTCAGCCCGGCGAGCGGCTATTGGCGCGCTCCGATGCTGCGATGTCCGTCCTACGGAAAATTGGCGGTCTTTGGGCCGCCGTGGGGGGTGTTCTGAGCCTGATGCCCAAGGGGTTTCGCGACTGGGGCTACAACCTGATTGCCCGCCATCGCTACCGCATCTTCGGGAAGTTCGAAACCTGCCCATTGCCCGATCCGAAATATCGCCGCAAATTTCTGGACAACTGACGGCCCGGAGCCACCAGAAGCCACCTCAGAAATGATTTTGGGAAGGGCACGGCTTCAGAGTCATGCAGCCCACGGCGCAAGCCGTGGGTGGAAAGTGGCAAATGATCGAGCTCCGGAGGAGCGGAAGAAGAGTTGCGACACAGACTCTTCGGCCCCGCCGCCGGAACCCTCAGAAATGATTTTGGGAGGGCACGGCTTCAGGAGCTTGCCCTGAGCGAAGTCGAAGGGTGCCGTAAAGCCCAACCCCCCATCACTGCCCACTGCGGACGGCAATCTGCCTTTCTTCCGCGGTCATCTGCTTCCAGAGAATTTCCAGGTCGCGTGCAAACCGCGTGTTTCCGGGATCCTGGTGCAGCGCCCGCGCAAACCAGCGATAGGCCACAGGCAGATCGCGCGTAACGCAGTGCCCGGTTGCGTACATGGCGCCCAACATACTCTCGGCCTTGGCATTGGACCGCTGAGCGGCGGCCAGGAAGCTCTTCTGCGCGCGGTCGCAATTCCGTGGGACACCGTTTCCGTAAAGATATTTCTCGCCTTCGGCAACCAGTTGGTCCTCGTAAGTGGTGGAGGGGGCCTCTGGCGCTGACTTCACCTTGGGGGATGTCGAAATCGACGCCGCTGGCGCCGCCGTTTTCTCCTTCACAGCAGGTTGAGTCCCACCCGCGCTGGCTTCTTCCGGTTTCGCAGCGGGTTCGGTCGATTGCGGGGGAGCGGACTTGGCAGCGCCAGAACTACCACCCGGCTGCGCTGGAGTTGAATCAGATGCCTTCGTCTGTGGAGCCGCTCCAGCCGTGTTCGCAGCTTGAGATTCCGGTACGGGTTGCTGCTGCGCCACTTCGGTCTCCTCTGGGGCAACCGGCGTATGTTCCTCTTGCGGTGTCGTTGTCGCAGCCGGCTGTGCCGGTGAAGTCGAGGTGGCCGCCGGAGACGAAGCCGCCGGAGCGCGGCTCAAAGCCGCTCGGGTGGCCCGTACAGCTGCCCACGGATACCCATCGCGCCGCCAGTGCCAGACTAATAAGGCGCCACAGACAAGAAGCAGGAACAATGCCACAAACACGCGCCCGTGGCCCGAGCGGGGCTCGTCTTCCAGCAGGTAATCGACGTTACGAGTAGGCTCGTCCGCTAAGCCCAGAAACGAAGGCCCGCTAACCGTTGGCCGAACCCTCTCTGCTGGCCGTTCCTCCCTCACCGGCGGCGAGGCTTGCAATTTAGCCCCACACATCCCGCAAAAGCGGTATTCGGCATTGTTCTCGTGGCCGCACTGGCCGCACCGTACTGTCATGAGGTTCAGCAAGATGCTGATTTTGAGACTAGAGGCTATCTGGCTCTGCTGACATCCTCGGCGCTGCTCTCTCTCTTCGGCCACATGAAACATTTGGCAGTGCCGTGGAAGAGCGGCGCTTCAGCGCCGCGTATTGGAGCGTTACGAGAGGGCGGGTGGCCCACGCTATCAATTGCATTTCTACTCTCGAGGGTGGCCGGTGGCCCACCTTTCGCGGGAAGTATAGCTCTGGAGAGACGAACTAACACAACTGGGGGTGCCCCACTCTTGGCGAAGCCAAGGGTGGGAGGCAAGGAACCCAATATTGAGACGGCTCTGGTCTTGTTCTTCCTCGCCTGCGCTAGAATACCGACGAACGGTGAAGGTGTGAAGGCTGGCGGAAATCGGAACGAAATGCCCAAGCGAACCGAGAGCGGGAGTTCCCACCCCTCGCAAAAAGCGCGAAGAGTGGGGCACCCCCAGTTGTATTGACTTCCAACTTCTAAGCCCAAAACCTGAGCCACCCCGCCCGTTCGACCGCCACGAACCGGTGAAAAACTATGGTAGCCGTCGTATCCGGCGAAGCAGATTCAGCGTCCTGTTGCGACCGCTTGAACTCTCTGCATTCGGAATGAGTGCGTGCGCAGCGGTCGATCCGGCGTGGGTTGCATGGAGAGCGCTTGCCGCCGCAATCTCACCGTCGCCGGCCGGGACCAGCACGACGGCATGCACGTCGCCATTGGGGAGCGCACCCAAACCCGCAATTTCCCCACGCTCATTGATGTCAAACGTGTCCACGACTACGAGGCCGGATCCGGGAAGCACGAGAGTGTTGATGTCGACCATGGGTTGGCCATGCTCGGAGAAACCCGGAGGACCACCGCCTACACCGCAGATCCCCGTATCAACTAACACCTGGTCCTTGGAATTGACGCCTTTGCCGGTACTGCACGGCCCAGGAGCTACGAGTCCAAGATCGGTCATCACGCCATTTTTCCAGAGAAACGCGTGGTGTGACTGGGAGCCGGGTACATCCGCTCTGCCGACAATTGCCCCGGAATCACTGATGAAGTTTGCCTCTGAATTATTTCCTCCCAAAGTCCCAAGGTCGACCAGAGACCCTTGATCCCAGAGAAAGCCGTGTTTGTTCACGTCTCCGGCCAGGTTCATGAATCCGACGACCTGACCCCGGTTATTAAGCCCATTCTGGGAAGCAAAAGTTCCTCCAAGAGTGCCGAGGTCAGTCATCGCGCCGTTATCCCAAAGGAACGGATCAATCGCCATGGTCGAGGTGTAGGAAAAACCAGCGACCTGGCCTCGCTCGTTCACCTCCTGAGCGAGAGCATCGGGGCCTCCCAGAGTACCCAAGTCCTGCATCGCTCCGTTCTGCCACAGGAACGCGCGAGTTTGTGTGGGCAAGCCTAGGAAGGAGAACGGGTCGGGCACGTCGTTGTTCGAGAACCCCACCACCTGGCCGCGGCTATTGTTAGCGATGGCGAGGCTTTCAGTCCCACCGGTTACCGTTCCCAGGTCGATGATTTGATGGTCCTTCGTCCAAAGGACAGCGTGGCTTTCTGGCAAGCCAATCATCGGATCGATGAGCCCGTTCTCTGACCATCCATCGATCAGCCCGCTTGAACTGATCCCGTCGGTCTGACCGTTCGTGCCGCCGGGAAGCACCGGCAAAGTGGCGACGGCGCCGTTCTGCCACACAAACGGGTTCTCGACAAAGCAGTCGGGCGCATTGAAGGGGACGAAGCAGCCCGGGTTCGGATTGGGAGTCGCTGTATTGCCGAATCCTGCGAGCGTCCCACGGCGGTTTAGGATCTGGAGGCCGGGGCCCGAAAGAAAGCTATTGGGGCCGCCGAGCGTGCCTACATCCACAAGTTTGTATCGGGTGTTCTGGGCGGCCAGTTGAACCGGAATCGCCAGCGCGGCGAGTAATGCCATCCCGGTAAGAGACATCCATTTTCTGGGCTTCATGTGCTCCTCCATAGATTTTTTCGTGGTTGGGGTCACGCGCCGTGGGGAAAGCGCCGACTGCGACTCGTGGCGAAACCGTGAGCCTATAGGTCCGCATCTGCAATGGCGGACAGGTGACCAGAAAGTGACGCGTTGGTGACACGAGCTAAGTAGTTGTGCCTTAACGCGTTGCGGCTCGCTCGGTTTCAATTGGCTCGCCCGATTTTCCAGTGGTAAACTCCCAAGACCCACCTGTGGGGGCGGGTCGTAACCTATGGCAACCCCAGCGGGATCACAGCCGATTGTTATTCACTTCGGAGAGTTTGAGCTCGATTCGCGGACGGGCGAACTCCGGAGCCACCGGGGAAAAGTCGATCTTCAAAAGCAGCCCTTCCAGGTTCTTATGGCGCTACTGGAGTGTCCGGGTGAGTTGGTCACGCGCGAGGAATTAACCAAAGCGCTTTGGGACTCAGATACGTTTGTCGATTTCGACCACAGCCTGAACAAGGCAGTAAACAGACTGCGCGAGGCGCTGGAAGATTCTACAGAGCATCCCCGCTTCGTCGAGACGTTGCCTCGCCGCGGTTACCGGTTCATCGCGCCGGTCATCCACGACAGGTCCCCTAAGCAAGTCCCCCTTCTGCTAACACCAGCAGCGGCGCAGGCACGAATAGCACATGCAGGAGATGGCGGCCAGGACACCGGTGTTTCGGGATTGCCAGCTCCGGTGTCACCGGGTTTAACCGCTCCGGCAGGATGGCAGTGGAGGAAGCTAATCGTGGTCGCGGTCGGCGTGGTGATGGTGGTCCTGGGATTTGCCGCATTTTTCAAATATCGCGGGACAGACGGCAAACCAAGGCTCAACTTCCAGAGCCTACAAATCAGTAAACTGACCGACAATGGCAAAGCAGAGCGGCTCGCGATTTCTCCAGATGGGCGCTACCTTGCGTATGCAGCACGGAATGCGGGGGGATCGAGTCTACGCGTTCACCACGTGACAACCGGCAGTGATGTGGAAGTTGTGCCGCCGGACATAGGCCGCGAAAGGTTTCTCGGGCTCACATTTTCGCCAGATGGCAATCACATCTACTTCGTCCAAGCGATTAAGGACATTGCTGCCTTCAATTACCTATATGAGGTTCCGGTGCTGGGAGGTCCAGCCCGTCTCTTGGGCAAGTACGCGGACACTGCCGTGAGCTTTTCGCCGAATGCGCAACAGTTTGCTTTCACATTAGGCGTTGGAGACCGCAGTCTGCTCGAAGTGCGGATCGCAAACGCAGATGGAACTGGAAACCGTCTGCTTGCGTCGATTCAAGATGGCGCCGATGATTTCCAACCCGGTCCGGCGTGGTCGCCGGATGGGCAAACCATTGCGGTTCCGGTGATGCTCCGTGGAAAGCATGTCCGTTGGGTCCTGGATATGGTGTCGGTAGCTGACGGCAGTGTACGAGAACTTTACTCCACCAATCATGAGCTTGGCCGACCGGCGTGGTTGCCAGACGGAGATACCTTACTGATGACGATCCGCGATCAAAGCGGACGTGGGCAAGTGTGGGCGATTTCTTATCCGCCAGGGAAGGCGGCCCGGCTGACCAACGACCTTGAAAACTATCAAGATGATATAGACGTAACGCGAGACGGAAAAAGTGTCGCTGTGCTCGCAACGACGCAAACTTCAAACGTCTGGATAGTTCCCGGAGTCGACGTATCAAGAGGGCAGAAAATCACATCCAGCGCAGCGCCGCTAACGCAGGTTGCAGCCATGCCACTCGGTAAACTGCTCGCACGCGGTGCGGACGGTGAGATGTGGTTGATGAATACAGACGCCAGCGGGCGTATACCCTTCGCGGTCGGACAAAATGCGAATTCCCCCGCTTCCTGCGGCGCTCTGGTCGTGTTCAATACCTTTCGCGATCAGGCAACTGATCTCGTCAGGGCCGATACCGATGGTCTGAATTACAAGAAATTGTTTAGTGGTGATATTGGCCCGCCAGTTTGTTCGCCCGATGGCAAATATGTTTTCTTCGTCAACACAGTCAGACCTTACACGATCCTGCGGCTCTCCATAGACGGTGGAGATTCAATGGAGATTGCCAAGACCCCAGGCTACGACATCAAGGGACGTGTGGCGATCTCACCGGACGGGAAGTTTCTTGCATATGCCTATGATGAAGGCGACGTCGAACTCGGGTCGAAGTTGGTTGTCATTCCGGCCGGCGGAGCATCGCCCGTAAGTGCCTATGAGGTTCCCACCGATATGTCCGCTCTGCTTTGGTCGCCTGACGGCCAGGGATTGCAATTCCTTCTGACTCGGAACGGGTCAACCAACATATGGGAACAGCCGCTTGCCGGAGGCGCACCGAAGCAGTTCACTCAATTCACCTCGGGGCTCATCTTCGATTTCAACTGGTCTACGGATGGAAAACAGTTGTTGCTAACTCGAGGCGAAATCAGCAGCGATGTCGTGCTTTTGAGCAATTTCCATTAACAGAGCCCTGAGCGAAGACGAAGGGTGCGGCTCAGGTCAGGCCGCGTCGTCCTCGATCTTGATGCGCAGGGATTTCAGGAACTTCAGGTCCTGGTCACTGATCTTGAACTCGGGATTGCTGGTGAGAGTGGTCACCATGGAGGTTTTGTCGCTGGACTTCTCCCCGGGCTTGCTGACCCCGATCGTGGCTTCCAGCACCAGGAAGATGTCGTATCCTCCCTCTTTGATTTTGGAAACGACTTCGGCAATCTGCTCCGAGTCCGCCAGCGACTCGTTGATGGCCTCGCCCAGTTCCTTCATCAGTTGCTTCAGTTGCTGGTCCACGTGACCCCCTTACTGGTCTGTAGCGCCGGCGTCCCGCCGGCTGTCCTGAGGGCATCCTTGCCCTCAGATCCGGCCCTAACCATTGGATGCGTGCGCGCGTCACAATGTTCCGTGACCTGATGCCGCGCTATTGTACCTCCGAACCCTGCTAAAATCGACGCCGAATGGCAAATCTCTCGACCGCCCGCAAGCTGAGCATTCTGGCGCGAGTAGCAGCCCAGCACGCCGGGCGCACCCGCAGCTTCAGTGCCGTTTTGCAAGCCGCTCGCACTACCGCGGTTCACTTCGGACGCGTGCTGCACCAGCTCTGGCTGGAGGTCACGGGCTTTGTTTTCCTGTTCTTAGCGGCCATCGGGGCTTTGGCTTTCTTTCGTGAGTTTACAAAGAACCCGATCGGCCAAATTAGTTGGGGCCGCGTTTTGGTTGCAATTGTTTTCACATTGACGTTCGCTTGGTTCGGCCTCAGCTCATTCTGGCGGGTGCGAAGGAAGGGATGAAAGCGTTTAACCACAAACAGCATTAAGGATCACGAACGGACCCTGCGATAAGGCGTGAACGCTTTGACCTCAAAGTTGTTCCTTCGTGTGCCGGAGCCTGTGCTGAGCGAAGTCGAAGCATGTTCTTCGTGGTTAATGGTTTTCTGATGCCCAACAAACTCAAAACCGCCAGCCGCACTCCTGCCGAGCCAGAAACTTCCTCCCACATCCCGGTCCGCCCGCTGTACACGCCCGCTGACCTCGAAGGCCACGAGCAGCAGCGCGACGTCGGCTATCCCGGCCAGTATCCTTTCACCCGCGGCACCCAGCCCACCATGTATCGGGGGCGGCTGTGGACCATGCGCCAGTACGCCGGCATGGGCGACGCTGAAGAATCCAACAAGCGCTACAAATACTTGCTGGCCAACGGCACCACCGGCCTTTCCGTCGCCTTCGACCTGCCCACACAAATCGGCCTGGACTCCGACCACGCACTTGCCGTGGGCGAAGTCGGCAAAGTCGGTGTCGCGATTGATTCCATCGAAGACATGCAGCGCCTGTTCGATGGCATCGACCTGACCAGGATTTCCACCTCGATGACCATCAACGCCACCGGCTCCATTCTTCTGGCGCTGTATGTCGCCGTGGCCCGCCGCCAGGGCGCGAATATCCGCCAGCTCTCCGGCACCGTACAGAACGACGTCCTCAAAGAATACATCGCGCGCGGCACTTACATTTTTCCGATTCAGCAGGCGATGCGCATCATCACCGACATGTTCGCCTGGGGCAACGACGAGGTCCCTGAGTGGAACACGATTTCCATCTCCGGCTACCACATGCGTGAAGCCGGTTCGACCGCGGTGCAGGAGGTGGCGTTCACCCTGGGCAACGGCATCGCCTACGTGCAAGCCGCTATCAACGCCGGGCTCGAGGTGGACAAATTCGCCCCGCGGCTTTCGTTTTTCTTCAACGCGCACAGCAATTTTCTGGAAGAAGTGTCCAAATACCGCGCCGCCCGCCGCATGTGGGCGAAGATCATGCGCGAGCATTTCAAAGCCAAGAATCCGCGCTCTTGGATGTTGCGGTTTCATACGCAAACTGCCGGTTCCACGCTCACCGCGCAGCAGCCGGAGAACAACATCGTCCGCACGGCAATTCAGGCGCTGGCCGCGGTCCTGGGCGGCACCCAATCCCTGCACACCAATTCCTATGACGAAGCCCTAGCCCTGCCCACCGAGCAGGCCGCGCGCATCGCTCTGCGCACGCAGCAGATCGTCGCTTACGAATCGGGAGTGCCGCACACCGTCGATCCCCTGGCCGGGTCTTATTACGTTGAAACCTTAACCAATGAAATTGAGCAGCGCGCCACCGCCTACCTCGATAAAATCGACGCGCTCGGCGGAATGCTCAAAGCCATCGAGCGCGGCTACGTGCAGCAGGAAATTCAGAACGCGGCTTATGAATACCAGCAGGCCGTGGACCGCCTCCAAGCCGTGGTGGTGGGCGTGAACCGCTTCGCGGTGGAGGACGAAAAACCCATCCCCATCCAGCGTATCGACGAATCCCTCGAACACAAGCAGGTGGAGCGCCTGCGTGCCCTGCGCGCCCGCCGTGATGCTCAGCCCTGGAAAGCCGCCCTCACGCAATTGGAAGACGCCGCGCGTTCCGGGGCCAACCTGATGCCGTGCATCCTCGCTGCGGTTGAGGCGTATGCCACCGTCGGCGAAATCTCCGACACCATGCGCAAGGTGTTCGGGGAGTACAAAGAAGCGGTGGTGATTTAGGGGCGGTCGTTGGTCGGTAGTCGTTGGCGGCTCGATGTGGCTCGGGCCCCCCTCGACTTCCCTCGGGGCAGGCTCTCGCCCGCGGAGGGTTCGTGTCAGGGTATGGCTTCAGCCATACCGTAAGTGCGACGGAATAAAGACGGCTTTAGCCGCTGCCGGCTCTGCGCGCTTTCAATGGCGTAATCGGTTAAGCGATCTGGGAAGGGCACGAGTGTCGTGCCCTCCCGACTCGTACCCTCCCGACTCGTACCCTACCGGATCGTGTCCTCGCGGCTCGTACGCTCCCGTGTCGCCCACTTTTGTGTTCACTCGTCACAGACATCTGTCACGGCCTGCGATAGGAAAAGCTGGAGGGCACGGCTTGAGCCGTCGGGTGAGCAGCAAGGACGGGAGGGCACGGCTTCCAGCCGTGCCGTTAAGGGTCTCCCCAAACCCGGCTTTAGCCGCTGAGGTTACTATGTCCAAACCTCCGGGCGATCACACTTCTTTCGGCTCAAATGTTTATTTCGTAACCGCGAGCACCTGGGGACATCGTTCTCTCTTCCAAACCGAACGCATGGCCCGCTTGTTCACGGACACCCTCTTCCACTATCGAAGGCAGCAAAAGTTCCTGCTCCACGAGTTCGTCATCATGCCCAATCATTTCCATCTCCTCTTTAGTCCTTTAGGGATCGCCTTGGAACGAGCGATGCAGTTCGTCAAAGGCGGATTCTCCTATCGCGTGAAAAAGGATTTGGGGTTGAACATTGAGGTTTGGGAACGCGGATACGTGGACCATCGCATTCGGGACGCGAATGACTATGCGCGGCACGTCGAGTACATTCGCCAGAATCCGGTCGAGGCTCGGATTGTGAGTCGCGCGGAGGATTATCCATACTCCTCTGCACATCAGGGATTCGAGCTGGATCCGTGCCCGCAGGGGCTAAAGCCCGAAGCATTAAGGACGGCTTAGCGGCACGACTGAAAGTCGTGCCCTCCCGAGTCGTACCCTCCAGGGTTGGGACGAACTGGGTTCAGAACGAGCGCCGCTTAACGCCCAACGGCCACCTGCGGCTAATCTGCCACTTTGTAGTCGCACGACTCGCGGCAGGGCGGACAATAATAAAGGCCGTCCTGGCAGAGGCGGACATCGATTTGCGACTGGCAGAGGCAGCAGTACTTCTCGCAGTCACACTTCTCTTCGGACATCTCGCACTGCATGCAGCGGTACTTGATCTTGGTGGTGGCCATGAGCGAACTGTAGCGCGGGGGCCGGGCGGGGGAAAGTTCCGTTGGTAACTCCGGACCTCGGGCGTAAGAACTGGGCCGTCGGACTGCGGACGTCAGCCTTGCCCTGGTTGAAGCTCACACGATGCGCATGTTAGGGTAAGGAGTTTCACCATCCCGGCAGCCCAGCCACTGCTTCTGAGCGAGGGACATTTTGCCCGCTGTTGAGGCAACGACGCCGACCGTGCGCAAGACCGCGCTTAATCCCGTCCATCGCCAGATGGGCGCCAAGATGGTCGAATTCAATGGTTGGGACATGCCCGTGGAGTATCCGTCGGCGGGGGGAATCATTGCGGAGCACAATGCGGTCCGCACCGGCGTGGGCGTCTTCGACGTAAGTCACATGGGCGACATTCGCCTCTCCGGGGCGGACGCCCTGGCGGCGGTGCAGCAGATTTCGATGAATGACGCGGCGCGGCTCGCCATCGGCCAAGCGCAGTATTCGGCGCTGCTCTATCCGCAAGGTACGTTCGTGGATGATGTGATCGAGCATCGCCTGGGCGAGGGCGATTACTTGCTGGTCATCAACGCCGGCACCCGTGAGAAAGACTTCAACTGGGTGCGCGACAATACGCAGCAGTTCAACTGCAAAGTCGAAAATCTTTCGGATGATTTTACTCAGATCGCGATTCAAGGCTCCAAGGGCGTGAATCTGCTGCAGAAGCTGACGGACGCGGATCTTTCGGCAGTGAAATTCTATTGGCTGACGCGCGGCACGGTTTGCGGGCTGAAGAACATTCTGATCGCGCGCACGGGCTACACGGGCGAAGATGGATTCGAAATCTACGTTCCTGCCGACGAGGCCACGAGCGCGCGAGTCTGGAATGAAGTTCTTGCTGCCGGAAAAGAGTTCGGGGTGATCCCCTGCGGCCTGGGCTCGCGCAACACTTTGCGCCTGGAAGCCAAGCTGGCGCTCTACGGCCACGAGATTTCCGATACGATTAACGTATGGGAAGCCGGCCTCGATCGTTTCTGCAAAATGGAAAAGCCGGACTTCATCGGCCGCGCCGCGCTGGAGAAGGCGAAAGCAGCCGGCTTGAAACGCACGCTGGTGGGACTGGAGATGGTCGAGCGGGGCATCGCGCGAGACGGGTACAAAGTGCTGGACGAGAGCGGACGCGAGATCGGTTACGTCACCAGCGGGTCGTTTGCTCCGTTTCTGAAGAAGAATATTGCCCTGGCGTATGTACCGCAAGAGTTTGCGGCGGTGGGCTCGGTGGTCAAGGTTGAGATCCGCGGCCAAGGAGTGAAGGCGCAGGTGGTGCCCACGCCATTCTATAAGCGGCCTAAGAAGGTTTAGCTATAGGACGCAAGGAGCGCACGAAAGGGAAGCGGAAGTCCAAATTTAACCACAGAGGGCACAGAGGAACACAGGGGATTTATTTTGAGGAGCTAGGAGCCAGGAGCTAAAAGCTATCATGCCCTATCCCACCGACTTCAAGTACACCAAAGAGCACGAATGGATCAAAGCCGAGGGCAAAAACGCGAGCATCGGCATCACCCACTATGCCCAGGAATCTCTGGGTGACATCGTTTTCGTCGAGTTGCCCAAAGTCGGTTCCCAGATCAGCGCGGGCAAAACTTTCGGCACGGTGGAGTCGGTGAAAGCTGTCTCCGATCTGTATGCGCCTGCCTCCGGAACGGTGACGGAGGTGAACGGCGAACTGGCCACGGCACCGGAAAAGATTAACCAAAACGCCCATAGTGCCTGGATGATCAAGGCCACTTTGAAAGACCCGAGCGAACTGAACGCGCTGCTCTCCGCCGCCGACTATGAGAAGTTCGTGGCGGAAGAGGGCGGACACTGAAGAGATTGAATCATTGAATCATTGAGCGATTGAATCATTGAATTCCTATGCGCTATTTACCCAAATCTCCTGCCGACCGCGAAGCCATACTCAAAGCCATTGGGGCGCGCTCGATCAACGATCTGTTCGGGCCTATTCCGGCCCAGTACCGCCTGGAGCGCGATCTCAAGGTTCCGCGCCAGATGGCCGAATCCGAGATCGTGGACTGGTTCCGCGAGCGTTCCAGGGAAAACGGCGACGGCTACGCGACTTTCCTCGGGGCTGGCGCCTACTATCACTACCGGCCCGTGATCATCGATTCGCTCATCTCGCGCGGCGAATTCCTCACTGCCTACACGCCCTACCAGCCGGAGATTTCGCAGGGCACGCTGCAGTCCATCTTCGAATTTCAGACCATGATCTGCGAGCTGACGGGCATGGAAGTGGCAAATGCTTCCATGTACGACGGCTCGACCGCCGCCGCGGAAGCGGTGATGATGGCGGTGCGCCTCACTGGCCGCCGCTCGGTCATGGTGGCGCGCAACCTGCATCCGGAATACCGGGAAGTTCTGGCCACCTACGCATTCCACCAAGGCATGCCGTTGGCCCTGGCGCCGTTCACCGATAGCGGGCGGCTCGACCCGAAGGCGCTCGAGAAATCGATTACGCAAGACACCGCCTGCGTTCTGATCCAGTCGCCGAACTTCTTCGGAACGATTGAAGACGTTGCCGCCATCGCTGAGATCGCCCACAAGAATGGTGCGATGCTGGTGGTTTCGGTTGCGGAAGCGGTCTCACTTGGGATTGTCGAGCCGCCACGCCAGGCCGACGTGATTGCCATGGAGGCTCAGTCGTTCGGCGTGCCGCTCGGTTTCGGAGGACCTTACTGCGGCGTGATTGCCACTCGCGAACAGTTTGTCCGCGCTATGCCCGGCCGTCTCGTCGGCCAGACTACGGACCGCAACGGCAAGCGTGGCTTCGTTTTGACGCTGGCCACACGCGAGCAGCACATTCGGCGGGAGAAGGCGACATCTAATATCTGTACAAACCAAGCCCTGGTGGCCCTGATGGCCAACATCTTCATGACCATTTATGGCAAGGTTGGTCTGCGCGAGTTGGCCAAACAGAATCTCGCCAAGGCCGCTTACGCCGCCCAGCAATTCGGCAAACATGCGAAAGTGCTTTTTCCCGGTTCGCCCCGGTTCAATGAGTTCGTGCTGCAGACGAGCGACGATCCTTACGCCATCAACAGCCGCTTGCTGAGCCACAAAATTGTGGGCGGACTTCCGCTGAAGAAGTTTTATCCCGAACTTGGCAAAGCGGCGTTATGGTGCTGCACCGAGATGAGCACGCGCACCGTGATCGACACCGCGGTTGGCCTGGTGGCAGAAAGCCAGGCATCGGTGCATTCTGCAAAAGAAGTGGATGCGCAGGAGGTGGCGCGATGAACCACATAACCCGCAAAGCCACCCGCCACGTCAGCCAGAACGAAGGCTTGATCTTCGAGAAATCCTCGCCCGGGAAAGCAGCCTGGAGGCTGCCGCCGCTTGACGTGCCGGAAGTGGACCCGGCGCAGCTTTTAGGATCGTTGGAAAGAAAGCATCTGGGCAACATGCCGGAAGTGAGCGAGATCGAAATCATCCGTCACTTCACGCGCCTTTCCACCTGGAACTACGCCATTGATCTCGGCATGTATCCACTGGGTTCGTGCACCATGAAGTACAACCCGCGGGTGAACGAGGTGGTGGCCCGCCTGGATGGCCTGGCCAATGGACATCCTTACCAGCCGGAGCGGGTTTCGCAGGGCGCACTGCGCATCATGAAGACGCTCAGCGAGTGTTTGACCGAGATCACGGGCATGGACGCCATCACGTTGCAGCCTGCGGCGGGCGCGCACGGCGAACTGACCGGGCTGCTCATCGTGCGGGCGTATCAGCAGTCGAAGGGCAATCCCCGCAAGAAAATTCTCATCCCCGATTCCGCCCACGGGACGAATCCGGCGACCGCGGCGATGGTGGGCTATGCGGTTGAGAATCTGAAGTCGAACGCGCGCGGCATGGTGGACATCGGGGCGCTCGCAGCGCAGACGAACGAAGACGTGGCCGCGCTCATGCTCACTAATCCCAACACGTTGGGCGTGTTCGAGCAGGAGATTCATAAGATCGCGGAAATCATGCACGCCAAAGGCAGCCTGCTCTACGTGGACGGCGCCAATATGAACGCGCTGGTGGGCAAAGTCCGCCCCGGCGACTTCGGTGTGGACGTGATGCACCTCAACCTGCACAAGACGTTTTCCACGCCCCACGGCGGCGGCGGACCTGGCTCCGGGCCGGTTGCGGTCAAGCAGATTCTCGAACCCTTCCTGCCCAAGCCGGTAGTGATCGCCAAGCCCGATGGAACCCTGGCCTTCGAATACAACCGGCCGCAGTCAGTGGGCCGGGTGCGTGCGTTCTACGGCAACTTTGGGATGTTTATCCGCGCACTGGCCTACATCCTGGCCAACGGTCCCGACGGCCTGCGCCAGACCACGGAAGATGCGGTGCTCAACGCCAACTACATCCGTAAAGGGCTGGAAGGTGTCTACGACCTGCCTTACTCCACGCCCACCATGCACGAAGTGGTCTTCAGCGACAAGCTGCAGGCAAAGAAGGGCGTTAAGACGATGGACTTGGCCAAGCGGCTGATTGATTACGGCTTTCATCCCTACACCACCGCGTTTCCGCTGATTGTGCCGGGCGCGCTGATGATTGAGCCCACCGAGAGCGAGTCGAAGGAAGAAATGGACTTGTTCATCGAGGCCATGCGCTCGATTGCGGAGGAGGTGGAAGAGAATCCGCAGATCGTGCTGGACGCACCGCATTCGACCCGCGTGTCGCGCTTGGATGAAGTTGCCGCCGCCCGGAAGCCCGTGCTGCGCTGGAAAGCGGGCAGCTGATTTCGCTGGCGAAGATTCCCGATTTCTAGAGTTCGATGTAGGCGCGGGCGTCCCCGCTTTCCCTGGACGGGCGGGGACGCCCGTCGCTCCATCGATCAATGGGAGCCAGCGGCTACTTCTTCTCGACTATTTCCACCGAGGCC
>WNFB01001966.1_pt1 | contig 17766 bp, 18 predicted proteins | sample 5400501 | NCBI WGS metagenome assembly WNFB01 (sample SAMN13153341, study PRJNA577476) | soil metagenome | isolation source: 200 cm saprolite under Douglas fir tree site 2 hole 1 | place: USA:California | collected 2015-04-18 | reverse complement strand
CAGACCAGCTTGTCCTGAACGAGTTGGTGCGAGGCGATGGGCCGGTTGTGGAATTGCTTGCGTGTCTTGGAATATTCGAGCGCGGTATCGTAACACGCCATCGCCGCGCCAATCGCGCCCCAGCCGATGCCGTAGCGCGCCTGGGTGAGGCACATCAGCGGGCTTTTCAGGCCCTCCGTTTTCGCCAGCAGGTTTTCGGCAGGGATTTGGCAGTCCGTCATGGCCAGGCCGGAGGTCACCGAGGCGCGCAGCGACCATTTGCCGTGCACGTCCCAGGCCTTGAACCCCGGCGTGCCTTTTTCCACCAGGAAGCCGCGAATCGTATCGTCTTAGGTCTTTGCCCAGATCACGGCCACATCGGCCGCGGACCCGTTGGTGATCCACATTTTTTCGCCGTTCAGCACGTAGCAGTTGCCGCGACGCACGGCGCGGGTCAGCATCCCGCCGGGATTCGAGCCAAACTGCGGCTCGGTCAGCCCGAAGCAGCCGATGGCGTCGCCCTTTTGCAGCCGTGGAAGCCACTTCTCCTTCTGCGCGTCGCTGCCGAAGGCGTAGATGGGATACATCACCAGGGCGCTCTGCACGGAAACGAAGCTGCGCAAAGCGGAATCGCCCCGCTCGAGCTCCTGCATCACCAGGCCGTAGCAGACGTTGGACATCCCGGCGCAGCCGTACCCGCTCAGGTTGGCGCCGAAAAAACCCAGTTCCGCCACTTGGGGCAACAGGTGCATGGGGAAGGTGCCCTCGCGGTTGTGCTTCTCGATGATGGGGAGCACCTGGTCGTCCACAAACTGCCGCGCCGTCTGCCGCGCCAGCTTCTCTTCATCGTTCAGCAGCGACTCGAACTCAATGAAGTCCACTCCAGGGAAACCAGGCATGGAGAGCTCCTTTTCTGGTGAGCCTCGGTCGAGCCGTTTACAGCGAGGCCGAGTCGAGCCATGTATGGCGAGCAGCCTAGCGCAGGCACGGGCGCGCAACGGCGCTATCAAGACGCTCGATTCTAACAAGTCGGCTTCGCGCGCAGCAAGGCACACCCGGCCCCGGCAGCGCTTCTCGGTCGAATGTAGGGGTGCCGTACGCTGCGCCCGTTTCTTGCTTGCCCGAAGGGTTAGCCGTGCCGTTTCGCGCGTCATCAGCCAGGTATTGGTTTCCTCCTGGAAAGGCTCTTCGTCCTTTGTGCGGCCGTAGACGCAGACGGGCACGTTGAGCGGCGCCCGTTCAGTGCGGTGCCGGTCCCACAGGCGCATCGTCAGGGTACCGCCTTGCATGCTCTTCAACGTGCTCTTTGTGAACGAACACGCCCATCCTCCGGCCTGAAACCTGCCGGATAAAACAGCGCACGGTTTGTCCCTCAATGAGGCCGCGAATACAACCTTCGCGGTCATTTTTCTTGAGCTGTTTAAACGCAAGAGTGAGCCTGTTCAATGCAACCCCTGCCGGCCCGCGTGACTCGATGTATTGGGCCATCTTCCACATTTCGGGACCTGCGCGGCTCATTTCCCTGTTGCGCGCGCGATCAAGCTTGCGCTCTTCAACCTCCTGGGAAGGTTCTAGGCTCGGTGATGGTTCAAGCATGGCGGCTGCCTCGACCGAAGCGCTCTCGCTGGCCTCGTGGGGAAGAACCCGAGCCCTTGGCCTGAGGATGAGATCGTAATAGCGCTGACCGCAGCGCTTGCAGCGGAAAGTACGCAGGAGCAAGAGACGCAACACCACTTTCTCGAAGAGATTCTCTCTATGTGAGTGGCGCACGTCGAGGCTCCCGCAGCAAGGACAGCCACCGTGCATCCGTCGATGTAACCAGGTCAACACCGCGAACCTCCTGAGAGAGACCTGCCCTCGGAGGGGTGAGGCGTGCCTGCGTCCAGCTTGTGCTTTGAGCTCCGGAAGCCAGAACTTGAGCGGACGCCGAAATGCTGCTTCCGACGAACTGGAGATGTCAAGCCAAGCACCTGTGGAAATTCTCGGCCGCTCTTACCTACGATATCCTCAAGCCTTGCTACGCCATGAGCCTGTTCGTTTTCTGCCGGAGCAGATCACGAGCCTTCCTGGCAGCCTCATGCACGAGCATTCCCATCTTGCCGTGCTCCGGCTCCAGGTCCACGGAAACGCCACTGGCCCGTAGAGCCTCCGAGCAGGTTGGCCCCACCGAACAAACCACACTGTCGCGAAGCACCTTCAACAATCTTTGCTTGAGGCCGTTTTCGGAAGCAACGCGCATGACATGGTCGACTTGAACAGCGTTGGTGAACAGGACCACGCGGGCACAGCCCTCCACAATGGCTTCCACGGCCTTCAGCAGGGGTCCAATGTCTTCCGGAAGCCCCCAGCGGTAAACGGGAACTCGCAGTACCTCTGCCCCGCGCTCCCTTAACTGCTGAAGAAACGCCTCATTGGGGACACCGTACTCCTGAACAGCCACGGCACTTCCCTCCAGGCGGAAGCCTCGCGAGTTTTCCTCCAATGCGTGCAGGATTTCCCGCCAAGTGTTGGGCTCTGGAACAGTAACGGCGATGGGGATCTGAAGGTTTCTGAGAACCTTAATGGGTTTAGGTCCGCGGGTCACTACAATAATCTCCGAAAGGGCTCGGACGATTTTCTCCCGCGGGTAACGCGTCTCCAACACCTCCACGAGCGCCTGCGCCCCCACTCCCGTCATAAAAACAACGATGTCAAGCTCGCCTGCGAAAAGCATGTCCGCAAAGGTGAAGGCGGCGGGGTTTTCCTCCAGGGGGATCGCCCGCATGGAGGGAGCGACCAGTGGTATGCCTTCATAGTTCGAGATCAGGGTGGCCATTTCTTTCGCCCTCCGGCTTTCAAAGGCGACTACGGCAAGGCCCCTAAAACCCGCTGACTGTTCCGCTTGGTCGCCCATGGTCGAGTCCGCTTGGCTCAGATATCGCCCCCGCCTGAGGGGCCGCGATGCAACCTCAGCTTTCGAACGCGCGTTTTCTCGGACCGATTGCGCTGAGCAGATTCTCCGAATCGATCGCGTCGTCCTTTGCACGCCGATCCGCGGCTACTGCTCCGATGATGAGGAGTGCAGGCGCAGGGAGTCGCGGAGCTTGGGGCAGCTTCTCGAGCGTTGTTCGGTGGATCTGTTCTTGCGGCGTGGCCGCCGCCGAAACGATCAAGCACGGGGTTTGGCTACTCAAGCCAGCGGCGCAGAGCGCGGCTACCAAATTACCGTAGTTCTCGCCGGGCATGTGGACCACGAGCGTCGCGTCAGGCGAGACTATATCCCGCCACCCGGTCGGAGTCTTCCCGGTGCAGCGGTGACCGGTGACAAAGATAAGTTTCGACGACAGCCGCCTGTGTGTCAGGGGAATGCGCGCTGAGGCTGCCGCGCCCAAAGCCGCGGTCACACCAGGAACAACTTCGAAGTCGATTTCTGCGTCGCGAAGTACGTCCATCTCCTCGCCGGCGCGCCCGAAGATGAGCGGGTCGCCTCCCTTCAGGCGAACGACCGTCAGACCATCGCTGGCGTAAGCCACCAGCAGCGCATTGATTTCCTCCTGGCTGATGCTCTTTCGCCCGCAACGTTTCCCAACGTTGTGAACTTGCGCCGTCGGCGGAATCAGGGTGAGGATCCCCGGTGTGACGAGGTCATCGTGAAGCACGAGATCGGCGGCCCTCAGAACCCGCAAGGCTTTTAACGTCAACAGCTCTGGATCGCCAGGGCCCGCACCGACGAGATAGACCTTGCCCTTCATGGCTGATCACTACCGATGGCTCTCCGACGGCGGCGGAATGTTCGGAATGCCTGCCGGCTTGCTAGCTGGTGCAGCAGGCGCCGACGACGCTCAGGATCAATTGCGCGCGCGAGCAGCTTCTGTCTTGCTTGTCCGAGCTGGCCCACCCACGCTTCGTATTCCGGCCCGAACTGCTGCTCCAACTGTTTCTTCAGGCGCTGGGCAAGCGCGGGGCTTCGCCCGCAAGTGGAAATAGCAATCTGCAACGGGCCGCGCCGTACCACCGCCGGGTAATAGAAATCGCAGCGCGCCGGATCATCTACAACGTTGCACAAGACACCGCGCCGCCCAGCCCCCTGGAAAATCCGCTCGTGCAGTTCGGCGGACGAGGTGGCCGCAACGACCAGAAACACGCCGTCGAGGTCAGACGGACGGAAGTCTCGCACATCCCATCGAACCCTTCCGGCGCGGGCCCAGGCGCGAACTACTTGCGTCGCGTGCGGAGCGACCACCCGCACGTCCGCGCTTGCCAGCAGCAGGCTCTCGATTTTCGCTTCGCCCACCGGACCTGCCCCGACTACTAGGCATCGGCGGCCGGCCAGCTTCAGGAAAATCGGGAACGGGTTCATGGGCTTCCCCCTTGCCTCGTGAGGCACCTCAGCCTTCCACACCGCGTGGCGGCCGGCCGGGTGAGAGATCGCGGGCGACCGCCTCGACTTGCGCGTCGGCGAGGAAGGCCCTCAGTTCGGCGTCGGTGTGGCGGGCGAAGAACTGGCGCAAATTTTCCCCGAGGAGCCGGGTCCCCAAGTACCGCCGAAGCAGCCTCTCGATCGCATCCGGAACTTCCGTGGCAAGGCAGCGGTAGCCAATCGGGCGGGCGATGGCTTGATACTGACCGACGGCACCCCCAACGCAGAAGTAGTAGGCATCCACCATCTGACCAGCGACCTTTATCTTCTTGCCCTCAATCCCGACATCGGCAATCCAGTGCTGGCCGCAACTGTTTGGGCAGCCGGTGACGTGCAGCTTCAGATCCTGATCAAACTCCGGAAGGCGTTCTTCGAGTTCTTCCACGAGCCAGCGCGCGAAGCTCTTCGTCTCGGTGATCGCCAGCTTGCAGAACTCGGTGCCCGTACAAGCGATCGCCCCGCGCCAGAACGGCGATGCGCCGACGCGGAGGCCCACCGCGTCCAGCTCCTTGGCAAGCAGATCCGCATTCTGCTGAGGAACGTTCACAATCAGCAGGTTCTGCATATTGGTTGTGCGCAGCTCGCCGCCGGCCAATCGGTCGGCCAGGTCAGCAACCGTGCGCATCTGCCCGGGGGTGATGCGACCGCGCAACACAGCCGCGCCCACGTAGCAATAGCCCTCCTGCTTCTGGGCGTGGATGCCAACGTGGTCCCGGTAAGCATCTACCGGGGGCTCTTCCGGCACCGTAGGGTCCAGCCAGAAGCCGAGGTGCCGCTCTAACTCCACCCGAAAGCTCTCCGCCGTCCAGCCGTGGCTCTTGAACAGGAACTTCAGGCGAGCGCGTTCGCGACTCTGACGCAGGACGTCGGAGTCGCGGAAGATTTCCGTGATCCCCTTGATGACGGGCACCACCTGGTTCCACCGTACGAAGGCATTGAGCCGCACACCCAGGTGCGGGTCGGTGGAGAGCCCGCCGCCGACGCGCAAGGAGAAGCCGATTTCGGGCTGTCCATTCCTTGTGCGGGCAATTGCCGTCATGCCGATATCATTGATTTCCGGATAGGAGCACCAGACCCGGCAGCCGGTAATGCAAATTTTGTACTTGCGCGGCAGGTTGTAGAACTCGGGGGTTCCCACCAGCAGCCGGGTCGCTTGCAATACCAGGGGGGACGCGTCACGGATCTCGTCGGCGTCCACGCCAGCAAGTGGGCAGCCGGTGATGTTGCGGGTGTCGTCGCCGCAGGCGCCCATGGTGGTCACGCCGCAGCGCCAAAGCTCTCGCATCAATTCGGGGAGCATTTCGATGGTTACCCAGTGGAGCTGGATGTTCTGCCGGACGGTGAGGTCGGCCACACCGCGCGCGTACTTCTCTGCCAGAGTGCCGATCGTGCGCAACTGATGGGAGAACAAAAGTCCATTGGGAAGCCGGATGCGAACCATAAAATGCCGCACAGCCTTTCCTTCACCGCCTGTGCCGCCAAGCGCGCCACGGCCGTCGCCTTGCGTGTAGATTCCCCACCAGCGGAAGTAGGTGCCCAGCCACCCAGGCGGGATGGAAGCGTAGCCCTGGCGAGCGAAGCGCTCGATCTCGCCGAAGCACTCCCAGGGGTTCTTTTCCAGCTTCAGACGCTCGACCTGCTGCGCCTTCGTCTCTTTGGCTGTTGCTTCCATGGGTACAAAAACAAAAAACCCACTCACCAGATCGCCTTCTGGCGGTGGGTTTAATTGCTGCTGGTCTAGGTCTTGTCTTCTAGCTCAGCGGCCTCCCGGCGCCAGAAGGAGCGCGCATACAACAACAGGCACAGCAGCAGAGACAGCAGCCGCAGTCGCCGCAGTTGCACGTGCCTCCGCAGACCCTCTGGCAAAGGAGACACATCATTTCCAAATACTATGCCGGACGGGCGGAAAGAGTCAAGGCCTGCGGCAGCTCCAAGCCGGTCGTTGACGCAAGCGCGCACCGATGCTATAAAATTTCTTCTTTGTCCAGTGCCCGGCGAAGCGCACCGAGGCTCGGGGAGCCTCTGTTTCGCCGAGACAACCCTTCGGGCAGGCACTTTTTCCCGGAAGCGAGTGATGGAGATACTTCAGCAACTCGGTGAGTTGTTCTTGCAGGCTGTCCCCACGGTTCTGATCGTCTTCCTGTTCTACCTTTTCCTTCGGACGAACTTTTTCGGGCCGCTCGAGCGCGTGCTGGCCGAACGCCGGGCGCGCACCGAGGGAGCGCGCCGGGCCGCCGAGGCCAGCCAAGCCGCCGCGCAGGAAAAAATCCGCGCTTACCAGGAGGCCCTGAAGAAGGCCCGCGGCGAGATCTATGCCGAGCAGGAAAGCGCGCGCCGGGTGGTCCTCGAGGAGCGCGCCGCGCTGATTCGCGATACGCGCAGCCGGACAAACGACCAGATCCGCACGGCCAAAGAAAGAATCTCCGCCGAGCTGGCCACAGCGCGGGCGGCGGTCGAAAAGGAAGTCCAGGCGCTCGGCCGGGAAATTGCGCGGGCGATTCTCCAGCGGCGACCCCCGGGCTCACCGACCATGCCCCAACCAACGAGCGAGACCCGATGAAGTCAGCTCGGTCGTGGCCTTCCCTTGGGGCTTTGGCCTTCCTTCTTTTTCTCATTGCCTGCGCCGCCTCGGCCTTCGCGGCCGAAGCGGGCGAGCAAAGTCCGGCCGAGGCGCCGATTGGCACGCTATTTCGGTGGCTGAACTTTGTACTGGTATTCGGCGGGCTTGGCTACTTGCTCGCCAAGAGGGCGCCCGCGGTCTTTCGCGGCCGCGCCGAGGCCGTCTCTGCCTCCATTGCCGACGCGTCCGCCGCAAGAGCCGCCGCGGAGCAACAGCTCCGCGAGGCGGAGGAGAAACTCCGCCGGCTGGACCAGGAAGCGGCCCAGATGCGTGCCGCCGCGCGGCACGAATCGGCTGCGGAAGCGGAGCGCCTGCGGGCGCTGGCGCGCGAAGAAGCGGAGAAAATCGGCCGCGCTGCAACGCTCGAAATCGAAGCTGCCGAGCGCGCGGCGCGCATCGAACTCAAAGCCATGGCCGGGCGTTTGGCGGTCGAGCGCGCGGACACCTTCATCCGGCAGCAAGTCACCGCGGACACGCGAGTCTCGCTGTTCCGCTCTTTCCTCGACAACCTCGCGAGGAGCGTGCATTGAAGGCCCTGGCGCAGCGCTACGCTTCGGCCCTGGTGGACGTGGCCATCGAGAACGGCACGGCCCAGCAGGTCAAGAACGAGCTGGCCGCGTTCGTCGGCCTGCTCGGCGAGTCGGCGGATCTGGTGAACTTCCTGGCCAGCCCGGCGGTGGCGCGGCCGAGCAAGCACGCTGTGATCGAAAAGCTGGTGGCGCGCCTGGGGGCCAGCCAGACGCTGCGGAATTTCCTGTTTGTGGTCGTGGACCACCGCCGGTCGCTTCTGCTTGTGCAGCTCCAGGAGGCTTTCGAGGCGCTGCTGTACGCGCGGCTGGGCGTGGCCGAGGCGCAGGTGACCTCGGTCGAGGAATTGACCCCGCCGCAAAAGGCCGAACTGACGCAGGTGCTCGAGCGGCTGACCGGCAAGCGCGTCGAAGCGCGCTACGCGCTCGACCCCGGGCTGATCGCCGGCGCGGTGGTGCGCGTCGGCTCAACCGTCTATGATGGCTCTGTGCGGGAACAGTTGAACCGCCTGCGCGCGCGACTCACCTCGGAATAGGAGCAAGGCATGGCCACGATCAAAGCCGACGAAATCACCAAGATCATCCGCGAGCAGATTGAGAATTACGAGCAATCGGTGGCGGTGGATGAAGTGGGCTCGGTGATGTCGGTCGGCGACGGCATCGCGCGCATCCACGGCCTAGAGAAAGTGATGGCGGGGGAAATGCTGACCTTCCCGCACAACGTGTTCGGCATTGCGCTCAATCTCGAAGAAGACCAAGTGGGCGCGGTGCTGCTCGGCGAATACAACGAAATCAAGGAAGGCGATACGGTCAAGCGCACCAAGACGATCATGTCCGTGCCGGTGGGCGAAGCTCTGGTGAGCCGCGTGGTCAACCCGCTGGGGCTCCCGCTCGACGGCAAAGGGCCGCTGGTGGCCGAGCAGCGCAACCCGCTCGAGCGGCTAGCCCCGGGCGTCGTGGACCGCCTGCCGGTGCGCGAGCCGCTGCAGACCGGCATCAAGGCCATCGACTCGATGATCCCCATCGGCCGCGGCCAGCGCGAGTTGATCATCGGCGACCGGCAAACCGGCAAGACCGCCATCATCCTGGACACCATCATCAACCAGAAGGGCGCGGACATGATCTGCATCTACTGCGCGATCGGGCAGAAGCGCTCGACCATCGCGCAGGTGGTCAAGGTGCTCACCGATGCCGGCGCCATGGACTACACCATCGTCGTGGTCGCCTCAGCCACCGAGCCCGCCACGATGCAGTACATCGCGCCTTACGCCGCCTGCGCCATGGGGGAATACTTCCGCGACACCAAGCGCCACGCCGTCTGCTTCTACGACGACCTTTCCAAGCACGCCCAGTCCTACCGGGAAATCTCTCTGCTGCTGCGGCGCCCTCCGGGCCGCGAGGCCTTTCCCGGCGACGTCTTCTACCTGCACTCGCGCCTGCTCGAGCGCGCCGCAAAACTGAACGACGCCAACGGCGGCGGCTCGCTGACCGCGCTCCCGGTGATTGAAACCCAGGCCGGCGACGTTTCCGCCTACATCCCCACCAACGTCATCTCGATTACCGACGGCCAGATCTATCTCGAAGCAGACCTGTTCAACGCCGGCATCCGGCCGGCGATCAACGTGGGGCTGTCGGTGAGCCGCGTGGGCGGCAACGCCCAGATCAAAGCCATGCGCCAGGTGGCCGGGACGCTGCGGCTGGAGCTGGCTCAGTACCGCGACCTGATGGCTTTCGCGCAGTTTGGCTCGGAGCTGGACCGCGCCACCCAGGCGCAGCTTGCGCGCGGCCAGCGCCTGACCGAAGTGCTCAAGCAGGACCAGTTCGCGCCCTTGCCTGTGGAAAAGCAGGTCCTGACCGTCTTCGCCGGCACGAACGCCTACTTGGACGACGTGGAGGCGGACGACTGTCAGCGGTTCGAGCGCGAGCTGTACGAATTCATGGACACCAATTACGGCGCGCTGCTCGCCAAGCTCGCCAAAGAGAAGAGAATCGACGACACATTGCGCACGGAGATGACCGCGGCGCTTGCCGCATTCAAAGAGCGCTTCCAGGGCAGCGCCGCAGCCGCCGCAGACTAGCGCCGTTCCAACGAATCGCGCCAATACGTCGTCATAGACAACCAGTAGGGGGCCCAGACATATAGGCTCATCAAGTTGGAACGGCACTCGGAAGGAGCCGCAGGAGCACACGCATGGCGACATTGCTGGATTTCCGGCGCCGCATCCGCTCGGTGAGAAACACCCAGCAGATCACCCGGGCGATGAAGTTCGTCGCCGCCGCCCGCCTCCGCCGGGCGCAGGAAAAAGCCTTTGCCGCCAGGCCGTACGCCCGGCTGATGCAGCGCGTGCTGCGCTCGGCAATGGCCCGGGTCGAGAACCCCGCCCATCCACTGATGGCGCGGCGCGCGGAAGAGCGCGTGCTGCTGCTGGTGCTCAGCGGCGACCGCGGGCTCTGCGGCGCCTTCAATGCGAATGTCATCCGCAAGGCGATGGAGTTTCTCCGCGCGCACCGGCAACAGACCCTTGCGCTGATCCCCATTGGCAAGAAGGGCCGCGACGCCCTGCGCAAACAGAAGTGGAGCTTCGCCGCGGAATACATCAACGTAACGACGCGAGTGGAATTTGGGCAAGCGAAAACCATTGCGGCGCAGGTTATCGAGCGTTACGCCGGCGCGGAAGCGGACGCGGTCTACATGGTCTACAACGAATTCAAGTCCGTGCTGACGCAACGCCTGACCGTGGAAAAATTGCTGCCCATCGAGCCTGAATCGCTGGCGAGCCCGGCGGACGAAACACCGGCCACGGAAGCAATGCCCGGCCGGCTGCCCGCCGCCGAGACGGAAGCGTTTCCGGTGGACTACATTTACGAGCAGCCCGCTGCGGAGATCCTCGGCCGGCTGTTGCCGCGGCACGTCGAGACCCAGGTCTTCCGGGCGATGCTGGAATCTTCCGCGGCGGAACATGCGGCGCGGATGACCGCCATGGATTCGGCCACCAACAATGCGGCCGAGCTGATTGACCATCTCACGCTCCACATGAACAAGGTCCGCCAAGCCGCCATTACGAAAGAGATCCTCGAGGTGGTAAGCGGCGCCGCCTGGACGGCCTAGGCAGCGACAAGTGTCCAGCAGGTAGAAGGAGGAGAAGGCCATGGCTCAAGACAAACCCAACATCGGCCACGTCGTACAGGTGATCGGGCCGGTCGTCGACGTGCAATTCGAGGAGCACCGGCTGCCGGAAATCTACAATGCCGTGCGCATCGTCAGCGAAGGCTCCGAGGCTCCGGTGCCGATCGATATCGTCGCCGAAGTCCAACAGCACCTGGGCGAAGGCCGCGTGCGTTGCGTTTCGATGAAACCCAGCGACGGCGTGGTGCGCGGGATGAAGGCTTACGACACCGGCCAGGCGATTACTGTGCCCGTGGGTCGCGGCACTCTGGGCCGGGTGATGAACGTGCTGGGTGAGCCGGTGGATAACCTGGGGCCCATCGCTTGCGAGTTGCGCTATCCCATCCATCGGCCCGCGCCGTCGCTGGAGGACCAGTCTACGCAGCTCGAGATGTTTGAGACCGGCATCAAGGTCGTGGACCTGATCGAACCGTACCTGAAGGGCGGCAAGATCGGCCTGTTCGGCGGCGCCGGGGTGGGCAAGACGATCATCATCATGGAGCTGATCCACAACGTGGCGCTCAAACACGGCGGTGTCTCGGTGTTTTCCGGCGTGGGCGAGCGTACCCGCGAGGGCAACGACCTGTGGCTCGAGATGCAGGAATCGGGCGTGGTGGTGCCGGGCAAGCCGGAGAAGTCGCGCGCCGCTTTGATCTACGGCCAGATGACCGAGCCGCCCGGGGCGCGGCTGCGCGTCGGCCTGACCGGGCTGACCGTCGCCGAGTACTTCCGCGACGAAGAAGGCCTGGACGTGCTGCTGTTCATCGACAACATCTTTCGGTTCGTGCAGGCGGGCTCAGAGGTGTCTGCGTTGCTGGGTCGCATGCCCTCGGCCGTGGGCTACCAGCCGAACCTCAATACCGAGATCGGGGAGCTGCAGGAGCGCATCACCTCCACCAAGCGCGGCTCGATTACTTCCGTGCAGGCGATTTTCGTGCCCGCGGATGACTATACCGATCCCGCCCCGGCGGCCACCTTCACGCACCTGGATGCCACCACCAACCTCAGCCGGCAAATCGTCGAGCGCGGCATCTACCCGGCGGTGGACCCGTTGGCCAGCTACTCGCGCATCCTCGACGCCCGCATCGTCGGCCAGGAGCATTACGCCGTGGCGCGCGGGGTCAAGTCGGTGCTGCAGAGGTACAAGGATCTGCAAGACATCATCGCCATCCTGGGCATCGAAGAGCTCTCCGACGAAGACAAGCTCACCGTGGCGCGCGCACGCAAAATCGAAAAATTCCTCTCGCAACCCATGTTTGTGGCCCAGCAGTTCACCGGGCTCGAGGGCAAGTATGTGAAGATTGAAGACACCGTGCGCGGATTCAAGGAAATCGTCGAAGGCAAGCACGACGAGGTTCCCGAGCAGGCGTTCTACATGGTCGGCACCATCGAAGAGGCCCTGGAGAAGGCCGAGAAGATCGCCGCGGTGGCCTAGTTCGGTTGTGCGTAACCCGTGGCTCGCCCCAGGCCGAGCCCCCAGGCTCCTGCCTAGGGACAATTTGCGGGCAGTGCCCCGAGGCCGGAGCCTCGGGGCTCAGGAAAGGAGCGGCGGAACTCCTACAAGCCCTGGGCAATGCCGGATAGCTGGCTGGAGTCGCGCGAACATGCTGCCTGAGTCTTTAACGCTGCACGTGGTGACGCCCGAGCGGCAACTGATCGAAGAAGCCGGAGTGAGCGAAGTCCAGCTCCCCGGGCTCGACGGCTACCTCGGCATCCTGCCGGGCCACGCCCCGCTGCTCACCGAACTGGGGATTGGCCAGTTGAGTTACCGCAAGGGCAGAGATACCTACTTCGCTACAGCCATCTCCGGCTTCGCTGAGGTGCTGCCGGACCGCGTTGCCATTCTGGCCGAAATCGCCGAGCGCGCCGAGGAAATCGACGTGGACCGCGCCCGCGCCGCGCGCGAGCGCGCCGAAAAGCTTATGGCCAGGGGAGCGGATGTCGATTGGGACCGTGCCACCGCTGCGCTGCAGCGCGCTCTGATCCGCTTGCAGGCCGCCGCCAAGGGCGGAGCAGCGGCGTCCCAAGGCGAACAGCCTGCGCCGTAAACGCTCTTTAGCGCAGGCCCACGCCGCGGGTCATCACCCCGGCAACCTTCAAGTCGGCGTCCAGCAGAACCAAGTCTGCATCCGCGCCCGCTGCCAGCAGGCCTTTCGACTGCTCGAGACCCAGCAGGCGCGCCGGGTTCAACGTCAGCATCCGGACAGCATCAGCCAACGGCGCGCCCAGCGCCACAACGTTGCGCAGGGCGCGGTCGAGCGTGAGCGTGCCGCCAGCGAGTTTTCCTTCGGCAGTGCGGCAGACGCCGCCGGACACAGTCACTTCCAACGGGCCCAGTTGATACTTCCCATCCGGCATGCCCGTCGCGGCCGTGCCGTCGCTGACCAGCACGACGCCCTGGACTCCCTTGGCTGCAATCAGCAGGTGCATCGCCGGAGCATCCACGTGAATGCCGTCCGCGATCAGCTCGGCGGTAATCCCGGGAATGGTCAGCACTGCGCCGAGCACTCCGGTCTCACGATGAGAAAACGGGCGCATGGCATTGAACACGTGCACGGCGTGGCTGGCTCCTTTACGGATGGCGGCGCAGGCCTCTTGATAGGTCGCGTTGGTATGACCCATGGCCACGACCAGCCCTGCATGACGCGCGGCTTCGATCAAGTCCAGCGCGCCGGGAAGTTCCGGAGCCAGGGTCAGCACACGGCCCGAGCCGTCGGCGGCTTCGAGACACCGTCGCAGCCACTCAACCGACGGCGGCGCAATCCACTCCGCCGGATGCGCGCCCCGCCGGGCGGGGTTGATGAACGGCCCCTCAAAATGTATGCCCAGGAGCTGCGCCCGCGGAGTTGACCCCGCAGGGCCGTCGTGCGTTGCGCGGATGTAGCGGGCGATGCCCTCCGCGCTGCGGCAGGTGCGCTCCTCGCTGGCCGTCACCGTCGTGGCCAGCAGGGACGTGGTGCCGTGCCGCGCGACTGCGGCGGCAGCCGCGTCAAGGGCCTCGCTTGCTCCTTCCATCACGTCGTGCCCGCCCGCTCCGTGGATGTGCACATCCACGAAGCCCGGCACGACCGTCATTCCGCGTGCGAAATACTCCTCGGTCTGCGCTGGCAAGGCCAGCTCGCCGCGGCGGCCGACCGCAGCAATCTTCCAGCCGTCCACCAGGATGGCAGCGTCACGGATCTCCTCGAGCGGAGTCACCGCGCGATCAGCGTAGATGACCAAAGCCGACATTGCGCGCACCATCCTACTTGAGCGGGAAGAGGAAGCGCCAGACTCGCCGGGAAAAACAAACGGGCAGGACCTGAAGCCCTGCCCGCGGAAGACAACTTGGAAGGATGGAAGCTAGCGCTTCGGCTTGGCGCTCTTTTCCTTGACCGGTTCGATGGACGAGATCTTGATTGTGTCGCCCTCGACCGCGCCCTTCACGGTAACTTGATGGCCGACGTGAGCGGCAGCCTGGTCCTGCGGATCCAGGACGTAGATCTTCTTATCCGCTGGAGTGTAAAGCGCATACTTCTCCCCCTCGCCAACGCACTTCTTGGCGCAAGCCTCGTGCTCCGCAGTAGTCCCCTTCGCCCCGCACTTCGTGTCGGTGACCCAGCCCGTCCAGGACCCTTCTGTGGCCTTACTAGCTCCCAGACTGAGGCCCGCAACCACAATCAAAGCAAACGCACAAATCAAAAGACGCTTGGTCATATCGGTTCGCCTCCTGCAGGCTTAGCTTATGTTTCTTTGAACGCCCCGAGTCGGGCAGCGCATACTCTTGCACATCACCCCCTGGTTTGTCCAGAGGCGTCTTCTCCGAGTTCTCCGAGTCGAGGAGCGGCGCGGGAGGGCACACAAAACAAAAGGGAGGGTTCCCGCCGAACCCTCCCTTTTACTTCGCATGTGCCCCGCCGCTTTGCGCGCGGCCTCGGCGGTCTTGCGCTCGCCTCGACCGCCGGGCACATGAGTTAACCTGCACGCTCTCGGGACAGCCCCAAAACGCCGGAGCCCCGCGCGGTGCTTAGTGCTTAGTTGCCGGAGGCGGAGGCCGCCGGAGTCTGAACCTTGGGCACGCTCAGATAGCCGGTGACTTTGTCCTTGCCCACCTGGTTGACCACCAGTTCCATCGCGGCGCGACTGCCACGGGTGTAGAAGTAGATCGGCTCGTTTACGGACCGGTTCCTCTTCTCCAGCCGCATGTCATCCACATAAAGCGCCACAGTGTACTGGTTCTTCTTGGTGTTCGTGCCGCGCAGCTCAACCATCAGGCTGCCCACCTTCTGTCGCCCGCCCTTGCGGCTGATGTTGAACTCGTAGTAATCGCGCTGGCCCATCCGGCGGAGCTGGTCGATCTCCTCGTGGTTGCGGGCGATCAGCGTGCCCAGCTCGCCCCGAGCCATCTGCAGATTCTGCTTGGTGGAGTCCAGATCAGTCTTGACGCCGGAGACGTCGCCGGTCAAGTTCTGGACGTCTTCCGAACTCGCCTTGGTCGCAAGCGAACTCTCGACTGCGCTGAACTGCTTGGAATTTTCCTCGCGAATCTGCTTGGCCTGTCGGCGGGCGCTGCCAAGTTCGCCCTGGGTCAGCTTCAATCGGTCGGTCACGACGTTGAGCTGGCCCTGAAGCTGGGCGTTGATGTCCTCAGCTTGCGCCAAGCGCTTGGTGAGTGTGTCCTGGTTCTGGGTCAGAGTCTTCACGTCGGTGTTCAGGCTCTGCTCCGCACTGCGGGCATGGCTCGATGCGCTCCAACCAATGCCCAGCGCGAGAAGGGACACGGCGGCCAGCGCGATAATGGCTATTCCCAGCCAACGCGGCGCGCTCGCCTCTTCCCTTGCCTCGCGGTCGAAATCATGTCCACTTTCTTCGGCCATCAGTATTCTCCTTGTGTTGTTTTCCCCTGCGCTCATAAGGGGAGCAAGCGCAGCACCAAAGAGGGAGGGAGCCAAGAGCCCATGTAACTCGTTGATAGCATTGGCCCTAGGTGGGACGGAGGGCAGCCGGCCTGACGCTTCCCTGGTACTAGTGCCTTGCAATCTTTACGCATCCTGTGTTTTTTCTATGGATTTACTAAGAGGACAAGAAAGACACCCCTCGCTGCAAGCCAGCGGTCCAAGGGCTGTGATCCCCAGTCTAACCGGGAACAGCATTAGGCGACGTGTTTCGTGCGTCTCGGCAAGTGCTCGGGCCGTGTGTTGAAGTTGACTTCGAGGGTTCTGCGGGCTGCGTCGAGCACCATACGGCAGTCCTTGCAGCGGTCCAAGTGCCAAGTGAGGTCGCGCACCACGCTGGGGGCAAGCTTGCCCTCCAGGTATTCGCAAATCAGCCGCATTGTTTCTTTGCAGGTCATTTTCATTTCCGTAGTGGCAGGCTGCGGCTGGCTGTACCTACCCGCTTAGGGGAGAGCATCTGCTATGCCAGATGGGCTGCTGTTCGTGGACTAGCTAAGTTGTTGACACGGCTAGAGTTGTGCGTATCTTGCGCTCGCGTTGCCATCTGCACGCTGCTCGGCTCTGTGAAGTATTTACCTGGCAGCACTCATTCTGGGAACCTGATCGGCGGTGGGCAGACCGAAGCCGCGACCCTGCTGCGGCCGGGTCGCTCTTCGGTGGACATCAGACGAAGTCCGAGTAGAATACGCCAACCCGGGAAGCACATTTCGACTGAGGAGGTTCAGCAGATGCTATCACGCCGCCGGTTCGTTCAGTCACTCGGAATTGCCGCAGGCATGGGCGGGTTCATCCGACCCTCGAGCAGCCGCGCCGAGATCAAGCCCGGGAATGTGCCTTCGCTCCAGCCGCCATTCCGCTTGCCGGTGGAGTGGTACCGCGCCACAGTGAAACGCTTCCAGACGCGCCTGGCGGAGCTCGGTCTGGGCGGCGCGATTGTCAGCGACGTGCTGAACCGCAACTACGTGACGGGCATCTTCCTCACCGAAACCGAGCGGCCCAACTACCTGTTCATTCCCGCGAAAGGCGAGCCCACAGCGTTTATCCCGGGGCTCGACCGCGACATGGCCGCGTCCTGGTGGATAAAGAATTTCGAGTGGTATTTCGATTTTCCCCACGCGGGCGAATACAACCAGAACATCTGGAAGGCCGGCCCGAAGGAAGATTTGTTCGTGTGGATGCTGAAAGGCCTCGCCAAGCGCGGCTACGGCAACGCCAAGCTGGGCCTGGACCGCGAAGCTGCCCCTTCAGTCGCCAAAAAGTTCAAGGACACGCTGCCCTCGGCCAGCCTCAGCGATGTTTCCAAAGTATTGCTGGGCATGCGCCAGGTGAAAACGCCCGAAGAGCTTGCGCTGACGCAGAAGGCTATTGACCTGCACGACGCCATGCTGGCGTTTGCGCGCGAGTTTATCCTCTCGCAGGGCACCCAGGTGACGGATTTCGACGTGCGTCGCGCTACAGAGGAGTTTGGCACGCGCACGCTGATGGCGGCGATGGGGAGTGAAGTGGACGGCCGCGCGCACCACGCCGTGGGCATCACCCTGGGGTTTTCCTGCCGCGCCGGCGTGGCCACGGCCTATCCGCATCCCAATCAGTTTTTCTACGAGGGGATCCGCCGCGGCCAGGCGGTGCAGATCGCTTCAGTGATCCACATCGGCGGCTACGGGGGCGAAGGCTATCGCGCGCTGCACATTGCGCCGATGGACGACCTGCAAAAAAAGATGTGGGAGGCCCACACCGAGATGACGCTCAAGCAGGCGGAACTCTCGAAGGCCGGCGCGCGCTGCCAGGAAATCGGCGAGACCGTGCTGGCCATTGCGTACAAGGCGGGGTTGGGGAAGTACGTCTACCACCGGCCGGCGCACGGCCAGGGCATGGAAGGCCACCAGGCGCCCTATCTCGCTTTGGGCGACGACACGGTCCTGGCGGAGAGCATGACCTTCTCGAACGAGCCGGGCCTCTACAACCTGGAAGCCGGGTACGGATACAACCACTCGAACTGCGTCCATGTCGGCAAGGGCCGCGGCACGATCATGAACAAGACCCCGCTCACCCGCGACTTCTGCTGGCTGAAGATCTGAAAATGAATCTGCGCAACACCGTAGACTTTAAATACTGATTAGAATAACATCAGCTGAGTAGAC
>WNFB01001964.1_pt1 | contig 17776 bp, 18 predicted proteins | sample 5400501 | NCBI WGS metagenome assembly WNFB01 (sample SAMN13153341, study PRJNA577476) | soil metagenome | isolation source: 200 cm saprolite under Douglas fir tree site 2 hole 1 | place: USA:California | collected 2015-04-18 | reverse complement strand
AAGGTCCAGCCCTGTCATGCTGAGCGCAGCGAAGCATCTCTCTGCCTATCGAGACAGACCCTTCGCTGCGCGGAGGCGTGACACGGTGTGACTGTTCAAACTGTCAAGTACTTTTCTTCAAATTGAACCTTGCCTTAGCGCTGTATTCCGGTCCGTTCGTACGGAAAGCGGTCGTTTATCCTTTCAGATGGACCTTGACCACGACCACACCACCTTCTTCAGGGAGCACCTCTGCTACGCCGGTGCGCATTTTCCCACGCAGCAGGACGCGCACCGTGGCCTCCCCAACCAGATTCTTCCACCAGGGATACTCAACCAAAACCCTCAACCGTAAGGTTTCGCCCTCCTGCACATAGCGAATCGGCGTCGTAAACGCTTTGCCACTCTTGCGCCCGGTAAACGTGAGAAGCAGGAGCCGAGGGCTCATCATCCCATGCCAGGGTGAACGCAAGATGGTCCCCACTAACGAGTTGATCAGGGGTTGGACAAGCCGGGGCGGCTTGGGATGGTGGACATTCGTTTGGGTTTCGTTCATCGGTTTGCTCTTGTTCTCTGACCCAATCGGGTCAATTCCCTGGCCAGGTCTCCATGCCACATGGGGTGCTGTCCAGGGCCAAGTCCGTTGAAACGTGCCCGGGAACCCAACCTCCCCTCCTCAGAGATTGGTGAAGCCGGAGCACTGTGCGCCGGAGCGCACCACACACCATCTGGCCTGAGTATAGAGCATGACGTGGAAGGGTGTCAACCAGGAAATAAAGGTCCTTGAGGAGGTGTCTCCGTGAACCCATTCGTCCCTCTCCCATGTGCCACAGGTGCTATACTGAGTAAGACGATCAACTTAAACACCCGAGCAGCTGCCTGATCGTCTCACCCTCTCTGGGGACACACCTGGAGCGTATCTGCGAGGAGGAACAGCGATGGCTATCAGCGACGTGAAAGCCCTCACCTTTGATGTGTTTGGCACGGTCGTCGACTATCGGAGCACCATTATACGCGAGGGAGAACGACTCAACCAGGCGAAGCGACTGCAGGTGGATTGGGCGCAGTTTGCCGATGCCTGGCGTGCTCGCTATCGTCCCTCATTAGATCGTGTCATGCAGGGAGCATTGCTCTGGACCACCCTCGATGCCTTACATCGTCATTCTTTGGATGAGTTGCTGCTCGCATTCCAGATCACCGATCGCTTGACCGAGGACGAGAAGGACTCCCTCAACCGTGTGTGGCACCGACTCCAACCCTGGCCTGACGCTATCCCAGGGCTCACCCACTTGCGCAAACGCTTTGTGCTCGCCACCCTGTCGAATGGCAACATGGCTCTGCTGGTAAACATGGCGAAGTATAGTGCGCTGCCCTGGGACTGCATTCTCTCGGCCGAGTTGGTCCAGGCCTACAAACCCGATCCGCGCGTCTACCAGATGGCGGTCAAGCTGCTCGGACTGCGCAACCACGAGGTGATGATGGTCGCAGCCCACCAGGAGGACCTGCGCGCTGCACAGGCTCAAGGGATGCAGGCAGCCTTTGTCCCGCGTCCATTGGAGCAAGGCCCGTCCTCCATGCCAGATCTCACCCCTGACCCGTCATTTGAGGTTGTGGCGACCGACTTCATGGACCTGGCGCAGCAGCTTGGTACAGGATGAAAGGAGGTGTTCTATGGCAGCGAAGAGTCGTCAGTTCAAAACGATGTGCCCGATGAATTGTCACCCGACGCAGTGTGGCATGCTCGTCGAAGTCACACAGGAGCGCGTCACGGCCATCAAGGGCGATCCGCATAATCCAGATAGTCGCGGCTTTCTGTGTCTGCGTGGACAAGCAACGCGCGACATTCCCCGCAATCCCCTGCGTTTGCACTCACCCCTCCGACGCGTCGGAATGCGGGGTGAAGATCGCTGGCAACCCGTCTCCTGGGAAGAGGCATACTCCCTCATTCTTGAACAGATCCAGCAGACCAGTCGCGACCGCGTAGGCATCTGGGCGGGACATGGAGCCCTGGCGACCGCAAGTATTCGTCCCTTGTTTATGCGCTTCGGCTATTTGGGAGGCTTCCAGGTCTGGAACCCGGCGATGATCTGCTGGGCGCTGGGAGCCTACGGTCTCGCCCTGACAGGAGTATTAGAAGCCAATACCAAGGAGGATATGGCCGCACACGCACGTACCATTCTCTTGTGGGGAGCCAACCTTGTTAGCCAACCGACGACTGCTCCACATCTCATCGAGGCACGCAAGCGAGGTGCGCATATCATCCAGATCGATTGCCGCCGCAACGAAGCCTCGCGGCAGGCTGACGAGGTGTATGTCATCCGACCGGGGAGCGATGCCGCCCTGGCGCTAGCCATGGCTCACGTGCTCGTCAAAGAGGGATTGATCGATGCGGATTTTCTCCAGGCTCACACCCTGGGATATGAGGCATTCGCACGCCACCTCACCTCATTTTCGCCTGAATGGGCCGAGCCTCACACTGGGATCGCCGCTGAAGGCATCCGGTCTCTAGCGAGGTCCTACGCGACCCGGACACCGGCCATGATTGTCCTGGGCGGCAGTTCGATGTTCAAGCACCAGTCGGGGTGGGAGGCCAGTCGCGCTATTGCCTGTTTACCCGCCCTGATAGGACAGTTGGGGTGCGCAGGCGGTGGCTTTGGTCCACGGCATCGGGCATTTGTCCATGCCGATGGACAGACCGATGTCCAGGCCATTGCCCAGCGCCCACCCGGCATCTATATCCCCAATCATATGGCCTCCATTGTCCAGGCGATGGCCAGCGGACGGCTTGATGTCTTGTTCCTGCTCGGCAGCAACATCCTCTCTTCCTTCTCCGATACAAGCACGTTGGAGCACAGCTTTGAGCGCGTTGGGCTGGTCGTCGCCTATGACATCTTCATGAACGAGACCATGCGTCGGGTTGCCGACTTGATCCTGCCCGGCACGATCTGGCTCGAGGAGCTTGGGCTCAAGGATACTGCCAGCCATATCTACCTCATGGAGCGGGTCTTGCAGCCCGAAGGGGAGGCCCGCTCACTGATGCGTATCTTACGCGAACTCGCGACTCGGCTCGCTATCCGTAATTTCTTCCCCTGGCAGGACGAAGAGGAGTATCTCAATACGCTACTTGCTCCGCAGCGGACGAAGGAGGGAGGGTCGCTGACCGTTGAGCGACTCCGACAGGAAGAAGGAGTCTGGCAGAAAAGCGGATTATCACATATCGCCTACCCCGATAGGCACTTCCATACCCCGTCGGGGAAAGTGGAATTCTGGAGTGAACGAGCACAAAAAGTGGGCCTCTCGCCACTGCCTACCTACACCCCGCCACAAACAGAGGCCGGGGCGCACTATCCGCTCCAGTTCCGACAGGGACGGACGATCACCGCTTTTCATGCCTTTTATGATGAAGGTCGGGCGCTGCCTTCGCTGGCACGAGCAAATGGTGAACCAGAACTGTGGATCCATCCAGTAGACGCGCAGCAGCGCGGGATTGAAGCGGGCTGCCCGATCCAGATCTATAACGAGCGGGGGCAGGTCCGAGCAAAGGCAAGAGTGACCGAGGATGTGCGAGAGGGGATGATCTGGATGCGGGATGGCTGGTTTGGCGTCAACAGCCTGACCAATGGAGCTCCGGCGCTTTCGCCTTTGGCGAGTGATCTTATCGATCCCTACGGGCTTCCTGGTGGGCAGGCCGCATTTGATGCGTTGGTCGAAGTTCGCAAACCAGGGAGAGCCAGACACCTTTGATGCACCTGTAGCTCCCCGATTTATCGTGGGAGCCCGATTTATCGTGATAATTTGCTTGTGAAACCCTAGCAATGAGATGACTCTAGGATATTGAGTGCCTCATATGCTAATATTGACACCACCACATGGAGGACAGCAGGAATGAGCGAATACCAGCGGTACGAATTCATGACCATCGATCGACCTCTGACACGGGTGCAACTCGATGCTGTCAATGCCCTTTCCAGTCACATCGAAGCATCTTCTACCCACGCCCTCATCGAATATCACTGGGGTGACTTCAAGCACGATCCCATTAAAGTCCTCCGCCAGTTCTTCGATGGTTTCCTCTATTGGGCCAACTGGGGCTCGCCCCGACTGGCATTCCGTTTTCCGCATGGCATCCTGCCAGTCGATCTCATCGATGGCTACGACCTCGATGATTTCGTCACGTTCACCCGGTACCCGGATTATGATATCCTCGATATCCACTTTGGCGAGATGGAAGGGCCCGACGAATGGATTGACTATGAACTCGGATCGCTCATCCCCATTCGCGATGAATTGATGGAAGGCGATCTGCGGGCGCTGTATATCGTCTGGTTGGCCGGTCAGCACATGATAGGGGGCTATGACGAGGACGAAGAGGAGGACGAAGAAGAGGACTATGAAATCAGTGTGCCACCAGTTCCGCCCGCTTTTGGCACGCTGACGGCGGCACAGCAGGCGCTGGCAGACTTGTTGCAGGTGCCGCAAGAACTGCTCGTCGCGGTAGCTCGACATAGCAACGCGGCCGTGTCATCGCCAGTTGATGATGTTGCTGCCTGGGTCAAGTTGCTGCCACCAGATCGCCAGAACGATTACCTGGTGCGGTTAGCACACAATGAGCCAGGCCTGAGCCGCCTCCTCGTCAGGGAGTTGCGCGAACTGGGCCAGGACAAGACCAGGGCGGCGCCGTCAACGGGTGAGCACGTCACCTACGCTACGTTGCTCGCCGAAAGCAAGGCGATTAAAGCCCAACTGGAACGCGAGAAGCGCGAGCAGGAGCAACTGGCCCGTCTGCGTCATCTGCAAGAGATCCACGATCACCAGGACGCTTACTGGCAGCAAGTTGAACAGGCAGTGATGCGCGGTACAGGCACAGGCTATGACGAAGCCCTTCGCTTCTTGGTCGAGCTGCGTGAAGCCGCCGATCAATTCAACGAGACCCAGCAGTTTCAAGAGCGTTTCCGCGCCTGGGTCCGGCCTCACCTGCGCCGTCCTGCCTTCGTCAAGCGCTTACAGGATCGCAAATTCACATTGCCAGAAGCGTAAGAGAAAGAAGCATGAAAGGAAAAGATGCATGGAAGTGCTACAATAGCACAGAAAGAAGAGAACCGAGATGGTAATACCAGCAAGAAGGTAACTGACCATCTTGCCAACGAGCGCACGTTCCTTTCCGTAAACAAAACAAAGAAAGCGAGACATCTATGCCAAACTGGAATCAGCACAACCTTCACCTTCACATGTCCGTCTATGCCTCCGATGAACAGAAATTAGGACACGTAGCAAAGATCTATGAAGACTCTTTTCTCGTGCGCAAAGGGATCTTTTTTGCCACAGACCGCTACATCCCCTACAGCGCCATCGCCACCATTGAAGGCGACCAGGTGCAACTACTCATAAATTCGGAAGAGGCAAAAGAAAAGGAATGGGAGATACGCCCCGCTTATGAAAAACATCTGGGCGACCCAACACAGCTTATGTATGACCGTGGGCATGGCGTACACGACCCTTTCGATGAGACAAATCCCGACGAAGCAGAGTAGTGCTCATCCATAAAGGCTGCCGCACGAATAAGCACGGTTTGTAGTGCTAGCGCGTTCCGCACGTACCATAGATCTGCGCGTGTTGCACCGAGCAGACGTTCAGCAGGGAGCACACTTTTCCCTCCGCTAGTTTGCTTGATGCATTGCAGGTGCTCATTTCAGGCAAGGGGCTCAACCATTGGACGCATCTGAATTTCGATGATGCGCGAGTGAGCAGACTGTGTGCAGGCCAGTAGGACCGCTCCTGCAACGTCCTCCGGGTCAAGCATCCCTGACTGCGCAACGCTTTCTTCTGTCCGTCCCTTCCCCAGCGCAAATTCCGTCTTGACCCCACCGGGACAAATCACCCCTACTTTGATACCATAGGGACGCAGTTCTTTATCCAGCGCTTGCGCGAACCCCACCTGCGCAAATTTCGTTGCACAGTACACCGCTTCACCCGCGAAGCCATAAATGCCAGCCATCGACGAGAGCATCAGAATCGTACCTGATCCTTGCTCCATCATCAGGGGAACTGCGTGGCGGGTAAAGAGGAACGTGGAACGGACATTGCTATCCATCAGCTCGTCATATTCTTCAGCGCTGGTATCGATGAGTGGTTTGTAGTTCCCAACTCCGGCGTTGTTAATCAGGATATGCAATGCTCCGAAGTGCTCTTTTGCTGCCTGCATGGCACGCAGAGCCGTCTCCTCCTCACGAACATCCCCGACCACCGCTACGGCTCGACCGCCTGCGGATTGGATCGTCTCCACCAGCTCGTCGAGACGGGGCTTCCGACGCGCAATCAGAACAAGACTGGCTCCTTCTTTGGCCAGCGCCAGAGCGCATGCTTTGCCTATACCTGCACTGGCTCCCGTAATCAAACAAACAGACCCCATTAACTTCTGACTCATATTTTCCAACTGCCTTTCAAGGTGCTTAGCGTGGCAGCATCGTGTTTAGAGACCTCAAGCTTGATCTTTTTGCTCAGGAACACTGGATGGCTCTCCTTTCTGGATATGTGTCCCAGCTTGGCTGGCAAGTCGATCAATGGTCTCCACCATGCCTTTCATCAGAGGTGATCGCAATTCGCTTGAGGAGTTGACGTCTCTCTTCCCGTCTTCGGAGGACGGTAAACTTTTGCGTTCCCATGTCTGCATTCTATCACCTGCATACATGTCTCTCAAGAGTGGAAGGAAATATGTGCTGAATGAATACGTTTGCACACGTTCAAACGGTTGCTCTCTCTGAGCGGGCCTCGAGTATCATGGCTTGTAGCGGCCCTGCTTCACAGGCACGGAAGAAATGTGGATTGGTTACGCTATCTGTTCGGTCAACTTCCCGGTTGTTACAAGCCAACGAACAAACTCCAGGCGACGATAGGTTTCAGACATGTGGTCCTGCTTGTTTTCATCATATGCTCGCCGGAGCTTCTCTAAGCACTCAATTTCTGACGTTGTGAACCCAGCCTGGTATAACATATCATAGGTTTCTTGGTGATCCATCGTATGCTCCATTGGAACGGAGAGGAGAGATTACGCTCCCACCCCCATCTGCAACCTGAGCGCGGCGGTTTGATTGCCAGAGCCGCTCACTCGCTCAAACTGGCCTTGTCTTAGATACTCTTCAATAGAGGAACCGGTTTCGCATGCTCCCCTTTGGCACCGGAGCCACTTGTGTCAATGCGCCTATGCATGCTATGTATCGTGAATAAGCATCTATATGCATTTTACATCTAGATGCGTAATTTGTCAAGGGCTGAACAGCCTTATAGCTGACTTTATCTCTGCCGTCCGAGAAAATGGTCACGTCATGCCGTAATCTTGCAAGATCTCCTGTGCAGCACGGGCTCCTTCCCTTGCTGCGCCCTCCATAAAGCCCTGCCAGGTAACGGAACAGTGTTCACCCGCGAAGTGCACCGGCCCCTGGCGCACCCCTTCGTAGCCACCAAAGCGGGTATATTGTCCGACGCGCCAGCACGAATAGCTTCCAAGAAGAAAGGGATCACCTGTGGGGTAGCTCAATGCGGCTCTCCCGGTGTAGTGAGCGCTGATGCCTGGGAAGACCCGCTCCAATTGCTGGAGGCAGCGCTGAGCATAGTGTTGGACTTCCTGGGAGTCAGCAGCAGTTGTATACGCTGCCGGTGGTGCATAGGCCGCTCCTCTGGGACCGCTCGTATAATCGACAAGAAGGCCATGCGAGCCTGGTTGACCAAGCGATGTATCCCAGAGTACCTGGATATCCAGGTCCGTGATGATGAACCCATTGTGAACGCGTGGCCAGGGACCATCCTGGTACCAGTAGCGTCTATCGAACTGCAAGAAGAGCTTGGAGATGGTGCCGTAACCAAGCTGCTGAATAGCGGTTTGCTTTAAGGCATCAAACCCGGCCTGCTGGTAATCAACGTGCCGTAAGGTACTGAACGGCAGGGTAAGGATCAGCTGATCGCAGGTCACCTCCGAGAGTCCGCTGGGGGTTGCGAAGGACAACGTGAGTGAATCATTGCTATTCCGTCTGAGAGCAACCAGCTGGTGGTTCAACTGAATACATCCTTCCGGTAGGCTGCCGGCAATAGCCAGCGGAAGTTGCTGGTTCCCGCCCGCAATTTTACGGCTTCCTTGCATCGGTCCCGAAGATGCCAGACGGTCTCCTGTGGCTCGTGAGCCAAACAAATAGACCAGGTTGAGCGAACTCTGTGCACGCGTATCCAACCCGTAGAATCCTGTGCAGGCACCATCCAGCATGTGGCCCATCGGAGTAGTGTGCCCACCCTCCACATACTGCTCGATCCACTCATAGACGCTCAGGTGGTCAAGCCGGTATCCCGTCTCGGTAAAGCGGGTATGGGTCGTGGGGAAACCAGCCTCCTGAACCTGCTGGCGCAAGATGGGAGCGAGAGCTTGAAAGCCTGCCCACAGTTCTTCCCAGCTATAATAGCGGTTGAAGAAATACAGTATGCTTTGGGCATTGTCGGCAATTCCCTGACCCAGATCGATGGTCTTGAGCCCGAACCGCTCGACCAGGTGCTGTATCGTCTCGTGATCGCTGTCTATGAATTCACCGCACCACTCGCTGACCATCCCATCCGCCCAGGTTATGGTATCAGTGTGCATACGACCACCGATGCGGTCTGACGCTTCGTAAATGGCACATGAGAGACCAGCATCATGCAGTGTCAAGGCCGCATTGAGTCCGGCGATCCCTGCGCCAACGATCGCAATTCGAGCATGTTCTGCCGCATGGCTGAGCGGAGATGGCTGAATGAGCGGACGATCCGAGACGGTCATATGTGTACCTCCTGTTTTCGCGCGTAGGAGTTAGCCTAAGCTGGGGCATCACCTGTCCCCCAGACAGGGTCCCCCCGTCACTACGCCAGTCTGAAATCAGCCGTTGGCCATGAGCGTAGTGGCGGGGCTTGCCCCCGCCAGGTTCCCACGCCACGCAAAAATTATGAACTCCACCCTATTATAGGATAGAATGACTGTGGAAACATGAAGGAACATCGGGGGTATCAGAAACGGCGCGTCAAAACAACCACACTCATATCATCAGGCTTGGCTCGCAGAGTAATCTCGCGTTCCTGGCGCGAGCGCGCTAAAGCATGTTCAACCAGTACACGTGCGACCGTCGTTCGTGGTCCCGTCCGCAGAATCGCCTCAATCTCTTCATCGGTCAGGTTATCGTGGATGCCATCTGTGCAGAGCAGGATGCGGTCGCCGGGTTGAATAGGGGTTTGATCGATATGGACCGTTGGTGGCACGGGACCTCCTAGTGCCTGCGTGATACCGCCACGAAGGCGGAAGTAGCTGAACTCCATATCTGACAATTGACCGGCACGCATGGCCTGATCGATGCGCAGAGCATCCTTGTCGTTGATGATCTGATTCTCCACCAGCCGGGCCAGCAACCCATCATCACTCGTCAAGCGTTTGAGCGGTTCCAGCTCTCGTAAAAGGTAGATGCGGCTGTCGCCAACATGTGCATATACCATGGTGTAGTGTTTCTGTCCGTGCTCTCTGCACAGGGCAGAGAGGGCAATAGTCGTTGCCAGATCATCGGTCCCGGCGCGGCGGGCCCCTTCGGTCCGTACCAACTCATCTGCCTCGAGCGTCAATGTGCGCAGGATTTCACGCACGCTGGCAGCATCGCAGTCATCTAAGAACCCTTGTGCATGATGCCCCTTTTGCACGTGGTTGAGTATGCGTTTCCAGCCCCGATTGATAGCGCGTGCGGCAGTTTGTGAGGCAATTTCGCCCGCCGCACTTCCTCCCACACCATCGAAGACCGCCGTCAGACCACTACAATGCTCGAGGGTGATATAGTCCTCATTGCGATCCGGGTGTCGTTCATTAGCCACGCTGTGGCGCGCAAATGCGAATGGTGTAAGCTCGGCGGGACCATCCAGGGATCTGCGGCTTACAGCACTGCGGCTACGTCGGCTGGTTTTATATTCCGATTGCGACATTTCGTCGAAAGCTCCTTGCAAGCTCCACTTCCACCGCTCTTTTGGCTATTATGGCATTAGAAATTCGTGTGTGCAAGTATAACAGAAACGAAGGTAAAAAAGAAAGTACTTCCAGGGCGAATATAAGGGTACTACACCCACATGTAGAATGCCGATTTATCGAGCATGTCACAATCCGCTAATCTTCAGGAAATTCTCAAACACGATGTGCGAATGATCGCGATAGATTGGGTAGCATTCGGACTGTTCACGTTCAATTCTCCCTCCTATATCGGGCCCTAGCGTGTTGACCACCTCCTGATCATGAAGGAGATAGCGTAGCCAGGTATGAAACATATCGGGCGTCAACTCGATGTGATATTGCAGTCCGTAGGCGCGGCGCCCAAAGCGAAAGGCCTGATTGGGCGCGTTCTCGCTCGTTGCCAACTGCACTCCACCTGAAGGAATCTCGAATACGTCCAAATGCCAGTGGAAAACCTGCTCGTGACCTGGCAGGCCCTGAAAGAGCGGATCAATTTTCCCCTCGTCTGTGAGTTGCACCTTGAAAAAACCAAGCTCGATCATATGGTGCCGTCTCACCTCGGCCCCCAGCGCATGTGCCAGTAACTGACCACCCAGGCAAATCCCCAGCAAAGGAACATCTTGCTCCACAGCTTTACGAATGAGCGCTTTCTCTTGGGTCAGATATGGGTACTTGTCATCAGCAGGGACATGCTGTGGTCCACCTAAGACGATCAAAGCATCATAGCCGCCAGGATCAGGAATAGGGGCCTCTTCTACGTTTATGACTTCGCAGTCGATAGCATGCTCTTGCAGGATCTCGCCCAGGTAGCCCAATGGATCATCCCAGACGTGTTGAAGAGCCAGCACCCGTCTCATAGTGTAGGGTTCCTTTCGTATAGGCAAAGACAAGGTATTCTTTTCATTTTACCACACCTCCTGCCCACTACAAGCAATCTCCACGCTCCAACGTTCGCCAGCTTCCAACAGCAAAGGCCACAGCAGCGTCAGGCAACTGCCCTGGTGGTTGCGTTCGAAGCCGGCCTCTGAGCCGGTTACTGTATCGATAGAGAAACGCCATAGGGTTGCCGCTTCACTCAGTGAAAAGCCCATATCTTGCCGGAGCCAGGTATTACCGATGTGCAGTTCGCTTACCTGCGTTACCTCACCGGTGCTATCAAAATGAGCCTCCAGGGCGGGGGCAAGCCAGGGGGGAACCCGCGCCCCTACCATAGACGGATCGGCCACCGGAGGCGTGTATGGTAGGGGCGACCCTTGCGGTCGCCCTGGAAGCTGACCCTCGACGCGGTAGTATGCCTGATCGTTGCCACCACCGCCCAGCAGGTGGAAATTCCATTCACTGGCAAAGCGCGTTTGTAAGCGTGACCGGCCGTTATTTTGCATAGTATAGCGTACCACCAGCTTCTCTTCGCCCAAAGGCAGAAAGAGTATCTTTTTGATCTGCACAGCCACAGGACCCAATGCGCCAGGGCGTCGCACCTGTCCATCACGTGTCAGTGTAATCGTAATACCATGCTCATCCTGCCGTACCTCGCTCGCGTAGGGGAGTTCCACAAAGTTTCCCTGCTCCTCGAACTCTGCCTGCGCAAAGTCCAGCAATGTCACAGCAGGAGCAAGAAAATGATCAATCAGACTGTTGCGGCGATAGCGATCAAAGACCAGGTAACGGTCGAGGTCAGGTTCTTTTGTGCGCACGGTTGTATGAGGTGAGGTCGGCTCGGTGGCTTCTTCTGTATCCGTTTGTTCCCTATTCCGCTGCGCCTCCAACGCTTCGCGCTTGCGGCGCTCCTGTTCGTACTCACGCAGCGTTCGATGATAGCCCTCCTCGCGGCGCGTCATGACACTCGTCAGATTGTGCATACTGCGTCTCATGTCCCACTCGAAGATCGTGCCACCATGCAGCGGATCGAGGTACAGATTTTGCCGGTCGCTTTCAATGAGCAGTTCATTCTGGCTGTCGCGGTCAAAGTCGGTGAACTCGTAGCGTTGCCAGTGTCCTGAACCGAACCGTACGAGGTCTGCGGCATTTTCAGCCTTGATCAGATGATGATAAATCGCAGAACGTACATGGCCCATGTAAATGCCGCCGAATAGACCATGCCAGTAGCTATCATTGGCCTGTGCCTTCCACAACTGCATCAACCCTGTTTCAGCCGTAGCGCCAACGGCATAAACCGCGTCATGGACGCGCAGCATCTTCTTATGTTGATTGTTGATCTCGGGGTAACGTACCAGGAAGTTCCGCCAGAAGCCACCACGCATAAACTGTAGCACGTCGTCGCGCTTTTCTTGCTCCAACTGGTGTATAAGTTTGCCAAACAGGTATGATTTGTGCGCGGGTAAGGCCCACTCGGTCATCTCGATATACGATGAGGCGGGCAGGTAGATGCGTCCTAGCGCCGGGAAGGTGCGTGCATACTCACCCAGGAGCATGGTATGCAGCCAATCGCTATTCTGCTCAAGGGCAGTGAAAAACTCCTCGACCCAGCCTGTATGCCTACCAGGGTGTTCGCGGTCGGAGACGGGTCCCCAGCAATATTCGTAGGTGCCGGGCCAACTTCCGAACTTTTCGCCGTCGTCTCCCATGACCACAATGCGCTTTCCATCGCGTGTAGCCAGGGCACGCAAGTTCTCGATGGTCTCGGCTGGGGGACGCCAGGGAATGGTGTAACGCAGCTGCTTACTGGTAGCATATACTTTCAATACGCTGCTCTGATCTTCGGTGGCATAGTAGCCGTAGAGGTCACTGTCCTCCAACCCTGCGTTCTTGAAATGCACGTCGTCGAGAATAGTCCACTCGATATTCGCCTCGCGCAGCAGGCGTGGCAGGCCCGGCTCCCAGACACGTTCTGCGATCCACAAACCGGTTGCCTTTGCGCCAAAGTGTTGTTCGATGTGGTCTGTCAGACGGCGAATCTGCCCTATCTTATCGGCATCAGGAATGGCAGGCAGGATCGGTTCATAGTAGCCGCCACTTACCACCTCAACCTGGTTTCGCTGGACCAGGGCTGCGACGCGTTGCAGAAACTCCGGGTGTGCTTCCTCGATCCAATCAAGCAGTGATCCCGTGTAGTGGAGCGCGAGGCGAATGCTGGAATGCCGTTCCAGCGCTTCGATCATAGGAAGATATGACTCTTCGTAGACCTGCTGAAAGACCCAGGGGAAATTGCCCACCGGTTGGTGATGGTGGAGCAACAATCCGAGGTGGATGCTACCCGTCTGTTCTGTTGTCATAAACCTCACCTACTGTGGAACATGCTATAAGTCTACCATGAAAGGCGTTGAATGTCCAGGATGACAGGATGCTTGTTTACTATAAGAAGAATTCACCTTCCATTCACTATGTTGATTGAAGAATATCGCCTGGAAACACTTCATCGGGAATCCCCTCATGGCGATCGCGCACGATCACATAGGTGGTCGGAATCAGCTTGCCAGCGATCATCTGCGGCGCGGCCACGTAGACGATGGTGCCGGTGAACTGGCGTCCTTGCCGTTGGTAGATGACCCTCTCCCCAATGCGATGCTCTGCATAGGGAGCAGGAGGGCCATAGTCGTCTTCTAACTCGTCTCTATTGTCCAGGTCGGTCATGGGGCTCTTCCTTTTCCCTCGACTATTTTCTTGCTTATTACAGGTGGCTGTAGCGCACCCGGTAACCGTTATTCTAGCATATCATGTTCGGACTGCCCACCTCATTTGCCACTTCCCTCGGCTTACCGATCATAGTGGGTGCGCGTACGATTTTTGCACGCGAAATAAGGTTTGCGTGGTTAGTAGGGGCGTGAGCTTGCCTCCGCCCTGGCCTGGGACCCTCCACGCAAAAATCTCACGCACACCCGACCATAGTCAAAGGATTGTTTTTTGAGCAAGAATCTGATATGCTTCCGGTGAACTCATCACGTACCATTGTCTCTGGTTTGTTCGTTGCGCATCGTAGATAAAAACCTCACACAGGCATTGACGTTGTTGCCCAATCTACCGTTCACGCTCTTTCTCAGCTGTATCACTCGTAAGAAGGATGCACCTCATGCATGGAGAGCAACAAGACGCGCTCGCTCCTCTGATGGTCTTCTACGCGTATGCCCACGAAGATGAGCGACTCCGCAAAAAACTGGAGAAGCACCTCAGCCTCCTGCACCAGCAAGGGATGATTACCGAGTGGTACGACCGCCAGATCCTGCCGGGAGCCGATTGGGCACGTGTCATTGATACCCACCTCATGACGGCTCAGGTGATCCTTCTGCTCATCAGCCCCGATTTTCTTGCTTCCGACTACTGCTACGGGGTCGAGATGCAACGGGCCTTAGAGCGACACGCAGCGGGTGAGGCCCATGTGATCCCCATTCTGCTGCGTCCGGTGGACTGGGAAAGCGCGCCTTTCGCCTCCCTGCACTGTCTTCCTCGCGACGGCAGGCCCATCACCCAATGGAAAAATCAGGATGAGGCGCTGGTAACGGTCGCCAAAGGCCTTCGTGCAGTCATCGAACAGGTTCACCTTCCCGTGACACTTCCTCCTTCGCCTGCCTCGCGCGCACCTCGCGCTCCCACTCGTCTCAAGCACCAGGCACAGCCGTTCACGGTCACTCAAGACCGGAACCGCCAGCGCATGCTGGAGCGCGTGCAGATCACCTGGATCACCGGCGTGCTGGAACACTCGTTGCATGATGCGGCACTGATCGCATTGGGGCTGCGTGAAGAGCCCGAGGTGCTCGCCAATCCATGGCGGCTGGTGGTGCAGGAGATCGATCACCTTGCACAGCCCCTACCTCCTGGCACCAAGATCACTGAGGTCTACGATGATGCGGACGGTGCGCTGCTGATCCTGGGCGAACCGGGGGCGGGCAAGACCACCCTGCTGCTCGAACTGGCGCGTGACCTGCTGATCCGTGCGCAAGCTGACGAGCGCGAACCCATCCCCGTGGTGTTCAACCTGTCGTCCTGGGCCCAGAAGCGTGCACCGCTGACCCCGGTAGCAGCAATGTCTGGAGTGCCCCAGGAGAGGGAACTTTCACGAGTAGGTTTTTTTGTGAGACCGCCTGGGAAGGGGCATGATGTCCGTAGGGAACAATCAGCACATTCCGATGTGGACATTAGGAATCTCCTTGACGTGGCGGTGGTGAGGCGCTCAAAGGCTAGCGCACCCCAGCTCACTCGTAGACGGTCGGAACGTCGTTTTGACTCATGATTTCTACTCATCTGGGTCTGTCAGATCAGTGTCCTCTTGCAACCTGTTGATGATAAACCCTGCATACCACGTTGCCCAGTCGTCATCTCTGTGACCAAGCGCGTATTCGTACTCAGCGTGTGCCTTTTCTGCTTCTTTCAGCAGGCTCGTCAATGTCTCTTTGGTGAGTTCTTCTTGCTTCACGCGTTGACTCCTCTCTATCCTGGTTGACCTGGCTCCGACAGGAGCCAGGTCCAATCTTTCATGCAGCACCAGCAAATTTCAGGAGGTCGGCGATCGTGAAATCTCCCTCCTGGCTGCCTGGCAACGATGGACTCCACTCAGTCTCAGCGTTGCGATAGGAATTGGGGTCCCCGTCGATCAGTCCAAGCAGGACCTCGGCAACGATACGCCCCCCGACCTCGCCCAACCGCTCGCCTCTCTGGCGCACCTCGGCCTCTCTCAGAATGTAGTACCACAGTGGCGTTTCGCTCTTCCAACCCATTTGACTCAGGCCAACTTCGTCTTTAGAGAGTGGTTCGACACCCATCGCTCTGGCGAGAGCTTCGCCAGATGGCAAGTCGAGTGCTTCTCCTCTCACCAGGTCACGATAGGCCAGCGAGTGCTGTTCAGGAATCTCAGTGTCCCCAACCACCGATGTAGGCAGATCGACGAGCGAGTGAGCAAGCAGAGTATCGATCCGCTTGCTGGCTTGCGGCCGTCGCTTGCTAGCCACATCGAAGAAGTATGCCCAGTCCACAACCCGGTCATGCGGAACAGGACAGGTGCCGGCGTAATCTGGGAACACTTGACCTTTTGCGCCACTCTCATTGAGCGTGTAGATTGACCTGACCTGGCTGTGGCCATAGCGATACGCGGCGTCTGCAAACTCGACGGGAATATATGGCTGGTCGGCATATGCATAGAACTGTAAGCCATTGCTCAAGAGATCCTGCATGAGTTCCTTGCCAACGGTGAGCGGGAGAAACTCATGCACGACGATCCACTGGTAATGCCACCTCACAAGGCGCTGTGCCTGGCTGAAAACGTCTGAACCCGGCACACCTTTGGCTCTCAGATAGTCGATGATCGCATTGTGAAATTTGAGGAAGGCTAGATGAAGCTGCGAGATGATGAGGTGGACATCGTCTCGTGGATCACCAAGCAGTGCCCGGCCCTGGCGGTTTCTAGGCAGGTCTTCCATCTCCCCTATATCATTCACGCCGAGCAAAAACTTGTCTGCATCATCGAGATCATAGAGATAGGGGCTGCCTGTGGGTCCAGCAGCATACATGGACTCGAGATCGAGACGTGGCGTTCTGAAAGTTGCGTAGCTCATTCAGCCGAGCGTGGTGCAAGAGCAGGCTGCGATCAGCGGTGATGTCGTGGGCGATGAACTGACCAAAGAAGGTCCATCCGGCAGAGATGCGAGGATTGTCCGTTGACGCACCTGTCTCGTCAGGTCTTGAGGCGGCATCCATGACGGACCCTGATCTTCCCAACGTCAACAACAAGGTCTCGTCTGTCTCCGGACCGGGAATGCCGGGAAACATCTTTCCATATTTGCCCCCTTCTGCCATTGAAAGCGAGTCCTTCAGTTGGGGAGCGATGACACAACTATGCGTGCTCATGTGAACCTCCTGGTAAATAGAGTGGTAAGACGACTAGAACATGACTTGATCGATGTAGCACCAGCGCCAGTCTTCGCCTGGTTGGAAGGACTGGATGATATGTTTGTTTCCTTTCCTTCCTTGCCTTCAGCTATCGATCCTCAGCAGACATTCTGTTCGCAGGAGACGTTTCTTCTCCAGACAGACCAGCATCTCCATCGTCAGAACCGCTGGCATCATCAATGCTGTGGATAGGTCTAAGAATCCAGTGCCTGTCAATTCGACCTGGGAAGATGTAGTACACAGGGACAAGGATGAAGAAGATAAGACTTATCTGGACGTTGAGAAATGAAACCACAATCGCCAGCAGGTAGATGAGCGGGGCCGTCAGGTTTCTGCGTGTTGCTCTCTGCACGAGCTGCGGATCGATATCCCTGTCTACCAGGCGATAGTTGCTGGTAGCATACCACCACAGCAGTTGAAGCGCAAGTCCGGTAATCACCAGCGTGCCCCCATAAATGACGACGGAAATCTGTTGCTCTGGGTACTGCCCAATGAGCGCCGTGGGGAAGGGGATAAACACAATGCATAGCAACAATAGCAGGTTGAGCCAGAGCAGGATGCGATCAGAGCGTTTGATGTAGTTGAAGGTGTTGTGATGGGCGACCCAGTAGATGCCGACGATCACAGAGAACGGGCTTGAAAGCCCCCGTCATTCATGCGGGGGATGAAAAGCCTGCTGGCCGCAGCGAGTACCGTCCTCTCGCTTAATTCTTCTGTATAATTCTCGCAAGGCAATCCTAATAGCATCAGCATCAGAATGAATGCCATAATGCTCTCGAATAGCTGCAATCATTTTTCTGTCTTGCTCCGTCAAAGGGAGCGTTGTTCTTGACGTTTTCATACGTATATGCTATCATATCAATAGCACATTTGACAACTGAATCGTGTTTGCGGGTTCCAAAGTAAAACGCTCCTTTGGGTAAAAGCACGAGCGTAAAACTGTCAAGGAACTACCTTTGAAGC
>WNFB01001962.1_pt1 | contig 17782 bp, 16 predicted proteins | sample 5400501 | NCBI WGS metagenome assembly WNFB01 (sample SAMN13153341, study PRJNA577476) | soil metagenome | isolation source: 200 cm saprolite under Douglas fir tree site 2 hole 1 | place: USA:California | collected 2015-04-18 | reverse complement strand
ACATGATCTTCCCGGTCGCCGAGACCATCGTCGACCTGACCCAGGCGATGACGCTGGAGCCGGGCGACCTCATCGTGACCGGCACGCCCTCGGGCGTCGGCCACGCGCGCAAGCCGCCCCTGTGGATGCAGCCGGACGACGTGTGCGAGATCGAGATCGAAGGGGTCGGCGTGCTGAAGAACCCGATCGAGGACGAGGCGATTGCTGCAAGCCGCGCCGCCGCCGAGTGAGCGGCCGGCCGTTCAGAACACTTCCGGGAGGAACCCATGAGAACGTGGCTCAGTGCGGCCGTGGCGGCCGCCATCGCGGCATGTGCCGGGCAGGCGGCCGCGCAATCCGCGAAGTTCGCCAATATCGGCGAGCTGTCCGGCGCCGGCGCGGTGTCGAGCACCAATTGGCGCGACGGCGCCACGCTGGCGGTTGACGAGATCAACGCCAAGGGCGGCCTGCTCGGCCGCAAGATCGAGCTGACCAACTACGACACCCAGACCAATCCGGGCATGGCGCGCGCCCAGATGCAGAAGGCGATCGACGAGGATCCCTACGTCATCCTTGGTCCGATCTTCTCCGGCATGGTCAAGGTGAGCATGACCTTGGCGCAGCAGGCGGAAATTCCCCAGTTCATCGGCGGCGAGGCCTCGGAGCTGACCCAGCTCGGCGACCCGTATCTGTTCCGCACCTCCTACGGCCAGCAGGCCAGCATGCCGAAAATCGCCAACTACATCCGCGACGGCGTCAAGGCGAAGTCGGTGGCGGTGGTGTGGGTCAACAACGATTTCGGCAAGGGCGGGCGCGACAACTTCGTCAGGGAGATGAACTCGCGCGGCATCAAGGTCGTGGTCGACATCTCGACCGAGTCCGGCCAGACGGATTTCGCCGCCGATGTGGTCAAGGCGAAGGGCGCCAAGGCCGACGCGATCTTCGTCTACACCAACGAGGAGGAGAGCGCGCGCTTCCTGCGCGAGGTGCGCAAGCAGGGCGTCACCGTGCCGCTGATCGGCGAGACCACGCTGGTGAGCCAGAAGGTGATCGAGCTGGCGGGCGACGCCGCCAACGGCGTCCGCGGCCACGTCGGCCTCTCCGCCGACATCCCGGTGCCGGCGGTGCAGGAGTTCAAGGCGAAATTCCAGAAGCGCTTCAACTACGTGCCCGACCACAACGGCATCAAGGGCTACACCGCGGTCTATGCGATCAAGCACGCGACCGAGAAGATCGGCAAATTCGACCGCAAGGCGCTCGCCGCCACAATGCACGGCCTCACCATCTCGCCCGCGGCCGAGCCCGGAATCCTGATCGAGACCACCTGGGACGACAAGGGCGACATCGACCGCATCAGCTTCCTGGCCGAGGTGGTCAACGGCAAGCAGCAGATCACCGAGACCCTGCCGAAGCTCGGGAAGTGATGCGCTCCCTCTCCCCGCTTGCGGGGAGAGGGCACAGGCGGCCTTGCGGCCGCCGTTCTTTGATCAAAAAAAGAACGCCGACGCAAAGCGTCGGCTATGGTGAGGGGGCCTCTGCGGGTGTGCGCTTTCCTCAAACGCCCCCTCACCCGACGCGCTTCGCGCGTCGACCTCTCCCCGCAAGCGGGGAGAGGTAAGACCTCCCGCAAGCGGGAGAGGTAAGAGGCGATGGCCGACGTTCTCCAGCTGCTCGTCGCCGGATTGGCCACCGGGGCGATCTACACGCTGGCGGCGATCGGCTTCACCCTGCTGTGGCAGACCTCGCAGACCATCAACTTCGCCCAGGGCGAGTTCGTGATGGTGCCGGCGTTCTTCGTCCTGGTGGCGATGAACGCCGGCCTGCCGTTCTGGGCCGCCATCGCGCTCGGCGTCCTCGCCAGCCTCATCGTGCTCGGCGTGCTGTTCAAGCAGCTGATGGTCGACCCGATGATCCGGCACGGCGTGCTGCCGCTCGTCATCGCCACCATCGCGCTCGGCCTGTTGCTCAAGGAAGGCGTTAAGGAGTTCTATGGCGCGGAGGCGCAGCCGTTCCCGCCGCTCGCCGCCGACGTCAACGTGTCGATCGCCGGCGCCAGCGTCGCGGTGCAGAGCCTCGTCGTGCTCGCCGTCGCGGTCGTCGCCGTCGCGACGCTGCAGCTCTTCCTCAACCGCACCCGCACCGGGCGCTCGATGCAGGCGACCGCGCAGAACCCGGCGGTCGCGCGCATCCTCGGCATTCCGGTCGAGCGCATGATCCTGTTCACCTTCCTGATCAACGCGGCGCTGACCGCGCTTGCCTCGATCCTGGTCACGCCGATCTATCTCGCAAAATTCACCAACGGCGAGTGGCTCGGCCTCTATGCCTTCATCGCCGCGATCGTCGGCGGCTTCAACCAGGTGCGCGGCGCCATCCTGGGCGGGCTGCTGCTCGGCGTCGTCGATAATTTCGCCGCCGCGTACCTGTCCGCCGCCTATCGCAGCGCCCTGCCGCTCCTGATCCTCATCGTCGTCATCCTGTTCCGGCCGCAGGGCCTGCTCGGCCGCCTCGAGGAACGCAGCGTATGAACGCGTTCGCTCTCATGCGTGTCCCGGGCGCAGCGCAGCACGCAGGGGTCCCCGTTGCGCGGAGCGCGACGGGGTGCCGCGAAGTAGTGCGCTGCAGACCCGGGACCCAGGTGTTGTTGCCAGCTTCGATCCCGGATCAGCGGTGTGCCGCTACGCGCTGCACCGCATCCGGGAAACGCGTCCGATGACTCGATCAGGAACTTGGCTCCGCGTTGCGGCGCTCGTTCTCGCCGCCGTCGTGCTCGTCGCGGCGCCGTTCGGCCTCAAGACCTACGGCATCTACGTGCTCAGCCTATGGGCGGTGACGACCATCGCGGCGATCGGCCTCAACCTGACGCTCGGCTACGCCGGCCAGGTGTCGCTCGCCCAGGCGGCATTCGTCGGCATCGGCGCCTACATCGCGGCGCTACTCACCACCCGGGGATGGCCGTTCGCGTCCGCCTATGCGCTGGCGTTCGTCGCGTGCTTCGCGATCGGCTGGGCGCTCGGCTACCCGGCGCTGCGCGTGCAGCATCATTACCTCGCCTTCGTGACGCTCGCGTTCAACACCCTCGTGTTCCTGATCTTCCGCAACGAGGAATGGCTGACCGGCGGCATCTACGGCATCAGCGCCATTCCCCGCCCGCGGCTGCCTGGCTGGTCGACCGCCGCGCCGCGCGACTTCTATTATTTCTGTTTGCTCAATCTCGCCGTGGTGTCGGCCGCGGCCTGGTGGCTCATCCGCTCGCCCTGGGGCCGCGCCTTCGTGGCGTTGCGCGAGAATCCGATCCGCGCCGCCTCGCTCGGCGTCGACACGCGGCGCTACACGCTCATGGCATTCGCGATCGGCGCCGGGCTGGGCGGCGTTTCCGGCGCGCTCTACGCGCCGCTCGTCCAGTACATCGACCCGACGCCGTTCTCGCTGATCCTCTCGTTCAATCTGCTGCTGATGGTGGTGGTGGGCGGAGCCGGCTATTTCCTCGGGCCGTTTCTCGGCGCCGCGGTGGCCGTGCTGCTGCCCGAATGGTTGCGCTTCGCCCAGGGCTATTACCTCATCGGCTACGCGCTGGTGGTGATGGTCCTGATGGTCGTGTGTCCGACCGGGCTGATCGGCCTGGCCGAGCGGCTGATGAAATCGTCCGGGAAGGCGCCTTCCGCTCCCGCGCCGGAGGCGTCGCGATGAGCGTCCTCGAGGTCCAGGCGCTGAGCAAACGCTTCGGCGGCATCGTCGCGGTCGACGGCGTCTCGTTCGAGGTGCGCGAGGGCGAGATCCTCGGCATCATCGGGCCGAACGGCAGCGGCAAGTCGACCCTGTTCAACTGCATCCTCGGCCAGCTCAAGCCGTCGGCCGGCGAGGTGCGGCTCGACGGCCGCGTCGTCACCGGGATGCGCTCCTGCGACCTCAACCGGCTCGGGGTCAGCCGCACGTTCCAGCTCCTGCAGGTGTTTCCGCAGCTCACCGTGGTGGAGAACCTGATCCTCGCCGGGCAGGAGCACCGCGGCACCATGCTCTCGCGCCTGGTCGGCCGGCGCGACGCCGGGCTCACGGCCGCGGCCGAGCGGACGATCGGCTTCTTCCGGCTCGATCATCTCGCGCGCGAGAAGGCGGGCGCGCTGAGCTACGGCCAGCAAAAGCTGCTCGACGCCGCCATGGCCTTCATGGCGGGACCGCGCCTCGTGCTGCTCGACGAGCCGGCGGGCGGCGTCAATCCGACCATGCTGGCGAGCCTGCGCGACCGGCTCAGGGCGATCAACCAGGAGGGCGGCGCGACTTTCGTCGTCATCGAGCACAACATGGATTTCGTCATGGCGCTGTGCACGCGCATCCTCGTGCTCGCCGAGGGGCGCATCATCGCCGCCGGCGACCCGGCCGCGGTGCGCGGCGACCGCCGCGTGATCGAGGCCTATCTTGGACAGTGAGGCGATTCTCGCGCTCGAAGAGATCGTCGCCGGCTATGGCGCGATCACGATCCTCAACGGCACCTCGTTCCGAGTGCGGCGCGGCTGCATCACGACCTTGATCGGCCCCAACGGCGCCGGCAAGTCGACCGTGTTCAAGACCATCTTCGGCGTGCTGCCGGCGCAGAGCGGCCGCGTCCTGTTCGACGGCGCCGAGATCACCAACCTGCCGCCGCGCGCGCTCATCGCCCGCGGCATCTGCTACGTGCCGCAGGGCCGCAACATCTTTCCCGAGCTGAGCGTGCGCCACAACATCGAGCTGGGCGGCGTCGCGGCCCCCGACGGCTTCGATCTTGCCGCGCGGCTCGAGGCCGCGCTCGACCGCTTCCCGATGCTGCGCGCCAAGGCCGGCCGGCAGGCCTCGACCCTCTCCGGCGGCGAGCAGAAAATGCTGGAGATCGCCCGCGGCCTCATCCTCGAGCCGAGGCTCATGCTGATCGACGAGCCGTCGATCGGCCTCTCGCCGATCGTGGTCGCCGAGCTGTTCGCGATCCTGCGGGAGCTGCGGGCGCGCGGCATGACCGTGCTGATGATCGAGCAGAACGCCAAGCGCGCGCTCGAGCTGTCGGACGACGGCATCGTGCTCGAGCTGGGCCGCACCCGCATCGCCGACACGGCGGCACGCATCCTCGCCGACCCGCGCATCGGCCAGCTCTTCCTGGGGGGTGGGCTGATTCAGAGAACAGATGACGGATGACGGAGGACGGAGGACAGAAGGGCAAACATCCGTCCTCTGTCGTCCGTCCTCTGTCCCCCGAAAAGGCGACCCGCCCGAACGGGGACGGTTCGGGCGGGTCTTTAGATCGGCGCGGGGGTGGAAGGGGGGCGGACGCGCCGATCGAAGCCGAGAGCCTTTGTTACCAGCAGCGCCGCACGGTGCGGACGTAGTTGCCGAACTTGTCGTAGAGGTCGACCGGGCGGCAGCGGTAGTAGGGGCCGTCGTAGGCGGAGGCGGCGGCTGCGCCGAGCACAGTGCCGGCGGCGATCCCGAGGCCGACGCCGCCCCAACCCCAGCCCCAGTGCTTCGCCTGGGCTTCGCTGGTGAAGACGGTCATGCTCGTAGCGACGGTCGCGGCGGCCAGCAGGCCCGCAGCGGTCTTGGTGATCCTGGTGGTCATGGCAGTCCTTCCGGATGTTCGAGGTGGCGCGTGTGCGCGGTGATGCACATTGGTCGCGGCACCGACCCGGCAGGTTCAATCGCCCCCGGCGAAATGAATTTACCTAGGCTTTTCAAATGGTTTGGCGAGGCCGCGGCTCGGTCGGCCGCGCCGCGGGCCGCATCCCCCACGCTCAGCGCCTGCCGAGAGGACCCCACCCGGCGCCGCGGAGCCTGTCCTCGCGCAGGCGAGGACGGCGCCACCCTCCCCGGGAGGGATTAAGGCAGAATCTGCGTATCGCCGCAGATCGAGATCGCCTGGCCCGAGATGGTGCGCCCGCGCGGGCTGCAGATGAACAGGACGGCGTCGGCGAGCTGCTGCGGGGTCACCGTGGTCCTCATGGAGACGAAGGACAGGGCCTCCGCCCGCATCGCCTCGTAGGCGATGCCGTGCGCCTTGGCCTTGCTCTCGAACACCCGGCGGATGCGCTCGCCTTCGACGATGCCGGGCTGGATGGCGTTGACCCGGATGCCGGCGCCGCCCAGCTCGATCGCCAGCGATTTGGTGAAGCCGACCACCGCCCATTTCGACGCCGAATAGGGCGTACGCAGCGGAAAGCCGAGACGGCCCGCGGCCGACGACAGGTTGACGATCGACGGGTTCTTGCTCTTGCGCAGATGCGGCACCGCGAGCCGCGCGCAGTTGAACTGGCCGGTGATGTTGACCGCGAGGCACTGGTCCCAGTCTTCCGGCGCGATGTCCTCGACGCGCCCGGTCGGCCCGGCGATGCCGGCATTGTTGACGAGCACGTCGAGCCCGCCGAGCGCGGCGAGCGTGTCCTTGAACAGGCGCGCCACCTGCCGGCGGTCGGCGACGTCGGCGCGGGTGCGGGTGATTTTTGCATCGCTCTTGGCGAGCGCCCGCAGCGCGCTCTGATCGACATCGCACACGTGCACCTTCGCGCCCTCGGCGACGAACGCGCGGGCCACCTCGCGGCCGATGCCGCCGGCGCCCGCCGTCACCAGCACGCGCAGGTTCCTGATGCCGAGATCCATGGGCGCTCCCTCAAAAATTGCGTCTGGACAATCCTGTTTCGCCGCGCGACCGTAACGTCGAGCCAACAGAGCGGCAAGCGCGCCGCCGCAGATGACGGGAGGACATCCATATGATCAACCACACGCACGTGTCGCGGCGGTCCCTGCTCAAGGGCGCCGCCGGCTCGGCGCTTGCCGCCGGCATCGGCATGCCGGCGATCGTGCGGGCACAGGCCGAAGCGATCCGTATCGGCCACCTGACGCCGGTGACCGGCTTTCTCGGCACGCTCGGCGAATATGCGCAGCTCGCGGTCCGGCTCGCCGCCGAGGAGATCAACGCCGCCGGCGGCATCATGGGCCGCAAGCTCGACATGATCATGGAGGATTCGGTCAATCCGCAGACCGCTTCCGCCAAGGCCGAGCGCCTGATCGAGCGCGACAAGGTCGCGATGCTCATCGGCGAGATTTCGTCGGCCTCCGGTCTCGCCATCGCGCAGGTGGCCAAGCGCACGCGCACCGTCTTCATCAACACCGGCTGCAATTCGGACGCGCTGCGCGGCTCCGACTGCAACAAGTTCATGTTCCACATCGAAGGCGCGAACTCGATGTACGTGAAGGCGGTCGGCCGCTCGCTCCTGCGCGACAACATGGTCAGAGGCAAGCGCTGGTACTCGCTGACGGCCGATTACGCCTTCGGCCACGACTTGTTGAAGGTCGCCAAGCGATTCATGGAAGGCAACGGCGGGCAATTCGCCGCCGACGAGCTGATCCCGACCGATCTCAGCGATTTCTCCCCGTTCCTGCTGAAGATCCGTCAGGTGCGGCCCGACCTCGTGGTCTCCAATCTCGCCGGCAATCAGATCACCAACTTCCTCAAGCAGTATACCGAATACGGCCTGCAGTATCCGGTCGTCGGCTTCGCCTTCGACACGGCGGTCGCCTGGGGCGCCGGCAAGGGCAACTTCAAGGGCATCTGGCCGCTGGTCTGGCACCACCTGGTCGACACGCCGGCCTCCAAGGCTTTCGTCGCCGACTTCACCAAAAAATTCGGCAAGCCGCCGGAGAACCAGGCCTGGGGCGACTACAACGCGCTCAAGCTGGTTGCCCAGTCGATGACCGAGCTGAAGTCGACCGACTCGGCCAAGCTCGTCGAGCATTTCGAGAAGGGTGCCAAGTTCGACGTGATGAAGCGGCGGCCCGCCTATTTCCGCGACTGGGACCATCAGATGATGATGGAAATGTACGCGGTCCGCGCCAAGGAGCCGAACGAGATGAAGGATCAGTGGGACATCTACCACGACCTCGGCGCGGTCCCGGAGCTGAGCGAGAACCTCGAGATCATCGCGCCCACCAAGGAGGAGAACGCCTGCAGCATGGCGGCGTGATGAGCGAAGAACGAGTGGCGAATAGCGAGTAGCGAATAGCGCCACCCTCATCCTGAGGAGGCCCGCGTGGCGGGCCGTCTCGAAGGATGGAAGCATACGCGCCCTTCATCCATCCTTCGAGACGCGCGCCTGCGGCGCGCTCCTCAGGATGAGGTTTTCGTTCAATTTGCTACTCGCTATTCGCCATTCGCCGCTCGCCGTTAACCGAAACCATCCATGGAACTCGTCTTCATCATCGAGCAGGTGCTCAACGGCGTTCTCGTCGGCGTCTATTATCTGCTGATCGCGCTCGGGCTGTCGCTGATCTTCAGCCTGGGCGGCATCGTCAACCTCGCGCACGGGGCGTTCTACGCCACCGGCGCCTATCTCACCGTCGTGCTCACCGACTACGTCGGGTTCGGCGGCAGCTTCGTCCTGGCGCCGGCCCTCGTCGGCACGCTCGGCATCGTCATCGAGCGCCTGCTGTTCCGCCGCTTCTATCGCTCCGACCCGATCCTCTCCCTGCTGCTCACCTTCGGACTGGCGATGGTCGCCGAACAGCTGCTGCGGATGATCTTCGGCGCGCCGCCCGTGGCCTATGCGCTGCCGCCGGCGCTGCGCGGCCAGATCATCGTCGGCGAGTTCATCTACTCGAAATACCGGCTGATGATGCTTTGCGTCGCCGCCGCCGCGGTCGCGTCGACCTGGTTCCTGATCCATCGCACGCCGTTCGGCCGCGTCGTGCGCGCCGGGGTGCAGAATCCGGAGATGGTCGGCGCGCTCGGCATTTCGCTCGAGCCCTACATGATGGCGATCGCCGCGCTGGGCGTCGGCCTCGCCGGGCTTGCCGGCGTCCTGCTCGCGCCGATCGTGGCCGTGCATCCGGCCATGGGAGCGGAAATCCTCACCGCCGCCTTCGTGGTGGTGGTGATCGGCGGGCTCGGCTCGTTCTGGGGCGTCGTCGCCGCGGCGCTGCTGGTCGGCGTCGTGCGCGGGCTCACCATCTATTTCTACCCGCCGGCCGGCGAGGCCTCGATGTACCTGCTGATGGTGCTGGTCCTGCTGTTCCGTCCGCGCGGCCTCCTGGGCGAGCGCATCCAGAAATTCGAGTAGACCGATGAAGCACGGGCCCGCGTCTCTCCTCGTTGCCGCCGGCGCGTTTCTCATTTTGCCGTTTGCGCTCGGCGCCGCCGGACTGACGCTGACCACCGCGACCGACCTGGTGATCTTCGCCGTCGCCTGCATGGGCCTCAACATCCTGGTCGGCAACACCGGCCTCGTGTCGTTCGGCCACGGCGCCTTCTTCGGCCTCGGCGCCTATGCGGCGGCGCTGTCGCAGCGGCACTGGTTTCCCGGCGAGATCGTGCTGCCGGCCCTGTTCTCCGTCGCGTTCGTGGCGATCGTCGCGACCGTCGCCGGCTTCCTCATCCTGCGGCGGCGCGGCGTCTATTTTTCCCTGCTCACCTTGGCGCTGACGGCGATGCTCTACGCCATCGCGTTCCGCTGGACCGCGTTCACCGGCGGCGAGAGCGGCCTCGGCGGCGTGGTGCGGCCTCTGCTGCTCTCGATCGATCTGTCCGGACCGTGGACCTACTATTGGACCGTCGCGGCCATCGGCTTCGGCGTCATCTGTCTGCTGTGGCGATTCCACCGTTCGCCGGTCGGCAGCGTGCTGATCGCCGTGCGCGAGAACGAGCAACGCGCCCGGTTCATCGGTTATGCGACCGACCGCTACAAGCTGCTCGCGTTCTCCGCGTCGGCGACCGTCACGGCGATTGCCGGCACGCTCTCGGTGTTCAATCACCGCTTCGCCTCGGCCGACCCGCTGTCGGTGCAGTTTTCCGGCGAGCTGCTGGCGATGGTGGTGATCGGCGGCATGCGCAGCTTCCTCGGCCCGGCGCTCGGCGCGCTGTTCTTCATCCTGTTCCGCGAGTTCCTGTCGATCTGGACGCCGCACTGGCTGCTGCTGTTCGGTCTGCTGTTCATGGGCTTCATCGTGTTTTCGCCGACCGGCCTGGTCGGCGTGGCCGAACGGCTCATCGCGCCGTGGCGCGCGCGGGTGATCGAGGCGGCCGCCATGGCGGCGCGCGAGATCGCCGCCGGCCTGCCGCTGCCGACGACGCTGTTGCGCGAATCCGGCGGCACCGGCCCGGTGCTGGTCGCCCGCGGGCTGTTCAAGAGCTTCGGCGGCATCCGCGCCGTGCACGGCATCGACCTCGATGTGCGCGACCGGACGCTGCACGCGCTGATCGGTCCGAACGGCGCCGGCAAGACCACCGCCTTCAACCTCCTGTCCGGCCTCTATCCGCCGGACGAGGGCTCGATCCTGCTCGACGGCCGATCGATCGCCGGCCTCAAGCCCGAGGACATCACCCGCGCCGGCATCGGCCGCTCGTTCCAGATCACGAACCTGTTCGGCGGGCTGTCGGTCGAGGAGAACGTGCGGCTCGCCGTGCAGGCCCGCCACCGCGAGCGCTTTGCCGTGTGGACCGGCGCCGCCGCGCTCGCCGACGTCAATTCCGAGACCGCCGAGTGCCTCGCCTATCTCGGGCTGTCCGGCATCGAGCGCGCGGAGGCGGCCTCGCTCTCCTACGGCGGCCAGCGGGTGCTCGACATGGGGCTCGCGCTCGCCGCCTGCCCGCGCGTCCTGCTGCTCGACGAGCCGCTCGCCGGGCTTGCCGCCGCCGAGCGCCATCGCATCGCCGCGCTGGTCAAGGACATTTCCGCGCATATTCCGATCCTGCTGGTCGAGCACGATATCGACCGGGTTTTTCAGATCGCCGATCGGGTCACGGTGATGAACGAGGGCGAGGTGCTCCTCGACGGCGACGTCGAGGCGGCGCGCACCAACGAGAAGGTGCACGCGATCTACATCGGCTCCGGCGCCGCCGCGGTGGCGGCGAAGCCGCGCCCCTCGGCGGCAGAGGCAAATGCGCTGCTGACCATGGACAAGGTCGACACGTTCTACGGCAAGAGCCACATCCTCAATGAGGTGTCGCTCGAGGTGCGCGCGCACGAGATTGTGGCGCTGCTCGGCCGCAACGGCGCCGGCAAGTCGACCCTGCTCAAGACGCTGGTCGGCATCGCCCCGCCCCGGTCGGGCGCGATCAGGCTCGGCGGCGAGGACATCGGCGGCCTGGCGTCCTCCCACATTGCCCGCCGCGGCATCGGCTATGTGCCGCAGGGGCGGGCGCTGTTCGCCGGCATGACCGTCGCCGACAATCTCGCGCTCGGGCGGCTCAAGCGGATGACCGGCCTCGGCGCCCGCTGGGACGACGAGCGCATCATGACGGTGTTCCCGCAGCTCAAGGCGCGGTGGCGCAGCGCCGCCGACTATCTCTCCGGCGGCGAGCAGCAGATGGTCGCGGTGGCCCGCGCGCTCGCCGGCGACGTGCGGGTGCTGCTGCTCGACGAGCCGTTCGAAGGCCTGTCGCCCTCCGTCATCGAGGAACTGTTCGAGGCGTTCGACCGGCTGCGCCACGAGATCGCGATCGTCATCGTCGACCATCACCTCGATCTCGCGCTGGCGCTGTCCGATCGCACCGTGGTGCTCGAGCGCGGCGCTGTGACCTGGACCGGCGCGTCGAGTCACCTGCGGGACGATTTTGCGCTGCGGCGCAAGGTGCTGTGGATGTGAGCATGCTCCCGAAAAAGCCTGCCCCGGACGTGATCCGGGGTGGATACCGGTTTTCGGAAAAGATCATGCTCCAAGGATAAGGAGAGCGCGATGTCGCGCGTGGCGGTGATCGGCGCCGGTCTCATCGGCCGAGCCTGGGCGATGGTGTTCGCGCGCGCCGGCTGGGACGTGGCGCTCTACGATGCGATCCCGGGCGTTGCGCAATCGGGCGTCGGTCCGATCGCCGACGGCCTGCGCGGTTTGGCGGAGCATGGTCTCGCCGCCGATCCGAGCGCGGCGGCCGCGCGCGTGCGCGCCGCGGCCGATCTCGCCGATGCGCTCGCCGGCGCGAGCTTCGTCCAGGAAAATGTCCCCGAGACGGCCGAAGCGAAGCGCGCGATCTTCGCCGAGCTTGACCGGCTCGCAGCGCCCGAGGCGATCCTTGCCTCCTCGACCTCGGCCATCGTGGCGAGTGCGTTCACCGAAAATCTCGCTGGGCGGCATCGTTGCCTGGTCGCCCATCCGGTCAACCCGCCGCATCTGGTGCCGCTGGTCGAGTTGTGCGGCAGCCCGTGGACGGCGCCCGAAACGGTCGCCAAGGCGAAGGCGGTGTACGAGGCGATCGGTCAGGTGCCGGTCGTGGTGCGCCGGGAGATCGACGGCTTCGTCCTCAACCGCCTGCAGGGCGCCCTGCTGGCGGAGGCGTTCCGGCTGGTCGGCGACGGCGTCGTCTCGCCCCAGGATCTCGACAAGACGCTCAAGGACGGGCTCGGGCTGCGCTGGTCGTTCATGGGTCCGTTCGAGACGATCGAGCTCAACGCGCCCGGCGGCATCGCCGATTACTGCGCCCGCTATACCGGCTTCTATCGCCGGCTGCAGGCCCATCCGGCCGGACCCGAGGTCTATGCCAACGACAACGTGGCGCGCATCCTCAACCAATGGGGCGAAGCCCCGGACCCGGACCGCCTCGCCGCGCGCACCCGCTGGCGCGACCAACGCCTCGCGGCGCTGCGCGCGCACAAGCAGGCGCAGCCGGCGTAGCCTTCCCCGGATGCGGCGCAGGGTCTGCAGCGCAACACTCCGTGTTGCGCTGCGCCCGGGGAACCACGAGGATTTGCCCCATGGCCTCGCTCGACGCGGTCAGCATCACCATTCTGCTCGGCGCCGTGATGGTGCTCGCCGGCATCATGTCGAGCGTGGTCGCGCTACGCTTCGGCGCGCCGCTGCTCCTCGTGTTTCTCGTCATCGGCATGCTGGCGGGCGAGGCCGGCCCGGGCGGCATCCACTTCGACGACGTGCGCAGCACCTATACGGTCGGCTCGATCGCGCTGGCGCTCATCCTGTTCGACGGGGGGCTGCGCACCCGGTTCCACACGTTCCGCAGCGTGCTGGCGCCGGCCGGCGTGCTCGCCACCATCGGCGTGCTGCTGACCGCGGGCGTCACCGCGCCGGTGGCCAAATATGTGCTCGGCATCAGCTGGCTCGAGGCCTTTCTGGTCGGCGCGGTGGTCGGCTCGACCGACGCGGCGGCGGTGTTCTTTTTGATCCATGCGCGCGGCCTGCGGCTGCGCCCGCGCGTCGGCGCGACGCTCGAGGTCGAATCCGGCACCAACGATCCGTTCGCCGTGTTCCTCGCCCTGGTGCTGATCGAGATTCTCACCGTCGGCGACCGGCCGTGGTCGGCCATCGCCGCGGCGCTCGCCGAGCAGGCCCTGCTCGGCGCGGCGATCGGCGTCGTCGGCGGCCGCGCCATGGCCTGGGTGCTCAACCGGCTCGACCTGCCGCAGGGGCTGCACGCGCCGTTCGTCGCCACCGCGGCGCTCGTCGTCTTCGGGCTCGCGGCGGCGGTGCACGGCTCCGGCTTCCTCGCCGCGTATCTGGCCGGCCTCATCGTCGGCAACCGCCGCACCCGCGCCCACAACACGGTCGTGGTCTTTCTCGACGCCGTCACCTGGCTGGCGCAGATCGTGATGTTCGTGCTGCTCGGCCTGCTGGTATGGCCGGGCCGGCTGCCGATGAGCGCCGGTCCGGCCCTGCTCATCGCCGCGACGCTGATGCTCGTCGCCCGCCCGGCCGCGGTGATCGTCTGCCTCGCCCCGTTCCGCTTCTCGTGGCGGGAAAAGCTGTTCATCTCCTGGGTCGGATTGCGCGGTGCGGTCGGCATCTTCCTCGCCTCGATTCCGCTGCTCGTCGGCATGAAGGACGCCCAGCTCTATTTCGACGTGGCGTTCGTCGTCGTACTGGCGTCGCTGTTGGTCCAAGGCTGGACCGTCGCCACCGCCGCGCGGCGCCTGCATGTCGCGCTGCCACGCACCGATCCGGCCGCGCATCGCGTCGAGCTCGACCTGCCGGGGCAATTGACCCAGGAGCTGGTCGGCTATGCGGTCGAGACCAACAGCCCGTACTTGCGCCGCGGCATCGTCCCGTCCTGGGCGAAGCCGACGCTGGTGATCCGCAACGAAGAGGTGCTGACCGCGGCGGAAGCCGGCGCCATCCACCACGGCGACTACCTTTATCTGCTCGCGCCGCCCGAGAAGGCGCAGGCGCTCGACCGCTTCTTCGTCGACATGCCGCCGCCCGCCACGCCCGATCCGCGGCTGCTCGGCGATTTCTTCGTGCCGGCCGACGTGACGCTCGGCGCGCTGGCGGAAATCTACGGCCTGCCGGTCGACGCGGCGGACGCCGCGACCTCGCTGGCGGACCATTTCGCTGCGAATCTTTCGGGGCCCGTCCACGCAGGCGACCGCCTCTCGCTCGGCGCCGTTGCGCTGATCGCCCACGCGGTGGCCGATGGCCGCGTCGCCACGGTCGGCCTGCAGCTGGCTGAGCCCGAGCCGCCGGCGCCGCGCCCGCGCGGACCGCTGCGCCGGCTGCGCATCGCCCTTCGCCGCCTCCGCAGCATTTTCCGGAGAAAGCCTGCCCGGACTTGATCCGGGGCGGGTACCGGTTTTCCGCAGAAAAATGCGACCAAACGAAAAACATCACGCCGATAGATCGGCGGGCGCACCGTCGAGCAGCTCCAGGCCGCCGACCGCGGCCACGCGTCCGCTTTCCATGCGCACCACCGCAGTGGCGAGCCGCCGCACTTCGGCGGCGTGATGGCTGACATAGATCATCGGCACCCCGGTCTCGTCGCGCAGCCGCTCGAGATAAGGCATGATCTCCGCCTTGCGCGAGGCATCGAGCGACGCCAGCGGCTCGTCGAGCAGCAGGAGCTGCGGCTGCATCAGCAGCGCGCGGCCGATGGCGACGCGCTGGCGCTCGCCGCCCGACAGCGTGCCCGGCCGGCGGCTGGCGAGGTGCCCGACGTCGAGCATGCCGACGACGCGGTTCATCTCGGCGCGGTCGCGCTTGAGCCCGTACCGGCGCCGGCCGTATTCGAGATTGCGCTGCACGGTGAGATGCGGGAACAGCCGCCCGTCCTGAAACACGTAGCCGAACCGCCGGCGGTGCGGCGGAACGTTCACCTTGCCGGCGGCATCGAACAGCACCTTGCCGCGATACATGATGCGCCCGCGGTCGGGCGCGATCAGGCCGGCGATCATGTTGACCAGGCTGGTCTTGCCCGAGCCCGACGGCCCGAACAGCGCGGTCACGCCGCTTTCGCTCTCGAACTTGGTCGCGACCGCGAACTCGCCGAGCCGCTTCTCGACATCGACGATGAGCATCGTCAGCCTCCGTGCAGGCGCGTGCCGGCGCGGCGCGCGAACCATTCGGAGACCACCAGGGCGGCGAGCGCGATAACGACTGCCACGATGACGAGGCGCAGGGCCGGCGCGTCGCCGCCGGGCACCTGCGTGTAGGTGTAGATCGCCGCCGAGATCGTCTGCGTCTCGCCCGGAATATTCGACACGAACGTGATGGTGGCGCCGAACTCGCCGAGCGCCTTGGCGAAGGCGAGCACCATGCCGGCGATCACACCGGGCAGCGCCAGCGGCAGGGTGACGGTGAGGAACGTGAGCCCGCGATTGGCGCCGAGCGTCGCCGCCGCGTCCTCGAGCCGCCGGTCGATCGCCTCGATCGACAGCCGCACGGCGCGCACCAGCAGCGGGAACGCCATGACTCCGCAGGCGAGCGCCGCGCCGGTCCAGCGAAACGAGAACACGATGCCGAGCTGATCGGCCAGGAATGCGCCGATCGGCCCGCGGCGGCCGAACGAGATCAGCAACAGATAACCGGTGACCACCGGCGGCAGCACCAGCGGCAGGTGCACGAGCCCGTCGAGCAGCGCCTTGCCCCAGAACGCCTTGCGCGCGAGCACGTAGGCGATGGCGATCCCGAACGGCAGCGACACGATCGTCGCCCACGCGGCGATGCGCAGCGACAGCCTGACCGCGACCCATTCGTCGGGCGTGAGATCGAGGAGCGTCATCGGTTGGTCACGGGGCGGGCTTGATCAGGAAGGTGAAGCCGTGGCGCTCGAACGCGGCCTTCGCTTCAGCCGAGCGCAGGAAGGCGAGGTAGCGCCCGACATCCGGCTTCGCCGTGACGGTCGCCGCCACCGGATACACGATCGGCGGATGCGAGTCCTCGGGGAACCGGCCGATGATCTTCACGTTCGGTTCGACCCGGGCGTCGGTCTCGTAGACGATGCCCAACGGCGCCTCTCCGCGCGCGACGAGGGCCAACGCCGCGCGCACGTTCTCGGCCATGGCCATCTTCGGCTCCGCCGTTTGCCACGCGCCGAGCTTCTCCAGTGCCGCCTTGGCGTAGCGCCCCACCGGCACCGCGCGCATGTCGCCGGTGACGATGCGGTCGTCTCCCGCGAGCGCCGCGAGGTCGAATCCGGGGCCGATCGTCGCCTCGGCGAGCGGCGAGTTCTTGGGGGCGATCAGCACAAGCCGATTGCCGAGCAGGTCGACCCGCGTGTCGTCCCTGATCAGCCGCTTGTCGCGCGCGTAGTCCATCCAGTCGGCGTCGGCCGAGATGAACACGTCGGCCGGCGCGCCCTGCTCGATCTGCCGCACCAAGGTCGAGCTGGCGGCATAGCTGGCGACGACCTTGCCGCCGCCCGCCTTGGCGAACGCCGCGTCGACGTCGTCGAGCGCGTTCTTGACCGACGCGGCCGCGAACACGGTGAGGGTTTCGGCTGCCGCGAGCGGCGCAGCGGCGACGCCGAGGACGAGACAAACGATCGCGAGCACACGGACGGGCATGACGGCCTCCGAGCAGCAGCAAGAGCTGCACCCGATGCAGCGGGTGTCGAAAGGCGACCGCTCCAGGACCGTCGTTCCGGGCGTTGACGGCGCGCGCACGGCGCGCCGCAGGCCGCGCGCAGCACAGTAGCAAGCCGCATGGTTGCAGGCAAAGCGCCGGCGCCGGTTGTCACGGCTGCGGCGTGGCCGCAAACTGAACCTTCTGACCGCCGGGGGACCCATGGCCGCGCCGCGACCGATCGAGGGCGAGTACGACTACATCGTGGTCGGGGCCGGTTCGGCCGGCTGCGTGCTTGCCAACCGGCTCTCGGCCGATCCGGGAACGCGCGTCCTCTTGCTCGAGGCGGGCGGCCGCGACAACTGGATCTGGTTCCACATCCCGGTCGGCTATCTGTTCGCGATCGGCAACCCGCGCGCCGACTGGTGCTTTCGCACCGAGCCGGAGCCCGGCCTCAACGGCCGCAGCCTCGCCTATCCGCGCGGCAGGGTGATCGGCGGCTCCTCGTCCATCAACGCCATGATCTACATGCGCGGGCAGGCGGCCGATTACGACCATTGGCGCCAGCTCGGCCTCGCCGGCTGGGGCTGGGACGACGTGCTGCCCTTCTTCAAGCGGCACGAGGACCACTTCCTCGGCGACGGCCCGCATCACGCGGCGGGCGGCGAATGCCGCATCGAGGCGGCGCGCGTGCGCTGGGATCTCACCGACGCGGTGCGCGCGGCGGCGGCCGAGGTCGGCATTGCGCCGGTCGACGATTTCAACTGCGGCGACAACGAGGGCTCCTGCTATTTCCACGTCAACCAGAAGCGCGGGCGCCGCTGGTCGGCGGCGCGCGGCTTGCTCAAGCCGGTGCTCGACCGGCCGAATCTGCGGCTCATCACCGACTGCCTGGTCGAGGGCGTGACGTTCGATGGACGTCGCGCGGCCGGCGTGCGCTGGCGCCGCAACGGCGTGGCCGAGGCGGCGCGCTGCCGCGGCGAGGTGGTGCTGGCCGCCGGATCGATCGGCTCGGTGCAGCTATTGCTGCTCTCCGGCGTCGGCCCCGCCGCCGCGCTCGACGACCTCGGCATCC
>WNFB01001959.1_pt1 | contig 17790 bp, 15 predicted proteins | sample 5400501 | NCBI WGS metagenome assembly WNFB01 (sample SAMN13153341, study PRJNA577476) | soil metagenome | isolation source: 200 cm saprolite under Douglas fir tree site 2 hole 1 | place: USA:California | collected 2015-04-18 | reverse complement strand
CCAGTGCCTGAAAGTCTCGCCGCACTCCTGCCGGGTTTCCCATGGCGAACCGTAGCACAAGACGCATGAAATGTCACTATATTATTAAATACTCAATAGAGGGCCTGCCCCAGGCCACACATCCGATCACGACGGCCTGTTTCACGCTATTTCGGTCGCGGCCCTTCATGAGCTTGAAACACCTTCACGTCTTTAGGAATTACGAACACTGCCTCATCCTTCATGAGCTGAAGATTCCCAAACCGCTCCTGCGACATCTCAATGTGAACGGAAGCACCCCATTCGGTAATCGCTTCCACCTTCACCAGCGGACCCGCTGAGTTGATGTGCTTGATCCTCGCACGAAAGTGGCCACCACCATTGGCCTGTCGATCAATCTCCAGCAAGTGCGGACGCACATAAACGACGGTATTTTCGTGGCTGGGATGGGACTGTCCGACCGCCTCCCCGGCCACTTCGGTAATGTAAGCTTTGCCGTCATCCACCCGGCCGTGAAACAGATTCACATTGCCCAGGAAATTGTAGACGAAGGGGGTGGCCGGGTGATTGTAGACCTCATCGGGGGAACCCAGCTGCTCGATGCGACCCTCATTCATCACGACCACGCGGTCGGCGACTTCCATCGCCTCTTCCTGATCGTGGGTAACGAACACACTGGTGATATGGATCTCGTCATGGAGTTGCCTGAGCCAACGCCGCAATTCCTGGCGGACTTTGGCGTCCAACGAGCCAAACGGCTCATCCAGCAGCAGGACACTGGGTTCCACCGCCAGTGCTCTCGCCAGGGCGACGCGCTGGCGTTGGCCCCCCGAGAGCTGCGACGGGTAGCGCTGGGCCAGGTTTTCCAGCTGTATCAGTTTCAATAGTTCATGGACCTTGGCGCGGATTTCTCCCTCGGAAGGCCTAGTCTGGCGGGACCTGACTCTCAAACCGAAAGCGATGTTCTCAAACACGGTCATATGCCGGAACAGCGCGTAATGCTGGAACACGAATCCCACGCGCCGCTCCCGCGCGGACTGATGGGTGATGTCTTTCTCCTGGTGCAGCACGGTCCCGGACTCAGCCACCTCCAGGCCGGCGATGATGCGCAGCAGGGTCGTTTTCCCTGAACCGGACGGGCCGAGCAACGCGAGCAATGCCCCGTCCGGCACTTCGAGACTTACGTTATCGAGGGCTGTGAAGTTGCCGAAGGTCTTGGAAACATTTTTGATCAGAATGCTCATGCTCGCGTCTCACTTGTCTTTGGCTCGGGAAGCTTAGCCGTGGAAGGAACCTTTCTTTCGAGCTTGGTTTTTGCAATCAAGGTAAGGATCGCCAGCAAGGTCAACAGGGATGCGACCGCAAACGATCCCGGGAGGTTGTATTCCTGAAATAGTTTCTCGATTCGCAAAGGCATGGTGTCGGTCTTCCCGGCGATGTGGCCGGAAACTACGTAAACGGCACCAAATTCTCCCATGGCGCGGGCGTTGCACAGGATGATTCCGTAAACCAGCCCCCACTTGATGTTCGGCACGGTGACGCGCCAGAACATCTGCCAGCCATTGGCGCCCAGACTCACCGCGGCCAGTTCCTCATCCGGGCCAACCGCTTCCATGACGGGGATCAACTCCCGCGCCACGAACGGAAAGGTGACGAACGCGGTCGCCAGGATCAGCCCCGGAGTCGCGAAGATGATCTTCAGGCTTTGGTTGCGCGGCCAAACTTCGAAATACTGCTGGACGAAAAAGAGCAGCCCAAACACCGCCACGCTGCCCACAAGCCCCACCAGCCAGGGATAATTCCAGAGACCAGGGCGCGCCTGCGGATTAGTTGGCCGAAAAAGAAAGAACAGCAAGACAAACAAGCCGGTCCCGAGAATCGAAATCGCGTAGGGCATGACTGAGTAGCCATCCCTACGGAGAAACGGCCCAAAGTATCCCTGAAGTCCAAAGATGAGCACGAACATCAGCCCCGCCACTACGGGCGACACCGAAAAGGGCAAATCAATCAGGGCGGTCAGCAAAGTCCGTCCGGGAAAATCAAACCGGGCAATGGCCCAGGCTGCGGCCAGCCCGAAGAGCAGATTGGCCGCCAACGCGATGGGGGCGACGGTCAGCGTCAAAATGATCGATTGGCGCGTGTCCGGATCGGCAAACAGATTCTTCCAGTAAACCCCGGCGCCCTCGCTCAGGGCCTCGGCGAATATGTTGACTACCGGAATGACCACCAGCACCCCGACCACGGCAAGCACGGCCAAGGTCAGGCCCCAGCACACCCAGGCGGGATCCTGCTGGGCCTGCCGAATCCTGGCCCCTGCTATGGCTTGGGGTTTTTCCAAAATAGCTTCAGTGTTCATGGCGCATGCTCCAGCGTTCCAGCCGGTTAATCAGCAGCAGCATGGCGAAGGAAATGATCAGCAGCACGACCGCAATCGCCGTCGCTTCACCGTACGCGAACTCCTCCAGGCGCGCGACGATCAGGATTGGGGCAATCTCCGTTTTGTACGGCATGTTCCCTGAGATGAAGACCACCGAGCCGTACTCGCCAACGCCGCGGGCAAAGGCCAGGGCAAAGCCCGTGATCAGCGCGGGATAAAGTGTGGGAAGAATCACATGCTGAAAAGTTTGCCAGCGCGTGCCCCCCAGCGAGGCGGCGGCTTCCTCCGACTCTGGGTCGAGATCTTCCAGAATCGGCTGCACGGTTCGGACCACGAAGGGCAGGCCGACAAAGATCAGCACCAGGACGATTCCAAAGCGGGTGTAGGCGCCGTGGATTCCCAAGGGCACCAGATATCGCCCCAGCCACCCTTTCTGCACGTAGAGGCTGGCGTAAACCAGCCCGCCCACCGCAGTCGGCAGGGCTAGCGGCAGATCGACGAGCGAATCCACCACCTTCTTGCCGGGGAATCGGTAACGGACCAAGACCCAGGCGAGCAGCAGCCCCAGAACCAGGTTCACCAACGCAGCGACAAACGCGGCTCCGAACGTCAGGAGGTAAGCGGCACGCGCCCGTTCCGTCCACACCGCGCTCCAAAACTCATTGAAGGAAAGCGAACCCGCCTTGATAAAGCACGCCGTGATCGGCAGAAGAACCAGCACGCTAAGGTAAAAGGTCGTGTACCCCAAGGTCAGGGAAAACCCAGGCAACACGCGCCGATTAACGCTCGCCATACCCTATTTCCCCTTGGGCTTGTAAATGGAATCGAACACGCCACCATCCCCGATGTACTGCTTGCGAGCATCAGGCCAGTCCTTGGCGATGTCCGTGACGAGAAACAGTTTGATGTCCGGGAAGGTCGCGTCATACTTTTTCAGGATGGCCTTGTTGTTGGGCCGATAAAAGTGCTTGGCGAAGATTTCCTGAGCCTCATCGGTGTACGTGTACTTCAAGTAGGCTTCGGCGGCTTCCCTGTGTCCTTTCGCGCGGTCCACGTTGGCGTCCACCACGGCCACGTGAGGTTCGGCTCGGATGCTGATCGGCGGGTAGACGAGCTCCAACTCGCCCTTCGCCTCGGCCACTTCCAGGTGCGCTTCGTTTTCCCAAGCCAGGTGCACATCGCCAATCCCTTTCTGAACGAAAGTGGTGGTTGCGCCGCGGGCACCCGAATCGAGAACCGGCACCCGCTGATACAGTTTGGTCACGTAATTAATGGCATCCTGCCGCGAGCCCCCCCGCACGGTCACGGATCCCCATGCGCTGAAAAAGCTCAGGTATCCGTTCCCCGAGGTCTTCGGATTTGCGGTAACGATCGCGACGTCCGGCTTGTTCACCAGGTCGGGCCAGTCCCTGATGCCCTTGGGATTTCCTTTGCGGACGACAAAGACGATCGTGGAAAAGTACGGAAGCGATCGGTTGGGAAGCCGGTCGACCCAGCCCTCCTTGATCAGCCCCTTCTTGCTAATGGCATCGGTGTCCAGGTAGGAAGCCAGGGTCACGGCGTCCGCTTCTAGTCCGTCGATGACGGCCCGCGCCTGCGTGCTGGAGCCGCCGTGCGATTGATTGATGGTCAACTTGACCCCCTTCTCCTTCTCGTAGCGGGGGATGAAGTTGCTGTTGATGTCTCGCCAAACTTCACGCGTCGGATCGTAGGAAACGTTGAGCAACGTTACCGCAGTAGCCTGCGCCAGGCTCTGGATGGAGAAACTAAGAATCAAACCCAGCACAATCAAGATCTTCTTATTCATCTTTCCCCCGGCTCACGTTGCCGTGAACCACCATCGGCAGAACGACTGATTTCTCGCCCCTTTTCTTTCGCTTCTTGGATTTCGACGATGCAGAACCTGGACGTCTCACGATGTCGGCCAGCGACTTGTGCTCTAATATCTTGGCGGCGGCGTCGCGCACTTCGAGGAATACCTGATATAGGGCGCGGTGCTCGACATCACGGTCAATCAGACTGCGCAGTTGCTCGGCATCGCCAAAGGGCGCGAGTGGACCGTCGATCAGGCGAATGATTTCGCTGAGATGGATTTCAGAAGGCGGCCGCCGCAACTGGTATCCGCCCTTGGCGCCGCGTACGCTTTCCACGAGGCGGGCATTCTTCATTTCGAGCAGAATCAGCTCCAGGAACTTCTCCGGAAGCCCTTCCTCATAAGCAATGTCGCGGATGCGGATGGCGCCCTGGTTGTAATGGCGGGCCAGCATCATCATCGCTTGCAGCGCGTATAGCCCTTTTTGCGAGATCTTCATGGTCTGCAATCTTAGCGTAAAGTCTATTCTTTTAATAGACTTTATCGACTTAGACTACATTGCAATTCCTGGGCCAGTCTGTCTCTGTGGGCGTTTTCTATTAGGTTATTGTTTTTTCAATAAGTTACGAACCGACCGCGGGCCTCCATGGCCACGCGGGAGGTGCATCCGTTTTCATCTTGAGCAAGATTGTGCCGCTTTGGAACGGTCAGACCAAGAGCCGAAGTCTGAATCCCAGAGTGCGCAGAGAGAACTGCGGCGGCAGGTGGTGGAGGACCTTCTTCGTGAACTCTCCGTGTTTTCGCGCAAACTCTTTCTTGCGGCAACTCTCAAAGACTTTACTTGCCGCCGTCGGCGCTGACACGAAGGATCTGCAGCGTGATGTTGTCCGGGCCGCCGCGTTGTCTCGCGGCTTCGACCAGATCCCGGCAGGCTGCGTCGGGTTTTGCGGCGGCAACAGCGCTCTGGATCTCGCTCTCGCTGACCAGGCTCCACAGGCCGTCCGTGCAAAGCACCAGCACATCTCCCTTCTCCAGCGAGATGGGCTGGTCGGGAAAGTCCGGAAAAATCTCAGCGCCCGCTCCCAGCGCAGCCGTCAGGATGTGCCGCTGCGGGTGGGATTCGGCTTCCTCCGGGCTGATGAGTCCATTTTCCACCAGCCGGCTTACGTAGGAGTGATCGTGGGTGAGGCGGGAGATCGAGGAATCGCGCGCCAGGTACAGGCGGCTGTCCCCGACATGAGCGTAGTAGAGAAGATTGCCAAGCACGGCGATGGCGGTGCCGGTCGTCCCCATGCCGTGCAGTTCGGGGTGTTCGTCGGCGTACTGCAGAATGCGCTGGTGCGCCGCGTAGAACCCGGCGAGGAGCCAGCCTTGCGGGTCACCGTCGGGGATACTGCCGTAGATCTCTTCTATGGCTTCGATGGCGATGCGGCTGGCCTCTTGTCCGCCTTCGTATCCCCCCATGCCGTCCGCCACGATGGCCAGCCGGCCCTTGCGCTGGAATTGCTCGTCGCTGGCGGGCTCCCAGTATGAGTACCGGTCCTCGTTATTTTCTCGCTGGCAGCCGACGTCGCTCAGGCCGGCCAGCTCAATTCCGGGCCGCATCCGCATGACACCTCAAGCGCTTTTGCTTCCCACGTTGAAGCCCACTTCTCCGCCCACGACAGTGCTCTCCGCCTGGTGCGAACCTGAACTCAAAAGCGGAGACCTAGGGGAAGCGAACCTCAGAGCGGATCCGTCTTGGCCGGGAGAAGCCAAATCGTGCGCCTTCCCCCCAACCCGGAAAGCGGCCCGCGCAATACCCAATCGGATTTGGATTATACCGGAAGGGCGAGTTCGCTCCCATAGCTGGGCCCAGCCGAAACGCTCGCCTGGGTTCGGGAAATCCTTTCAGCCTCCTCCCTCGGTATCGCCTCGAAATTGCCCCGGCTGGCAGGCCGCAACGGACGGGCCTTGCGCAGCATTTGGGAGAGGTAGAGGTGTCGAAAAACTCAAGCCAACCACATCTCGACTGGACTGCGAAGGCGTATAATCTTTGGCCACAAAGGTAGGAGGCGCCGATATGGCCAAGACGAAGCAGTTCACAATCGCGGTTGAGAATCGCCCCGGTGCAGTCGCCGAAATCGCACGAACGCTGGGCAATGCCAAGGTGAACATTCTCGCCCTTCTGGCAACCGCCCAGGGGACGGGCGGATCGGTTCAACTCGTCGTCGAGGACACCAAGCGGGCAAAGAAGGCCCTGGACGAAGCCAGGCTTTCGTACAAGGAGACGATTGCGGAGGAGTATGAGCTGCCTAACAAGCCCGGTGCGTTGGCGCAAACTTTGGAGAAGCTCGCTGCCAAAGGCATCAACCTGAATTCAATCCACGCAACGGCCGCAAAAGGTGGGAAGAAGGCAGTTGTGGTCTACACGGTTGAGGCTGAGGCAAAGGTGGCAACAGCGGCATAGCCTCGTGTGGCGGTTCACTCGCACACCGTCTTTTCGCTGGGTCGCGGCGCTGCTCCTGTCTAAAATCTGCCGTGGAGGAACAGCGGCGCTTCGCGAGGAGAGTCTTGCCCAAGCATGCTGCGAGGCGGCCTAGGGCGCTGGGAAATTCAGACTGGGCCCAGGCTCCATCACTTCAGAGGCTGAAGCCCCTCATCGATCCTACCAATCGCTGGGCCAAAAATCCTTGTGTCACCGGAAACCGGAGTTTCCGGCAGCCTACAAAAGTTTCCCGATCCAACGGCGTGGTATGGCAGAGGCCTGAAGATTACTTGCGGCCCGCATGCTGGCGGGCTTCTTCACAGGCTCGACGGGGATCCCGCCCTGTGATCTCCTTGTACCAGGCTGGATGGAACGTCCACGCCCAAGCTTCGCTGACCGCACCCCGGGTCATGGCTTGGAAAGTACCGGGTTCCCCGAACGTACTAAGGTAGATGTGGATGAAGATTCCGCCCAGCATGATGAGGGCAGAAATATCGTGCAGGACGTAGCTGATGGCCACCGGAATTCGACCGAACGTCCTGGCGCCGACCCAAAGGACAATCCCGGTGATCAAGTAGACGATGCAGCCCACGACGATCTCCCAGAATTGCATCTTCTGGCCGGCGTTGAAGAAGCCGGTGTCGACAGGTTCAAGTTTCTCCGTGCCGGCGACGTAGTTCCCGATGTTGCGCATCCAGCCGCTGTCCGCCTTGGTCCACTTCATAGGCTTGAGCCAGTTCAGCATCTGGAACCCAAAGAAAAACACGAACCCCACGCCGAACCAGGGATGCATGGCTCGAGCCAGCGGTCCCCCGCCGAAAATCGGAGTGAACCAACGAAACAGCCAGGGCAGGTAGATGCCGAATCCGGAAAACAAGGCGAGGAAGAAAAACAATGCCACCATCCAATGCAGGAAGCGGGTGTAGACCGGATGCCGGAGCAACTCGCCTTGATACACTTCGGTGTGTCCGAACGAGTCGAAGGCTCGGCGAGCTTTGTCGTCGAAACGCTCAACCGCGGTTCCCATTCGCTCCCTCCTTCTTCGGCGGTTCCGGTTGCGGCCTGCGCGGGCCTACGGTGACGTAATGCAGGCACACTCCCAGGAGTCCGAACAGAGCAAACGTTCCCAGAACCGGCTTGAACAGCCACTTCCAAATGGTGTAGCCCCAGGGAATTTGCGGGTCTTTCGGCAAGCCGCCGTAGCGCTCCGGATCGGTCGCATCGTGCAGCACGTAAATCACGTGTGTGCCGCCGATGGATTGGGGGTCGTACACACCCGCTTTCTCAAAGCCGGAGTGGTCGCGCAACTGCTTGGCACGCTCTTCGGCGATGAGCTTCATGTCGTCCTTGGTGCCGAACTTCAAACATCCCGTGGGACAAGCCTTGATGCAAGCTGGTTCCAGGCCCTGTCCTACGCGATCGGAACATAGTGTGCACTTGTAAACCTTCTTGGTGGTCGGGTTGAACTTGGGAATGTTGTAAGGGCAGCCCGAAGCACACAGCTCGCAGCCGATGCAGTTTTCCTGCTGGAAGTCCACGATGCCATTGGCGTACTGGACGATAGCGCCGTCGGCGGGGCAGGCGCGCAGACATCCGGGATCAGCGCAGTGCATGCACTGGTCCTTGCGCATGAGCCATTGGATGGTGCCGTCTTCCCTCTGGTGCTCATCGAACTTGATCAGGTTCCAGAAGTTCCAGCGAGTTTCGGGCATGGTTTGGTAGGTGTTGTCGAAAGTAGTGGCGCCAAAGGGCAGGCCGTTCCACTCAACGCACGCTACCTCACAAGCTTTGCAACCGATGCAGGTCGTGGTGTCAACCAGTTTGCACACCTCGAGGTCACGTTGCATGCCCTCACCGGGTACAGGTCCGGGGTGGGCCGAGATTTGCTTAATCTGAAGCGTCCTTCGGTCGCTCATCTTGGTTCCACCCTTTCTCAGGCTTTCTCGATCTTCACCAGGAAGCCTTTAAATTCCGGCGTAAACGCATTCGGGTCAATCACAGTCGGAGTCAACTGATTGACCAGGGTCTTGGCTGTCTTGTCCGCGTCTTCGGCAATGCCGCGGAAGCCCCAGTGAATCGGGATGCCGATCTGGAACATTTCCTTGCCGTCGATCTTCATGGGCCGGATGCGGCGCGTGACCATGGCCTTGGCGATGTAATGGCTGCGCGCGCTGGTAACTTTGACTTTCTCGCCCCCTTGCAAGCCCATGCTTTGAGCCAACTCATATGGGACTTCGACGAACGGCTCCGGCACGAGTTGAACGTTCATGGGGTTGTTCTTGGTCCAGTAGTGATAGTGCTCAGTCAGCCGGTAAGTGGTGCAGATGACGTTGAACCCCTGCTCCGGCGTGCCGTACTTGTCGAGCGGCGTCTTGTACTTTTTCACCACCGGGTTGTGCGACCGATCGGGGTGGAGCGGGTTGGGTATGGGGTTTTCGATGGGCTCGTAGTGCTCAGGGAAAGGGCCATCGTTGAGCCAGACGAACAGCCGCCCCAAGCCCTCCTGATTCATAATGAACGGTCCCATGTGATCCTTGGGTGGAGAGTCAGCCTTGAAGTCAGGCACGTCATTGCCGACCCAAGTCTGCTTGGCTTCGTCCCACCAGACCTGTCGCCGTTCCGGATCCCACGGTTTTCCCTCCAGATCGCACGACGCCCGGTTGTACATCACGCGGCGGTTGGCGGGCCAAGACCACGCCCAGTTTGGATAGATACCTAGGCCTGAGGGATCCTCGGTACCGCGGCGCTGGATCATGGCGCCCGCTTCGGTCCAGGAACCGCAATAGAGCCAGTTTCCTCCAAGGGTGGTGCCGTCATCTTTCAGCCACGCAAAACCGGGTAGTTGCTGACCTGCTTTGATCGTCTGATTGGTTTTCGGATCGGTGAGATCAGCCAGCGCTTTCCCGTTAATTTCCTTCGCCAGCTCGGAGAGCGCCGGATTCTTCGGATCCGTATATGGAAACCAGGCGTTCAGAATGGGATCGGGGAACTTGCCGCCTTCCTTCCGATAAAGTTCGCGTACCTTCAAGAAGATCGTGGCCAGAATCTCCTGATCGACCTTGGCTAGCCCGGGTGGCGGCAGAGCTACGTTCTTCCATTGCAGCCAGCGTGCGGAATTGACGAAGGTTCCGTCCTTCTCCGCGAAGCCGGCGCCCGGCAGACGGTAGACCGTCGTGTTGATCTTCTTCAGCTCCTCGGCCGTAATTCCCGGCGCCTTCCAGAATTCGCTGGTCTCGTCGGGATAAATCTCGCAGACCACCAGCCAGTCCGCCTTCTTCAGCGCATCAATATTTTTTTGCGAATCCGGTCCGATCATCACGCCGTTCATGCCGAAGGCGAAGATCCCCTTCACCTTGCCTTCATACATGTCGTTCCAGATATTCACCCAGGAGTAGTTGCGATCGACCTTCGGCAGATAATTAAACGCCCAGTCGTTCTCTTTGGTTGCAGCCGGGCCGTACATCGCCTTCAAAAGGGAGACGGCAAACTTGGGCGTATTCGACCAGTAGTTGAACGAATCCCATTCCGCCGGCTTGACCGTCTTGGGGGTTGTGCGTTCCAGATAGGTCTTGAAGTCCACGTCGGTAGGGATGGGCACCTTCAGGTAGCCGGGCAGGATGTCGAACACACCCGCCATGTCGGTTGCGCCCTGGATGTTGGAGTGGCCACGCAAGGCATTCACGCCGCCGCCGGCGCGCCCCACGTTCCCCAAGAGCAACTGCAAGATCGCCGCGGTGCGGATGATCTGGGTGCCGAAGGAATGTTGCGTCCAGCCCACGGCATAGATGATGGTCCCCACTTTTTTCGTGTCACCATCTTTTCGAATCGAAGTGAAGAGATCAGCGGCTTTCAGGAACTGCTCCTTCGGGATACCGGTGATCCGCTCCACCATCTCCGGCGTGTAACGGGAGTAGTGCCTCTTCAGCAACTGGAAGATGCACCGTGGATGCTGGAGATCGAGGTCGTAGGCGACCTTTTCCGGCATCAGGGGCACCGGGGGAGGAACCTTCGCGGCACCGGTTGCGGACTTGTGCTGCGCGGGGTCCCCGGCATGGCTGGCCACCGCGGGCGCGGCGGCCATGGCAGTGGCTTTGCCGGTCATGTTGCCGCCCTCATCGTAATTCCACGTCGACCGGTCATAGGTTTGGGTGGCCGGATCGAAGCCGGAGAACGCACCGTCCTCTGCGAGCTTGAATCCTTCCCTCACAATGAGCGGGGCGCTGGTGTAGTTGAGCAGGTAATCCTTGGGGAAACGGTTGTTCAGGATGGCATAGTTGATCAGCCCGCCGAGAAAAGCAATATCGGTGCCGGCGCGAATTTGGAGAAAGAGATCAGCGGTAGCGGCGGTCCGCGTCAGGCGCGGATCGACGACAATCATTTTGGCGTTGCGATGGAGCTTGGCTTCAATCGGCCACTTGAAGCCGCACGGATGGTTCTCGGCTGGATTGCCACCCATGATCAACATCATGTCGGTGTTCTTGATGTCGATCCAGCCGTTGGTCATCGCCCCGCGTCCGAAAGTTGGTCCCAAACTTGAGACCGTGGGCCCGTGTCAAACCCGGGCCTGGTTTTCCAGGTAGCAGACCCCCAGGCTGCGCATGGTCTTGACGACCAGATAGTTGAACTCGTTGGTATCGGTGCAGCCGCCGGTGAAGGCCATACCTTCGCAGCGGTTCACAGTGCGGCCCTGGGCGTCTTTTTCAATGAAAGAATCGTCCCGAGTCTTCTTCACCCTCTGCGCGATCTCGTTGTAGGCATTCTCCCAGGAAATGTCTTCCCACTGATCGGAGCCCGGGCGACGCACCTGCGGCTTAACCAGCCGGCGGTCGTTCAGGATGTCCTGCTCGAGCGACGATCCCTTGGGGCAGAGCGTTCCGCGGTTGATGGGGTGGTCGGGATCGCCCTCGACGTGCACCACCTGCGGAATCGCGTTCTTGGCCTTGTCGCCCAGGGTGTAGATAATGACGCCGCAACTCACTGAGCAATACGGACAAGTGCTGCGGGTCTCCGTCGCCCGGGAAATCTTGAGGCTTTGAGCTTGGGCATACACGGGAGCGAGGTCAAATCCCAAGGCGGACAGACCTACACCGCCCACCAGACTGCCTTTGAGGAAGGTCCTGCGGGAGAGTTCCATATCGCGGCCTCCACAACTACTTCGAGCAAACCGAGCCCTGTAGTCAACCTTCTAAAAAGGTTGAGCGGGAGATGCGTTGGCACATTTTCGCCAAGACAGCAAAACGACCGCAGCAATATAGCTCCACATCCGGGCGGTAGTCAATGCCTCCGAGACCCGCAATGGGCGCGGCGATAGCGTGGGATGCTTCGCGATGCTTCACCGCTGCGGGCACGCAGTGCTCCACTTATTGCGTACCCAGAGATTGCCTCCCGCAGCGCTTGGGCAGATAATCAGGCGATGGCAAAGACCCCCTGGCAGCAGCGCATTCAGCGGGCGGAAGAATTATCAGGCCAGCACCCCTTTGCGGCGGAGATTCTCGGCTTCTACGCCCAGATGGCCCGCTTCCAGGAAGGCCTGTACCACCGGTTGGAAAACGCAGCCGGAAGCAAAACCGAGGTGTTGTCCGGAGAGCGAGTGTTCGGTCCGCCAGAATTGCGGGAACTTGTTTCCAGCTTCGGGACATTTCTGACGGTAGTCGAAGAAAAAGGTCCCGCACGCCTGGCCGAAACGGCTCACGAATTGCGCGGTCGAGGCAATGAGTCGTGGTCTAATTTTCTGGATGCTTGCTGGTCGTCGGCAGAATCTGCCACCGAGCCGCAGGAGTTTTTGGCGCGTGCCTTTCTGCAGCCCTACGCGGAATTTGTGCGCACCCGCGTCCCCCTGCAGTGGGACGGACATACTTATTCGCTTTGTCCATTCTGCAACCGAAAACCGGGTTTGGGCATTTTGCGCCAGCAGGGCGATGGCGGCCGGCGCTCATTGCTGTGCTCTTTCTGTGAAGCCGAATGGGAGTTCCGCCGGATCGTTTGTCCCGGATGTGGAGAGGAAGACAATCGAAAGCTGCCGGTCTACACTGCAGCCGAGTTCGATTACATCCGAGTGGAATGCTGTGATACCTGCAAGCGGTATATCAAGACCGTGGATCTGACAAAGAATGGGCACGCGGAACCGGTGGTGGACGAAATCGCCTCGGCTCCGCTTGACCTTTGGGCGCAGGAGCATGGGTATTCGAAATTGGAGCTGAATGTGGTGGGCATATAGACAGGTAATGTTCGGAGGATCGCGGTGCGCATGAGATATGCTTAGACGGCCACCGCTGATACTCACTCACTCTGCTGATGCTACAGGACGAAAAATGATGGAAGCGCGTATCCTCAATCAGTTCCGCGCCATCGTTGGCAGGGGTCTGATCACCGAACCCTCCCAACTGCACACCTACGAATGCGATGGGTTGACCAACTTTCGGGTCATGCCGCAGGCGGTTCTGCTTCCCACCCTAACCGAAGAAGTGCAGGCCATCGTACGCGTTTGTGACCGCGAAAAGATTCCTTTTGTGGCGCGGGGCTCGGGTACCGGACTCAGCGGCGGCGCCTTGCCGGCAGAAAAGGGCATAGTCATCAGCCTGGCTCGCATGAACCGCATCCTGGAAGTTGATCTCTCCAATGCACGCGTGGTTGTGGAGCCGGGCGTCATCAACGCCGAGGTCACGCAGCGCGTTGCGCCGCATGGTTACTTCTATGCCCCCGATCCTTCCTCGCAGTCGGTGTGCAGTATCGGCGGTAACGTCGCGGAGAATTCTGGCGGCGCGCATTGTCTGAAATACGGGTTCACCACTACCCACGTGCTGGCACTGGAGGTAGTTCTTCCTGATGGATCGCTCGTTCATCTGGGCAGCCGGGCGGTGGACCGACCGGGATACGATTTGCCCGGAATCTTCGTAGGATCGGAAGGCACGCTCGGAATTGCGACAAAAGTCGTGCTGCGCGTTGTGAAGAAGCCCGAGGTTATCCAGACGCTGCTGGCGGCATTCAATTCCACCAATGAAGCCGGGGCGGCGGTCAGTGCGATCATTGGGGCTGGAATGTTGCCGGCCGCCATCGAGATGATGGACAACCTCGCTATCCAGGCAGCCGAGGCCTCGGTGCACGCCGGGTATCCCAACTGCGGCGGATTGCTCCTGGTGGAACTCGACGGCCCTGAGGCGGAGGTCGAGCACTTGATGAAACACGTGAGCGAACTCTGCACCCAATGCGGTGCGTGGGAGATTCGCGTGGCCCAATCAGAAGCTGAGCGCGCAGTCGTGTGGAAGGGCCGCAAAGCCGCCTTCGCCGCCATGGGACGCATCTCGCCGAGTTACATCGTGCAGGACGGGGTCATCCCACGGACGGCGCTGCCCAAGGTCCTCAGCGAAATCGAACGGATGAGTGCCGCCGAAGGGCTGCGAGTGGCCAACGTATTCCACGCGGGCGACGGCAATCTGCATCCCCTGGTGCTCTACGACCGGCGCATCCCAGGCCAGGAGGAACGGGCGTTTGAGCTTTCGGTGAACATCTTGCGGCTCTGCGTGCAGTGTGGCGGCTCCATTACCGGGGAACACGGCGTGGGTGAAGAAAAGAAGATGATGATGGGGGAGATGTTCACCGAGCCCGATCTGGATACGATGCAACTTGTGCGCTGCGCTTTCGATCCGCAACTGCTTTCGAATCCCGGCAAGGTGTTCCCTCGCACGCGGCTCTGCGCCGAGAGAACGGGCCCGTATCAACCGCATCCGCTGGAAGTCGCCGGGGTAGCGCAATTCTTCTAAGGGTTATGGGAACTCAGCCACTATCCCGAGTATCGATTGCTGATGTCGAAACGGTGTGGAGTGAACTGCGCGCCATCGTCGGCGCTGAGCACATGCGCGCCGCCACCGCGGAGGACGCGGTCGATGGCGTCCTGCCGCAGATGGTGGTTGAGCCAGGTAGTGCTGAGGAAGTCGCTCGCGTGCTGGAGACTGCGACCGGCGCGGGTTTACATGTTATCCCTCGCGGCAGCGCGTCCAAGATAGATTGGGGGAATCCTCCCCGTGGCGGCGAACTGATAGTTTCAACTGGCCGGTTGAATCGCGTAGTGGAACATGCCTGGGGCGACATGACCGCTACCGTTCAAGCCGGGTGCACTTTCAAACAGTTGCAGCGAACTCTGGCTGAGCACGGTCAGCGACTCGCTCTCGATCCGCTTTGGCCGGACCGATCCACGATCGGAGGGATCCTGGCGACAAACGATAGCGGATCGCTCCGCACTCGATTCGGGAGCTTGCGCGACTTGATCATCGGCATCACCCTGGCGCTGCCGGATGGTACTCTCGCCAAAAGTGGCGGCAAGGTTGTAAAGAACGTGGCCGGCTACGATTTGCCCAAGCTGGCCACCGGCTCATTGGGGACGCTGGGGATCATCACGCAAGCCATTTTCCGCCTGCATCCCGTCCCGCCTGAGAGCCGAACGTTGACTTTCTTGACCCAGAGTTTTTCCAGCCATGACAGCGGAAACATGAATGCTTTGGTTCTAGCGATTCAGGACTCACAACTGGTTCCGACCGGCGTGCAAGTTCGCGCCGGAAGTTCTTCCCTTCCCGAAGTCGATATCCGCTTTGAAGGAACGGCCGCCGGATGCGACGCGCAGACTGAACAGGCATTGCGGATCGCCTCTGGCGCACGCCGGATCGAGTCTCCCGCAACCGTCTGGAATGCGCGGGAAACGCTGTGGAGCGGGGCTGAACCTTCCGTCGTCTGCAAGTTTAGCCTGTTGCCTTCAAATCTGGGAGCCCTCTGCGACGAGCTAAATGCAGTGTCGGAACGGTTGCATTCGTCGTGGCGGTTGGTTGCGCAAGCGGCAGGAGTCGGGCTGCTGCGCCTGGAGGGGACGAATGTCACTGTCCTTCTCGACGCACTTTCCGACTTGCGCGGAAAGTTTGAAAGCGGTGGCGGCTCACTGTCCGTCTTGCGCTGCCCTATCGAAATCAAGCGGAGGACTGACGTTTGGGGCAGCGCGGGCGATGCGCTGCAACTGATGAGAAACATTAAGGCACAATTCGATCCCACGGGAGTGCTGAACCCCAGCCGATTCATTGGAGGGATTTGATGTCGGAACTCACGAGTCCGAATCCCGATGCCCCGTGCGGCGCCTTCGATGCGCACTGCCCGCCTTCGACCGAGTTGGTCAATGAGTGCGTGCATTGCGGATTTTGCCTTCCGACCTGTCCTACGTATGCGCTTTGGGGCGAGGAGATGGACTCGCCCCGCGGGCGCATCTACTTGATGAAACTTGGCCTGGAAGGGCAGGTCCCCATCGATCCTACTTTTGTCGCCCACATGGACAACTGTCTCGGCTGCATGGCGTGTATGACCGCGTGTCCATCGGGTGTGAAATACGACAAGCTGATCGAAGCGACGCGCGCCCAGATCGAACGCAACTACCAGCGGCCAGTCCTCGACGGAATTCTGCGTAGAATGATCTTTGACATTTTGCCGCGGCCCGAACGACTGCGCCTACTGCTCGGGCCGATGCGGCTATATCAGCGCTCCGGATTGCAGTCGTTGATGCGGCGAAGCGGGGCCCTCAAACTGCTTCCTGCAAGCTTTCGTGTGGTGGAAGCCCTGATGCCCTCAAGTCCGCCAACGACGAACGGAGCGGCTCTCCCTGAACGCGTGCAGGCACAAGGTGAACGGCGTCGGCGAGTGGGATTATTGCTGGGATGCGTGCAGAGAGTCTTCTTCCCCGAAGTAAATGCAGCTACTGTGCGTGTTCTGGCGGCGGAAGGCTGCGAGGTGGTGATTCCGCAGGATCAGTGCTGTTGTGGCGCGCTCATGATCCACGCTGGAGAAGAAAACGAAGCGCTCGATTACGCGCGACGAAGCATCGACGCGTTCGAGCGGGCACAGGTGGATACGGTCGTCATCAATGCCGCGGGCTGCGGATCAAACATGAAAGACTACGGCTACCTACTGCGCGATGATCCCAAGTATGCCGAACGGGCCAGGGCATTCTCCGCCAAGTGCCGCGATATTTCTGAAATTCTGGCGGAACTGGAGCCCCGTGCGCCACGCCATCCTGTCCCGTTGAAAGTCGCGTACCACGATTCCTGTCACTTGCAGCACGCACAGGCAGTGAGAATTCAGCCGCGGGCCGTGCTGGGGAAGATTCCCGGACTGCAGCTTCTTGAGACTGCAGAAGCAGCGCTGTGCTGCGGGTCGGCGGGAATCTATAACCTTGTGAATCCCGGTCCAGCAAAGGAACTGGGCGATCGCAAAGTGCACAACGTGTTGGCGACGGCGCCGGACATTGTTGCCTCGGGAAATCCCGGCTGCCTGCTTCAGTTGCGAAGCCGGATCAGACTCGCCGGCAGCCAGGTACCGGTAGTTCACACAGTGGAATTGGTAGACGCTTCGATTCGAGGAGTCGCGGCGGAGTCGCTGCTCCAGCGCTAGTCAGCTCAGGTTCAGTTTCGGCCCGATCTACTTGACAGCGCCCACCGTAAACCCGGCGATGAAGCGGTCGAGAAAGACGTTGTAGAGGAGCGCGATCGGCAGGCTAGTAATCAGGCATGCGGCCATGAGCGAGCCCCAGTAATAAACGTCACCGCGGACCAGGAAAATCGGCACACCCACCCCGACCATCTGATGGGATTCTGAAGAGATAAACGTCAGCGCGTAGACAAATTCCTGAGTGACCAGTGTGAAGGTAAAGATCACCACCGTCAGAATGCCCGAAACTGAAATGGGGACTACGAGCTTGATGAATGCTCCGAAGCGCGTGAGTCCGTCCACCATGGCCGCATCTTCGAGTTCTTTGGGGATGGATTTGAAGAAACCCATCAGCAGCCAGGTCGAAAAGGGGACGGTGAAACTCGGATAAACGAGCACGAGCGCCCACAGGCTGTCCTGCAGCCCCAGGATGGCCACGAGCCGCGAGAGCGGGATGAAAAGCAGAGTTGGGGGTACCAGGTAAGTCAGGAATATCCCAATCCCGAGCCGCTGGCCCCAGCGGCCCGTCAAGCGTGCGAGCGCATAGGCCGCCGGGACCGCCAGCAGCAGGGTAATGATCACGACCATCATGCCCACAAAGACCGTGTTACCGACCCAGCGGAGATAGAGCGTGTCATTGAAAAGCAGCCTGAGATGCTCGAGCGTCGGCTTAGCGTTGAAGATGAAGGGATTGTT
>WNFB01001955.1_pt1 | contig 17798 bp, 17 predicted proteins | sample 5400501 | NCBI WGS metagenome assembly WNFB01 (sample SAMN13153341, study PRJNA577476) | soil metagenome | isolation source: 200 cm saprolite under Douglas fir tree site 2 hole 1 | place: USA:California | collected 2015-04-18 | reverse complement strand
GGAGCCGAACTACAAAAACGTGATTTCCGCCGAACCCGCATGCGCTGCCGGCCGCCCCGCGCTCGCAGGCCGGTCACGCAAAGTGCCCACCTCCCAAGCGCCCGCACGGCATCCCAACGCCCTTAACCCACTGGCGTTGGGTCTAGGGTCGGCAAAGCCGATCGCATGCGACGGCCCGCAGGGCCGCCCTAGACGTGCAGGCCGCGAGCCAGACAATGGAAGCCAAGGAAGACGGCGCTTGTCCGCCGTTGGCGGCTTTCCGAACACGCGTATCGATCTGACGTTCCGCTGCGCTGTGGCCCGGCGTGCGCGGCCGGGGCCCGCAAGGCCGGAGGCCGTCGCATACGCCGGGCCAGCGGCGCCGCAGGCGCCGCTCTTGACCTTGAGGCCGCCACGCTGCGGGTGCGAGCCGCCTTCGTAGAGCGGTCAACCGGTGAGATCCTGCTCGGGCCGCCCAAGTCACGGGCCGGGCGACGCACAGTCGGCATCCCCAGGGCGATCATCCCGGTCCTGCGCGAGCATCTGTCGGTCTTTGTCAAGGACGAACCGGGGGCACTTGCGTTCCCCGGCGTCATGGGTGGTCCCCTGCGGCGCGGTAACTTCAACCGGATGTCGGCGTGGCCGTACGCCGTTAGGTCGGTCGGCGCGGAAGGCCTGCATTTTCATGATCTGCGGCATACGGGGAACACCTTTGCTGCCTCAAGCGGCGCCGGGCTCCGTGACCTGATGGCCCGGATGGGGCATGACAGCGAGCGCGCGGCGATGATCTATCAGCATGAGGCGCGAGGTGCGGACCGCGCGATCACGGACGCGATCGACACGCACGTCCAGGCCGAGCAGGACCATGGCGACGAAGACGGCTCGTCCGGCTCGCTGACAGCAGGCTAATGGCCCGCTAATGGCCCGGAAGATCAGAAAGCACCGGGAAGCGATCAAGGCCCAGGCCGGGAAACAATCCGTGGCCTGGGCCTTCGTTGTGGGAGCGGGTGACGAGAATCGAACTCGCACTATCAGCTTGGGAAGCTGACCGTGCACACGTTCCTGACGCTCGACGGGGTTGTGCAGGGTCCCGGCGCAGCAGCGGCGGGTTCGGCAGGGGCGGCTGGCCGGGGACCGCGGCGTCACCCACCTGCGCTACGTCGTCCGCACGCCGCTCGGCGTACCGGCAGGACCGGATGAACCATGAGCAAGGCCGTGCTCTACATGTCGATGTCCCTCGACGGATTCGTCGCCGGGCCCAACGTGGGACCGGGCAACGGGCTCGGTGACGGCGGGCACCGCCTGCACGAGTGGTTCCTGACGGGTGCCGGCGCCAGTCATAAGGGAGCCGCCGGCCACCTGGCGGGCCGACTCTGGACCCGGCGGCCACTCGCAAGGATGGGGGCGCCTGCGAGAACGGACGGAACCAGCAAACTGCTTGTGCTCAGTGGGCAAGGTCACGGAGCGGCACGACGGCCGAGAACTCGATCTCGGTAAATCCGCTAGCGGAGGTGGCAGGCAGGTAGACGTGATCGTAAAGCCGGGCCGACAGCGTGACGTGTCCCGGACTGGGGGTCGGGGTGACGCGCAGCAGCCGGGCGGCCGTGCAGCCGCCAGCAGGCCAGCGGAGTGGTCACCCGCGGGCGCAGGCAGATGATTTCTCGGCGGGTGCCAGGTCTTATGGTCAGGCACGTGATCACACAGATGGAGGATGCGATGCAGCCACAGACACAGGACCCCGAGCTTCAGGGCTGGCAGCGGCTGGTCGGCACGTGGGCGACCGAGGCCACTCATCCGGCGCTTCCCGGCACCGTCGTGAGCGGACAGGCCACGTTCGAGTGGCTTGAGGATCAGCGGTTCCTGATCCAGCGCTCGCACTACGACCATCCAGAGATTCCCGATGCGATCGCGGTCACTGGGAACATCGATGGGAACCCGTCCATGCACTACTTCGACCCCCGCGGCGTGCACCGGGTGTTCGCGGTCGACATCACCGCGGACACCTGGCGATTCTGGAACGACGCCCCCGGGTTCTCGCAGCGATTCACCCACACGCTCAGCGACGACGACAACGCGATCAACGGTCAGGGCGAGCTATCGACCGATGACGGTGTTACCTGGGAGCACGACCTCGCGATCACCTACCGAAGGATCGGCTAACATGCCCACCACCGGCGCAGCGGAGCTGACCGCACGAGCCATCATCGACGCCAACCTGTACCTAGTCCTCGCGACCGCCGACGGCACCGGACGGCCGTGGAACTCGCCCGTCTACTTCGCGCACGACGGGTACGCCGAGTTCCTCTGGGTCTCGGCGCCGGAGGCAGAACACTCGCGCAACATCGCGACCCGTCCCCAGGTCGGCATCGTGATCTTCGACTCGCACGCGCCGATCGGTACCGGCCAGGGCGTCTACATAGGCGCCACCGCAGAACAGGTCGGCAGTGACAATCTGACGCGAGGGATCGAGACGTTTTCGCAGCGTTCGATCGGGCACGGCGGCGCCGCATGGACGGTCAAGGACGTGCAGGCCGAGAGTGGCCTGCGCCTGTACTGGGCCGCCGCCGAGTCGTACTCGATCCTCGCCAAGGACGGTCAACCCGACCATCGCATCCCCGCGCACCTCGCCTGACTGGTGCGGCGGCTGGTCTTCGTCGCCGGGGTCTTCCAAGTTCGACGCAGCTGCCAGCAACGACCAGCCCGTCTGCGTCCCCCCGGAACGTCGCGCGATGTCAGAAACGGCTCAAGGCTGAATATGGGAGGCGACCGATGAGCAGCCGATCCGGAGAACTCTTGGATCAAGGACTCGACTTCTTCACCACCATCATCACCCGGCTCAGCGAAGATGACTGGGAGCGACCAACGCCGTGTGCCGACTGGACCGCTCGCGATGTGCTCGGTCACCTCGCGACCTCGACCAGCGTCGGGATCAGCATCATGCAGGGCCGGCAGCCCACCTGGCCTGACGGGGCCCGTCCAGGCTCGGCTGCGGCACGCCTCAGCTAAGACCACGCTCGACACCTACGGGCACCTGTGGCCCGACCGGGAAGAGTCCACCCGCGCCACGATCGAGGCTGTATTTGCGGCCCGGCTGGCGGAACAGGGCCTGAACCAGAGAGGCGCGCCATGACGGCGCCGCAGGTCAGGCCGGGCGCGATGCTCACACGTCGAAGTAGAGCTCGAACTCGTGCGGGTGCGGGCGGAGCCTGATCGGGTCGAGCTCGTTGGACCGCTTGTAGGAAATCCACGTCTCGATCAGGTCTGCGGTGAACACGCCGCCGTCGAGCAGGTACTCGTGATCGGCCTCCAGCGTATCGAGCACCCGCTCCAGCGAGCCGGGCACCTGCGGGATGGCCCTGGCCTCATCGGGCGGCAGCTCGTACAGGTCCTTGTCCACCGGCTCGGGCGGCTCGATCTTGTTCTTGATCCCATCCAGGCCGGCCATCAGCATCGCCGAGAAGGCGAGGTACGGGTTGCAGGACGGGTCGGGCACCCGGAACTCCAGCCGCTTCGCTTTCGGGTTGGAGCCGGTGATCGGGATGCGGACGCAGGCGGAGCGGTTGCGCTGCGAGTACACCAGGTTGACCGGCGCCTCGAAGCCGGGCACCAGCCGGTGGTAGGAGTTCATCGTGGGGTTCGTGAACGCGAGCAGCGACGGCGCGTGCTTGAGCAGGCCGCCGACGTAGTGCCGCCCCGCGTCGGACAGGCCCGCGTAGCCCATCTCGTCGTAGAACAGCGGCGCGCCGTCCTTCCACAGGCTCTGATGGCAGTGCATGCCCGATCCGTTGTCGCCGAACAGCGGCTTCGGCATGAACGTCACGGTCTTGCCCGCCGCCCTGGCGACGCTCTTCACCACGTACTTGTAGAGCATGAGCTTGTCGGCCATGGTCCGCATGGTGTCGAACCTGATGTCGATCTCCGCCTGGCCCGCGGTGCCGACCTCGTGATGCTGCATCTCGACCGTGATTCCGCACTCGATCAGCGCGCGGACCATCTCCGAGCGAAGGTCGGTGTAATGGTCGGTCGGCGGGACAGGGAAGTAGCCGCCCTTGTACCTGGGCTTGCCGGCCAGGTTGCCGCCCGGCTCCTCGCGGCCAGTGTTCCAGGCGCCCTCGACCGAATCGAGGAAGTAGTACCCGGCGTTCGGCGCGGTCTCGAACCTGGCGGAGTCGAAGATGTAGAACTCGGCCTCGGGCCCGAAGTAGGCGGTGTCCGCGATGCCACTGCCGCGCAGGTAATCCTCGGCCTTACGGGCGATGTTGCGCGGGTCGCGGGTATAGGGCTCGCCGGTCAGCGGGTCGTGCACGAAAAAGGTGAGGTTAAGCGTCTTGTGCGTGCGGAACGGGTCGACCACCGCGGTGCTGACGTCGGGCATCAGCAGCATGTCCGACTCGTGGATCTCCTGGAAGCCGCGGATCGATGAGCCGTCGAACATCAGCCCCTCGGCGAAGACCTTCTCGTCGAAGGACTCGGCGGGAACCGTGAAATGCTGCATCGTCCCTGGCAGGTCGCAGAACCTGACATCGATGAACTGGATCCCCTCGTCGCCGACATACCGCAGGACTTCGCCGCCGCTGCTGAACATCAACTCTCCCTCTGCCACCTGCCGGTCCCGTGCTGCTGCCGGTCCCGTGCCCGCCTGCCGGTCCTGTGCTACTGCCGGGCCCGTCCCGTTCGCCGGGTGCGCCTGTGAGGCTAGGCGCTAGCCGTTTCCTGTCCATGTCCCCGATGTTTCGCACGTGTTACGCCTACGGCGCGAAACCGTAAGGATGCCGTCTGCGGGGCGGCCAGGAAGGGGCTTGCGCCGCGTTGCGCGGATACGGTGTATTCGTGAACGAGCGACGCTGGGCGGGCTCATGGCTGTCCGGCACCCGCGCTGCCCGGGAGGAGAACGCCTACCCGGGGCAGCATTTCGGGCTGCCGGAGGAGGGACCGCGGTCGGTGGCCGGCGTCGGCCGCCGGATCGGCGCGCTGTTCATCGACTGGCTGCTCTGCATGATCATCTCGCTGGCCGCGTTCCGGACGCAGTACTGGACCATCGCGGTCTTCGGTGCCGAGGTCTACGTGCTGACCGCGCTCACCGGGTTCACCGTGGGCAAGCGGCTGCTCCGGATGCGAGTGGTCAGGCTTGACGGCAAGCCGGTCGGGCTCTGGTGGGCGCTGATCCGCACCCTGCTGCTGCTTGCGGTGGTGCCGCCGTTGATCTTCGACAGTGACCTGCGGGGCCTGCATGATAAGGCGGCCAACACCCTTGTCATCCGGATCTGATGCCATCCGGAGCGGCAAGGCCATGCACCCACGGCGACTCGATAGGGACTTACCTGCTCGACGCCTGGCTGGCGGAAGGTGACTGACGCCCGGAGATCCGTTCAGGCCGGAAAGAAGCCCGGCCCGTGCTCAGCGGAACTTTGGCCGCGGCGCCTTGGGCATCCTGCCCTGCCGGGGCATCGGGCCCTTGGGCATCTGCAATGACTGCGGCAATGCCTTGAGCCGGTAGTTCAGGTCGAGGACGGCCGGGCCCTTGAGGTTGCGGGGCAGCTTCATAATGTGCCGCTGCAGTCGCTTGATCGGGATCTGGCCGTCCTCGTCACCGACCTGGATGTCGTAGATCGGCACGTCGAGTGCGACCCTGGAGACCCGCTTCTTCTCCGCCGCCAGCAGGCTCGGCAGCCGGCTGGGGGAGCCCTCGCCGACCAGGATGACGCCGGGCCTGCCGACCGTCCTGTGCACGATGTCCATGTTCCTGTTCGCGGCGATGGCCGGCGTTACCGTCCAGTTCCCGCGCATGCTCTGCAGGATGGCGGCGGCAGCGCCGGCCTGGCCCTGGATCGTCGCGTACTGGGCGGCCTGCGCGAACCGCCCGAACGCCACCATCGCGCCCATCAGCCCGGCGAACACTCCCGCCGGGATCAGGAACACTGCCGTGCCGGTGAGCAGGCCGACGACCACCGCCAGCGCGATGACGCCGATGGCGATGCCGAACACGATCGGCAGCGCCTTGGGGTTGGTCTTGCGGAGGATGCCCGCGACCATGCCGATCTGCTTAAGACGACCGGCCGAAGCCGCGTCTGCGGCAGCCTTCTTTGACGCCGCGGCGCCGGGCTTGTTCACCATGCAGGTGAGGATACGATCAGCCGGGCCGCAGCGCGAAATGGCGGTGCGATATGGCTCTCAGGAAGACCCGGCGGCCTGGCGGACGTCCGCCAGCCGGTCGGCCGCCTGGCGGTACAGCCGGCCCGCGCGGTAGGACGACCGGACCAGCGGCCCGGCCATGACGCCGGCGAAGCCGAGCTCGCGTGCCTCGGCGCCGAGCTCGTCGAACTCCTGCGGCGGCAGCCACCGCTCGACCGGGTGATGGCGCACCGACGGCCGCAGGTACTGGGTGATGGTGAGCAGGTCGCACCCGGCGGCGCGCAGGTCGGCCATCGCCTCGCTGACCTCGTGCCGCTCCTCGCCCATGCCCAGGATGAGGTTGGACTTGGTGATCAGGCCCGCCTGCCGGGCCCGGGTGATGACCTCAAGTGAGCGGTCGTAGCGGAAGCCCGGCCGAATCCGGCGGAAGATCCGCGGCACCGTCTCGATGTTGTGCGCGAGCACTTCCGGGCGGGCGGCGAAGACCCCGGCCAGCCGGGCAGGCTCGGCGTCGAAGTCGGGGATCAGCAGCTCGACGCCGCAGCCGGGCACGGCCGCGTGGATTTCCCTGCAGGTCTGCGCGTACAGCCAGGCGCCGCCGTCCGGCAGGTCGTCGCGGGCCACCCCGGTGACGGTCGCGTACCGAAGGCCCATGGTCGCCACCGACTCCGCCACCCGGCGCGGCTCGTCGGCGTCCAGCGGGCCAGGCTTGCCGGTCGCGATCTGGCAGAAGTCACAGCGCCTGGTGCACTTGTCGCCGCCGATCAGGAAGGTGGCCTCGCGGTCTTCCCAGCATTCGAAGATGTTCGGGCAGCCAGCTTCCTCGCAGACGGTGTGCAGTCCCTCGCTGCGCACCAGCTGCTTCAGCTCGCTGTAATGCGGCCCGGTGCGCAGCCGCGTCTTGATCCACGGCGGCTTGCGCTCGATCGGGGTCTGGCTGTTGCGCGCCTCCAGGCGCAGCATCCGCCGTCCGTCAGGTGCGAGTACCACGTGACCAGCTTATGCCGGTCCCGACCGGGCAGCTGCCACCGCTGGCGGTCCCGGCGGCCTGCGGGCCCGGCGCCGGCCGCAACCTCGGCGGGCTAGAGGCTGTCGCGCTGGTGCTGCAGGAAGGCCTGCTCGGCGTGGTTGGCGGTGCGGGCGATGGCCTGGTCGTAGGCGGCGGCGGCGGCGTGCGTGCGGCCGAGCCTGCGGAGCAGGTCGGCGCGGGTGGAGTGGTACAGGTGGTAGCTGTCGAGGTTGAGCTGGTCGACAAGTTCGAGGGCGGCGGCCGGGCCGCGGGTTTCGGCGACGGCGACGCAGCGGTTGAGGGCGACGACGGGTGTCGGCATGATGGCGGTCAGCTGGTCATACAGCGCCAGGATCTGCGCCCAGTCCGTCTGCGCGGCGGTCGGGGCGTCGCTGTGCACGGCGTTGATCGCGGCCTGGATCTGGTAGGGCCCGGGGTGGTTGCGGCGCAGGCAGGCCCTGACCAGGTCCTGGCCCTCGGTGATCATGGCGTGGTCCCACCGGGAGCGGTCCTGATCGGCGAGCAGGACGAGCGCGCCGTCGGGGCTGGTGCGGGCCGGGCGGCGGGCCTCGGTCAGCAGCAGCAGGGCCAGCAGGCCGGCGACCTCGGGCTCATCGGGCATCAGCCCGGCCAGCAGCCGGGCCAGGCGGATGGCCTCGGCGCACAGTTCCTGGCGGCCGAGGTCGTCGCCGGCCGAGGCGGTGTGTCCCTCGTTGAAGATGAGGTAGACGACCGCCAGCACGAACGGGAGCCGGTCGGGCAGTTCGGCGTCGCGGGGGACCCGGTAGGGAATGCCGGCGGCGCGGATCTTGCGCTTGGCCCGGACCAGCCGCTGGGCGATGGTGGCCTCTGGCTGCAGGAAGGCGCGGGCGATCTGCGGGGTCCGCAGCCCGGCGATGAGCCGCAGGGTCAGCGCAAGCTGGGCCTCGGCGGCCAGGGCGGGGTGACAGCAGGTGAAGATCAGCCGCAGCCGGTCATCGTGCACCGGCCCCACCTCCTCCGGTGGCTCGGCGCCGGCATTCAGCAGGGCCGCTTGTGTCTCGCGGCTGTAGCGGGCTGACTCGCGCCGCAGCCGGTCCAGGGCCTTGTTGCGGGCGGTGGTGACGATCCAGCCGCCGGGGTTCGGCGGCACCCCAGCGGCCGGCCACCGCTCGGCGGCGACGGCGTAGGCCTCCTGGACCGCCTCCTCGGCCAGGTCGATGTCACCGAAGAGGCGGACCAGGGTGGCCACCGCGCGCCCCGAGCTTTCCCGGTAGGCCCGCTCGATCGCGGCGGCGTCCGCGGCTGGCTCTGGCACCGGCCTACTGCTCCTCCGGGAGGTCCTGGAACGGCCGGACTTCCACCGGCCCGCCGCAGGCCGCGGACCCCTTGGCGGCCCAGTCCAGCGCGGCGTCCAGGTCGGCCGCCTCGATGACCCAGAAGCCGCCCAGCTGCTCCTTGGTCTCGGCGAATGGGCCGTCGGTGGTGACCACCTGGCCGCCCTGACTGCGGACGACCGTGGCCGTCGACGGCGGGTGCAGGCCGCCGGCGAACACCCACGCCCCGGCCGACTTCAGCTCGGCATTGTAGGCGTCCACCGCGCGGTACGCCTGCTGCATCTGCTCCTGCGACGGGACGGGCTCCCCTTCGACCATGTGCACGGCCAGCAAGTACTGCCTCATGCCGGATCTCCCTTCGTCTGCGCCGGCACCATACCGGCCCTCATCACGTTCACGAAAAGGGACAGCGGGAATCGACACCCTGCCGGGAAGATATTCGGCCCGGACCGGCTGGCCGCCGCCAGAGTGGTGAATCCCCGGGTTGGTCACCCGCGCTGCCCCGGGCCAGGCCGCCGCTCACATCTCTGGTGCCACATCCGCCCCGCCTGTCGCCGTCGCGGAAGCCCGGTTCCTTGATCACGGAAACTTTTGGGGGCTACAGCACCACTTTGTTTCCGCGATCAAGGAACTGGCCCGGGCTCAGGGCCCGGCCTGGACCGGCCGGCCGCGGCCAGAGCCTTAGCTGAAAGCGGTCGCCTGCGCTGCTATTCGGGCACGCTCGCGGTGCGCTGGCCGGCGTCCCACCGCTGCTCGATCTTGCCGAAATGCCAGACGGCCAGGGCGACGGCCCAGGTACCCGCGAACATGCCGACGATCACGAACCCGGCCTTATTGATGTCGAAGTTCGCCATGAACGCCCAGAACCCGCCGCTGAGCTTGTACTCGCTGCCGATGAGAGCGAGGAACTCGATGGTACCGACGAACCAGGCGATGAACACCGATAGACCGGTGATGGTCAGGTTGTAGAACACCTTGCGAACGGGCCGCGCGAAGGCCCAGTCGTAGGCGAAGTTCATGAAGCAGCCGTCGATGGTGTCGAACAGCGACATGCCCGCAGCGAACAGGATCGGCAATGACAGGATCGCGTAGAACGGGAGGCCGCTGGCCACGGCCGTGCCGGCCAGCACGAGCAGCGCGACCTCCGTGGCAGTGTCGAACCCGAGGCCGAACAGCACGCCGATGGGGTACATCTTCCACGGGCTGTCCACCCGGCGGGCGAGCGGGCCGAAGAACCGGTTCATCAGGCCGCGCTTGTTGAGCTGCTCCTCCAGCTGCTCGTCGTCGTACCGGCCGGAGCGCATCTCCCGGAAGACCTTGACGATGCCGGCCAGCACGATGAGGTTGAGCGCGGCGATGACGTACAGGAACGTCCCGGACACGGTCGTGCCGACGATCCCGGTGACGCTGTGCAGGCCGGAGCCGCCGTTGCGCACCTGGCTATCCAGGGAGCGGACGCCGAGGTTCAGCAGCAGCGCCAGCGCGAACACGACGCTGGAGTGCCCGAGAGAGAAGAAGAAGCCCACCGACAGCGGCCGCTTGCCGTCATTCACCAGCTTGCGGGTGGTGTTGTCGATCGCCGCGATGTGGTCCGCGTCGAAGGCGTGCCGCATGCCCAGGGTGTAGGCGAGGATCCCCGTCCCCACGCCGAAGATCCTGGTCGCGCTGATGTGGTAATGGCCGGCGACGGCCGCGGCCAGCATCGCCCAGCCCGCCGCGTTCAGGCCGATGACCACGCCCGCCATGGCCCCGGCGCGTGCCCACTCGCGCGGAGTCAGCCCGTCGCGGATCTTCGCAAGCCGGGCACGCGACTGGGACATCTATGGGCACCTTCCCCTGGAGACCTCAGCGTTCGCTAGCGTAGGCCTAGCTGCGACTTACTTGCAATAGCACCTTATAGGTACCTGCGCCGAGGTGCTCGGGCCACGGCATTGCCTGCGCCGATGAGGCCCGATGTGACGGGACGCGGCCGCGTCGGGGAGCATAGGCGCATGCCCATGCAGTTCGACCCCCCGTCAGGTACCCGCGACTTCCTCGCCGCCGAGCTAGAGACCAGGGAGCGAGCCTTCGCGGTGATCCATGCGGTGTACACGGGCTACGGGTTCGAGCCGCTGCAGACCCCGGCGTTCGAGCGGCTGGACGTGCTGCTCGGCAAGTACGGGGACGAGGGCGACAAGCTCGTCTTCAAGATCCTGCGGCGTGGCGAGCACGAGGCGTCCGGTGAGGCCGACCTGGCCCTCAGGTACGACCTGACAGTCCCGCTGGCGCGGGTCGCCGCCGCCTACGGCAGTCAGCTGCCGTCGCCCTACAAGCGGTACGCGATCGGCTCCGTCTGGCGGGCCGACCGGCCGGGCAAGGGCCGTTATCGTGAATTCGTCCAGTGCGACCTTGACACGCTGGGCTCCAGGTCGCCACTGGCCGACGCCGAGGTGCTGTGCGCGCAGAACGATGTGCTCGGTGAGCTGGGCATCCCCGCGTTCGCCATCCAGCTGAACTCCCGTCTCGTGCTATCCGGCCTGCTAGAGGTCTTCGGCGTCCCGGCTGATCTCGGGCCGGGCGTGCTCGCCACGCTGGACAAGCTGGACAAGTTGCCGCCCGCCGATGTCGAGGCCGAGCTCGCCAGCCGCGGCCTCGCGGCGGGCCGGGCCGGTGAGCTCGTGGAAGTGCTCGCGGCGCCCGACTCGGCCGAGCGGGTGCGGGCGGCGCTGAAGCTGAGCGAGCAGGGCGCGGCCGGGCTTGACCAGGTTGACCGGCTGCTGTCATTGGTGGCCGGCCAGGTGCCCCGCGGGCGGATCGCCTTCACGCCGAGCATGGTCCGGGGCCTCAGCTACTACACCGGCCCGATCTGGGAGGCGACGGCGCCGGGCGTGCCTGGCTCGATCGCCGGAGGCGGGCGCTACGACCACCTGATAGCCGACCTAGGCGGCCCCGACCTGCCCGGCACCGGCGGGTCGCTGGGCATCGAGCGGCTCCTGCTGCTGATGCCCGGCGGCCAGGCCGGCCGGCGCGGTCGGCTGGACGTGGCGGTCACCGTCATGAGCGACGACCTGGCCGGGCTCAGCTTCGCCCTGGCCGGTGCGGCCCGCGCGGCCGGCCTGCGGACGGGGATCTATCTCGGCGCGTCGGGAAGGCTGGGCAGGCAGCTGAAATGGGCCAGTGACCAGGGCGCCCGCTGGTGCCTGATCTACGGCAGCGAGGAGGACGCAGCGGGCACGGTGACGGTGCGTGACATGGACAGCGGGGAGCAGTCCGCTGTGCCGGCCGCAGAGCTGACCAGCTACCTAGCCAGCGTCGGCTCGGCCGGGCGCCCATGACGAGCAGGAATTTCACCGATCACGACATCTGGTTCGCGCAGCTGCCGGGCGTGGTGATCGCCGCCGGAGCGCTAATCACGGACCCGGCCGGGCAGGTGCTCATCGTCAAGCCGAACTACCGCGACCACTGGACGCTGCCCGGCGGCGTCTGCGAGCACGGCGAGCCGCCGCATGCCGGCTGCGCGCGCGAGGTGGCCGAGGAGGTGGGCCTGGTGCTGCCGGTGGGCGCACTGCTCGCGGTGGACTGGTCGCAGCCGTACGGCCTGGACGCCAGGCCGATCATGCACTTCGTGTTTGACGGCGGCACCATCAGCAACGGCACGCGCATCGTCGTGCAGGAAGAGGAACTCGACGCCTATCAGTTCGCCGATCCCGGCCAGCTGGACCGGTACGCGCCGCGGTACGTGGCGGACCGGATCGCGGCCGCCATCGCCGGGCGCGCCGCAGGCGGCACGGTCTACCAGCCGGAGCGCCTCAGCTGATGGCGGTCACCGGCTGGCCTGCGCGGGCGGCCGGGTTCGGGGTTCCGGTAGTAATCGCAGAAAAACAACGAATATCGCTGACCTGCGGGGAGGGTGTGTTACGCCCGCCCGCTAGCATCGGAGGGCGGTTTCCTGGTCAGGAGTTAATGGAGGGACCTCATGTCCGCGGCAGCGGCGGGGATCAGCGTGATGCGGCAGACGATGGACCGGCAGGCTCAGGCGCTGGCGAGGATCATCGATGATGAAGAGTCCGTCATGGCCGTAGCCGAGCGGCTGCGCGGCCGCCGCGTGCTGGCGATCGGCACGGGAACGAGCTGGCATGCCGCCAGCCAGGCCGCCGCGCTGCTGCGCGCGGCCGGGATCGATGCCTGCGCCGCCCAGTCAGCTGATGCGGCTGTCGACGGCCCGCTTCCGGGCGAGGACGGCGCGCTGCTGGCCTTTACCCACACCGGCGCCAAGCGGTACACGGCGCAGGCTTGCCAGCGCGCCATGTCGCGGGGCGCGGAGGTCATCCAGGTCTCGGGCGTGGGCGTGGAAGGCGCCGACCTGGTCACCGTGGAGCGGGAGCGCTCGTCGGCCTATACCGCCAGCCACCTCGGGGCACTGCTTCGCGCGGCCCAGCTGGCGCGGGCGCTGGGCGCGGACCTTCCCGGGCTTGGGGAGATCCCGTCGGCCGTGGACCGTGCTCACCGGGCGGAATACGAAGATCGTCAGCTGGCGCCTCCGCCTGTGCGGCTGATGGAGTTCACCGGCGGCGGGATCAATCAGTGGACCGCCGCCGAGGGGGCGCTGAAGATCCGCGAGGCCGCCTACGTGGCAAGCGAGGGCCTGGGGGTGGAGCAGTTCCTGCACGGCCCCTCGGTGGCCCTGGGCCGGCAGGACCGGCTTGTCGCCCTCGACGGCGGCGGAACCTGGTCGGCGAGGGTTGCCGAGGTGGCACAGGCCGCCGAGGGCTCCGGCGTCCCGGTGACCCGCGTTGTCCATGACGGGCTGGGAGAGCTGCTGTCGATCTTTCCGCTGACGGTGGCGGTGCAGCGCATTGCGCTGGAGGCTGCCGAGACGCTCGGCGTCAACCCGGACACCTTCGGGCTGGATCTGCCGGAACGCCAGGCCTGGGATCGCATCGAACTGTGAGCGGGCGGCCCATAGTCGTGCCGGACCCGCTGCGCCGCCGGGCGGCAGCCGGGGTCAGTGCCCATGCCGGATGAAGCTGACTAGCTCCGGGCATTCTGCGCTGAGGACCCTGATCAGGCCCGGTCCAGCCATGGCACTACTTTGCCTGATGTGCGGGGCTAGCGACTTTGCATGATGTGCGGGGCTAGCGCGACAAGGCCACGAACGGGTGGAGTTCAATGATCTCTGTGTCAATCACGCCTGCGCGCGCCAGCGGACGACACCGACCCCAGCGTTAGCGCAGGTCAGCCATGTCCGTTGCTTTCCTGCCATTACTACCGGGCCCCCGGTTCGGGGCCACCGAGTCCGCAGCGGGCGATGCGGTGGCCCCGGCGGGCGGGACAAGCCCGTCGGTTCCCTCCACCCGCCGCCAGCTGCTGGCGCCAAGCGCATCGGCAAGATGGCGCTCGACGACGTCAAGCACCGCCGCGACCGGAACGGGCCGGCCAGCTTCCGCCGAGAGCGTGGACACCGCCGCGTCGCTGAGCCCGCAGGGCACTATCCGATCGAACCAGGCCAGGTCGCAGTCGCAGTTGAGGGCGAAACCGTGCATCGTGACGCCCCTGGACACCCGGATGCCGATCGCGCCGACCTTCCGGTCTGGCCGGCCGGGGCCGCCGGCCACCCAGACGCCGCTTCGCCCGCCCACCCGTGTCGCGGCCACCCGGAATTCGGCGCAGGTCCTGATCAGGGCCTCCTCCAGGGACCGGACGTAAGCGATGACGTCGATCGGCTCACCGAGGGCGACGATCGGGTAGCCGACTAGCTGGCCCGGACCATGCCAGGTGATCTTCCCGCCCCGGTCGACGTCGATTACCGGCGCACCCGGATCGCCGACCGGGCGCTCCAGCGGGCTGGTTCGCTTGCCCGCGGTGTACACGGGCTGGTGCTCAAGAAGCAGGCAGCTGTCGGGTATCTCGCCGCGGCACCGCCGCTCATGCAGGCGCCGCTGCAGATCCCAGCCGTCCAGGTAGCCGATCGCCTGGCCGCCGAACCCCGCGCGGGCGAATATCAGCTCTCCATCCACGACGACAGCCTACGTGGGATGGCAGGAATCCTCGCGCCGGCGGTAGCCGCCCGCCAGCGGGGGCATATATCACCCGTTGTGTCCGTTGCCTCCGTTAGTAGCCTGGGCCAGGTGGCAGGGGAGGTGCCGGTCGTGTTCGACGAGAAAGAGCTTCGGGCCCTGAGCCCGCAGGATCGGATCCGGCTCCTGCATGCTCTCGCCGAGATCGACGCGGCTGGCCCGCCCGGCCGGCTGGGGACCAGGCCGTCGCGCAGCACGCGCCGCCGCCTGATCGTGTTGATGATCATCATCGCGTGCTGCATAGCCCTGGCCGTCTGGACCGGCGTGCTGGCGGTCACGCTGCCGAAGTACTACCGGTCGGGCGGCTGGCGCGGTGCCTGGGTCGGCTTCGACACAGCGCTGCTCGCGGCGCTCGCCGCCACCGGGTGGGCCGCCTGGCGCGGCAGGCAGGTGCTGATCGTCTGCCTCGTCGTGCTGGCAACGCTGCTGCTCTGCGATGCCTGGTTCGATGTTGTGCTTGACCTGCGCACGCCCGGGTTCCAGCTGAGCCTGCTGTCTGCAGTCCTGATCGAGCTGCCGCTGGCCGGGCTGGCGATTTACGGAGCCAGGCGGCTGCTCCGGCTGACGATCGGCATGGTGACCGCCCGGCAGGGGCGGCCGGGCCGAGTGCCGCCGCTCTGGCGGATACCCCTGTTCGGTGACAGCTCGGCCGAGACCTTTCGTGACCTGATGCCGCCGATGGCTCGCGACAGCGCGTGGCGGGCCTGTGATCAGCCGGTCCCGGAAGGCGCGGACCGGGACGGCTGACCAGACGGCCCGCATGGCGCCATGGCGCGCCCGGGCACCCTGCGTCGGCTGCGGATGTGCCCGCGGTGGATCGCGGTGCATGGCGGCTGGCTGACTGAGTCGGTCAGCTGGCCGCCGACCGCCGCTGGCTAAGCTCAGCGGCGAGCGCGTCGGCGATGGGGCCGCCGCTGAGCCATAGCGATTCGCCGCCGGCGTCCAGCAGGCGGCGTGGCATTACCCGTGCGCTGGACAGCAGTTCGCCGGCCACCTCGCCGAGGCCGAGCTGCAGGGCGGCGGCGGGGATGGCCAGCCTGGCCCTGCGGCCGGCCGCCGCGGCAAGCGCAGCGGTGAACTCGGCGTTCGTGGCCGGGTGCGGCGCGGTGAGGTTCACCGGCCCTGCGATGTCCGGGCGCTCCAGCAGGAGGCGGAGCAGCCGCACCATGTCGGTCAGCATGATCCAGCTCATGACCTGAGTGCCCGATCCGATCCTGGCGCCAAGGCCGAGCCTGAACATCGGCAGGAGCCGGCCGAGCACTCCGCCGTGGCGGGAGAGCACGATGCCGGTGCGCGAGTTCACCACCCGGATCCCCGCGTCCGCCGCGGGCGCCGCGGCGGCCTCCCAGTCCCTGGCCAGGTCGGCAAGGAAGCCGGTGCCCGCGGGCGCCGACTCGTCGACCTCGCGCCCGCCGGTATCTCCGTAATAGCCGATCGCCGATCCGGAGAGCAGCACGGCAGGCGGGTGGTCTGTTGCGGTCAGGGCCGAAACGAGCGCCGTGGTGCCGGCCACCCTGCTGTCCCTGATCGCCCGCTTACGGGCAGCAGTCCAGCGACCGGCCGCGATCGGGGCACCCGCCAGGTGCACGACGGCATCGGCGCCGTCGAGCGCGGCGGGATCGATCCCGCCCCCTGCCGCCTGCGGGTCCCACTGGATCTCCGCGGAGGCCTTGGGCGGGCGGCGGACCAGCCGGACCACATCGTCCCCGGTGCTCGCCAGGCTCGCGCCAAGCGCCGTGCCAATGAGCCCTGACGAGCCGCTGACGATGACCCGCATAAAGTCCCTTTCCCGCGTCGCGCTCGCCAGGAACGGTCAGCACTCATCCGGTCGGCCGGGAGCGGCCAGCACTCATCCGGCTGGCCGGGAGCGGCCAGCGCTCATCCGGCAGTTCCTCCGGCGGGCCGCACCCGCGGCCCGGACCCGCTGCCCGGACCCGCTGCCCGCAACCGCGGCACGGACCGGCCCGCCTGTCCCTAGAGCCCAAGCTCGGTCTCGAAGGCCCCTTCCTCGAGCCGGGTCTTCATCGTGACGAGGAACCGCGCGGCATCTGCGCCGTCGACAAGCCGATGATCGTAGGTCAGCGCCAGGTAGACCATGGACCGGACCGTGATCACCTCGCCGAGCGCTGCATCCTCCACCACGACAGGGCGCTTCACCACGGTCCCGGTACCGAGGATCGCCACCTGCGGCTGGTTGATGATCGGGGTGTCGAAGAGCGCGCCGCGGCTGCCCGTATTGGTCAGGGTGAACGTGCCGCCGGACAGGTCATCCGGGCTGACCCGCCCGGCCCGGGTGCGCTGCGCCAGGTCAGCGATCTTGCGGGCCAGCCCGGCGATGTTGAGGTCACCGGCCTTCCTGATGACCGGCACCATCAGTCCGCGGTCGGTGTCCACCGCGATGCCAAGATGCTCCGCGTCGTGGTAGGTCACCTGGGCGCTAGCGGTGTCGATGACCGCATTGAGCCGTGGGTGCACCTTGAGCGCCTCCACGGCCGCGAGCGCGAAGAACGGCAGGAAGGAAAGCTTGACGCCCTCCCTCGCCTCGAAGTCCGCCTTGGCGCGATCCCTGAGCCGGGCGATCGCCGTGACATCGGCCTCGACCACGGTGGTCAGCTGGGCCGAGGTCTGCAGGGACTCGACCATCCGCTTGGCGATCAGCTGGCGGGCCCGTGACATGTGCTCGGTGGTGCCGCGCAGGCTGGACGGCACGATCACCGGCCTGGCGAAAGCTGCCTGGTCGGCTTCCTGACCGAGCGGCTGGACCGGGGCTGCCGCCGCGGCGGCCTGGGGCTGGACGGCGGCGGCCGGGGCGGCCGCGGCCGTAACGGGCGGCGCTGCCGAACTGGGGGCCTGAGCAGCCGGCGACTGGCCTGGCTGGCCGGTCGCCGCGACGGCGCCTGGCCCGCGCAGCGCACGGGCGGCGTCGATGACGTCCTGCTTGCGGATGCGCCCGCCAACTCCGGTGCCTGCTACCGACCCGAGGTCTATCCCGTGCTCCGCGGCGAGCTTGCGCACCAGCGGCGTCACGTAGGGGCCGTCCGTCCCGGAAGTCAGCGGCGTACTGCCTGCATCGGCCGCGGCCTCCTCGGTGCCGGCCGGGTAGGCAGTCTCCTGCTGCGGCGCGGCCTGTGGCGGGGCTGCCTGTGCTGCAGCCTGCTGGGAGAGAGCGGCCTGGTCCGGAGCGGCCTGCGGGGCGGCAGCCTCCGGGGGCGCACTTTCCGGCTGCTGTGGTGGTGCCGGGGGCTGCGGGTAGGACGGCTGCTGATACCCGGGCTCGCTGGCGGCGGGGGGGTAGGACGGCTGCTG
>WNFB01003513.1_pt1 | contig 17800 bp, 16 predicted proteins | sample 5400501 | NCBI WGS metagenome assembly WNFB01 (sample SAMN13153341, study PRJNA577476) | soil metagenome | isolation source: 200 cm saprolite under Douglas fir tree site 2 hole 1 | place: USA:California | collected 2015-04-18 | reverse complement strand
GGTTGAGCCAGTTGGCGCAAAAGCGATGGAGCGAGGCGGCAGCAATCACATGCAACATTGAACAAGAGCAGACGCCAGGAAGCAATCACCCAATGCCGTCCGCCAACCTACATCGTTATGAGCGAATCGCCCCGTTCTATGACTTGCTCGACCTGCCATTTGAATATGGTCGCTATCGCAAGATCAGGCCGCAGCTATTCCAGGGCCTTTCGGGTAGGCTGCTGGACGCTGGTGTTGGCACAGGTCGGAACTTCCCATTCTACCCTTCGAACACAGAGATTGTCGGAATTGATATAAGCCCAGCAATGTTAGCGAGAGCCGAACGGAGGCGAGGCTCGGCAACAGCAAAGGTTCAGTTACGGTTGATGGACGTGACCAGCCTCAATTTTCCCGACCTGTCGTTTGATGCCGCTGTCGCCACCTTCCTGTTTTGCACCCTTCCCGAAGAACTTCAGATTCCGGGGTTGAAAGAATTGGGGCGTGTGGTCAAGCGGGGCGGCATCATTCGTTTGCTGGAATACACCCGACCGACCGGCACTGTTCGGCGGTTGATGACCAAGATTTGGGAGCCTTGGGTCGCTTGGGCTTATGGAGCAAGCTTTGACCGCCGCACCGAGCAACATGTCCCCGAAGCAGGATTACGGCTGGTCGAATCCCGGTTTGTGGCCGATGAATTGATAAAGCTCATCACGGCCCGTTCTTGATTTCACTGCCGATTGCGCAAATGGAAAAGGCCCGGCGCTTTGAACACCCTGGCGCTGAATCGGTTTGGATGCCATTCAAACCCTATCATTTGATTCCGGTTGACTGTTTTCCATTGGTCCGCCGTCTTCTCTCCCGCACTTCTTTCATCAACTCCTCAATCTCCCTGGGCACGGTCTCACACAGCACCGGATTATTGACCAACTCATCGATTATCGCCTCCCGGTGCTCGCCCATGAACTTCCGTAATTGATTGAGCCGGGATGGGGGTTTCTTGGGTTGGCGTGGCGGTATTATGTCTGCCCGGGTGGTGGCTGTCGTCCATTCCCCCCGCCTCTCCCAAGATTTTCGAGGTGGGGTCGCGCCCAGCCAATGATTTCTAACGGAGCCACGTTCATTCGAGCGATAAACTCATGAGAAACTTGCATGGCTTGGTCGATGGCTTCCGCGTGAATCTTGTCGAGGCACCCAACGGTCGATCCGATAAGACTGGTGCTTGAGGCCATCCCCCGCGCTGCAAATTCGCTTGTAAGACGGGCACGCTCGGCCTGTGCTTTGTGGTGCGCGGAGTGAAGGATCGTAGAAAGGTTGCGATCAAGATCATTTTTGGTGAGTTGGTCAAAACTCATACAACAACCGTCGAGCAGATGGTCCCTCTAACGCCACAATTTCACGACGAGAAAATAAAACAGAACGTAGAGAGTTCCAGGTCTTCTCGTCGTTCATGCGTCAAGCCTTCCGTTTTCCAGTGGGTGTCTTGGTTGATATAAGTGGTTCGGCCCAATTCGGATATTTCACAAAGAACGCCGCAAACCGATCGCTAACGTCTAAACCTAGTTCCGCAGTTGTTTTGATCGCCGCAGGGCTAAACCACACGGTAGAATGCGTCAGTTTCCCTTGTGCTTTGTAAGAAATTTTCATTGCGTGGCGATCATCGGATGCTATCCAGCGACCGTGGATCAATTTATTTCTTTCCGACACGAACTTTTGGCCGTCTGCGCAGATTTTGCTTAATGCCGACTTTGCCTTTGAATTTTTAACCGCCAAGTCGGCAAGTACTTGGAGGAAGTCCAGTTTGTTGCCCAAGGTGGAAAATCGGGCCGTTACCGCTAGTCCTTTGTTTACGTCATCTACGGCAAAGAATTTGAGAATTGTCTCATCCATTATGGCTTCCATACGGGCCGCCCAAATGGTCAAATAGCCGAGCGGCAGTAGAAATGGTCTTGGGACAATCGTTCCAGGAATATAATTCTTTTGCCGCTTTTTCATTTCCTCCGGTAGAGTATCCGGCCAACGTTTGCGGCGGGATGGACGTTTAAGCCGACCTAATGATCGGGGAGCCATCTGACGAGTTTCCTACGGTTGAAAGAGAACAAGACGGGATTCTTCGTAAAATCAACCCGCCTTCCGTTTCCCCGATTGCCTGCTGACCTTCTCCGTCGCCTTGCCCTTCTTCACCACCGGCCGGTCACTCTGGACTGATCGCCGTAGAGCGTCCATGAGATTCACGACCGTCCCAGGTGCAGCAACCGGAGCCTCCTTCTTCACCGGCATTCCTGCTTGCTTCTGCTTCAACATCTCAACAACGGCATTCTCGTAGCGATCTTCAAATTCAGCCGTATCGAAATGCCCGGTCTTAGTGTCCAGAATGTGCTCGGCCAACTGCACCATTTCATCGGGCAATTTCAGCGGCGGGATGTCCTCAAAATAGGCTTTGGCATCTCTCACCTCGTAGCCATACCGCAGGGTCGTTGCGATCAGCCCTTGTTCGAACGGCTCCAGCATGACGATCCGTTCCCGCCGAGAAATGACGACCTTGCCCAGCCCAACCACGCCCTTCCGCCTCATCGCTTCACGGATCACGGCAAATGCATCCTGGCCCACCTTATCTTCGGGGGTCAGGTAATAGGGGCTGTCGAGGTAACGTTCGTCAATTTCAGAGCGGGGGACGAACTTCTCAATATCGATGGTGTGGGTGCTTTCCAGGGCGAGGTTATCCAGTTCCTCGTCCTCCACCGGCATGTATTCGTTCTTGCCGATTTCGTACCCCCGACCTTTATCCTGGGATTCGACCACTTCACCCGTGATCGAATCCACAAGCTGCTGTTTCAGGCGGTGTCCGGTCTTCTTGTTGATCTGCCGGAAGCTCACCCGTTCGCTGGAGGATGAGGCCGGGAACAATGCGATGGGGCAGGAGACCAGGGAGAGCTTGAGGTAGCCTTTCCAGAACGGACGAGACGGCGGCATTGGGACGAACTCCACGATACGCGAATTGTGCCTGTGCCTTTCAAGTAGCGTTTCCCAGCGGATTTTTGGAGTCGAAACTGGTTTGGCTTGACGATGGCAGGATTGGCGGCTAAGAACGGAACGGGAACAGTAAACCTCCATTGCGAGCATGAACGATCCGGCACAAGGTCGAGTCGCGGGTTGGAACGTCGATGAGCACCTAGCCTTCGATATCGGGTTTGTGCTGCCCCGAACACCGATCCAGGGACTGCGGCGGGCACTTACAGAGGATGAGGGGCGGGCGATGGCGAAGGCGATTGTCGAGCACCTGAAGCTATGCGGATGGAAGTTTCAGATGACACCGGTTGTTGTGGGGCACGGGACAGGGAAGGGAGCATAGGGGGCAGACACTCCAAAAGATGGTGTTATGAGCAAACCGTGGGACATCACACCCTGGCCTGAAACGGGCGACAACAACCCGGACACAATTTATGTCGCGGTTGGGAAGGCTCTGACCTATTGGGAGTTTGTTGAGCAGGCAGTTGCACAGCTTTTCGCATTTGTGTCCTCCAGTACCTCGAAACTCGATACTACCATGCCGTCCATTCGGGCATATGGATCGGTGAACGGTTCAACCCAGCGAATAGAAATGGTGCGCGAAGCTGCCAAAGCGTGGTTTCATCACCTGCCAGAGTGCCCAATTGAGAACGACTGCTGGGAACTATTGAATGAGTGCAGAGGATGGGCGGCTCGGAGAAACGACATAGCTCATGGAAAAGTTGATTGTCTTGTCGATACCTATCCTCACGGCTGGCATCTCTTTCCGGGGCTCTTCAACACTAAGAAACGTCCCCTAAAGGACAAAGCCGCTTATCGCTACACGGCCGCGAACATCGACTACTATGCAAGCGGCTTTCTTGATTTGCACAACCGCATTGTCGAGTATCTGGGCGCACTCACCGAATGGCACAGAATTTACGTCAGGGCCGCCTGCCTACCGCTTTGGTCAATATACTGACCAATTCATCCCGGAGCGCGGAGTCGGTGTCGAGCCATTGTTGTCTGGCTGCTTTGAAATACTCCTCATAGTTCCGGAATGGGTTGTGCATGGCTGTGTTATCAATGACAGGAAAGATGCGCGGCGCAAGAAAGTGACAGAACTTTGCCGTGAATACCGGTGATGGCTTGATTTCCGCAACGAGTTCTGGAAATGCCCCAATCTGATGCCATTCCAGTCCCGCAACATCATTGTCGAGATATGGGGAAACCGCGACCGACCATATTTTTTTCATTGGCGCGAACCGATCCTGAGCCCGTGCCGTGAGGCAGTTGAATGAGTAAGGTCGGGTTGCTCGCCAACTGTGCAGAATGCGTATGAAGCGGTCCCACCATTCGGGGTCGAAGTTGCCATCCACCTGGACCGCTGCCAGATCGTGTTCATAAAAGCAATTATGGAAGTCTTGCGGCCAACGGGTGCCACGCCAATAGGAGATGCCGCTTCGCAACTGGTCAACGGTGAGGGCCATTGATTCCCGGCCTCGTTCCGGGGACGCCTATCGAAGCAACCGGAGCTTCTTTCCTGACCGGCATTCCAGCTTGCTTCTGCTTCAAACTCTGGACCCTGAAAGAAGCCGGGTGCGTCAAGGTACCCCGTTTTGCCCGCTGCTGGGGAGGGACTGACCACGACGGCGCTCTCAGCGTTGACGATGGGTCACTTCTCCTGATGAGCCCGGCCTTCTGGACCAAGCCGGGGCTACTTTCTTTCTAGGGGGCATCTTTCAAGTCAGGCGGCGTAACCAAGGGGACATCTTCCGCCAGCCGCATCCACCACTCCGCAAATCGGAACATCGCCGCTTTGTGCTTTGGATCGGTGGCCTGCTCGGCAAGAGCGAGGCAGTCCTGAGCTTTCCGCTGACAGATTTCAGGCGACAGACTCGACGGATACACAGCAGGCTCCCCGATTCCGGGGACGTAAGCCATGGACCGAGGTCAAGTTCCCTGAAGGCGAAAATTATCAAAAATAACGTCGGCTCAGGGGCTGATTTTCGATAAGCTGGCTTGTAGGGGGGATTACCGACCATGATAACGGTGCTTCGGCGATGGTTCGTGCCGTCAGACCGGCTCGAAGAGTTCACGCAGAAATGGCGAAACGAGGTGATGCCCGAGATACGTCGCCAACCGGGTTGTACTCGGGTTGAAATGTATGAGTCCAGCATACGGGAGCATTGGGTGAGTGCGATTACCTGGGAGGACGAAGAGGCGAGATTGAAAGCGTTGAAAGTACTTTCTCGGCATCAGGAGGCATTTGCTCAATACGAACGCTTTGATCCTGAAATCCTCACTCTGCGCTCACATATGCCCTAACCGGCTTCCAGCACTCCACCCAAAATCGGAGTGGGGGTTTCAGGGGCGGAGACGGGAAAAAAACGCCTACTGGGTGGGATGGTCAGCGTCCGGCGGGTCTAGCAACGCAATCGAATATTGCCGATGAAGCTCTCCCGACTGACTCCCTTGCGGTGGAGAAGCAGGGGGAACGGGAAGTCTGTGATCCGGCCGCAAGCACAGGTCAGGCGCAGAAACGCATAGCCCTAGCCCCAACGGTTCTCGTGCGCCACCAGGAATCGATTTCCATGGCGGCGATCATTGCACAAGGTTGGGAACCTCGCTGTCCGTCTGTCGTTCTTGCGTCGAATCCCTGGCGGCACGTTATCCAATCCCCAACACGCCCGACCGACCAGGGGCACCAGGACCGTGTCCACGTCGAGAAGGGAGGTCTTACACATGCCTGAGCAACGGCAAATTGGAGAGAAATATTGGGGAGTGTGCTGGAAGTGGGGTTTTATCCCCTTGCCCTGCCGAAAGACTCGGCGAGCTTGAGTTCGACAGCCAAGCCGAGTCATCGAACGGCTCCGCACAGCTTCTGAAGGACTGAATCTACAAGGGCAAGGATGAGGCGGCCAACCGAGGCGGCCTGCCCATATTACGGGCTTTGTTTTTTTTTGAGCAACGCTAAAATCCGCAGCAGCTATCCTGGCAGCCCCCAGGTTTGCACCGGGAGAGCCAGCCTCCATTGTGTGAGCCGGGCCTGATGGGGTTGACCAGCCGTCAGGCCCGGTTCGTTTCTGGGCCACAAATTAGGAAACTGCCCAATTCTTAGTACACTGCCAAATTCGAAAGAGTAGCGGGAAGGTTCCCACGGCAGCAAACTAGAATTGGTACCTTTACTGAGTCTTCTTGCGCGGATCATCAGCCGGGTTGATGTAGTCGATGCTTGCCGGCCCGGTGAACTGAGCTTGTATGGTCGCCCCCTCGTTCCCGGTCCAACCAAAATGCGCGTGCTTTGCCGGTACCACGTTCAAGGTGCCCGCACTGACCATCTCGCCACTCTTGTCCAACTTTTCGCCCATGCCGAAGCCGATGGTACCGCTGAGCACCGTGACTACCTCTGCATACGGATGAGTGTGTGGCGGAATTTGGTAGTTGGCGGGGAATTTGACGCGCTGGACGACCACCTCAGCTTTCGTCGGGTCGCCCACCAAGATGGCGGTTTGGGCACCCGGCGGAAGGGCTGGGTTCGCCTTCCATGTCAATTCATCAGGTTTCACCCTGGTCGCCTTCATGGCATCTTGCGCCAACGCCGAACCAGCCACTGCGATCAGGGCTACAAAGAGCAGAAGCTTTTTCATGAAGTCCTCCCTGCTTGTGTGAAAGATTTTAAGACGCGCCCGCATCCATCCGACCCCCTTCTCTGGTTTCTGAGCGCGAGGGGTTCAATAGTACACCCGACGCCCTATCTCAGCCAGCCACGGTCAGGGGATCATGGGCCGAAAAACCCGCTTTCTCCCGCTGCTGGGAGGGATCGCGTCGGGTGCCTGCCGTGTGCCCCGATCCCGAGAAAGGGCTGTACAGGGGGCTGGGAAGGACAGGCGAGGGGTTGTAGGGGCGATTGGGGGAAGGGCTTGGGTTGGCTCTTATTCGACCGGGAACAGTACCAAGTTCGACCGCGAACAGTACCAGAACCGTTCCTGTGATTTTCCTGTGATTTTGGTTCCATTCCTGTGCTTTTGGTTCCCATTCGTTCCCATTTCACCCATCGATCCTGCCACCACACCTTCCCGATGATTCGCCGAAAATCCCTGATTTTGCTCGATGATTTCGTTGATTGAGCACCCGAGAACAAAACATAATACGGTTGGCACATGATACGGTCGGCATCATGGCCTATCGCTTCCGGCAGCTGGTGCCGGAGCGGCCCAAGCTCCAGCATTTCGACCGCTGGTACGCGGCGATCGCGGCGCGGGCGGCATTCAAGGACCACGTCTCGTCGATTCCGCTGCAGTGACATGAATGTTTCAGGCAGGGGTCCACGTGCCGGGCGGCGGCTCCCTCTCCCCGTCGGGGAGAGGGCGGGGTGAGGGGGAAACGGACATTTTGATTGATTGCTTCCCTTCACCCGGGTCGCTACGCGACCCGACCTCTTCCACGGGAAGAGGTGAAGGCCCGGGCCCGGGACGACGAATGCTCGAATCAGGAGTGAGGGCATGACCATCGGTTTTCGAATTCTCCGGCGCGTGCGAAAGGTGGACGCCGGCACCGTCGCCAAATTCAAGGCGCTACCGCTCGCCAATGTCAGCGACGTGATGTCGCGCATGTCGGCGGGCGGCCCGAGGCTGCGGCCGATGCACGGCAAGGGCGCGCTCGCCGGACCGGCGCTCACGGTGAAAACTCGGCCCGGCGACAATCTGATGGTGCACAAGGCGTTCGATCTCGCCGAGCCGGGCGACGTGATCGTCGTCGACGCCGGCGGCGATCTCACCAGCGCCATCATCGGTGAGCTGATGGTGGCGCATGCGAGGAAACGCGGCGTCGCCGGCTGCGTCATCGACGGCGCGATCCGGGATTCCGCCGCGATCGGCGCCGGCGATTTTCCCGTGTTCGCCGCCGGCGTTACCCACCGCGGTCCGTACAAGGACGGCCCCGGCGAGATCAACGTTGCGATCGCCATCGGCGGCATGGTGATCGAGCCGGGCGACCTCGTGCTCGGCGATGGCGACGGCGTGCTGTGCGTGCCGTTCGCCGAAGTGGAGGCGGTCTTCCGCGCCGCCAAGGCCAAGCAGGAATCCGAGGTGCAGCAGGCCGCGGCCATCAAAGCCGGGATCAGCGACCGCGCCTGGGTCGACGAGACGCTCAAGCGGTTGGGCTGCGAGTTCGCCGACGCCGGGCGTTGAGATGACGCGCCGGTTCCGGGTGCCGGTGACCGGCGCCGCGCTCGTTCTGGTTGCCTCGGCCCGAGCATGCCCTCTCTTGCGCTGCCGCCCGGCATCGGCTTCAAACGGGCCGTCACGGGGAAAGACTCCATGGCTTTGCTGTTCAGTCCAGTCGAGATCGGGTCGCTCCTTGCGCCCAATCGCATCGCGATTTCGCCGATGTGCCAATATTCCGCAGTCGGCCTTGGCATGCGGCCGCGCGGCTCGGCACGGAGATCGCGCGGCCCAATCCCTATGCGCGCGCCGCGCCTGCGGTCTGGCCGGCGTACAAGCTGGCGCATGCGGTGTAGAACGGCGGGGCCGATATGAACGAGGAACGCGCGCCAATGCCAACCGTAATGACGGACGCCGAGGCGGACCTCGAGCAACCTTGGGCGCCGAACGTCCATCGCGTGTTCAAATCCGCAGGCGTGACTCACGTGAGCTACGTCCCGGACGCCGGGCACGCGTCGCTGATCGATCTGTTCGCCGCCGATCCGGAGGTGGTGTCGAACGTGCTCACCAGCGAGCAGGAGGGCATCGCGATCGCGGCCGGCGCCTGGCTCGGCGGCAAAAGGAGCGTGCTGCTGCTGCAATCGAGCGGGGTCGGCAATTGCATCAACATGCTCTCGCTGATGACCATCGCGCGGTTTCCGCTGCTGATGCTGGTGACGATGCGCGGCGAATGGGCCGAGTTCAATCCGTGGCAGGTGCCGATGGGCCGGGCGACCGAGCCGGCGTTGCAGGCGATCGGGGTGCAAACGTTCCGCGCGGACACGGCCGAGGATCTCGTCGAGATCGCCGGCTCGGCGGCGACGCTCGCCTATGAGGCGGACCAGCAGATCGCGGTCTTGATCTCCCAGCGCATGATCGGCAGGAAAATCTGGTGAGGCGCACGATGGCTCTCGACCGACGCGCGGCGGTCGCCGCCTTGCTCGAGGATCGCGGCGAGCTTCTTGTCGTCTCCGGGCTCGGATCGCCGACCTACGACGTCCATGCCGCGGGCGATAGCGGCGCCAATTTTTATCTCTGGGGCGCAATGGGCAGCGCGGCGCTGATCGGCCTCGGGCTCGCCCAGGCCCGGCCGGACCGGAAAATTCTGGCGATCACCGGCGACGGCGAGCAGCTGATGGGCTTGGGCGGCCTCGCGACCATCGGGGTGGCGAAGCCGAAGAATCTGTCGATCGTCGTGGTCGACAATGGGCATTTCGGCGAGACCGGCATGCAGAGGAGCCACACCGGCTGCGGGCTCGATCTCGCCGCGGTGGCCTCGGCCTGCGGCTTCGCCGAGACCGGGGTGGCGGCCGACATGGCCGCGGTCGAGGCATTGCGAGACAAGCTGCATCGCCCGGCCGCGGGGCCGCGCCTTTTTGTGCTGAAGGTCAAGCCCGAAAATCCGCCCCGCTCGCTGCCGCCGCGGGACGCCGTGTTCCTCAAGAATCGCTTCCGCGCCCATCTCGGGCTGCCGGTCAGCTGAACAATAGAAGCGTAATCTGCCGGACGGCGGGGGCGTTTCCTGGAACCCGGATAGGCGTATAATCATCTCGGTGGCCGGGCCCGCGCCCCGGAACGACGCAAAAACAAGCGAGGAACGCACCATGGAACTCTCGTCGCGCCAGCTGAAGGAATTCGACGAGCAAGGCTATCTGTTCCTGCCGGACTGCTTCTCGGACGAGGAAATGGCGGTCCTGCGCGCGGAAGCCGAGAACATCTACAAGACCGAGCGCAAGGAAGTGTGGCGCGAGAGCTCCGGCGCGCCGCGCACCGCGTTCGCCGCCCACACCTACAACGAAGCGTTCCGCATTCTCGGCGCGCATCCCCGCCTGGTGAAGCCGGTCGAGCAGCTGTTCGGCGAAAAGCTCTACATGCACCAGTTCAAGATCAACGCCAAGGCGGCGTTCGAGGGCGAGGTGTGGCAATGGCACCAGGACTACGGCACCTGGGCGCGCGACGACGGCATGCCGCAGCCTCGGGCCATGAACATCGCGGTGTTCCTCGACGAGGTCATGCCGATCAACGGCCCGCTGATGTTCATTCCGAAGAGCCACCAGCACGGCACGCTCGCCGCCGGCCACGACAAGCAGACCACGTCCTACCCGCTGTGGACGCTCGACAAGGAGACGGTGACTCGTCTTGCGAAAGAGGGTGGCATCGTCGCGCCGACCGGCAAGCCCGGCTCGGTGCTGATGTTCCACGGCAATCTGGTGCACGCCTCGCCGCCGAACATCACGCCCTATCCGCGCAAGATCGTGTATCTGACGCTGTGCGCGGTCTCCAACCACATCACCAAGTTCACCCGGCCGGAATGGATCGCGCACCGGGACTTCACGCCGATCGAGGCGGTCGAGGACGACGCGCTGCTGCGCTACGCGCGCGCCTACCGGGTGGCGGCGGAGTGAGGCACGCTCGGAAACCCTCTCCCAGCCAAACCCGGGTGTTCCCGGGTTTGGCCATTACATGATTGGTCCAAGTCGGAAACATCCGACTTGGACGCGGGAGAGGGTGGTGAGCACCGAGCCATTGCGAGGTGCGAGCCGGGTGACGGGTTGTTTGTTAATCTCAGTGAAGCGATACCCCTCACCCGGCTCGTTGCTTGCTTACGCTCGCAACGAGCCACCCTCTCCCGCAAGGGGAGAGGGGACGGAGTATGCCGCGCGCTAGGTAACTGCCTGGAGCCGGCAGAGGTGGACGCGGCGAGCGCAAAATCTCTCTTTCAAATCGTGCGGCCGCCGTCGACCTCCAGCACCACGCCGGTGACGAGCGCGGCCTCGTCGGAGGCGAGATAGAGGCAGGCGTTGGCGACATCGTCAGGCCGCGACAGCCTTCCCAGCGGGATCGTGGCCACGAATTTCGCCCGCATCTCCGGCGTGTCCTCGCCCATGAAGGCCGCGAGCAGCCCGGTCTCGCCGGCCACCGGCGCCACACAGTTGACGCGAATCTTGTCGGGTGCGAGCTCGACCGCCATCGAGCGCGATAGCAGGTTCACGGCGCCCTTGGTGGCGTTGTACCAGGCAAGTCCCGGCCGCGGCCGGATGCCGGCGGTCGAGCCGATGTTGATGATCGTGCCGCCGCCCTGGCGCCGCATCACCGGGATGGCGGCATGGGCCATGTGAAAAATCGACTTGACGTTGACGGCGAACACGCGGTCGAACTCGGCTTCGGAGACATTGAGCATCGGCTGGTTGCGATGGGTCCAACCGGCGTTGTTGACCACGATGTCGAGTCGGCCATGGGCCGCGACCACGTTCTCGACCGCCGCGGCGACATCGCGCGCGGCGGTGACGTCGCCCTGGATCGCCCGCGCGTTCGCTCCGATCGAGGATGCGACCTCCTTCGCGCCCGCGTCGTTGAGATCCAGGATCGCGACCTTGGCGCCTTCACGTGCGAAGGTCCGCGCAATCCCGGCCCCGAAACCCGAGGCGCCGCCGGTCACCAGCGCGATTTTGCCCGCAAGACGCATGGCACGCTCCTTCTCGATGCAGAGCTCAACGCCGGCAGCTTGATACCGATGCGGCGATGTCGCAAGCTGCGCCGCTGTTTCGCGCGGGAGCCGCTCTTTGCCTCCCCGGAGGGGAGGCCGGCGCGCGTCGCAAGACGCGAGCCGGGTGGGGCGAAACGGAATCACCCCACCCCGCCGCCTTCGGCGGCGACCTTCCCGTTGCGGGGAGGGAAAGCACGCGAGCCGCCCTGCAGAGATCAACACGTGGAGGTGATATGAAATTCGCGGTCGGCCAGCCGTTGCGGCGGTTCGAAGATCTTCGGCTCATCACCGGTAAGGGCCGCTATACCGACGACATCGTCCTGCCCGGCATGGTGCATGCCTACGTGCTGCGCTCTCCGGCGGCGCACGCGAGGATCGCGCGGATGGACACCACGCGGGCCCGCGGCATGCCGGGCGTGCTGCTCCTCCTCACCGGCGAGGATGTCGCGGCCGAAGGTCTCGGCGACGTGCCATGCGTCTCGCCGCTGCAGAACCGCGACGGCACGCCGCGCCACGACACGCCGCGGCCGGTGCTCGCGATCGGCAAGGTGCGCCACGTGGGACAGCCGGTGGCGCTCGTCGTGGCCGAGAAGCTCTATCAGGCCCGCGACGCCGCCGAGGCGATCGAGGTCGAATACGATGCACTGCCGGCCGTGGTCGACGCGCGCGCGGCGATGGAGCCCGGCGCGCCGCAGCTGTTCGACCATATCCCGCGCAACATCGTGTTCGACTGGGACAACGATCGCTGCGATTTCGCCGCGACCGAGGCCGCGTTCGCCCGCGCCGCGCGGGTCACCACCATCGAACTGGTCAACAATCGCGTGGTGGCGAACTCGATGGAGCCGCGCAACGCCATCGGCGATTACGATCCGGCGACCGATCGCTCGACGCTCTACACCGGGTCGCAGGGCGCGTCCTTCGTGCGCGACACGCTCGCAGACGCGGTCCTGAAGCTGCCGCAGGCGAAGCTGCGCACCATCACGCCCAACGTCGGCGGCGGCTTTGGCATGAAGGCGTTCGTCTATCCCGAGCACGCGCTCGCGGTCTGGGCTGCGCGCAAGCTCGAGCGCCCGGTGAAATGGCAGCCGGATCGCTCCGAGGGCTTCGTCAGTGACAACCAGGGCCGCGACCATTTCTCCCGTGCCGAACTCGCCATGGACCGGCGCGGCCATTTCCTCGGCCTGCGGGTCTCGGTCATCGCCAATCTCGGCGCTTATCTCTCGCCGCTCGGCGCATTCATTCCGACGCGCTCGACCGATCTGGTCACGGGGCTCTACAAGACGCCGGCGATCGCCGTGAACGTGAAGGGCGTGTGCACCAACACGGTGACGGTGTGTGCCTATCGCGGCGCTGGACGGCCGGAGGCGTCCTATCTGATCGAACGCCTGGTCGATGCCGCCGCGCGGGAGCTCAAGCTCGCGCCCGACGAGATCCGGCGGCACAATTTCATTCCACCCTCGGCGATGCCGTATACGTCGGCGACGCAGATCACCTTCGATTCCGGCGAGTTCGAGCAGGTCATGGATTTGGGCATGGAGAAGGCCGATTGGGCCGGCTTCAAGGCGAGGCGCGCCGAGGCCAAGAAGCGCGGGAAACTGCGCGGCATCGGCATGGCGACCTACACCGAGCGCTGCGGCGGCGGCTTTCCGGAGACCGCCTCGATCGAGTTCAAGGACCACCGCATCGAGCTCGTGATGGGCAACGTCGAATACGGCACCGGGCTCGTCACCTCCTACAAGCAGCTGGTCGCGGATCGCCTGGGCGTCGATCCCGACAAGATCGACGTGATCATGGGCGACACCGACCGCACGCCGCGCGGGCTCACCGGCGGCTCGCGCGCGCTCCCTGTGGCCGGCACCGCGCTGCACGAAGCCTCGAAGGAAATCGTCGAGAAGGGCCGGCAGGTGGCCGGCAATCTGCTGGAGGCCTCATCGAAGCTGCCGCCCGGCATGGAGCCGGGGCTCGACGCCACTCATACAAGAACGCCCACCGCCGAAACGTTTCCCAACGGCTGCCACATCGCCGAGGTCGAGATCGATCCCGATACCGGCGACGTGAAGATCGAGCGCTACACCGTCGTCGACGATTTCGGCGCGGTGATCAATCCGCTGCTGCTCGAGGGCCAGGTCCATGGTGGGGTGGTGCAGGGGATCGGCCAAGCGTTGTTCGAGCACACGGTCTATGACGAGGACAGCGGGCAACTACTGTCCGGCTCGTTCCAGGACTACACCATGCCGCGCGCCGACAATCTGCCGTTCTTCTCGTTCTCGACCCACAACGTGCCGTGCACGGCGAACCCGCTCGGCATCAAGGGCGCGGGCGAAGCCGGCGCGGTCGGCGCGCCGCCGGCGGTGATCAACGCCGTGGTGGACGCCCTCAATGCCAAATCCGGCAAAAGCAGCATCGACATGCCGGCGATCCCGCGCCGGGTGTGGGAGGCACTGCACGGGAGCGCAGGCGCCTAACCGCTTGCGCGGAGCCTGATCGCGGCACAAGATCGCGTTCATGCGGTATCGCGTCGATCTCGGCGGTGTCGAAATTTCGGGGAGAGCCATGGTAACCTGCAATCGGCGCCAGGTCGTCCGCGGCTTGGGCGGCATCAGCCTCGGCGCAACCTTTTTCGGATGTTCGGGCATGGCGCGCGCGGCGGACAAAATCGCGATCGACGATGGAAGCGTGTTGATCGTCGTCGACGTGCAGAACTGCTTCCTTCCCGGCGGCAGCCTCGCGGTGAAGGAGGGCGATCAGGTGATCCCCGTCATCAACCGCATGGCCAAGAGCTTTGCCAACGTGGTGATGACCCAGGACTGGCACACGCCCGGCCACGTCTCTTTCGCCTCCGCCCATCCGGGCAAGAAGCCGTTCGAGGTCATCAAGCTCGGCTATGGCGACCAGATTCTGTGGCCCGACCATTGCGTGCAGGGAACCTCCGGCGCCGACATCTCCAAGGACATTTCCATTGCCCACGCCGAGCTCGTCATCCGCAAGGGCTATCACCAGGACATGGACAGCTATTCGGGGTTCTTCGAGGCCGACCACAAGACCCCGACCGGGCTCGGCGGCTACCTCACCCAGCGCGGCATCAAAAAGGTATTCGTCGCCGGTCTCGCCACCGACTTCTGCGTCGCCTGGACGGCGATCGACGCGCGCAACAGCGGCTTCGAGACCTATGTGGTCGAGGACGCCTGCCGCGGCATCGACACCCAAGGCTCGCTCGACAAGGCGTGGGCGGACATGCTGCAGGCTGGCGTGAAGCGCATCACCTCGGCGGATTTGGCGGCGTAGATCCAGCCCAACTGCGATATTGCTGCCGCTATGACTGAGGCCATTTTAGTTGCGCGACGATGGCAGCCATGACGGCTGTTAGCTCCATGGCAAACTGCTCGGCTTCGACCTGATCGACATCGATGCGGCCCGTTTGCTGTCCGTTACGATGACGAAAGGTCAACCGGAATGTATTGCTTGGCTCGCGGGTTCTTGCGTCTGCCCAGCCGAAATCCACGCTCATCAGTCCGAGGTCACAAAGCGTTTTTCGCTCAGTCATTGTTGGGCTCTCCATCTAAAAACCCACATTACCAGCGATTTCCAAGATGGCCCTAGGGCCTTTGCGCCAAGCGGGAAAGCCGGTAGCATCCACGCAAACCGCAAGGAGCCGGGGCCGGTGAAGCCCGCGCCGTTCGTCTATCACGCGCCCAAAACCCTCGAACAAGCGGTCGCGGTTCTCGCCCAAGTCGCGCCCGAGGACGGCCGCGTGCTCGCCGGCGGCCAGAGCCTGGTGCCGACCATGGCGTTTCGCCTCGCACGCCCGGCGCATCTCGTCGACATCAACCAGGTCGCGGGGCTAGACCGGCTCGCGGTCGAGAACGACGCGCTCGCGATTGGCGCCTGCGTGCGTCACGCAGCGTTCCACCGGCCGGTCGCGGCCGGGCCGCTGGGCGATCTGCTCGCCTTCGTGGTGCGCCACATCGCCCATTATCCGATCCGGACCCGCGGCACGTTTTGCGGCAGCCTCGCCCATGCCGACCCCGCCTCGGAATGGTGCCTGGTGGCGGCGACGCTGGGCGGCGAGATTGCGGCAAAAAGCGCACGCGGAACGCGGCGGATCGCGGCCGCGGATTTTTTCCAAGGCCTGATGGCGACCGCGCTCGCGGACGACGAGCTTTTGGAAAATTCGCGCCTGCCGGTTCTCGCGGCCGACACGCGTTGGGGATTCTATGAGTTCAGCCGGCGCGCGGGCGACTACGCCCTGGCCATGGCGCTGGCCACGTTCCGGCTCGAACAGGGCGTCATCGTGGACCCGCGCGTCGGGCTCGGCGGCGTCGAGGCGTCCCCGCGGCGCATCCCGGAAGCCGAAGCCGTGCTGACGGGAAAGCCGCCCGAGATCGGGATCTTTCGCCGGGCGGCCGAGGCCGCCGCCGACGCGGTCGATCCGCTCGAAGACATCCAGGCGAGCGCCGAGTACCGGCGCGACCTCGTCCGCGCGGTTGCGCGTCGCGCCTTGGAGCGCGCCGCCGCATGAGCGGCAGGGACCGGCGCGAGACCTGGGTCGGCCGCTCGATCCGCCGGGTCGAGGATTTTTCGCTCGTGACCGGCCGCGGCCGGTTCACGGCCGATCTGACGGCGGCTCACTGGGTGCGCTTCGTGCGCTCCCCGGTCGCGGCCGGAAGGATCGAGAGCATCACGGCGTCGCAGGGCGCGACTGTGATCACGGCCGCGGATCTCTCTGGCGTCAAGCCGATCCGCCCGATGCTGCACAAGTTCGGCTATGTGCCGATCGACCAGCCGGTCCTGGCATCCGATGTCGTGCGGTTCGTCGGCGAGCCGATCGCCGCGGTGATTGCCGCGAGCGAGGAGGAGGCGGAAGATCTGGCGGATGGCGTCGAGGTCGTGATCGCCGACAGCATGGCCGTGGTCCGCGCCGAGGACGCGCTCGCCGAGGGCGCCGTACTGGTTCACAACGGCGTTCCCGGCAACGTCATCGTCGAGGCGCGGCACGCTACGCCGGATTTCAACGCCGCGCGAAAGGCCGCGTACCGGCTCATCTCCATCGAGATCCGTTCACGGCGGCAGAACGCCATGCCGCTCGAGGCGCGCGGCGGCCATGCCGCCTACGATCCGGCTTCCGGCCGCATTTTCTTCACCTGCTCGACCCAGACCCCGCATCTGATGCGCACCGCGATCGCCGATCTGATCGGCATGCCGGAATCGGAGCTGCGCGTCATCGCGCCGGACGTCGGCGGCGGGTTTGGGCAAAAGATGTCGCTGCCGCCCGAGTTTGTTTTTCTGGTGTGGCTGGCGCGCAGGCTGAAAAGCTCGGTGGCGTGGCGGGAGGACCGGCGCGAAAATCTGATCGCGGCGTTCCACAGCCGCGACCAAAAAATCCGAATCGAGGGCGCCTTCGATCACGTCGGCAAGCTCGTCGCGCTTGCGGCCGATGTTTCCGCCAACGTCGGGGCCTATTCCTGCTTTCCCACGACCTGTGCGGTCGAGCCGCTGATGGCCCTGGCCGAGCTGCCGGGGCCCTACGACATTCGCGCCTATTCCTGCGTGGCGCGCGGCGTGCTCACCCACACGTGCCCGATGGCGCCTTATCGGGGCGTGGCGCGTCCGGCGATCACGCTGGCGCTGGAGCGGCTGATGGACCGCGCCGCGGCCGCGTTCGATCTCGATCCCATCGAGATCCGCCGCCGCAACTTGATCGATCGCTTTCCCTACACGTCGGTGACGGGTCTCACCTTCGACGAGGCGAGCTACCGGGAGACGATGGAGATCGCCGCTGCCGCGCTCGACGTCGCCGCGTTCCGTGTGCGCCAGCGCCAAGCGAGGGCAAAGGGACGGTTTCTGGGAATCGGCTTTGCGACCTTCGCGGAGCGCACCGGCTACGGCACGCCGGCGTTCGCCGCGCGCGGCATGGAAATCACGCCCGGCTGGGAGAAGGTCGAGCTGACGATGGATCCGTCGGGCTTCGTCGAAGCGCGCATCGGCGCCAGCCCGCACGGGCAGGGGCTTCGCACCACGCTCGCCCAGATCATCGCCGACGAGCTCGGGATCGAGCCGGCGCAGATCGCCATCGTGCACGGCGACACCGATCGTACGCCCTACGGCTTCGGCACGTTCGCGAGCCGCTCGCTGGTGATCGCCGGCG
>WNFB01001953.1_pt1 | contig 17808 bp, 17 predicted proteins | sample 5400501 | NCBI WGS metagenome assembly WNFB01 (sample SAMN13153341, study PRJNA577476) | soil metagenome | isolation source: 200 cm saprolite under Douglas fir tree site 2 hole 1 | place: USA:California | collected 2015-04-18 | reverse complement strand
CCATGGCGCGCGAGCTCGCCGCCGCGGGCGTCGCGATCGAGACGGGCGCCCGCGTGACCGCGATTGCGCGGACGGGCGACGGTGTCGAGCTCGCCGCCACGCGGCTCACCGTGAGGGCGCGGCGGCTGGTCAACTGCGCCGGGCTCTACTCCGACGTGGTCGCGCGCCTCGCGGGCGCGCGCCCGGAGGTGCGGATCATCCCGTTCCGGGGCGAGTACTACATGCTCCGCCCGGAGCGCCGCACGCTCGTCCGGGGCCTCATCTACCCGGTCCCCGACCCGGAGTTCCCCTTCCTCGGCGTCCACCTGACGCGCACCGTGCACGGCGACGTCGAGGCGGGACCGAACGCGGTCTTGGCTTTCGCCCGCGAGGGCTACCGTTTCGCGCGCGTGAGTCCGCGCGAGCTCGCCGGCACCCTCGCCTACCGCGGCTTCTGGGCGATGGCGCGCCGCTACTGGCGGATGGGGACGTACGAGGTATACCGCTCGCTCAGCAAGCCGGCCTTCGTCCGGGCGCTCCAGCGCCTGGTGCCCGACCTCCGCGCGGAGGATCTGGCGGCCGGCGGCGCCGGTGTGCGCGCGCAGGCGGTGAGCCCCGACGGCTTGCTCGTGGACGACTTCCGCATCGTGGCCGGGCCCGACGCGATCCACGTCCTCAACGCGCCCTCACCCGCGGCGACGGCATCGCTCGCGATCGGCCGCCACGTCGCGGGGCTCGCCGCCGAGACCTTCGGACTCCCGTAATTCCGGGCCCCCCGACTACCGCGCCAGCGCGACGCAGACGACGCCGGCGAGCACGACCAGGGCGCCGGCGAGCCGCGGGCCGAGCCGGCCCTCGCCGAGCCAGAGGGTGCCGATGAACGCGGAGAACAGGATCGAGAGCTCGCGCGCCGCCACGACGTAGGCCACCTTCGAGAGCCGGAACGCGAACAGCACGAGCAGGTAGCTCGTGAGATTCATCGAGGCCGCGAGCAGGATCGTCGGCCAGTTCGCCTTCCACTCGCGCGCGAGCGCCGCGCGCCGCGCGAGGACGGCCGGAGCGAGGAGCGTGCTGATCCCGAGCCCCATCAGCGCGATGTACGGCACGGGGTCGAGATGCCCCACGCCGGCCTTGTCCACGAGCGAGTAGGTCGCGATCGTCACGCCCGTCAGGAGCGCCCAGACGGTGCCGCGGCCGGGAGCCGTCGGCGCGCCCGCCGGCGGCAGGGCGCGGCCCAGGCCGATGATTCCCGCCACGACCAGCACCACGCCGAGGGTCCCGAGCGGCGAGAGCCACTCGTCGAACGCGACGAGCGCGATCAGCGGCACGAGCGCGACGCCGAGGCCGCGGGCGATCGGGTAGACGCGCGAGAAGTCTCCGTGGCGGTAAGCGCGGCCCAGCGCCACGAAGTAGACGGCGTGGACCAGGATGGTCGCGACCACGAACGGCACGGCGTCCGCCGGCAGCCCGCCCGCCGGCAGGCGGAAGAGCCCGACGGGCGCCAGGACAACCGACGCGATGCCCACCGACGACCAGAGGAAAACGAGCTGATCCTGCGCCCGTTTGGCCAGGGCGTTCCAGGCCGCGTGGAACGCCGCGGCGGCGACGACCAGGGCGAGGGCGGGGCCGGTCACGGGGCCATCTTAACGGAACTTCCGGTGGTTAAAGGCCAAAAACGCCTCTATTGACAGGGGTTTGGCGGACGGTGTAGACTGCGGCGCTCATGATTACGGTCCCCGCGCGGCGTGTAAAGCAGTTCGGCGTCGAGTTCTACCAGGCCGGCCTCTCCGCCAAGGACATCGATCGGCTGGTGAAGTTCGAGGTGCTCGGTTACACGGGCGGGCCGCAGAACGACGAGCCCAAGAAGAAGAGCCGCATGAGCTCCCGCTCGCGCGTGAACTGGGACATGCTCGAGAAGCGGATCGGCGAGAGCGAGGCCGCCTATCAGCGCCCCGTCATCCGCCGGAAGATCGACGAGCTCGTGGCCTACTACCGCGAGTGCAAGGACGCGGCGACCCTGCCGGCGATCCCGGGCGCGGTGATCATCACCTCGGAGAAGCGCTTCACCTTCACCCCGGTCGCGGGCCACCACGACCTCGGGCTGCTCCAGATCCCCGAGGAGCACGGCGTCCTGCGCGTGCTCGACGGCCAGCATCGCCTCCTCGCCCTGCACGCGCTCTCGCAGCAGGGCGAGACCTTCGGCATCGACGTGCCCGCGGTCCTCTTCGACGCGCTCGACGCCCGCCAGATCGTCGAGCTGTTCGTGACGATCAACGCCAAGCACACGCGGCTGAACCCGTCGCACATCATCAGCCTCGCGGGCCGCAAGCTCTACCCCGACCCGAACCAGGCCCTCGCCCACGACGTGATCCGCTCGCTCAACGAGGACGACACCTCGCCGCTCCACGGCGAGATCAAGATGCTCGGCACCGGGCGCGGGCGCGTGAGCCAGGCGCCGCTCGCCGAGGAGATCGTGGACTTCCTCGAGACCGTCGAGAAGCTCGGGAGCGGCGGCAGGATCCAGGAGATCCGCCAGGGCGCCAAGCGCTTCTTCCTGAACTACGTGAAGGCGCTCTCGACGACGTTCCCGAGCGCGTGGGCCGGCCGGAAGTACTCGATCAAGACGGGCGCCGCCCTCCGGGCGTTCATCCGGGCCGCGCCCGACGTCATGGCGCGCGCGAAGGAGCTGCGCCGCGACCCGTTCGACCTGAACGCGATCCGCGAGGCGATCAAGCCCTGGGGCGAGCGCCTCCGCGATCGGCGCTTCGAGACCGAGGGCGAGTGGAAGCTGAAGCTCGCCGGCGGCACGCGGGGGACCGTCGAAATCCTCACGCGCGAGCTGCGCGAAGCGCTGCGCTAGCCCGCCCTCACCCGGCACGCCTCCGAAAGGAGCACGTCGCATGAAACGCCTGGCCCTGACCGTCGTCGTCCTCGCGTGCGCCGCGTCCGTCGCGCTGGCCCAGGTCGACGCCGTCCGCAAGCCGCTGCCGGCGCCGGTCAAGGCCAAGCTCGGCATGCTCAACGTGCCCGCGCTCTCGCCCCTCTTTCTGCTGCCCGAGTACGCGGCCGCGTACAACGTCCAGGTCGAGACCGTGATGTTCCAGCGCTTCGCCGACGCGCGGACCGCTCTCGCCTCGGGCGATCTCGACATCACCGCGTTCGGCCCGCAGGACATCTCGCTCGCCGTCGGGCAGGGTGCCAGGTCGCTCGTCGGCGTCGCCGGCGTCGGCTCGGGCAACGACTGCCTCGTTGTGCGCAAGACCGAGGACATCCGCGACTGGAAGGACCTCGGGGCGAAGCGGATCGGGATCGGCGCGGGATCGATCTCGTGGCTCAAGTTCGCCGCCTCGGTCCAGGAGCACGGCGTCGACTACGGCGGCCTCAAGATCACCAACATCGTCGGCGGCGGGGCCAACTACCTCAAGGCGCTCCAGGGCAAGGAGATCGACCTCGCCGTGGTCTGGCAGCCGTTCTGCGCCCAGGGCATCCTCGACGGCTACGCGCAGTACCCGACGCTCGATCACAACCGCTCGAAGGCCGTCGGCGGCCTGATCTCCGTGCTGGCCGTGAACCGCGGCTTCATGGAGAAGAACCACGACGCCGTCCAGCGGCTCGTGGTCGCCTACGTGGACGTGCTCAAGTTCGCGCAGGCGAATCCGCAGCGGTGGTCGAAGATCTACGCCGAGCGAGCGGGGCTGCCCGAGGCGGTGGCGGCCGAGTCGATCCGCATCACCAGGCTCGACGCGACCCTGCCGCTCGCCTCGATCACGCGCATCTCCAAGTTCCTCTCCGACAACGGCGTCATCGCGCGCGACGTGTCGGGCGAGATCGCGCAGCACTACACCTACGAGTTCCTGAGCAAGGCCACCGGGAAGTCGCCCGCGGAGCTGGGCCAGAACCAGTAAGCGGTCGGGCGTGTCGCGACGCGGCCCCTGGTTCGCACTTCTCCCGCTGGCGCTGCTGCTCCTCTGGCACGTCGCCGTGGCACGGCAGTGGGTCGCGCCGGGGATCATCCCGGCGCCCGCGCAGGTCGCCGGGTCCTGGTCGACGTGGATCGTCGGCGCGCCCGGCAAGAGCCTCTCGCCCTACTCGGGGACCTGGCTCGCGAACGTCCTCTACTCGTCGCGGCGCGTGCTCGAGGGCTTCGCGATCGCCGCGCTCGTCGGCATCCCGCTCGGGCTCATGATCGGCTGGAACCGGCTCGCCGCGAAGCTCGTCGATCCCTCGATCCAGCTCCTCCGGCCCGTGCCGATCACCGCGTGGCTCCCGTTCTCGATCGCCGTCTTCGGCATCTACGACGCGGGCGCGCTCTTTCTCATCGGGCTGGGCGCCTTCTACCCGATCGTGGTGAACACGACCCACGGCGTGCGGGACACCAACCTGCTCCTGCTGCGCGCCGCCCGCATGCTGGGTGCCGGCGAGGTCACGATTCTCCGCAAGGTCGTCCTCCCCTCGGCGCTGCCGTCGATCTTCACGGGGCTGCGGCTCGGGGTGGGCGTGGCGTGGACGGCCGTGATCGTCGCCGAGATGATCGCGGTGAAGTCGGGGCTCGGGTACGTGCTCTGGGACGCCTACTACGTCGGGCGGATGGACATCTGCGTGGCGACGATGTTCTCCGTCGGGATCCTGGGGTTCGTCTCCGACCGGATCATCCACGGCGCCTCGCGGCTCCTCCTGCGCTGGCGGACGCTCGAGGCCCATGCCTGAGCGCGCCGCCGTCCGGCTCCTCGGCGTCTGGAAGGAGTTCGTCAAGCGGGGGCGGCGCGTGGAAGCGCTGCAGGCGATCGACTTCGCGGTCGAGCCGAACGAGTTCGCCGCGATCCTCGGCCCGTCTGGCTGCGGCAAGTCGACGCTGCTCAACATCGTCGCCGGCTTCGACCGGCCCACGCGCGGCGAGGTGCTCGTGAACGGCGCGCGCGTCGAGCGCCCCGATCCGAGCCGCGCCGTCGTCTTCCAGGAGCCCGCGCTCTTTCCCTGGTACACCGTGCTCGACAACATCACCTTCGGCCCGAAGACCCAGCGCCTGGCGGCCGAGGTGTACGGCCCCAGGGTGGACGCGCTGCTCGAGCAGGTCGGACTCAGCGGGTTCGGCTCCCACTATCCCGCGGAGCTCTCGGGCGGCATGAAGCAGCGCGTGGGCATCGCGCGCGTCCTCGTGATGGAGCCCCAGGTGCTCTTGATGGACGAGCCGTTCGGGAGCCTCGACGCCCAGACGCGGCTGGTGATGCAGGAGCTTCTCCTCTCGGTGTGGGAGCGCCGTCACCACACCGTGCTCTTCGTCACCCACGACATCGAGGAGGCGCTGCTCCTGGCGGACAGCGTGTCGGTGATGACCGCGCGCCCGGGCCGCATCAAGAAGCGCATCGCCGTCGAGCTTCCGCGCCCGCGCCTGCTCGAGGTGACGACCTCCCCGCGCTTCAACGAGCTCAAGCGCGAGGTCCTGGCGCTGATCCGTGAGGAGAGTCTCCGCGCGGCGGCGGAGTGAGCGCGACGCGAGCGTGACCGATCGAGCCTAGACCGCGCCGTCCTTCCGTAGCGCCTTGATCTCCTCCGCGCTGTAGCCCAGCTCGCGCAAGATCTCGTCGGTGTGCTGGCCGTGCGTGGGCGCGGGGCGGCGGATCGCGCCGGGCGTGCGCGAGAGCGTGGCCGGGAGACCCTGCACCTTCATCTCGCCGCGCTCCGGATGGCGCACGGGCTGCGCCATGCCGAGGTGCCGGATCTGCGGGTCCTCGAAGACCTGCTTCACGTTGTAGATCGGTCCGGACGGCACGCCCGCCTTGTTGAGCGCCTCGATCCACTCGGCGCCCGTCTTCTTCACGAGAATCTTGTCCAGCTCGGCGTTCAGCTGCTTGCGGTTCTTCGAGCGGTCGTGGATCGTCTTGAAGCGCGGGTCGTCCACCAGCTCAGGCACGCCGAGCGCGGTGCAGAGGCGCCGGTACATCGTCTGGCCCGAGGCGGCGATGTTGATGTGGCCGTCGGCGGTCGTGAAGACGCCGGTGGGGATGCCCGTCGGGTGATCGTTGCCCGCCTGGGGCGGGATCTCGCCGTCGATCAGCCAGCGCGCCGCCTGGAAGTCGAGCATCGTCACCATCGCCTGCAGCAGCGAGGTGTGCACCCACTGGCCCTTGCCCGACTTCTCGCGCTCGAGCAGCGCGACCAGGATGCCCTCCGCGAGGTACATCCCGGCCGTGAGGTCTGCGACGGGAATGCCGACGCGGACGGGCCCCTGCCCCGGCAGGCCGGTGATGGACATGAGCCCGCCCATGCCCTGGGCGATCTGGTCGTAGCCGGGCCGGTCGGCGTACGGGCCCGTCTGGCCGAAGCCCGAGATGGAGCCGTAGACGAGCCGCGGGTTCACCTTCGAGAGCGTCTCGTAGTCGATGCCGCGGCGCCGCTTCACGTCGGGTCGGAAGTTCTCGACGACGACGTCGGCCTTCGCGACGAGCTTTTTCAGAATTTCGATGCCGCGCGGGTGCTTCAGGTCGAGCGTCATCGCGCGCTTGTTGCGGTGGAGGTTCAGGTAGTCGAAGCCCAGCGCGGTGGAGTCGCCCTCCATCTCCTCGCGCGCCTCCACCTTGATGACGTTGGCGCCCATGTCGGCGAGCCGGCGCACGGCCGTGGGGCCGGAGCGGGCGCGCGTGAGGTCGATGACGGTCAGGTGCTCGAGTGGAAGCGGCATCGCGGGGTCACTCCAATGAAAAGTTGGCTTTGAGGATCTCGAACATCTTCGTCCCGCCAGGCAGCTGCGCGGTCACGCGGTCGCCCACCTTCTTGCCGATCAGTGTGCGCGCCAGCGGCGCCAGGACCGAGATGCGGCCGCGGGCGGGCTCGGCCTCATCGGAGCCGACGATCTGATAGCGCACCTCTTTGCCGGTCTCGTCCTCGAGGAGGACCGTCGAGCCGAAGGTGACGCGCTCGCCCGCGGTCGGCGGCTCGATGACCTCCGCGGCGCCCACCTTCGTCTCGAGCGCCACGATCCGCCCTTCGATGAAGCCGAGCTTCTCCCGCGCGGCGTGGTACTCGGCGTTCTCCGAGAGATCGCCGTGCTCGCGCGCCTCGCCGATCGCCTTGGAGATGGCCGGTCGCTCGACGCGCTTCAAGCGGTCGAGCTCCTCCTTGAGCTTCTCGTACCCGGGGCGCGTCATCGGCGTCCGCTGGACCGCCATCGCCCTTCTATCTTATCCCCGGGGCGCACGGATCCGGGTCGAGACGTCGATCTTCGCCCCGGCGCGGGCGCCGTCGATCCACGACTGCCACGCCAGGCTCTGCTTCTGCGCGACCACTTGCTTCGCGACCGCCGCGCGCTCGGCCTCGAGCCCGCTCATGTCGGGCGCCGGGCGCTCGAGCACCTTGAGCACGTAGTAGCCCTGCGCGGCCTTCACGGGCTCCGTGATCTGGCCCGCCGGCGCCCCGAGCGCCGCGAGCATCGCGTCCGCCGGCAGCTTGTCCGCGGGCTTCGCGCGCGAAAAGCGCCCCGTCTCGCCGGTCTGGGCCCCCGCCTTCTTCGCCGCCGCGGCGAAGTCGCCCGCTTTGGCCTCGACGGCGAGGCGGCGCGCGCGCTCGAGCGTGGCCGCCTCCGCCTTCGCGCGCTTCGCGGCCACGGCGACCCTGTCGCGGATCTCGGCGAGGGGCGGCACACCGGCCGGAATCGCCTCGACGAACTTCGCGATGACCAGGCCCGGCGGCGTCCGGACGGGTCCGGACACGCCGCCCTGCGCGAGGGCGAACACCGCGTCCTCGAGCGGGTCGGGACCGGTGAGCATCGCGAGCCGCTCGGCGCGGCCGACCGTGGACGCGGCGACCGTGAGCCCGAGCGCCTTCGCCTCGGCCTCCCAGTCCTTCGCGGTCTGGAGCTTCGGGCGGACCTCCCCGGCCTTCGCGGCCGTGGCGCGCTCGGCCGCCTCCGCCTGGAGCTTTTCGCGGATCTGCGCCGCGACGGCCTTGAGGGGCGTGAGCCCGCCCGGCTTGACGTCGAACACCTTGATCGCGTGGTAACCGAACGGCGTCCGCACCGGCTGCGGCGAGACCTCGCCCTTCTTGAGCGCGAAGACCGCGCGCTCGAACTCCGGGACCATCTCGCCCTGCTTCACGAGGCCGAGGTCACCGCCCTTGGGCGCCGAGCCCGGGTCCTCGGACAGCTCCTTCGCGAGCTTGGCGAAGTCCTCGCCCGCCTTCGCGCGGCGGATCACGTCGGTGGTCTTCGCGCGGGCCTTGTCCTCCGCTTCGCTCCCACCGGTCTCGGCCACCCGCGCGAGCACGTGCGAGACGCGCGCCTGGCGCGGCGCCTCGAACTCCTTCGCGTGCCCCGTGTAGTACTTCTGCACGTCGGCCTCGGCCACGGGCTTGACGAAGTCCTTCTGCGCGAGCGTGACGTACTGGATACGGCGCCGCTCCGGCTGGCGGAACTCGGCGGAGTGCGCCGTCAGGTACGCCTGCAGCTCCGCGTCGGTCACCGTCGTCGCCGAGAGGATCGGGCCCAGCTCGACCAGCGCCCACGCCGCGCGGGCCTGGTCGTGGCGGAACGCGTACGCCTCCTCGACCTCGGCCGGCGTGGCCTTCACGCCGCTCCGCACCGTGCTCTCCGCCTTGAGCCGCGTCAGCTCCTGGCGCGCCTCGGCCTCGAAGGCCGCGGCGGTCATGCCGCGCCCCCGCAGGAACGCCTGGTACAGGCGCAGGGCGAAGCGACCGTTCTCCTGGAAGCCCCGCACCGCATGGATCTGCTCGTTGAGCTCCTCGTCCGAGACCTCGAGGCCCTCGCGCCGCGCGCGCTGCACGATCAGCTCCTCCTGGACGAGGTCGTTGACGACCTGCTGCGGGAGCCCGAGCTGCTCGGCGAGCTCCGACGAGAAGCGGTCGCGGTAGACCTGCCGGTAGGCCTCCACGTACGCCTGGTAGCGGTGCTGGAAGCGCTCGATCGAGATCGACTCGCCGTTGACCGTGGCGACCGTGTCCGGCGTGGGCCCGCCGCCGACGCCCCGGGAGCCGAAGATGAAGAGCGAGGCGACGAAGGCCACGACCACGACGAGCAGACCGACCTGGAGGACCTTCCGGTAGCGGCGCATCGCGGTGAGCATCGGCGCCCGTTACTCCTCGGGATCGAGACGGCGCAGGCCAGGCTCCGGCCCGCTCTCCTCCGGCACCACGCGGCGCGCGACCGTGATGAACCCGGTGTGCGCGACCATGCGGTGGAACGGCCGCACGGACTGGCCCTCGATGTTCCAGGGCCGGAAGAGCGTCTCGAACGTCTCCACGAGCGCCCAGTGCCGGTCGTGCTGGAGCGCCTCGGCGATCTGGTGGGACTGGATGATCGTCGGCACGTAGCAGAGGAAGATCCCGCCCGGACGGAGCGCCGCGGCGATGAGCTTCACGAGCTTCCACGGCTCGGGCAGATCGAGGAGGACGCGGTCCGCCGGCGGCTCCTCCGGCAGCCCGTCCTCGACCGGGCGGAGCCGCACCGTGAGGTTCGTCACGTCGCCGAGGCGCATGTGGATGTTCGCCACGGCCCGCCGCGCGAACTCGTCGCGCTGCTCGTACGTGATGACGCGCCCCTCGGGCCCGACCGCGCGCAGCAGCGCCAGCGTGAGCGCGCCCGACCCCGTGCCGGCCTCGATCACGCGGCAGCCCGGGTAGACGTCGGCCCAGAAGAGGATCATCGCGAGGTCCTTGGGGTAGATGACCTGCGCGCCGCGCGGCATGTCGAGCACGTACTCGGCGAGCGTGGGTCTGAACGCGAGATAGCGGAGCCCCAGCGATGAGCGCAGCCACGTCCCCTCGGGCTGGCCGATGATCGCGTCGTGCGAGATCCAGCCGCGATCGGAGTGGAACGTCTCCGACTTCCGGAGGAAGATCAGGTGGCGCTTGCCCCGCTGATCGATGAGCAGGACCTGCTCACCGTCCTGGAACGCGCTGCCATCGTTCATCGGTCTTGCGGGCGCGGTAGGAAGCGCGCGGTCACGAACCCGGCGAGCGGCATGAGCGCGCTGAGCGTGAGCGCCGCCGGCAGGCCCCAGCGATCGGCGACCGCGCCGAGCGCGGTGACACCGAGGCCGCCGGCGCCGATGGCGAAGCCCACGATGAGCCCCGACGCCATCCCCGCGTTGCGCGGCAGGTAGGCCTGGCCGAGGACGACCGACACGGAGAAGCTCGACGTGAGCACGGCGCCGTAGAGACCGAGCATGACGAACGCGAGGACGCCGCTCGTGTGGACGAACAGGAGCCCGAACGGGATCGCCGCGAGGAACACCCACCGCATGAAGAGGCGCGGCCCGACGCGGTCGGCGAGCGGGCCCGCGGCCACGGTGCCGAGCGCGCCCGCGCCGAGGAACACGAAGAGCACCGTGCCGACGAGCCGCGGGTCGGCCTTGAGGTAGTCCAGGTAGTAGAAGGGCACGAACGTCGTGAAGCCGAGCGTCGCCCACGAGCGCACGGCGACGAGGGCGATCAGGAGCGCCATCGCCCTGGGCATGTTCACGCCGCGTGCCGTCGCCGCCGTCGTCTGCACCGGCGCGGCCGCGCTGTTGATGCGCGGGAGCATCGCGAGGATCAGCCCGCCGACGATCAGCGACGGCACGAGCATCGCCAGCGTGCCCGAGAGCGCCACGCCGGTGACGAGGGCCGTGGCGACCGGGGCGCCGAGCGCCAGGCCCGCGTTGCCGCCGAGCGAGAACCACGAGAGCGCCGTCGCCTTCCGGTCGCCGGCCACGCCCGTCGCGGTCTTGTAGCCTTCCGGGTGCCACGACGCGACGGCGAACCCCATCACGAGCACGAGCGCGAGGATCGCGCCGTAGCCGGGCGCGACGCCGATCAGCGCGAGGCCCGCGCCCGAGAGGAACACCGACGCCGGCAGGAGCCAGCGCCGCGCGATCCGGTCCGAGAAGTAGCCGAAGAGCGGCTGGATGAGCGACGAGGCCAGGTTCCCGACGAGCACGATCGTCGCCGCCTGGGCGTAGCTCAGCCCGTGCGCCTTCCGGAGAAACGGGAGCACCGCGGGGAGCGCGCCCTGGTTCAAGTCGATGACGAGGTGCCCGAGCGCCAGCAGCGCGATCAGCTTCGTGTGGGGCCGCACCCGCGCCGCGCCCGCGGCAAAGGTGGTGACGGCCGTCGAGTCAGCCATGACCTGCCAATGGTACACTACTCGTCGCGGTGGACGCATTCTCCCGGCTCGAGATCCGCGAGCTCGGCCACGTCTCGCTGTTCGTCCGCGACCTCGCGGCCACGCGCCGCTTCTATCACGACGTGCTCGGCCTGGCGGAAACGGGTACCGGCAAGGGCGGACGCATCCTCTTCTTCTCCGCCGGCGTCCACCATCACGACGTCTCGTGCGAGCTCGCGCGCGCCGAAGGGCCGGGACCGCAGCCCAAGGGCGTGCCCGGCCTCTACCACATCGCCTTCGAGGTCGGAGGGTCGCTCGAGAAGCTGGCGGGCGCGCGCCGCTGGGTGGAGTCGCAGGGCCTCACGCCGTTCGGCGAGACGGCCACGTCGTTCTCGGTGCGCGATCCCGACGGCCACGAGATCGAGCTCTACGTCGATCCCGCCGCCGGGCGGCGCTAGCCCGGGGCGCGCCTACTCGCCGAGGTCGACGCGGCGCATCGCGACCGCCGAGTCGATGGACTGCCCGAGCACCGCCGGATCGACCGGCTTCGTCACGTAGTCGAAGGCGCCGAACGCGAGGGTCCGCTTCGCGAGCTCGACGTTCCCGCTCTCGCAGACCATGATGACCTTGACGTCCGGCGCGAGCGCGACCATGGTCGGGAGCACGCCGACACCCGAGAGCCCCGTCATCTCGACGTCGAGCAGCACGACGTCGGGCGCGCGCTCCACGACGGCGCGCACGCCCGACGCGGCGTCGTGCGCCAGACGCACCTCGTAGCCCTTCCGGACGAGCATCTGCTGGAGCTCCGCGCGCGCCGCCGCGTCGTCCTCCACGAGGAGGATCGTGGCCGGCCCGCGGCGCGGCGCCGGGGACTCCTCCGGCGGCGGCGCGGGCTCCGGGGGGAGCTCCCCGTGGAGGGCGGCGAGGATCGCCGACGGGTCGAGCGGCTTCGTGAACACGGCGGCGGCGCCGAGCGCGCGGGCCCGCCGGTGGAGCTCCGCGTCCAGGACGCCGGTGATGACGAGGATGCGGATCTTCCGATCGAAGGCGTGGATCCGCTTGATCGCGTCGAGCCCGCCGAGGCGCGGCATCATGAGGTCGAGCATCACGGCGTCGGGGTGCAGGCGCTTGACCTGGAGCAGGGCCTCGAGGCCGTTCCCCGCCTCGACGACCTCGAAGCCATCCTCGCGCAGAAACTCGCCGACCACCTCGCGGACGTCGGGCTCGTCGTCCACGACCAGCACCTTGCCGGCGCTCGCCATGGCCTGCTCAGGCCCCGAACGCGTCGAGGCCGGTGATGTCGCGGCCGATGATCAGCGTGTGGATGTCGTGCGTGCCCTCGTAGGTGTTCACGGTCTCGAGGTTCAGCATGTGCCGGATCACCGGGTGCTCGTCCACGATCCCGGCCGCGCCGAGGATGTCACGCGCCAGCCGCGCCGCGTCGAGCGCCATCTGCACGTTGTTCATCTTGGCCATCGAGACCTGCTGCGCCCGGACCTTGCCGGCGTCTTTCAGCCTGCCGAGCTGCAGGCACAGGAGCTGCGCCTTGGTGATCTCGGTGAGCATCCAGACGAGCTTCTGCTGGACCAGCTGGAACGAGGCGATCGGCTTGGCGAACTGGACGCGCTGCTGCGCGTACTGGAGCGACCAGTCGTAGCACGCCATCGCCGCGCCGACCGCCCCCCACGCGATGCCGTAGCGCGCCTGGTTGAGGCAGCCGAGCGGGCCGCGCAGCCCCTTCACGTTCGGCAGCTCGTTCTCGAGCGGGATCTTGCAGTCCTGGAAGCTGAGCTCGGAGGTGATCGACGCGCGCATCGAGAACTTGCCGTAAATATCGAGCGTCGAGAATCCCGGGGTTCCTCGTTCGACCAGGTACCCGTGGATCTCATTGTCATCCCCTTTTGCCCAGACAACTGCGACATCGGCAATCGAACCATTCGTGATCCAGAGCTTCGTGCCGTTGAGGACGTACCCGTCGCCGCGGCGCCGGGCGCGCGTCTTCATCGAGCCCGGGTCGGAGCCGTGGTCGGGCTCGGTGAGGCCGAAGCAGCCGACCTTCTCGCCCCGGGCGAGCGCCGGCAGCCACTTCTCCCTCTGCGCCTCGGAGCCGTAGGCGTGGATCGGGTGCATGACGAGGCCCGACTGGACCGACGCGGCCGACCGGAGCCCCGAGTCGCCCCGCTCGAGCTCCTGCATGATGAGCCCGTAGGCGACGTTGTTGAGCCCGGCGCAGCCGTAGCCCTTGAGCGTCGCACCGAACACGCCGAGCTCGCCGAGCTTCGAGATGAGCGCCGTCGGGAACGTGCCCGCGCGGTGGTGCTCCGTCACGACCGGGAGGAACTCCGCCTCGACCCAGTCGCGGATCGCGTCGCGGATCATCCGCTCCTCCTCGGAGAGGAGGTCCTCGATCCCGTAGTAGTCGACGCCGCGGAACTTCTCCATCGCCTCGCCCTTGCTAGAGCCGCAACGGGTTGAAGTCCGTGTCGTAGTCGTAGGCGTCCACGCGCTCGCTGGCCTTGAGCCAGGCGACCGCCGCGTAGGTGAGCGGCGTCGCCGCCGCCTCGTACGCCACCTTCACCGCCCACTGGCCGGCGACGATCCCCGCCAGCACGGCGCCCGGCACGGTGCCGGCGAACGCGAGCGTGACGAAGATCGCGGTGTCGAGCGCCTGGCCGATGAGCGTCGAGCCGATCGTCCGCGTCCAGAGCCAGCGCCCCTTCGTCGCGATCTTCATCTTCGCGAGCACGAACGAGTTGGCAAACTCGCCCGCGAGGTAGCCGGCGAACGAGGCGGCCAGGATGCGCGGCGTCTGGCCGAGGATCTCGTCGTACGCCGCCTGGCCCTTCCAGAAGGGCGCCGCCGGGATCTCGCCGCCGAGCCAGACCGCGCCCACCATGAGCGCGTTGCACGCGAAGCCGAGCCAGATCACGCGCCGGGACGCGGCGTATCCCCACACCTCGGTGAGGACGTCGCCGAGAACGTACGAGAGCGGGAAGATCACGACACCCGCCGTCAGGACGATCCCGCCGACCGTGACGAGCTTGCTCGCGATCGTGTTGGCCGTCAGGAGGCACGTGACGAACAGGGCGGCGCAGGTGAGGAATCGCCAGCTCATCGCCGTTCGATCATACTATGGAGCGCCACCATGCCCGAGCCCCGGAAAGCCGTCGTGCTCCTGAGCGGCGGCGTGGACTCCACGACCACGCTCGCCATCGCGAAGTCCGCGGGCTTCCAGGTCTACGCGCTCAGCTTCGGCTACGGCCAGCGCCACGAGGCCGAGCTCGCGGCGGCGCGCCGCGTGGCGGCCGCGCTCGGCGTCGCCGGCCACGAGGTCGTCGCGTTCGACCTGCGCCGCTTCGGCGGCTCCGCGCTGACGGGTGACCTGCCCGTGCCCAAGGGCCGCGCCCCCGAGACGATGGCGCGGGAGATCCCGGTCACGTACGTGCCCGCGCGCAACACCATCTTCCTGGCCGTGGCACTCGCGTGGGCCGAGACGCTCGGGTCGAGCGACATCTTCATCGGTGTGAATTTCTACGATTACTCGGGGTATCCCGACTGCCGCCCCGAGTACATCGAGGCGTTCCGGCGGATGGCCGACCTCGCGACGAAGGCCGGGGTCGAGGGCCGCCAGCGCCTCACGGTGCACACGCCGCTCATCCACATGACGAAGGCCCAGATCATCCAGCGGGGGCTCGAGCTCGGCGTGGACTACGGACTCACCCTCTCCTGCTACGACCCGGCGCCCGAGGGCGCGTGCGGGCGCTGCGACTCGTGCGCGCTGAGACTGAAGGGCTTCGCGGAAGCCGGCCTGACGGACCCGGTCCGCTACCGCTAGACGTTCGTCGCGATCGCCGGGGGCTCTTCGTTCAGCGCGCGCCGGAGCGCCTGCGCCAGCTCGGCGTCGTGCTCATGGCTCTTCGCGAAGATCCGGCACTGGGCGACCTTCCCGGGCAGGTACTTGAGGATCTCGGTCAGCGGCTCCTCGGACACGCGTTTCGTGGAGGAGTCGTACACGTAGATCTGGCGGTCCCCCATCTTGAGCGGGTTCAGCGGACGGGGGTCCTGGAGCGCCATATCGATCTCGAAGGGAAAGTTGCCGAGCCCCGCCTTCGAGAGGTAGATGCGCACGCGGCGCTTCACGGTCTCGGCGTCGAGGAAGGCCTGGCCCTTGCGCGCCTCGAACTGGTCGAGGATCTCCTCGCCCGACATCCGCCACTTGAGCTTGCGGTCGAGGATGTGCCGCCACTCGAGGCCCAACTCCCGCTTCGCGGGTTCCTCGGCATCGTGCCAGCGTCCCACCTCCTCGAGCAGCGTCCATTCGGTGAGATGAAGATAAGGATGGAGCTCCTTACGGAGATCATAGGGGAACGCGATCAGCATCGTCGGGCGGAAGATCTCCTTCAGGTGGAGGTCGATCCCCCGCGTCGTGCGGTGGTAGTAGACGTTCGTGTACATGTAGAAGCGCGCGTTGAGGAACATCGTGAACGCCTGGAGGCCGCTGCGGTCGAGCGTGAGCCCCTTCTCGGAGAAGAACGAGTAATAGATGATCCGCTCGATGTCGATCGGGCCGATCGCGACGCCGCACATGTACGAGTCGCGCAGCACGTAGTCCATGTTGTCGGCGGTGAAGACGCCCGAGAGGAGCGGCTTCAGGAACGCGAGCCACCGCGGATGCGACTCGAGGGGCTGCGTGTAGGTCTTCCCCATCAGGTAGCAGATCCACTCCGGGTCGATCACCTCGCCGGCGCCGAACGCCCCGGTCGGGCTCCGCCGGAGGCTCCGGATGACGTCGGCGAGCTCCTCGCGGATGATGCGCTGACCGACCAGCTCGTGCGTGAGGTCGTAGTCCACGAGGAAGTTGTCGTCGAAGAAGTGGCCGAAGGGGCCGTGGCCCACGTCGTGGAGCAGGCCCGCCACGCGCAGGAGCTCCTCGATCAGCGGGCCCGACGGCGTGTCGGCGAAGATTGCGCGGAGCGAGGGGTAGAGCTGCTGCGCGAAGCGACCCGCGAGGTGCATCGCGCCGAGCGAATGCTGGAAGCGGCTGTGCTCGGCCGAGGGGTACACCCAGCGCGCCGACTGGAGCTGCGGCACGCGGCGCAGGCGCTGCACCCAGGGCGTGTCGATCAGGTCCTGCTCGGTCGCCTCGCCCGGGATCCCGCGCGGGCGCGTGTAGAGGATGTACTGGTGGATCGGGTCCGCGATGAGCCCGCGCCCCTCGTAGGTGTCGGCCACGCCCTTCACCCGGTCACTCCCCGACGCGGTAGAGCGTGTGGCGGTCGATCGAGGTCACGGGGATCACCCGCACCCCGCCGTTGCGCCGGACCGCGACCTCGATGACGTCACCCGCGCGCCGCGTCCAGAGCCGCGCGTAGAACTCCTCCTGCGAGCCGACGGCCACGCCGTCCACGCGCAGGATCCGGTCGCCCTTCTGGAAGCCCGCGCGCGCCGCGGGCCCGACCGGCGAGAGGTCGCTGACGACGAGGCCGTCCTCCACGTCCACCGTGTAGACGCCGAGCCACGGCCGCGGCGGGCGGCTCGCGACGCGGCCGGCCGCGATCAGCTCGTCCTTCACGGGCAGGAACGTCTCGATCGGGATCGCGAGGTTCACGTGCGGCGCCTCGCCGAGCCTGAGCGAGGCGATGCCGATCACCTCGCCCCGGTCGTTGACGACCGCGCTGCCGCCCCACTGCGGGCTCGCCGGCGTCACGATGAGCGCGCGGTCGAGCATGTACTCCCAGTAGGCCGAGAAGCGCCGGATCGCGTGGACGGCGCCCGGCACCTGGACGAGGGCGTTCTCCTCGTCCAGGCCGACCGTTGCGGTGCGGGCGCCGACGACGACGTCCGTGGACCGGCCGAGCGCCGCCGCGGGCCACGGCCCGGCGCCCTCGAGCTTCACGACACCGAGGCCCGTGTCGAGGTCGAGCCCGACCACCCGCGCGGCCACCTTGCGGCCGTCGCGGAGCCGCGCCTCGATGGCAATGGCGTCGAGGAGGAGGTAGCTCACGGTGACCGCGTAGCCGCGCGCGTCGAAGATGACGCCGCTGCCGAAGCGCTCCTTCCCGAGGCGCGAGGACGAGGGGGCGCCCGGCGCGTTCCGGACGTCGAGCGCGACGATCGCCGGCTCGACCCGCTGGACGTACGAGGGAAGCGCGGGGAGGCCGCGCGGGTCGGGGCGGCGCTCGCCGGGCGCCGGCGCCGCCGCCGCGAGGGCGGGCAGGAGCAAGACCAGTGCGGCGCCGACGCGTGAGGTCATCGCGCGCCGTACTGCTTCTCGTAGTACGCGCGGAACTCGCCCGACTTGAGCGGCCGCCACCACGCCTCGCGCTCGCGGTACCACGCCACCGTCGCCGCGAGCGCGTCGCCGAACTTGTGCTTCGGCGCCCAGCCGAGCTGCTGGACCTTCTTCGAGTCCAGCGAGTAGCGCCGGTCATGGCCCAGCCGGTCCTTCACCGGTTGGATCAGCGTCTCCGGCTTCCCGGCGAGCTTCAGGATCTGGCGCGTGAGCACGATGTTCTCGACCTCGTGCCCGCCGCCGATGTTATAGACCTCGCCGTCCTTCCCCTTGCGGAGGACGAGATCGATCGCCGTGCAGTTGTCCAGGACGTAGAGCCAGTCGCGCACATTCCGGCCGTCGCCATAGAGCGGCAGCGCCTTGTCCTCGAGCGCATTGGTGATGAAGAGCGGGATCACCTTCTCCGGGTACTGGTACGGCCCGAAGTTGTTGGACGAGCGCGTGA
>WNFB01001952.1_pt1 | contig 17809 bp, 16 predicted proteins | sample 5400501 | NCBI WGS metagenome assembly WNFB01 (sample SAMN13153341, study PRJNA577476) | soil metagenome | isolation source: 200 cm saprolite under Douglas fir tree site 2 hole 1 | place: USA:California | collected 2015-04-18 | reverse complement strand
CGGGGGATTTTGCAGGGAAATCCGCGCCGCCGGAGGCCGGAGGTCCATTGCAATCCGTGAAAACCTCATCACCGCTTCGGTTGCCATATCGCTTTCCCGGGTGAGTCGCCCGTATCCCACACCGTTTTACCTGGTCCAGAACCCATCTTTGTCATATTCTCGGATCGCCTTCAACTCTTCCGCGCTCGGCTCCGGCGTGGACGTCACCTGGTCAGGAACCCGCAGCTTCCATCCCGTATCGCGCACGATATCGTCTAACTCCACGCCAGGGTTGGCAAAGTTTCGATGCGCGGATGACAAATAAGCCTCTCCGTCCTCGCCGAAGCGAAGTACAGCCTTAGTCGTGATCGCGGCCGCCGGCCCGCCACGAGGCAGTCCGACCCGCTCCCGCCAGCCAGGCCCGTCCCCGTTTCCGGGGCTGGTGACATGGGAAACCCGCTCCGGCAAGCGCTCTTTGCTATGCTCCAGCAACACCACAAAACGTTGCGCCAGCGAAGCAATATCACACGCCCCACCCGACCCCGGCAACCGCGTCAGTCCCTTCGGCCCGCGCACTTCGGTCGAGTTCAAGTTGCCGAAGCGATCCACCTGGGCGGCGCCCAAAAAACCAAGATGCACCCGCCCCGATTGCAGCAGGCTCATCACTCCAAGCATATCCAGGCACTGGGTTGCACCCAGAACGTTCGGCGGATCGGCCATCGTGTAGATCAACTCCGGGGCGGGCGTGGCCCGGATCACGCCATTCTCGAACAGACCTACGGCATTTGGAGCGTGTGTCTTCTTAGCCACCGCAAATGCGATCAAGGGCAATCGCATCCCGACGAAAACCACTTCGCCATCGCGGATTTCCCGTGCCGCGCTGGCCACCATCAGCTCGCCCAGAGTGTAAGCCTTCCCCTGCTTCGCCGAAATAGTGTCAGCCGTCGTTCTTGTCATCGCCATATTCGACTGAGAACCGGCAACCTGTAACTGTCAACCGGGCCTTCAATCGAGCAAAATTCAGATGCCCGACTAGGCGAGGCCCAAAACTCACAAATTAATCGCCGATTTGCGAACCTCGCCAATCGAGGCCAACGGATCGCGCGCACCCTCTTTCGGCGCAATCCATTTCTTCTCGCTGCTGATAATATCCAGCAATAGCTTCCTGTCCTCCGCCGACGGCATGTACTCTCTCAGATGTCCCTCGTAGGCGCTGTCGTCCACCGGTTCGCCCGTCTGTGCGTGAAATTTCTGTCCTGCCCAGCGTCCGATGTGGCGGTTGAACTTGATGTGAGGCGCGTAAAGCTTGGGCTGGCCAGCCGCCAATACGCTATTGAAACGCTCGATCAGCCCCGCCACTTCGTCGCGATAGAGATGCCGGTTGTAATCGTTCAACTCATCGAGATGCGCCGCCTGCTCATTTTTCGGCTCGTCATACCGGCCCTTAATTCCCCAAACATAGGCCCAATGAGCGGACGAAGAATGGTCCGTGCCGAACAGGTCGTAGGAACTCGAAATCCATTTATTGAGATATTTCTGGATCAGCCAGCCCGGAATCACGCCCGCCTCCACAATGCGGCGCAGGCCATCATTTCCGGTTCCCATGTGGAACGCCTCTTCGCGCAACATGTACGACATGGAGCGCCCCAACGGCGCGAAGGCTGAATATTTGAACATCTGCAGCTGGAATTTGCCGTCTCGATCCACAAAGTCGGTGTAGGTAAAAAAGTCCATCCAGTTGTCGACGTCCACGTTGAAAGCGCCCAGCAATCGTTTGTTTTCAAATGCCCGGCGTTCAAGCATCTTCTGCGCCTCAACCTTGCCGGAATAACCGAAGTGGTCAACCAGCAGTGCGCACATCTGCCAGCCGTGCCGCATTTCTTCGATCATTACTCGAGTGATGGCCCGGCGATCCCAGTCGGTAGGAGCGCTCTCAAACAGGTAGCGCTGCTGCTCCACGCTGGCGAATTCGGTGTCGCCCTGATAAACGATCATGTTGATCAGCGCGTCGCGCATCTGTTGCGTCGGCACTTGGCGCAGGTTCTCCCACTTCCGCCGGCCTTTAAAGTGGCCAAACTGAATTTCTTCCGTCTCAATCGCGCCGAACAGCGTGTCGAACTTGAAGCTGGCAATTTCGTCGTGGTTGACGCCAATGTCTTTGCGCCAATCGTCAAACAGTCCAACCCAGTCACTGAACGTTCCGATCTTTGCGACTTTGCCTGGCATAACACCTCAATGTAACGTTTGCCGCACGACCCACTTCTTCGGCCGGTGAGGATGGTGCTGAACTAAGATCTCATCTCTTTGCATCCATCCGCGAAATTCGAGGCTCGGTTGAGATCAATGAAGCGGCGCTGCACATGTTCGCCGTAGGAAATTTCCCGGACCGAGGATAAGTACGCAATCTCCGCCGATGCGCCTTCATGGTTGTGATCTATCAGGTTGGTGCTCACGACCTGTCCTTCCGCTTCAGGCCAGTTCTCCGTACGACCTACTACCAACCGAACTTTCCGGCACGCAAACGTCAAAGCGACCAGCAAAGCAAAGGCAGCAACAGGGACTAGCCGCTTCGTCCAGCTCATTTCGCCTTCCAAATACACAAGCGCTAGCATCGTCGGAGTCGTGCATGCTAGTGGGTGGGTCACTTGGCCTTGAACGTAGCCGGACGCTTCTCCACGTATGCCGCCAACCCTTCCTTGGCGTCCTCGCTCTGAAAAAGCAGTTGCTGATTCTCCCGCTCCACCGCCAAAGCCGACTCCATCGGAATTTCCCATCCCGTCTGCACCGCACGCTTGATGCGTCCCACCGCTTTTGCAGCCTTATTCGGCGGACAGAATTGCCGGGCGTACTCCATAATGTTCTCCATGAAATTGTCCCGCTCGTAAATGTCGTTGATGATCCCCAGCTCTTTCGCTTCCTCGAAAGAAAAAGTGTTTCCGGTCACCATCAGCTCGATAGCCTTGCTCTTGCCCACCATGCGCGAGAGTCGCTGCGTACCGCCAGTCCCAGGCAGCACACCCAGATTCACTTCCGGCAGCCCAATTTTGCCCGCATCCTGTCGCGCGATACGAATGTCCGCCGCCATGGCAATCTCCAACCCGCCCCCAACGCAGTGCCCGTTCAGGGCAGCGATTACCAGCTTGGGCGTGTGCTCCAGCCGCAGCAAGGTCTCGTTGGCGTGCAGACAGAAGTAGTACTTGAATGTCGGATCGACGCTGGCCAGCATCTTGATATTCGCGCCCGCCGAGAAAAACTTGTCCCCTGCCCCGGTAAGCACAATCACGTGTACATCGTTGTCCATCCGCGCCTTGAGAATCGCCTCATCCAGCTGCCGGTTCATCTCGTAGGTATAAGTATTCGCCGGAGGGTCGCAAAGTTCGATCACCGCCACGCCGGCATCGACGCGGTAGTTGATCAGTTGTCTGGTAGTCTCGCCGCTTGCTGGCTGTACTGTAGTCGCCATGCTCAAACTCCTTTTCGCAATCGTCAAAAATTTCGTCTTAGCTCGAGAATACAAATTTCTTCTTGCGCGACCCATTGGCCGCGCTGGCGCCAATGCCCTGCAAGAAAATATCTCCCATTTCGCGTGCCAGTTCTTTGGCATTGGCATCGACTCGGGGGTTATACCAGGTGTAAATCCAGTTCATCATCCCAAACAGACTGAGCACCGCCGTCCTACTGGAGAATTCTAGTCCTCTTGTGCGCTTGTAGTTGTCCAGAAGTTCCATGCAGATGCGGTAATACTCGCGTTTGATGGCGGCGATTTCGCTGCCAAATTCATTTTTCAGCACATCATCTTCGTGGGATAAAACCTTCATCGCCTTCTGGTTGGCAAGAAAGTACTCCAGATGATTGAGGATGAGGCTGCGAATCCGCTCCGCCGGATCGTCGATGTTATGCAGTCGCTCCTGCAACCGCACTACAATCGTGGCAAAAGTGTCTTTCTGGATCAGATAAAGTAGTTCCTCTTTGGACTTGAAATAGTAGTACAGGCCAGAGAGTGAAACGCCGCTGACACGCGCGAGGTCGCGCATCGACGCGGCAGCATAGCCCTTTTCGTAGAAAACATTCGTCGCATGGACCAGTATCTTGGCCAGGCGTCGATCAAAGCGAGTCGTTAAACGCGGCCCGGAAATAAGCCCGCGGCGCCGCGCCGGGAGCTGGGAGCCGATGGGAGAAATACTGGCCATAGGTCGAACGTTCGTTCAAATTATAGCACCTTAGGCTTTCTTCGTTTCCTTGGTGGTTCTGCTCTTTTGGGGGCTGCCGCCAGGCAATCCCAGCAATTCAGTTCCGAACATCCGCCAGCAATTGCTCCACTTCGGCCTTCAGTGCGGCCGTCAGCGGCAACAGCGGCAAACGCGCCGGGCCGCCAAAATAACCGTTCAGATCCATTCCATACTTCAAGCCTGGAATCCCGAGCTCCCCCGAGACCCGCGAGGTGGCCTTGGTAATTCGTTCCTGCTTCGACCGGGCCAACTCCGCGTCGCCTTCCTTCCAGGCAGCGTATATCTCGTAGCAGGCGGTCGGTGCCGCATCGGCAAAGGCGAGGATACCGCCTACCGCACCAGCCTGCAGCGACGGCTCCAGCTTCTGCGCCAAGCCCACTACTATCTGGAACCCGACTTCCTTCTGCCGGGTTTTTATCCCACTCACTACGCTGACTGCGGCGGACGACGCTTTTGCGCCACCCAGCGCCGCGACCTGCACCAGTTCGCCGCCCTGTCCGTTGCTGCTGCTGGACGCCTTGAGCATGCGCGGGGTCACGGCATCGAAAGTCTCAGTCACGGTGGCGGTGCGCTTCACCTGCCGCGTCGCTTCCACCATCTTGCGGATTTTTTCAACGTCGCCGCCCGATTCCTTCATCCCAATGATGTTGGAATGCCCCGCCAGTTCCACCACCACCTCCGCTGGGATGTCGTATCCCGTAAAGCCCGGAACGTTGTAGATCATTACCGGCAGCGGCGAGCGATCCGCCACCGTGCGATAGAAGGCCAGCATGTTCGTGGACTGCATCACCCTCTTGTAGAAGTGCGGAGTGCGCACCAGGGCCACGTCGTAACCGAGTTCAGCCGCATACTCAGTGAGCCGCAAGGTCTCAATGGCCGATTCAATGCCCGTTCCCGCGATCAGCACCTTGCTCGGCGCACTAGCTTCCCGTGCAGCCTTCAGCACCTGGCGCCGCTCCTCGTCCGAGAGCATGATTGCTTCACCGGTCGAACCCAATACGGTCAGGCCAGCCACAGGAGTCTTGGAATAGCGCTCGACATTGTGCTCGAGCTTCTTGAAGTAGATGTTGCCGTCAGGATAGAACGGCGTCGTAATCGGAGGAAAAATACCGTGAAGTAGCATGGGATTCCACTCTCAGCGCCTGGAACGTCCAGGCTCCAGCTTATCAAATTCCCTTCCCATAATGTCATCGTGAGGGGAGCCGGAACTTCGCTCCGCGAAGGTGCAGCGGAGTCGAAGGATCTTTAACCGGGAGGCGTACGGCAGGAACGAACCCGATGCAGGTACAACCGTGGAAGAGTGCCGCGTTAGTTAGCGCCAAAGCGCTCAAGATGAACTAGGTTTCAGCCCCGTGGTGGGTTATTCTCCAACCTTACATTTTTCCACAACAGCCTAGACTTAGACTAAGACTAGGCCGACCGCCGTTCCACAGGCGCCACAAAGTGCGTCGCGGGAACGGCTCCAATCTGCACCAGCAGCCCCAGTTGGTCCCAGTTATCCCAGCCCTCAACGATCTTGCCGCCCGAAATCCGCTGGGTCGAAGTGCCCGTAATGGTCGCTTTCTTCCCGGTAGGCGCGATGCCAAGAAACTCGCCTTTGTGCGTCATGGTTGCCGTCCAACGAGCCACCACTTTGTCCCCTTGCTCAATGATGTAATCGATCGTCACCTTGAGATCGGGGAACGCGCTACGGAATCCCATCACAAAAGGCTTGAACTCCTTAAGTCCGATGTCGGTCGCATGCTGGGCTTGTCCGTGGCCAATCACGTCGGGCGATGCCATTTCGTCCACTGCCTCGATGCGCCCGCTGTTCCATACCTCCTCAAACCAGCGCCGGATCAGAATGCTATTTTCTTGCGCCATACCGCACCTCCGCGCCTAGACTAGACTAGCCGCTTCGGCCTCTCACTGTACGCTCCGCGTGCAACTGCTGCAACGCCTGCACATGCACCTCTCCGCGCTGCAAAAACGCGATTCCTTCTGCCGCCGCGCGCGCCGCCGAAAGCGTCGTGATGGTCGGAATCCGCGCCATCACCGCCGCCCGCCGGATCGCCTGCTCGTCGAACCAGGGATCAACCCCCTGCGGTGTATTAACGATCAAATGTATGCGCTCGCCCTTAATAAGGTCCACAACGTTAGGCCGTCCCTCTTTCACCTTATAGACACGCTCCACGGTCATGCCCGCGGATTCGAGCACGTCAGCCGTTCCCGCCGTCGCCACCAGTTTGAACCCCATATCCACAAACTTGCGTGAGACTTCAGTCACGTTCGGCTTGTCATGATCGGTGACGCTGATAAAAACCGTTCCCTGCGTGGGTAGCTTCTGGCCCGCCGCGGCCTGAGCCTTGGCAAAAGCTTCCCCGAAGTTGTCGGCGACGCCCATCACTTCGCCTGTCGACTTCATCTCCGGACCCAGTACGGTGTCAACTCCGGGAAACTTGTTCCACGGAAACACCGGGGACTTTACGTAGTAGCACCGCCCCGTGTCGAGATCGGCGCTGTGCTCAATAAACTCCGGCAAAAATTCCCGCAGCTTGCGCCCAGTCATAAGCCGGGCCGCGATCTTCGCCATCGGGATCCCCGTAGCTTTCGAAACAAATGGCACGGTTCGCGAAGCCCGCGGGTTCACCTCCAGCACATAGATCGTGCCGCTACCGTCCATCTGGGTGCGGGTCTCTAACCCCTCTGCAATGCGCGGAATGGCAAACTGAATATTCATCAGCCCCACCACTTTCAGCGCCCGCGCCAGGCGGAACGTGTAATTGCGCATGCGCGCCAGCAGCGCCTCAGGAATATCCACCGCAGGCAGCACGCAGGAAGAGTCCCCGGAGTGAATCCCAGCCTCTTCAATGTGCTGCATGATGCCACCGATCACCACATCTTCGCCGTCCGAAAGCGCGTCCACATCCACTTCAATCGCGTCTTCCAGGAAATGATCAATCAGCACCGGGCGATCGTGCGAATACTCCACCGCTTCTTTCATATAGCGGACGACCATCTCTTCGTCGTATGCAATTACCATGGCCCGTCCACCCAGCACGTAGGAAGGACGCACCAGCACCGGATAACCCACCCGCTTGGCACCTTCGATCGCTTCCTCCACCGAAGCCGCCATCGCCCCCGGGGCCTGTGGGATATCAAGTTCGTCAAGCAGCTTGCCAAAGCGCTTGCGGTCTTCCGCCAGGTCAATCGACTCCGGCGTCGTGCCAATGATATTGACGCCCGAAGCCTTCAATGGCAACGCCAGGTTCAGAGGTGTCTGCCCGCCAAACTGCACGATCACACCCACGGGCGCCCCCGACGCGGCTTCATGCTCGCAGATGGCAAACACATCTTCCAACGTTAGCGGCTCGAAATACAGACGATCGCTGGTGTCGTAGTCGGTCGAGACCGTCTCTGGATTGCAATTAATCATGATGGTCTCGTACCCGTCGTCGCGCAGGGCAAACGCCGCATGGCAGCAGCAGTAGTCGAACTCAATTCCCTGCCCGATGCGGTTCGGCCCGCTCCCCAGGATGATGACTTTCTTCTTATCGGTCGGCGCCGCCTCGTCCTCTTCCTCGTAAGTCGAGTAAAGATACGGCGTGAAGCTTTCGAATTCCGCCGCGCACGTATCCACCCGTTTGTACACCGGCAAAACACCATGCTTCTTCCGCAGATGGCGGACTTTTTCCTGCGCACCTTTGCCGTCGAGCCGCCAAACCCCAGCCAGTCGGCCATCGGAGAACCCCATACGCTTGGCCCCGCGCAGCACCTCGGTCGGAATCGACTCCATTGGGTGCTTCTCCACCTCCAGTTGCATATCGTTAATCTCTTTCAGCTGATACAAAAACCACGGGTCGATGGAAGTCATTTTCGCCAGCTGCTTAACCGTATGCCCCTGCCGCAACGCATAGCGAATGTAGGAAAGCCGCTCCGGATGCGGCGTGACCAGTCGCTGGGTAAGAATCTTCGGTTCAATCTTTTCCGACCCAACTTTTTTGCCAGTGTCGAGCGCTCGCACTCCCTTGAGCAGCGCTTCTTTAAAGGTGCGGCCAATGGCCATTACTTCGCCCACCGACTTCATCTGCGGGCCCAGGTTCTCATCGGCGCCGGGAAACTTCTCGAACTGCCACTTGGGGATTTTCACCACCACGTAATCCAGCGTGGGCTCAAAGCAGGCAGGCGTCTTGCGCGTGATGTCGTTGGGAATCTCGTCCAGCGTGTAGCCCACGGCAAGCTTGGCGGCGATCTTGGCAATTGGAAATCCCGTCGCCTTCGAGGCCAGCGCCGACGACCGCGAAACCCTCGGGTTCATCTCGATCACCACCATGCGTCCCGTCGTGGGATGAACTCCGAACTGAATATTCGACCCGCCCGTTTCTACGCCAATTTCCCGCATCACCGCAATGGCGGAATCGCGCATCGCCTGGTACTCGCGATCGCTGAGAGTCTGAGCCGGCGCGACGGTAATGGAATCGCCCGTGTGTACGCCCATGGGGTCGAAGTTCTCGATCGAGCAGATGATGATGACGTTGTCGCGCAGATCGCGCATCACCTCCAGCTCATATTCCTTCCACCCCAGCACCGACTCTTCGATCAGCGCTTCGTGTACAGGAGAGAAATCAAGTCCGCGCGCCAGCACTTCCAAGAGTTCTTCGCGGTTGTAGGCAATCCCGCCGCCGCTGCCACCCAGTGTGAACGATGGCCGCACAATCACCGGAAAGCCGATCTTGCCGGCGAATTCGAGTCCATCCTTGAGATTATTGACCAGCGCTGACTTGGGAACGTCCAAGCCGATCTTCTGCATCGCATCTTTGAAGTAGAGACGGTCTTCTGCCTTCTTGATCGCCGCCACATTCGCGCCAATAAGTTGTACGTTGTATTTCTCGAGCACCCCGCCGTCGGAAAGTTCAATCGCCAGATTCAGGGCCGTCTGTCCGCCCACGGTAGGCAGGATGGCGAATCCCTGGCCCGACGAGAGCTCGCGCTCGACGCGAATAATTTCTTCCAGATACTCTCTCGTCAGCGGCTCGATGTAGGTGCGGTCAGCGATCTCCGGGTCGGTCATGATGGTGGCCGGATTGGAATTGGCCAGCACCACTTCAAACCCCTCGGACTTGAGCGCCTTGCAAGCCTGCGTCCCGGAGTAATCAAACTCCGCCGACTGGCCAATGATGATAGGGCCAGAGCCGATGATCAGAATTTTCGAGATATCAGTGCGTTTGGGCATTTGTACTGTCAGCTATCTTCAAAACTCCATCCCGTCCCTCTTTATAACTCTGTCATTCCCGACCGACCCAGTTGATTCGCCTTGCGAATCAACTGGCGAGTGGAGGGACCGCTTTCCCGGCAGCTACCCCTTCCACTCTTCCATCATGGTCACAAAATCCTTGAACAAATAATGCGAATCATGCGGCCCAGGCGAGGCCTCCGGATGATATTGCACACAGAACAAAGGCAGATTGCGGTGCCGCAATCCCTCCAGCGTCCCGTCGTTCAAATCAATATGGGTCAGTTCCACTTCACTCGGCGGCAGCGAATCCGGATCCACGGCAAAATTATGATTGTGCGCGGTGATTTCAATCTTTCCCGAATGCAACTGCTTCACTGGATGATTTCCCCCATGATGTCCAAACTTCAACTTGAAGGTCTTCCCTCCCAGCGCGATTCCCGCCAGCTGATGTCCCAGACAAATCCCGAAAATCGGCTGCCGCCCCATCAGACGCCGAATGTTATCCACAGCGTAGGCACACGGCTCCGGATCGCCGGGCCCGTTTGACAGGAAAATGCCATCCGGCTTCAGCGCCAGCACATCCTCCGCCAGAGTCTGCGCTGGCACCACCGTTACCTTGCACCCCTCGCCCCGCAGCTTGCGCAGAATGTTTTGCTTGATTCCGTAGTCGTAGGCCACCACGTGAAAACGCGCCGGTTCGTCCTTAACACCCACGACTTCGTCCGGCAGATGGGAGCGTTCCCCGGTTTCCCAAACATAGGTGCTCTTGGTACTCACAACTTTTGCCAGGTCAGTCCCATCCATCTTGGGGATGGCCCGCGCCTTCGCCACCAGTTTGTCGGCGTCGTTCTCCAGCGTCGAAACCACGCCGCGCATCACGCCGTGGTCGCGCAGATGCCGCACCAGCGCGCGCGAATCAATCTCCGCCAGCACTGGAATCTTGAATTGTTCGAGATATTCTTCGGCCACCTGCTGCGAGCGCCAGTTGGAGCTGACTCTGGAGAACTCGCGGACGATCAATCCTTCGATATAGGGACGGGTAGCTTCGTTGTCTTCCGCGTTGGTCCCGTAGTTGCCAATTTCAGGATTGGTGAGAACTACAATTTGGCCGCAGTAGGAAGGATCGGTAAAAATTTCCTGATAGCCAGTGATGGAAGTATTAAAAACTACTTCCCCGTAACATTCGCCTTTGGCGCCGTAGCCTTTGCCTCGGAAGACTCGCCCGTCTTCGAGCGCAAGCGTAGCTTGCATTCCTGCTCCAGGGAGTGGATTTTAGAGATTTTAGCAGGGATGCCAGAATCGCGAAACAAATGATTTCGATGATTTGGATTTTCTCGCGCTCTTGGCGTTTTCTCTTGGCCGCCCTCAGCGCTTAAAAGCTCTTAACCGCAAAGTTCGCAAAGAGCCCGCCAAGGACGCAAAGAGTTCTCACCGTACCCGGCCCATCTTATCCATCGGCCAATACCCAAACACCGCTTTGCCGTAGATAAAGCCAACGTCCACCGCACCAAAGTCGCGGCTGTCGTTTGACATGGTGCGATGATCGCCCAGCACAAAGTAACTATGAGGAGGAACCACGATCTCAGAATACGAGCGCTGGTCGGAGTAGGCGGGCGGAACGTAGTCTTCCTCCAGCGCCGTGCCGTTGACAAATACCTGGCCGCCCTCGATGCGAATGCTGTCTCCCGCTAATCCAACCACCCGTTTGATAAAACTCTTCGACGGATCGCGGGGATAGCGAAACACGATGATGTCGCCACGCTGGATCGGCTCCAGCCGGTACACGTACTTATTAACGAAGATGCGTTCTTGGTCGTCGAGTGAAGGCATCATGCTGGTGCCTTCCACTTTGACCGGCTGGTAGAGAAAAATAATGATGAAGGCGGAAATCGCCAGGGAGATGATCAGGTCGCGCAGCCAGACCGAAAGCATGGGCAGCGTTCGAGGTGGAGCCGGAGCGGCGGTCTTTTCCGTGCGGGGACGCAATTCCGCTGGACTGGCTTGTTCCGGCATGTTGCCTCTTATTATACGGTCAATCCTGCCCCGCTGAAGTTTGTCTTCGCTCGTCTCGAGTTTCCGGTGGTTACCTCCGGGCTACTGCCACCGCCCGGCGATTCAGGTTACAATTATCGAGCTAAGGAAGCTTGCACCATGTTTGCCCTAAATCGGTCTAATCTCAACCCGTTCAGCCTGAAGGCATTCAATCTGAACCTGATCAAACGCGGATCAATCCTTGCCTTTTTAGCTTTCGTAATTCTTGTCGTATCCACTCCCTGGGCGACGTCCCAGCAGGAAGGCGAGACGCCGGCATACCATTCTGCCCCCCCTGCCAAGGGGACTACTCTGCCTCCGATTTTGGGCAAGGAGCAACTCTGGGGTGAGAATGCGCAGTATCCCTTTCAGACCCATGCCTACGAATTGGCGGCCACGATGCCTGCCGTGTTGCATCAGCAGCCGTGCTACTGCTACTGCGATCGCGGCATGGGACACAAAAGTCTGCATAGCTGCTTTGAGGGCACCCACGGGGCCCAGTGCTCCGTTTGCCTGAAAGAGGCGTACTACTCCTACTCCATGCACCAGAAGGGCAAGACCGCCGTCCAGATTCGCCAGGGAATCATGAAAGGTGAATGGAAGCAGATCGACCTGCACACGGCAGCATCCATCAACTAGCCGGGCTTGTGAGTGTGTATCGGCACCGAAAGGGCGGGCGGGAAAAATTCTGTAGGTACGGAGCTGGCTAGGTTTTGGTTCGTGCCGGTCGACGTAACAAGCTACGTCTCTCCAGCTAACTGGAGGTTTGGGCGACTCTGGCCCCGGTTGACGAAGACTCGAGTCCGCGTATAACCTGCTGATTCGGGATGTTTAAAGCTTTTCCACAGGTGATTTTCTGGGCCCCTTGACCAACAGTCATAACCTTGCCGGTCGAAATGAGTTAAAACTGGCAGTAATGGTTTGGCTGATTTCTTATAAGCACATAAAAAAGGAGCACTTACGAAGAGTTCGGGAAAGGTTTTGCGGATGGCCCAGAAAATTACCACCAAGAAGCCGGTGAGCGAAGATCCTCGTTTTGCACAGGCTGTGCAAAACTACGAGACCGGACTTCGCGCCATGCAGGAGCGCAAATTTGAAAAAGCCAAGGGTCTGTTGCTGAAGGCCGTGACCGGCGCGAGCAAAGAATTGGCCGATCGTGTCTCGGTGCACCTCAATACCTGCAACCAGCATCTGGAGCGCTCCGCTGCCCAGTTCAAGAGCCCTGAAGAGCACTACGATTATGCCGTCTCGCTGATGAATGTGGGCGATTACGTTACCGCCCGCGAGCATCTGGAAAAACTCTCTCGGCAGGTGCCAAAAGCGGACTACGTCGCCTACGGATTGGCCGCGCTTGATTGCCTGACCGGTCATCTGGAAGATTCGTTGCGCCATCTTGATTCCGCGATTCGGGTAAATGCGGCTCTTCGTTTCCAGGCCCGTAACGATTCCGATTTCCAAAACCTGGCCGAGGATCCCCGCTTTACCGAACTCCTGTATCCCGACCCGGCGGGTGAGTTCTCTCCGGACTCGACCAGTCCTGAGGACGACGGCTAGCCGTGGCAGTAGCAGATCCCCAGCGACGTTTCCGGCGTTTGCCACGAGGCAAGGCCTCTTCGGTCCGTGGCCTCCATGTCGTCGCCATCGGTGGGGGTACCGGCCTTTCCACCCTGCTCAAGGGACTGAAGAGCTACGTGACTCGTGCCGGCACACCGGAACAGCCTGGCGTTGCCCAAATCAGCGAATTGTGTGCGGTGGTCACCGTCAGCGACGACGGCGGCTCCAGCGGGCGCCTGCGCAAAGAGCTCAACATGCTGCCGCCGGGCGATGTCCGGAACTGCATCGTCGCTCTCTCGGAAGACGAGGCCCTGCTCTCCCGTCTGTTTCAGCATCGTTTCGTGAAAGGAGGCTTGGAAGGTCACAGCTTCGGCAATTTGTTTTTGGCCGCCTTGACCTCCATCACCAGCGACTTTAGCGAAGCCGTCCGCCTGTCTTCCGAAATTCTGCTCACCCGCGGACACATTTATCCCGCCACCACGTCCCACGTCGAGCTCGAGGCTTTAATGGAAGATGGCCGCAGGATTCGCGGCGAAACCAAAATCACCGCCAGCAGTGGTCGCATCAAGCAACTCTTTCTGGATCCGCCGAATGTCCAGCCCCTACCCCAAACCCTGGAGGCCATGGCTCGCGCCGACTTGATTACCGTCGGCCCCGGTTCGCTTTTTACCAGTCTCATCCCCAACCTCCTGGTCCCTGGCATTGCCCAGGCAATGGTCAATTCCGCGGCGGTAAAGGTTTATGTCGGCAACCTCATGACCCAAGCCAACGAGAGCCTCGGCTTGACCGCTGCCGATCATATTCGTGCCCTGAATCGCCACGCGCAAACCAAGCGTATCTTCGATTTCGCGCTCATCAATCGCGCGCCCGTCCCCTCGGAACTGAAGGCCAAGTATGCCTTGGAAGGCGCCAACCAAATCGTCACTGACCTGGATGCAATCGAAGAATTGGGCGTAATCCCAGTGCTGGGGGACTACCTGGAACCGGGCATGGTAGCCCGCCACGCCACCGATCGCATCGCCGCCGACCTCATGGACCTGGCGAACCAGGCCCCAAGCGGAACCCGCGCCGCCACCCCGTAGCGAAAGCACATGGTCAGCGACAGCCGCCTCTCACCGAGAACCACCTAATGGCGTGCCCCCACCGGTTCTGCAACTGATCCAAGCCGAAACCCTAAGTAACCACGGTAACCAACCCCCTGCCCGGTACGAACTTCTCGCGGTATATTGGATCAAATGGCGAAAACAAAGCATGACAGCCACACTCGCATGGCCATAGCGATCATGGCGGCGGGCAAAGGAACACGGCTGAAATCCAAACATCCCAAGGTGCTGCACGAAGTCGGTGGCAAGCCCTTGCTGGCCCATGTAATCGCAGCCGCCACCAAGGTAGTTCCCCCCAGCGACGTGTACGCCATCATCGGCCATGAAGCCGACCGCGTCCGCGCTGCCGTCGCCGGCTCCGGCATCGGCTTCGTCCTTCAAAGCGAACAACGAGGCACCGGACACGCTCTGATGATCGCGCGCCAGGCCCTGGCCCCCTACGATGTGGTCATCGTGCTCTCCGGCGACGCTCCCCTGATCACCCCCCAGACCATCGAACTGTTGCGTGATTTCCACGCCTCAAAGAAAGCCGCGATGACCCTACTGAGTGCGGAGTTGGAGAATCCAACCGGCTACGGAAGAGTGGTCCGCAAAAAAACCGGCAGCGACGACGTCCAGGCCATCGTCGAGCAGAAAAATCTTTCCTCAGCCCAGCGGAAAATCCACGAGATCAACGCCGGCTTCTACGCCTTCGACGCCCAGCCGTTCTTTAGCCACATCGACAAACTGAGCAGTGACAATCACCACGGCGAGTTCTATCTCACCGACATGGCCGCCATTCTCGGCAAGGCCAGAGCGCGCGTCGTCGCCGTACAAGCCAGCAATCCCCACGAAGTCCTGGGTGGCAACACCCGCGCCGAGCTGTCAGAAATCGACCAGCACATGCGCCTGGCCAAGTGCCAGCAACTCATGGCCGAGGGCGTCACCATCTTTTATCCCCACACTTGCGTGATTGACAACGACGTCGAAATCGGCCCCGATACCGTGGTTGAGCCTTTCGTCCAGTTGCGAGGCTCCACCCGCATCGGCAGCGACGCGCGCATCGGATCCTACAGCGTGATCCAGAGCTGCGAGATCGGTGATCAGGTACTAGTCCAGACCGGCTGCGTGCTTGAACATTCGACGATAAGAGCGCGCGCCTCAATGGGCCCCTACAGCCATCTGCGCCCAGGCTGCGAGATCGGCGAAGATGCGCACGTAGGAAATTTCGTGGAGCTGAAGAAAAGCCGCCTCGGAAAAGGCTCCAAAGCCAACCATCTCACTTATCTGGGTGACGCCGAAATCGGCGAGCGGGTCAACGTCGGCGCCGGTACCATCACCTGCAACTACGACGGTGTGAATAAACACAAAACCATCGTTGAAGACGGCGTCTTTGTGGGCAGCGACAGCATCCTGATTGCGCCCGTTCGCATCGGAAAAGACGCCTACATCGCCGCCGCCACCACGGTCACCGAAGATGTCCCGCCGGATTCCCTGGCTCTGGGCAGGGCCCGCCAGATCGTGAAAGAAGGTTGGGCTAAGGAAAAAAGAGAGAAAGCCAAGGCACAAAAAGCCAAGTAGAGACCTAGCGCTGCGTCTGTGGGAATCGTTACTGCCTAACCGCGTCTTTTAAGCCTGAGGAAACCTCGTCTACCCGGATGAGCTTTGGAGAATGGAAGAATACGGCTTGTCATCCCGAGCGGAGTTGGATGATTCGCTCGCGAATCATCCAACCAAGTCGAGGGACCTGTTGCTTCTTACCTCCCGCACCGGTCCCTCGAGATTTTGTCCGCGCTCCTTACTTCGATACCGCTGCAAACAACTCCGAGTGCATCAATCCCTGGAACTGCTTGTCGTCCGCCTTGAAGTGCATCTGCAGATTTGAACTGTCCGAGTTGACGGTCACATTTTCCAGCGCCAGTTTCTCCGGCGCCGTGGCAGACATCTTCTTGTACAGCATCCCCGCCTTGAGCAGTGAAGACAGCGTGGTCGCCGTCATCGAATCGGAGGTAAGGACGTCCAAATCAAAATTCACTCCGCTCTGGAAATTCATGGTGTAGCGCGAACCCAATATGCGTTTTTTGACCGTCTCATAATCGGCCAGTCCAGCCGCATCACCCAGTGCCGAGTGCAGCATGTTCTGCGTTCCCTGCTGATCGAGGACACTCCACACCGTGCCCGATTCAACCGATCCGATCATGTCCGCGATCTGGGTATTGCTGTCCAGGCTGTAGGAGTAGCCGTCGCGGGCATCGAGCGCACCCCGCAAAGCGCCACTGTCGCCGAACAGAAGGGTGCTGTCATCCAGAAAAGTCATTTGCATGCCGGCCGGCATGGGATAGATATCAGCATTCCGCAGCTTGATCGGCTTCACTTTCTGCAAGCGCATCTTCTTCAAAAAAGCCGCCATTGGAAACTCGCCTTGCGCTACCCCCAGCACTCTTACTCCCTGCTTGCCGCTGCGATAGGATGCGAACGTGAGCTGCTCCACATCCTTGTCCGGATCAATGCCCACGCCTCGCAGAGCGCCCTCGAATTCCTTGAGACTGGGCGGCAAAACCTGCTGCTTCAACGCCATGGCGGTGTCGGAATTCTTGAGTGCGCGGTAGTCCACCGAAATAATCTGTTGGATGTCGGAAGGAATCACGGTCCGCGCCGAGCTGCCCAGCGGCATGGCCCACGCGGCGGCGCTCAACATGAGCAGAACACAAATACCACTCTTAACTGTTTTCATCACAACCTCGAAAGAATTATGTGCGGTTAGATGCAGGTTATCCTCCTATTGTATGTCAGTCTCAGGGGGGAAAGGCCAATCGAAAGGGCAAGTCGTGTTGCAACAAGGTGCATGGTCCCGACCCCTCAGCCTTTCAGCAAATCGGCTTTTTTGCGGGTCTCGATGACAAATCCCGTGTCTTTATCCTGCAGGGACTCCAGATTGATCTCCACATTGGCCAGCGCCCCTTCCATTGCCGCTCTCGCCAGGGCCCGCGCCGTGGTTAGATCGGATTTCATATTGGGATTCGTAATCGGCTTTAATTGCTCCGCGATCACGGCCACTTCCCTGGCTCGCTCCGCCACCCCCAACGGAACGCTGGTAGCTTGCTTCAAAGCAGCTTCGATGATGCCATCCGCCCCCGCGAAATCCTTGGCTGCTTTATAAGCCTTCATGACGGCGTTGTACGACGCCGCATCGCCATCGATCGCAGCCTTCAAGTCTTCACCTAGCTGCGAAAGCCGAGCGATAGCCTCACTCAACTGAGGCTCGTGCTGAAGGTAAGCCTTCTTGCCGCGAGACATGGAAGCCACCATCGTGGCCAATCCGGCTGCCATGGCTCCGCTGGCCGCCGCCGCGCTGCCCCCGCCGGGAGTAGCCGTGGGCGCAGCCAGCTGTTCCACAAACGGCTCCACTCCGGCGCGCAGTCCGCCAATCGCCATCTTTCCGCTCATCACCGCCGCCAGCCGGGTTTCCAGGATCAACGACGAATCGAAATTCTCCACCTGCAGAAACCATTCCGCCGCTGCCTCCAGCGCCTTCTTCGGAATCAGGCCGACAATTTCGCTGCTCACCGGCGCCACGCCATATCGCGCAGCTTCCCGCTTCACCGCTTCAAACACCCGGTGAATCGGGGTCTGCTCAAAGTCGGTCAGGTTCATCGAAACCTGCGCCAGCCCACGAACCAGAAATCCCGCGCCCTTGACGAAACGCATCCCACCACTCG
>WNFB01001951.1_pt1 | contig 17809 bp, 13 predicted proteins | sample 5400501 | NCBI WGS metagenome assembly WNFB01 (sample SAMN13153341, study PRJNA577476) | soil metagenome | isolation source: 200 cm saprolite under Douglas fir tree site 2 hole 1 | place: USA:California | collected 2015-04-18 | reverse complement strand
CCAGTTCTTGCGCAAAACGTGGCTCAACCTGCTCAATACTAATCTTCCTCATTGTTCTCGACCTTTAGTCCTAAAATAAGCACCACTAATAACCTATATATAATATATGTACAAAAATCCGCTTGTCAAGGAAAATCTTCGTACTATTTAGCCAACCACTCCCGCACTTTTCTCAGCACCGAGGCCGGAGCCTCGACCTCCAACTCCACAAGGCCATCCTTATAGGTGCGGGAATACACTCGCCCCTGCGCCTGCAGCAACGCCAAGGCCTTGCCTTCCTTCTGCGGGACGCGGAGCCTTACCCGGCTAACCTGATCCCCGGTGATCATCTCGTCGATTTTTTCGAGGAGCGATCCTAGTCCAATTCCTTCCGTGGCCGAGATATGGACGGTCATGGCATCGTCACGCAAAGAATCTCGCTGCGCTGACGGCAACAAATCAACTTTGTTCATCACTCGTATGCGTGGCTTCTTCTCCGCCTCGAGTTCTTTGAGGACGAGTTCCACCTGCGCATCCTGTTCGGCAGAAAGCGGGCTGCTGCCATCGGACACCTGTACGACAAGCGCTGCGCGTTGGACTTCTTCCAAGGTCGCCCGAAAGGCTGAAACGAGCGTGTGTGGCAGATTGCGAATGAACCCGACCGTATCTGACAACAACACCTTGCGCCGGGACGGAAGCTCTACGGAGCGGATCGTTGGATCCAGTGTGGCAAACATCTTCGGCGACTCCAGCACCGCCGCCTTGGTCAATGCGTTAAACAGGGTGGACTTGCCTGCGTTGGTATACCCGACCAGAGCCACTAGAGCCATCGGGGCCGATTCCCGCCTCTGACGCTGTTGCGCGCGGACACGCCGGACGTTCTCCAACTGCTCCTTTACGTGACGAATGCGGCGATATATCTTCCGCCGATCGGTCTCCAGTTGAGTTTCACCGGGACCGCGGGTGCCAATTCCGCCACCCAACTGCGACATCTCAACTCCGCGCCCTGCAAGCCGCGGCAGCATGTATTCCAGTTGCGCCAATTCGACTTGTAACTGACCTTCTCTCGTGCGAGCGTGCCGTGCAAAGATGTCGAGTATAAGTTGCGTGCGGTCAATCACTCGGGTCCCGACCACTTTTTCGATATTTCGTTGCTGGGAAGGAGAAAGATCGTGGTCGAAGAGAATGAGATCTGCCGACACCGAGGCAACTGCCCCCGCAATCTCCTCGAGCTTGCCACGCCCGATCAAAGTGGCCGCGTCCGGACGGTCGCGATGTTGCAGAAACTCGCCGACAATCTCAGCACCAGCACTGCCGGCGAGAGTTCGCAATTCGTCGAGCGATTCCTGTGCAGTGAACTCAGGAACATTCGGCGATCGGGAAGTGGCCGTCCCTTTAACAGCGAAATCGCGGGCCGTCTGGGCCACCGAAGTGACCGGGCGCTTGCCAGCCTTCGAATTAGTTGCGGGGCGCCGCCTGCGGTAATCAAGACCTACGAGGAAGGCACGCTCATATTGCCGATCCTGGACCGAGGATGACCTAGCGGACGAAGACTTCGCAGACGAAGTATTTCGCACCCGCTGCTGCAGATCACCGTGGTGGCCGCTCTGGCCATCATGGCCTCTCAGGCTGCGTGTCACGTTGGAACGTTTGGAATCTGAACTGCGCACTCCGGAAACGCCTTATCCTTCCGTACCGGAGGCGCTGGGAGTTATCTCTGTGGGCGCGCCCTGGGCTACGGCGGCGGGTTTCCCTTCCGCATGGCTCGAGTGCAACAGCCTTCCCATCACCACGGTGGAGATTGCGTGCTTGAAGATGAGCTGTTCCTGGTTGTTGGTCTCCAGCACCACCGAATACTTGTCGAATGATCGGATGCGTCCCGTTAGTTTTACCCCGCTTATCAGGTAAATAGTAATCGTGGTCTTCTCTTTGCGGGCGGTGTTGAGAAAAGAGTCCTGGATGTTTTGCGCCGGCTTAGTCTCCATTTGCCGATCTCCTTTTCCCGGCTGCTGCGGGTGAACTGCTGGAAAAGAGCCCAGCAGACAACTCCAGTACGATACGGCGTTGCCCGTGAGTTTTCAACCTGAGAACCGGGAAAAAGCTTGCTGATGCCGTCCGCCAGAGACATGTAGTAACACTCAGCTGAGTGACTTGCAAGGTCAATTGACCCAGGCTACCGGGAGCCTTTCGCGAGCCTGTTGTACAATCCGTGCGCCGGCAAAGCGTTTTCAAAGCCACCGGAGGAACCCGTGCCCAGTCCATACCATGTCGCGATGTTCGCGCCCAACATTGCTCTACCCGATGCCAACGCAACATTCCTCATGGTGCTGCGCTGGATCCACTTCCTCGCCGGCATCACCTGGATCGGACTTCTATACTTCTTCAACCTGGTCAACGTGCCATTCATGAAGGAATTGGACGCGCCGACTAAAGCCAAGGTCATCCCCAGCCTGATGCCGCGGGCATTGTGGTGGTTCCGCTGGGCTGCCGTGGTCACGGTGGTGGCGGGATTAGCCTATTGGGGCAATATCGTGGGCGCGGACGCCCGCAACGGCGGCGGCAGCCCCGGCGCAGTCATGGGCAGGTTCTTTCTGATTTGGACCATCGTCTGGGCAATTCTTTATGCCTGTCTCATTCCCGGGAAAGGCGTGTTGGACAAAGGCCCAGTCCTTGCGGTGGTTTACTCTGTCGTGATCGTCATTGCTGCCTGGCTTTTTCTCTACTGGAACAATCATGGATGGGAAAGCAATCGCCTGCTCTCCATCGGCATCGGTGGCGGAATTGGCTGGATGATGTTGCTCAACGTCTGGGGCGTGATCTGGCGCATCCAGAAGCGCCTGATCGCTTGGACAAAAGACAATGCCGCCAATGGCACTCCTATTCCAGAAAAATCAAAAGCCATGACCCGCATGGCATTCCTGACCTCGCGTGCCAACGCCTTCTTCTCCATTCCCATGCTCTTCTTCATGGGGACAGCTAGTCATTACCCGATGTTTGGGAAGTGAGGGAACCCTTTCAGTTTGTCATCCTGAGCCCAGCAAGATCGTTCGTTCAACGAACGATCTTGCGAAGTCGAAGGATCTTCGCACTTCCTCGCCGCGCAAAAACCGCGTCAAAAAATAAGGCCGGCCTCGCGGCCGGCCTGAAGAGGATTCAAGCAAGTTAGAAGATGAGCTTCGCCCCGAACTCCAAGCGGCGTTGGCCAATTCCGTCCGTAACGATGTTGTTGGCGAACGTGCCGCCACCGTTGGAATTAAAGTTCGTGTTCTGGAAGGAGCCCGAGAGCACGTCGTCAAGAAGTGGGTCTGGTACTCCACGGAACTGGGTATTCAGCAGGTTGTAAGCCGTGGCCCGGAGTTGTAAGGTGACCTTTTCTGTCAGCTTGGTGTTCTTGAACATGCTCATGTTCACCGTGCTGATTGGTTGTCCACGCAGGCTGTTGCGCCCGAGACCCTTGAACGGACTACCCAAAAACTGCGCCGCTGCAGCGTCGTTCACAATCCAGTGAGCGCCGGTGATCGTTGTCGGAGTACACCCGCTCGCGGGCGCGGTCATTGTCGCTGGGACAAAGCTGGCGTAACAGCTGTCGCCGAACTGGAACAATGTCCCCAAGGGCTCAGCCGTTCCCGCGTTTGGATCGATGACGCAAGTGAACGGTGTGCCGTCGCAGTACTCCCCGACGGAGTTGAGCGGCATGCTTGCATTGGACAGGATCGGACGACACGCGTCGAAAAACGTGCTCATCGTACCCCTCGCGTCGCACAGGTCCGGTAGAACACTCGCGAAACGGGTTTGGATAGTCGTATACGGCTGTCCGGTGGTGAACCGGTAGGTCGAGTTCAACTGCCATCCACCAACGATGTGCCCCAGCAGACCGTGCTGGCTCTTATAGAACGGCAAGTCGTAGATAAAGGCCAGACCGAAGACGTGCGGGAAATCAATGCCGCTGATCGCGCGCTCACCTTTAGCTGTGTCGAAGGGGTTCTGTGCGAAGGAGAGGGTGTTGCCGCCGGCGATCGTGGAGAATATTTCGCTGGCGTTGTCGATCACCTTGCTGAAAGTGTACGACGCGGTTGCCGTAACGCCATGCCAGTTGGCCATTCTCAGCTCGGTCTGCAGGCTGTGATAGATCGAGAATGCTGTGTTGGCGCGCAAGGTTTCTCTTGTGCGGGTGCAATCCACAAACCCTCTGGAGAAACCCGGCATGGTGGGATCACTGCAAGGAACGATCCCATCCGGGATCAGGTTCCCGAAGCCAAAGGCAAGTAGGTTGTTTAGTGAGGGGTTGCCGTTCAAGTTCTGGAAGTTCCCGACCGTGTGGTTGCCCACATAGCGCACTTCGGCCGCGATCCTTTGACCGATGGAACGCTGAACTCCGAAGTTCCATTGCTGCGAATACGGATTATGGAAGTCCCTGGACACAAGCGTCTGCGAACGGGAACCAGGATCGATCCCCGGTCCCGTGGGCACAAGGGGCAGGAGTTCCGTTTGAACGTCCGTGCCATTGGCGCCGCTCGAAGGCAGACCCGGACCGCCAAAAATCGTCCCGGCGTTGACCACCGGAGCCCGCGTGGCTGTGTTCAGGAAGATATTGTAGAACGAAGGGTCATAGCCGATGCGGAAGCCACCGCGGATGACCGTCTTGTCTTCTCCGAAAAATCCCTTCCAGATGCGCGGTGTCCAGGCAAAGCCCACCACGGGACTGAAATTGTTCAGGTCCTGCGGAATATGGGGTATGGTCGTCCGGTCCAGCGGTAAAGTGGGATCCCAGAAGGGGTTCGGGCCAGTTTGCTGCTTCACCGTCAAGTCGTGAAGCAGGTTGATGGCCTGCTGGAACCACTCCCAGCGCAGGCCCAGGTTGAGAGTCAGATTGTCTTTGATCCGCCAATCATCCTGAACATAAAATGCCAGGTCGTTTTCTTTGAAGGGCAGCTTGGCGTTGCCCGCCGTGATTGAAGCGCTGTCCGGCGTGTTCGCCAGGAAGGCGTTGAAATCAGCGAAAGTAAAAGAACCGTTCACATTGGGGAGAAACACGTTCGGCGAGCGCTGTTTGCCGTACTCTCCGCCTATCTTCACGGTGTGACGGGCAATTTGCCAAGACGCATTGTCCTGCACCTGGTAGACGTTGATGATGCGGCCTTGCGGCAGGTTGGTCGCCCGGCCGAGGCTGAGGGCAGAGAAGTTGGTGTTAGGTCCAATGCTGATATTGGTAGGACAATTGGAAATATCGGCTTGAACGCACTTCGGGAAAGATCCGCCTTGAAACGCAAAGTTCGCTCGCGAATAGCTGAACCGGGCCTGATTGATGAAATTATTACTGAAATTGCGCACCCAGTCCAGACCAATCTGCTGGTCACGTCCGGGCAAGTCCACCCAGTCACCTTGCGGAATACCCGCGCCCGCTATGCCGCCGAAGAACTGTTGCTGGAAAACGTAACGTGAGAAGAAGTTGTCCTTCGAGCTGAGCTTAATGTCAACCCGTCCAGTTCCCTCATAGTCGTTGAAGGGTGCAGGCACGAAACGCGTGATCTCCCCGAATTCTATGGGCACGCAACTGGGATCAACCGATCCAGCAGCAGGGTCGCAGAGTGCGCCAGGAGTCGCAGAAACCAGAATATTTTGCAGGTTGTTGAGCGTTGGATTACCGCCGGTCACGGCAGTGGGCCCGATCGCCGCCAGCGCATTCACTGCGGCGTTCCCTGGGAAGGCAGCCTGTAGCTGCTGAATGCCCGCAGGGGTCGGCGTGATCGACGGAGCCGAAGAATTCGGCTGCCCACTTGTGCGCTGTCGCTCGAAATTGGTGGATCCGAAGAACCAGGCCTTGTCCTTCAGAATGGGACCGCCGATGGTGCCGCCGAAACGGTTATCTACGAAACGGGAAACCTTTGGCGGGGTGCAGCCGTCCGAGGGATTCTCCCCCGGCATGCAGAACCCGAAGATCGGGTTCTTCTCTTGGTTCGTCAGCGAATCGAAGATGGAGCCTGTGTAAAACTCGTACGCCGAGCCATGGAACTGGTTCGTCCCGGACTTAGTGACATAGTTCACCACCGCGCCCATGTTCCGTCCGTACTCGGCGCTATAGTTGGTCACAATCTGGAGCTCAGCGATTGCGTCCTGATTACCGAAAAAGATTGACGGGCCACCGACCGAGTTGTCGTTGTTCGCCTGGCCGTCGATCTGATAGTTATTAGAACGGGCGCGTTGGCCATTGACGGCGAGTTCCGCACCGTTGGTATTACTGAAGCTGGCATCGCCGGCAGTCGCAACGCCAGGCACAAAAAGCGCAAATGAATCCAAGCTATTGCCTAGGGGAACGTCTTGTACCTTTTCCGCCTCAAACGTGTTCGTAATCTGTTGTGTAGTTGCTTCCACCAAGGGTGCAGTACCCTCAACGGTCAGGGTCTCACTCGCGGCCCCGACTTCCATTTTCAGCGCTCCCAGAGAGGTGTCGGTGCCCACATTCACGACCACCCCCTTGGATTCGTAGGCCCGGAAATTGGGCGCTTCAATCTTGATGTCGTATGCCCCGGGTGGCAAACTCCGCAAAGAGAAATTTCCGCCTGCTGCCGTAACTGCGTTGAACTCGCGGTTAGTCGCAACGTGCTTTGCCGTAACCTTGGCTCCGCTGACGACTGCGCCCTGCGGGTCTTCTACGGTGCCTGACACCGATCCGGTCACGATGCCCTGGGCGATGGCGAATGTGGCGCAAAAGATCACCGCTAAGACAGCCAGAAGCGAGGTAATCTTTGTTCGAAAATCGTATTCCATTGAATTCTCCTAGACTGAGTGATCCTGACTTAGTGATCTTGGAATCAAGACGGTAAACAGCGTTCCACACAGCAATTTAAAGCAAGGCGACTACACAATCATGACTTTGGGTTTCATGGGAGCAACTAACGTTCCAAAACAGAGCCGCATAACACGCAATCGTTTGTTGCCTTTACGTCTGCTCAGATTCTGCTCTATTGGAAACCGAAGAGTTGCACGGCGGCCACCTATGGAATTCCGTATTGCCACATGAGGCATCTTGCAACCGTGTGCCACAATGGCTTCGTGGATCAGGCAGGTTTTTTTCGAGGTATTGCGCTGTTCAATCACGGCGAATTTTTTGAAGCACACGAGGTTTTGGAAGATGTATGGCGAGCTGCGCCCCCAGGCGAAAAGAAGTTCTTGCAAGGGTTGATTCAAGTCGCTGTGTCGTTCCATCATCGCTCGACCGGAAACTTGATCGGCGCGTGTTCGCTTCTCAAGCGTGGCTGCTTAAACTTGTCGAGTTATCCGGGAAGCTATGCTGGAATCGATTTGGACAATTTGCGTGAGTTACTCGCATCCTGGGACAAGGCTCTTGCCAATGACGGCCACATGCCTCCGATGCCGCTTGTCGAATTCAAATGAAATGGGAAGATCGGCAATCTGAGAACAGTAAACCTCAAAGCTATCGTTGCCGTTTGCGAGTTAATACTTCCTTCTGTTCCCCCGGCGCCAACACGCGACGCACGATAGGCGTATTCAGTTTGTACTTGCGCTCCACGACAGTTCCGTTATCGTCCTTTATGCGCAGTATGAACACCGGCAGGTTCCCTTCTTTAGCAAAGTCCTCACGCCCGACCGTCGCGGGTAACACTCCTTCAAGATGACGTTCCCGGTAGGCGGTTTCGTAGCGGTGGCGACGCACGTTCCAAGTGAACACTCGCACTTGGTCGTAGTCATATGGCAGGCTTTCCTTGGATTCGCTGAGCAGGGCAAGGTATTGAGGGACCTTCTTATCGCTGTCCGGCATCTCGTCCAAGACAAAAAGGGCGATGAAACGTTGTCCCTCGGCATACTGTGCGATTTCGAGCGGAATGTCCGTATCAACCATCCGCGCCAGTACCCAACCGACGTGGCCTTGTGTATCGCGCACGAGCCACCAATCCTCCATCAGCGGCGTCACCGGCTTCAGTCGTTCCCCCGTAGTGCCCGGGAGAGCCCCAGTGGAAGCTGCTAACTGCTTCTCAGCGGTGGCACGCGTCAGAATTGCAACCTTCTCGCCCGCGGGGAGCAGGTAAAGGTGTTCGCTCTCCCGCCCGGGTTCGACGTGAATGTTTGTGTCGTTCCGCGTGGTCCCGCGCGCCTGCACCGGGTCATCTTGATTTTGCTGAGACAGTTTCTCAAACGCGGCGTATACCTGCTGGGTTACAAGATGCCGCTGCTCAATCCACCCTTCCGTGCCATCGGCGGTACGGACACGCACAAAGCGTTTCTGGCGCTCTAGCACCTCGACGCGATCTCCGTTTTTTACCGCCCCGGTTTTCTTGAACACGGCCGCGACTTGGTCGCGGAGAGGCACTTGGGGGGCTGAAACGTAGTCCACTTCAAGCACTCTTCCGCGTCCCCGATCGCAGCCGCCGAGCGACAGAGTTCCTGCCATCATGAGCGCCAACGTGGCTGTGGCGGTCCACGAAGCTTGGAATACTTTCATAAGGGTCAGTTCAACAATATAGCGCGACGGTCAGCGCTCCGAGCATAGTAGACGTGTCCGAGGGAATACAGGTTGGAAACTGGCTAGACCAATAGAAGTCGCGCGAGTTCGGCTAACACTTGGGGACTTGGATTTTGGTCACTCCGCTGGTCGAGCTGAGCATCATCACGCTGAACGAATACTACTTTCATATTATTGACCTCTCTGTAGGCGACCCTATAATCGCGGCACTTCAAGCTGGGGTGAAATTTGTAAGCCCGAGATACCTGACACAGGTCTCTCTGTTTGGCGAGTGGTCCGCTTAATTCGACATGAGAATCACGAGGAGAAAAGTGGAAAATCGTATTACTAGCCTCAAGAATCTTGCCTGCCTGCTGATAACGATAGCGATAAGTTTCAGCGTCGCGGCCCAGCAAATCACGGGAAATATTCGCGGCAGCGTCGTGGACCCGAGCGGTGCCGTCGTACAAGCCGCCACAGTGACCGCGAAGCAAACGGAAACTGGTCTGGCTCGTGTGGCAACGACAAATCATGAGGGAGCGTACCTGCTCGTCGAACTGCCGGTCGGCCACTACCAGATGGAAGTCGAAGCCCCGGGGTTCAAAAAATATCTGCAGGACGGAATTTCACTGAACGTTAACGAGACCGCAACGGTCCCAGTCCATCTGGCCGTTGGTACCGAGACCCAGAGGGTTGAGGTGCAGTCTGATGCTCAGTTGATTCAGAGCACAGTCAGCAACCTGGGCAAAGTAGTGCTGGAACGCGAACTACTTGATTTGCCGTTGAACGGCCGCAATTTTTCCCAGCTCGGATTACTTCAACCTGGCGTCGTACCGATCACTCCCGGGCTGGCCGAGGCAGGTGGATCTTTGCGGGATGGCCAAGCCTACGCGGTTAACGGGCAGCGGCCGGAGTCGAATAACTTTCTTATGGACGGTGCCAACAATTTTAACGGCGTGGACGGCGGCTTCGTACTGAAGCCTCCCATTGACGCTATTACGGAGTTCAAACTCCTAACTCATAATGCGAGTGCCGAGTTCGGACACAGCACTGGCTCAACCACCAACATCATCACGCGCTCCGGTACCAACGCATGGCATGGCGCTGCCTGGGAATTCCTCCGCAACGACGCTATGGATGCCAGAAACTTTTTCGCTGAACGGGTGGAGCCTTTGAAGCAGAATCAGTTCGGCGGAAGCTTGGGTGGGCCGCTGCGCAAGGATAAGACGTTTCTCTTCGGGTACTACGAGGGCTTTAGAAATCGCCAAGGTGAGACCGAGCGTGTAACCGTACCCTCTTTGAAAGAGCGAGTGGGTGACTTTTCAGAGATGTGCCCCGAAGGTTTCACCGCCGGGTTCTGCAATAACCCTGCGCACCAGCTCATGAATTTCTTCTCCGGCCAGCCATATTCCAATAACCAATTGCCTTCTTCTTCCATCAATGCGATTTCGGGAAATCTCCTGGACTTCTTCCCCCGTCCGAACGATGGCACCAATTTATTTGCTTCCACGCAAACCCTGGAACAAAACGAAGATCAGTTCGGATTGCGCCTGGATCATTATTTTTTCCCGGCCGATAACTTGAACTTGCGCTACATGTTCAGCAACGGCTCCCGCTTCGACCCGCTCTCTACCAGCGGAGCGAGCGTGCCTGGGTTTCCGGTCGGAGAAGACCATCGCGATCAGAACTTCGTGGCTCAGGAAACTCACTTGTTCTCGCCAACAATGATCAGCGTTTTGCGCTTTTCGTTCTTGCGCAATAAATTTCTTTTCGATGAGCATGTTAACCACACCCCACCTTCGAGCCTGGGTTTTCAGTATCAGCCGAGCCTTGATGTGGCGGTAGGTCCTCCATTCATTCAAATTAGTGGCTACACAACCGTGGGTGATCCGATTACGGGTCCACGGAACACTTATCAGAATTCCTTTGACTATTCGGGCTCTCTGACCTGGATTCGCGGTCGTCACGAGTTGAAGTTCGGGGGCGGATATCAGCGCCTACAGATCAATGTGCTGCAAGGCATCGCTACCAACGGCTTCTTTGTGTTCGCGCCGTTCCCGATCAATAATGGCTTTGCCAGTTTCCTCTTTGGCCAGCCAGTTTTCTTTCTGCAAGGCCGGGGTGACTTTTCACGTGGTATCCGTGGAAACTCTCTGAACGCGTATGGTCAAGACACTTACAAAGTCACGCCGCGACTGACGCTTAATCTCGGATTGCGTTACGAACTTCCATCCCCATATACAGAAATCAAGAATCGCCAGAGTCTTTGGGTCCCCGGCGCTCAGTCTAAAGTCATGCCCAGCGCTCGTCTGGGGCTACTCTATCCGGGAGATCCTGGGGTGCCTGCTGGCTTGATTCCCACGGAGAAGAAGGCCTTCGCCCCTCGCGTCGGTCTGGCTTGGGATCCGACCGGAAATGCGAATTGGCTCGTCCGCGCCGGGTACGGCATGTTCTATGAACCGTATTACATGGGGCAAGGCGGCCCCCTCCAGACGCCGATCAGCGCCCCACCATACTTGCAGACGCCCCAGGTGAATTTGCCTAATTTTGCCGATCCATTTAATGGCAGCCCCCCAGGCAGCGGGCAGTTCGTAACCCCGATGACGAACCTCACACTTTCTCCACGCCTGCCTCTGCCCTACGCGCAGGATTGGGATCTGGGCATCCAACGATCGCTCGGCAACGACTTTCTCTTGGAGATCGGATACGTGGGGACTAAGGGAACCAAGCTGCCACGCTTCATTGAAGGCAATCCCGCCGTGTTCATTCCCGGTCAATCGTCGCCCGGCAATGTCGACCAGCGACGCCTTCATTCCGGATGCACGCTGGCAGATTCTCCCAAGAGTTGCGTTTATTCTTCAACCGGTCTGATTGCCGGAATCTCAAACTCCTCCTATAACGCCCTCGAGACCAGCCTGCGTAAACGGTTCGGTCACGGTGTTTCATTTTTTGCCTCCTATACATTCTCCAAGTCGATCGATGACGTTTCTTCTTTCAATATGACCGGCTCGGCAGCAAAGCCGGTCGCGGGTGAGAATGATCTCGCCCAAAACCCATTCGACCTCGCGGCGGAGAGGGGCCGGTCGCTCTTCGACGCGCGTCACAGGTTCGTGCTGAGTTATCAGTGGAGTCTGCCGTTCTGGCGACAGCCGCATGCCTGGTATCAGCACATTCTCGGCAACTGGCAGGTTAATGGAATTACCACTCTTATGACTGGTACGCCTTTCACCGTGTTCGACTCACGGGATGTATCATTGCAAGGCGGAGCGCCGGAAATAACTGGCTTTGCAAGCGATCGCCCAAATTTGGTGGGAGATCCCAACTCCGGGCCGCATACCGCGGAGCAATGGTTCAATACAAGCGCTTTCCAGCCCCTGGACCCGGTTGCGAATGCGGGACAATTCGGTTCCGCAGGCCGCAACATAGTGCAAGGACCGGGTTATGCGAACTGGGATTTCTCGGCATTCAAGAATGTACGGTTTGGAGAGTCAAAGGAATTTCAATTCCGGGCTGAGTTCTTTAACGTGTTTAACCATACGAATTTCCGGCTGCCCGACAGCGATATCAGCTCTCCGAATTTTGGCAGAATTCAAGCAGCACAACCGCCGCGGTTGATTCAGTTGGCACTCAAATTTATCTTCTAAGAAAAAGGGCCATTGGGAAGCGGTGGGGAGTCGCCTAAAATGAAAATGTTTGGACAGGCATCCAAGATAAGTCCGTTTACCCGAAAGCTGCTCGTCAGACTTTTTATCTGTCTGATGGCGGTTTACTTAGGTTTTGCATCATTCATCTGGTGGGCGATGCGGCAGCCGCCCGAGACATTCGGCGGCGTTATGGCAAGAATGCCTGCACCGGTGGTCTTCTTGCTCTTTCCATTTGAAACCTTGTGGACGCATGCCCGCTCGGGTAGCTTGCAAACTGGCGATCCTGCGCCAGACTTCTCGCTAGCAAGACTGGACAAGAGCGAAAGAATTCAACTCTCCGCGTTGAGTTCGCGGCAGCCTGTTGTCCTGGTATTTGGCAGCTACACTTGACCACCCTTCCGGCGGGAGGTTCCTGCGCTCAACAAGCTTTACGAACAGTATGGGAATCAAGTTGCCTTCCTGGCCGTTTACATAGTGGAGGCCCATCCCAGCGATGTCTGGCAGATGGAAAGTAACATCAAAGACAAAATTGTATTCGCCAGCCCGAAAGACGAAACTGAACGCGCCTTCGTGGCCGGGGCTTGTGTGCGCAAGCTGGGCATAAAGTTTCCAGCCGTGCTGGATGAGTTCGCCAACTCGACCGAACGGGACTACACGGCCTGGCCCGATCGTATTTACTTAATCGACGCCAAAGGTCGCATAGCCTTTAAGAGCAAGCCTGGCCCATTCGGCTTCAGGCCGAACGAATTGCGCAGCGCCCTGGGCCGGCTCCTGCCGGGCTCTTGAAGCATTCCACTACAGTAAAGCTAGCTGAGTTTTCGGACCATGACATGTAGCGGGCATCCTGCGGCGATATGAGCCCGATCCCTGAGCTAACCTGGTTGCGTGAGCAAGTCTAATTGCCTTGTGCGCATCTACCGGTTGGTGCGAACCTTCTCGGCTGATGTTGCGTACTATTGGCTAAACGGCAAGCGATGCACCTGCGCTGGATTACTTTCGGGCTTATCTCCTTACTGTCATTGACCCCCATCGCACGCGCCGCTGGCAGCATCAAGATTCCCCAAGTCTCGATTCCTCCCCGGCTGGAAGACTTCAGAACCATGGCCCCGCAGGGCGCGGCGACACAGCTGACGAAGTTTACGGGATTCATCCAGCAAGAGCCTTCCGATGGCCAGCCCGCTACCCAGCCCACCGATGTCTATCTCGGTTACGACATAGCCAATCTCTATATGGTTTGGGTCTGTTGGGACGCCAACCCGCATGCAATCCGTGGACATTTGACGCGACGCGAAGCCATAACTCCCCCTGATGACGACTACGTTGAGCTCACGCTAGATACCTTCCATGATCAACGCCATGGATTTCTCTTTGACGTCAATCCGCTGGGAGTGCAGGCTGACGCGCTCTGGTCGGAGGACAGCGGGGCCGATTATTCCTTCGATGCAGTCTGGGATTCGCGCGGCGAATTAACCGCGAAGGGCTACGTTATCTGGATATCGATTCCTTTTCGAAGCCTTCGATTCCATCCTTCAAGCGAGCAGGTTTGGGGCGTCACACTGATGCGCTACATCGCGCGCAACGATGAGTTCGACTACTGGCCACGTGTCTCCAGCCGCATCTCCGGCCGGCTCAATCAGGAAGGTCTCATCACGGGAATAGAAAACGTTTCGCCCAGCCATAATATGCAGTTCAACCCTTACGGCTTTTTTCGCAGCTTCCGCACGCTTGACGATCGTGATCCCATCCAGCCGCGTTTCAGCAAGCGCACTGCCCAGTTCAAAGGTGGCCTCGATTCCAAATTCGTTTTCCGCGACAGTTTGGTACTCGACACCACCATCAATCCTGATTTCGCTCAGATCGAATCCGATCAACCCCAGAACACAATCAACCAGCGCTTTGAAGTTTTCTTCCCCGAAAAGCGTCCCTTCTTTTTGTGGCGTGGTTTCCTCCACTCGTGGCCCAAGTATCGTTGAGCCAGGTACGTCCTCGGGTGCTGGTTACCTTTTCGGTCAGGACCACGAAGCCGTTCTGAACGGCATTGGGCGGCGCTTTTCCTACGAGTTGATGTACCAGGACATCACGCCGAATTTCCACACCGATGCAGGCTTCGTCCCGCGCACTGACATTCGCAACCTATCCGAGTACTTCCACTTTTACTGGAGACCCGAAGGCAAACACCTGGTTTTTTATGGCCCCGAAATCAACACCCACGACATCTGGGATCACAATGGGATTGGGTTACTCCACGCTTACAGCAGCGACTGGGTATTTTTCTTCCTTCCTAATCTCATCGTAGCACCCTTTTTCGGCACTGAGAGTGATGTGTTGCGTCCGGTGGATTTCGCCGGTCTGCCCACCAATCGCAAGTTTGCCCAGGTTTCCGCCGGTCTGATCCTGCAAGGCAGTCCCACGCGCCTGATCACCTGGAGGACGCAAATCTTCCGCGATGGTGCGGTTCTGGTCGTGGTTCCGAAAGGGCAATTGCCTATTATGGCTGACGAAACGTTCATCACCCAGACCCTGACTATTAAGCCAACCGGTCACCTGGAAATCGACAACACTTACATTCTCGACCGAGTACTCAATGGCCATCATGCATCATTCAACAACCACATCATCCGCTCGCGATGGAATTACCAGTTCACTCGCGCTCTCTCGCTACGCGCCATCGTGCAGTACAACAGCCTGCTGGCCAATCCGAGCTACACCTCACTCCAAACTACAAAAAATCTTAATTTGGATTTCCTGATCACCTACCTGGTTCATCCCGGAACCGCCGTCTACGTCGGGTACAACAGCAACCTGGAAAATCTTGTTCCCGGTCTGTGTATCCACTTGGCAGGTTCGCTGCAATGCGATCCCAACGGCAACGGGCTGGTCCGAAGCAATAGCTTCATCAATGATGGCCGGCAATTCTTCGTAAAGATCAGCTATCTATTTCGCCGCTGATGAGGGTTAGAAATGACATTCCAATTCCTGCGGGAAAGTGCAAGTTAATCGCCGAAGCTGATTCCGATAGCACGGGCGCTTCGAACGATTTCGCCCTGCGGATCGACCGTTTTCAACTTGCCGACTGCCTGGGCGATATCTACTGCACAGATACGCTCCTGCTGCAGACACACCATTTTGCCGAACCCACCGTCGGCGATTAAATCGACAGCGGCTACTCCAAAGCGTGTTGCCAGTATGCGGTCAAAGGGCGACGGTGAGCCGCCGCGCTGGATGTGCCCCAGGACGCTCACTCGAACTTCTTTATGGGAAGTAGCGGCAATCGCATTGCCGATCAGGTTGCCGACTGCGCCAGCTCGCCGATTCTCTTTTAACTCCGGCGGCAGCTTGATCCCCTCCGCTACAACGACAATGGTGAAATATTTGCCGTACGTGGCGCGCTGGCTCACATAGTTGCAGATGTTCTCGATGGTAAACGGTATCTCGGGAATGAGAATAACGTGGGCCCCGCCCGCAATTCCGGCCTCGAGCGCGATCCAACCCGCGTCCCGTCCCATGACTTCGACCAGCATGATCCGGTGGTGTGACTCCGCGGTGGTATGAATCTTGTCTACAGCATCGGTGGCGGTGTGCAGTGCTGTGTCGAAACCGAAGGTCACTTCAGTAGCGCAAAGATCATTATCGATCGTCTTGGGGACGCCGACGACCTTCATGCCCTTCTCAAAAAGGCCGAGCGCGATCTTCTGCGAACCATCCCCGCCGATACTGATGACCGCATCAATTCCGAGCTTACGAGTGTTGGCAATGACTTCAGCCGAGATATCTCGGACAACTTCCTTGCCATTCTCCACGGTTTGGTAGTGGAAAGGATTGCCCCGGTTGGTGGTGCCGAGAATCGTGCCCCCGCGCGGCAGGATGCCACTGACGTCCTTGAGTGTGAGTTCGCGGGATTTTTCTGGCCAGATCAGGCCATCGAAGCCATCGGGGATGCCGATGACCTTCCACTTGTATTTGAGGATGGCCGCTTTAACAGCAGCGCGGATGACCGCGTTTAGCCCCGGGGCATCCCCGCCCCCGGTGCAAATGCCGATGCAGCGGATGTCAGGCATCGTGGGCGGCTCTCCCGTTTAAGGATTGACAGTCAGAACCACCGCAGGGCTCACAATGCTGCCGGAAGTCGCCGTAATGTTTGTAGTCTGGGTAACGGTGACCGCCTGTGCCGTTGCCAAGCCAGTGGGCGCAATAGTGGCGACGCTCGTATTGGATGAATTCCAACTGACTGAGTTGGTGAGGTCTACCGTTCCGCCACCCTGGATTGTACCGGTCGCCATAAATTGCTGAATTGCGCCCTGCTTGATGCTGGGGTTCGTGGGAGTAACCGCAATAGAGATCAGGTTCGCAACCGTGACCGTAACCGAAGTCGAACCACTGACTGTGCCTGACGTGGCGGTGATGGTTGCTGTTCCCGGCGCTACACCTGTTACCACGCCCGACGTGCTCACGGTCGCCGTCGCCACGTCAGACGTACTCCATAGAACGTTTGTAGTCAGTGTTTTCGTGCTGCCATCGTCGAAGGTTCCCGTCGCAGTCATCTGTAACGTCTTGCCCTGTTGAATCGAAGGCGTGGACGGTCCCACGGTGAGGGTACTGAGTGTGGGATTTACAAAGAATCCGCGGCAGCCGACCGCAAAAATCATCCCCAAAAGAGCGGTGAAAACAAGACACAGATGTAGTTTCCGCTTGGCAGTCAGCATATCTCAGGAAGCCTTGTGAATGGGCCATACCCCGGGCTCCGCGCAAAGCAGACACCCAGCATTCAGAAATGTGTAACCCCTACTAATGAACGACCTCAAGTCTACGACTTGCAGGGAGTTTTCGCCCTGCTTTCGATCGCAATGATCTTTTCTTCCGAATAATTGTTGAAAGAAATTGTAGCAGAGAATAACCCAGTCGATGCTTCTCAAACCGTTAGTCTTAAGGCTCCGGCTGCAGTTTCCGGTAGCGAGGTCGCAGGAAGCAGTCATCTGTTAATCTCTAACGCTGTGAAGCTCTAAGCTGCTCTGACTTCAATGCGAAGACCATTCGTTCGCCGCCTGGCTTTTACTTGCCTGCTAGCGCTTCTGCAACTTGATGCGGGAGCACAAGCGCCAAGTGCGCAGCCAGCGGATGGCAAGGCGCAACCCCCGGCCAGGTCTCAGGCTAACGTCGGCCATCTCTTACCAAAGATTTGTGCGGCATGCATTCGCGCGCATATGGAATTTCTGGCGAGTGATGCCATACAGGGCCGCGGTAGCGGCACTCACGACGAACTCATCGCCGCTACCTACGTTGCGTCCCAACTGCGGCAGTATGGAATCGAACCAGCCGGGGACGAGGGTGGGTACATCCAGCGCGCACCCACAGTGCGGCAGGCCCTATCCGCCCCACCCGAATTGACAATCGCCCAGCCCGACGACGCTCTTGCGAAACAGCTCAACTGGATACACGGCAAGGAGATGCTGGTGCTGAATCTTTCGCAACCGGAGTTCGCCGGTCCACTGCAGAAGTTGGAAGTCGACGGCGACGTCGAAAAAGCAAAAGCCGGAGCCATCATTTATCTTTTCCCCAAATCTGCGGCGGAGCGCGATGAAGGTAAATTTCGGAACGTAGCTTACACTGCACTCTCTCAGGGCGCGGTAGCGGTGCTGTTGCCGGCTTCGGCTGAAAGACGCCAGCACTGGGAAGAAGCCGGTAAGAAACTACCGCAATTACCGTTGCGGTTAGAAAATGGTCCCGC
>WNFB01001950.1_pt1 | contig 17816 bp, 15 predicted proteins | sample 5400501 | NCBI WGS metagenome assembly WNFB01 (sample SAMN13153341, study PRJNA577476) | soil metagenome | isolation source: 200 cm saprolite under Douglas fir tree site 2 hole 1 | place: USA:California | collected 2015-04-18 | reverse complement strand
TGGGGAAGCCCCGCGTTACCTGCGCGGGGTTTCCATTTTCAAAAGAGCCAATCGAGCAAGCCCGCCTTCCGCTTTCGCCGGACCTTCACGCGCTCCTCTTCCAACTCCGGCTCCATTTCACGAAGCCGTTTCCGAATAAAGGGACGCAGATGCCCAGGTGTCCGAGGCGAGCGGAGAGCCGCCCGAAGACCCTTGACCCGCTCGACGGCTGTGAGCTTGTGGCGCATCAGGGAACCCTCCCTTGACGATGATGCCGAGGAAAGAAACTCCTTGTCTAGAAGAAATAAATGCACTACAATTTCGTCTAGTACGCAACGAATAGGGAGACAAGTCATGGCGGCCACAAAAACGATCATAAAGACATTGGCGATTACCAACCGTCTAATCCGACTCCTCAGGCCGTTCGCGGAACAGGCGCTTCCCGTCATGTTCGACGCAAAAGGGAAAATCATCACCAAGTGGGAGGGAAAAGGCGATCTCGTCGAACGCCGAAAGCGCGGCCCAGGAATATACGAGCAAATCCTGCGCGAGATACCTATAGGGGTGCGACGGGAATTCTTCATTCTCACAAACGCACCGACCGTTCAGCCGACGCGGGATGAGTTTACAGAATTCGAGAGACAGTTTCTGGCTACTGCGCGGAGGGTAATCAACCGTGAGATCAAGAAGCGATTGGACAAGCTGCCAGACCCAACGGAAAAGGCACGCGGGAGACCTCGACGCAAGCAAGAAAAAGTGGAACTCGTTCAGAGAACAGTCGAAAAGCTTAGAAAGAGAATGGGCAAGGTTGCTGCAGTACGTGAAGCCGCAAAAATCCTGGGCGAAGGTGGAACGCCGCTCCACGAGGATACGGTCTGGCGCTATCTCCGCGTGAGCCAGGCCAGCCGCGACCGGCTACGATCCGTGGCGATCCGGTAGACCAGCCGACCGTCCGCGCCCACTTCGGTCGAACCGATCCCCAATGAGTAACCGCTTTTAGCGTATAATTAGTTCATGGACCCGGCTGCAACTGTTACGACCGCGTGGACAATCGCGAAGACCGCTGGGGAGATATCTAAGAAGCTGTACGACTTTTCGAAACCTCTCAAGGACCGTGAAGCAAAACAGCAGGTTGAGGAAATACTAAACAAACTGCGCGAGCTAAAGCAGTCAGCTTCGGAGTTGGAAGATGAGAACCGTGACCTTCGAGAGAGACTGCGTTTCAAGAGCGATGACTACGAATTTCGTTCTCCATTCTGGTATGACAAGGCGAAGCCCGACCAGCCGCTTTGCCCAAAATGCTTCGCAGGAAAGATTCCCGCACCGATGGGGGAACAGGGACAAAGTTGCGACATGAATTATCGTCGCTGTCTTGTCTGCGAGAACTGTCTCGAAGTGGTCCGTCCGTCACGCCAGCAACCACGTCAGCCACACTATTAGGCATGATGCCGCCGATCCGCGAGCCTGAATTGATACCGGCCACTCGGCCCCGCCCCAACTGGCTGGACTAGCCCCCAATGGACATAGCCTGCGAGCAGCCCATACAAGCCTCTGGCCGGGTAGGGCAACCGGATGTAATAGCCCGCCACAGCCTTCTGGCACTGCTCTGTCGGGCCATTCTGGAAGTAGATAAGCGGGGATGACGGTCCCCGGTTGGAAAGGAAACCCTTTTTGCCCGGCTTGGCTTAAAATTGCTCACTCACAAACATGAAAGTGCATGATCCGATTAAGTTCGTCAAACAACAGGGCGTTGTGCTTGAGTCAGCTAAAGGATCGCGCCCGAATCTGGCTGAGGCGGTAGCTGGTGAGCCAATCCGTGGCAGTTGGTGGGGCCATAAGAAGGGACATACGATCTTCTGGGCGACTCGCGCAGTCCGCAATTCCTCCGATGTGCTTGTCTGCCGTTTGCTGGATGGCAAGGTGACCTATATTCATCGGCGTCTCTGGCCTGCCATCGTAAGGTTGGCGGATTCGCTGGGCAGGACGAAACTGGCGGCAATTCACGAGGAACATCAGCTGTCCGGCGCGCACAAAGTTCACTTAATTCCTTTTCCGAAGTGGGTCCCAAGAGAGATACAGCAGGTGGCAAAAGAGCTTTCCGAGCAGCAAGCCATTTGCCAGCTTGGCGAGTGGATAGATGTCGTAAGACCACGGAAATCGGCTTCCAGCGGCCGCTCACCGACATGATCTGGGCCGAAACCAAATGGTTTCGGCCCAAGTCGCGAGTGGGCTCAGTCGCTCCCAATAGCGGTGAAGACGAACACCCCATCCGATGTGTACTTCGGTCGGCGGGAACAGTCCTGCGACGAACGGAGAAAGAGAGGCAGCGCACCATCTTCCTGCGGATCGAGCATAATCTCGGCTGTCGGCTTACTCAAATCGCCGGTGGACTCGGACCCCAAACTGTAGCTGAGATGAAGTGCTGCGAAGTGACTCAGAAATTGGAACGGGAAACCCGAATTTTCGACTACTGGTCCAAGATGCCCGTTGAAATCTTTTAACCCGACGCGAGTTCAGGGCGCTTCATTGGCGGAATAGGGTGCACACTGCCTCGCCGCAATCCCTCTGGATTCATTCGAGGGGCGGAACTTGACTCTCGAGTGGGTTGGGGGTTGGCAGACCAGAACCTGACGAGACGAGGGTCTCCCCTCAAGCTTGGATGATTTGATTCCGGACAGCGTACAGCACCAATTCGCTTACCGAGTGAAGGTTCAGCTTCCGCATGATATTGGCGCGGTGCGTATCAGCGGTCTTGACGCTGATCCCGAGAACGGTCGCCACTTCCTTGCTGCTCCGGCCTTCCGAGAGCAGTTGCACGATTTCACGTTCTCGAGAGGTCAGTCGGTCTGCGGCCAAATCTTTCATATGAGGCTGGGGACCTGCCTGGCAAAAGTTGGTCAGCATCATTTCCGTGGCCTTCGAGGTAAAAAACGGCTTGTGGTCCGCCATGGCTTGCACGGCCACAATCAGGTCGCGATCGGAGTCCGACTTCATCACGTATCCGCGCGCTCCCGCCTCCAGAATGTCCCGGATCAATTGATCCGAGTAATGAACCGATAGGATGAGAATTTCCGTGTTGGGGGAGCTTTTTCGGATCCTTCGGGCAGCCTCCACCCCGTTCAGCCCCGGCATAGAAATATCCAGAATGACCACGTCGGGTTTCATTTGCTCCGCCTTCGCAGCGGCTTCACGCCCGGTGTGAGCCTCCCCACAGACCTGCCAGCCAGGCCGGGACTCGATGAGGGCCTTCAGTCCTCGGCGCACCAAGTTATGGTCATCCGCGATCAGGATCCGAAGATCCTTCATGATGTCCTCATTTCTTCATTGCCGGAATCCGGCTGGTCACAACCCCTTTCCGATCTGGCGACCCCCTGCCATCGGTCTCAACGCAAAGAGTTCCTGCAGCGCTGGCACACCTAGTATAGGAAAATGATCCTTTGCACTCAACTGGGAATGGTTGCCGCATTGGCAAACCGCGCTTCCCGCCAATCCGAATGGGTCATGTCTCTCCGTTCCTGCGGCCTAAGCCACCTTTCTAGGCGGGGGAGCATTTCAGAGACGAATATGCGCTTCATCCGCGAACGGCGTTTTCTCATTGGACACACAAGGTACTAGGGAGAATCCGGATTAGGAACTACAGCCTTCCCTTTATTGTTACCCGCAAAGATTCGTTGTATCAAATAAGTATCATGCGTCCAATGGAGAAGGCGCATGAAGGCGGTCTATTCAGGTGCGAAACATGCATGCTACCCAAAGTGAAGGCTGGACGCGGGTCGTTGGCTCCAAGAGGCCTGGACCGGGACTCCTATCGAACCACAAGCTGCTCTCCATGAGGCGACCGAAGCGCCATTCTTTTGTTGACACTCTAGAGGGCACGCTCCCCGAAGCTTTGCTGGCTCAAGACGACAAGCTGTCCCAAATATTGCACGAGGTCGAAGCGATGGCGAAGGCTCTGGACGGAAACGGCACAGACACTCAAGTGCTCAGCGAAACGCTTCGACGCGCGGTGTCCTGTACTGTTAAACAGATCTTGTTGGACCGGGAGCTTCGATCCATGGCGCTCGCCGATGACCTCACCGGCCTGTATAACCGGCGCGCATTTTTGGCGCTGGCGACCCAGCAACTCAAAGTGGCGCACCGGAACGATCAGAGGTTATTGCTGTTCTTTACGGATATAGATCACTTGAAGGAGATCAATGACACCTTTGGACACGGGGAGGGCGACCGCGCAATTGTTCGCACGGCACACTCGTTGGAACAAACCTTCCGCAACTCAGACATCGTTGCCCGTCTGGGCGGCGACGAGTTTGCCGTATTCGCTCTCGAAGCGTCGAGTCAGCATGCAAATGTCATTCTCCGTCGCCTGGCAAGGAGTCTCCAGGCATCGAATGAAGTTGAGTCTCGTTATACCCTGTCGGTAAGTGTGGGCGTGGCGCGGTTCGATCCGAAAAACCCCGTTTCACTTGGAGAACTTATGGAGCAAGCGGATCAGTCCATGTACACGAAGAAAAGGGACCGGCCCGGATTGGCGGCAACCCCGAAATAAGAGGAGGCGTTGTTGAGGAGGGATGATACCTCGGTTTCCCATGGTAGCGACGGCCCGTATTCCTTAGGAATTAGTGATTTCCTCAGTTGGGAATGTGGAGGGATATACGATGCCTACGATGGTTGGGGTCACCAATAATTTCGATTATCCCGTAGCGATTCGCGACAAGGATCTACCAGATGTTCAGGCCTTTAGAGTTGAGGCGCACGAATTGTGCACCATGTGCGGCGAGGGGTTTGGCATAGGATACCTCCGGCGGCCGGCCGGGGACCTGAGCAGAATCGTCGGGGCAAATGAGTGGCCGGGGAAACTGACTCAAATCCTTGCCAAGGATCATCGCCAAGACCGGTCGCACAAGCATGTGATTGAGCTGGACAATTAGGGTCATCATGGCGGAGAGTCACGCCAATCAGGCGCGCGGCTCGACCCGATGGCGCTCCACATCCTGTGTCCGTTGCGAGAAAATTTTGGATCGAACAACAGCAAACTGAGGCATTTTGCCGGCCGTGAATGCCAGATCGGGTCATCCCTCTCACCTCCCTTCACTCGGTGCCATTAGGTTTCAAAAGTCCATTTCGCTGAATTGCATAGCTATGCCCGCCAAGTCCCGGAGCCAGGTGGAACCCAGGCGGCAAACAGAATTGGGGCGATTGTGACGTGAAAGGCATCAAGGAATTCCTCGATGGCTGCTACATGGATTACTGTAGAGCATTGGGGAGGACTCCGTGGTATCAAGTCAAATAGCAGCCTTACTAGGGAGCAGTACCGCTGGGTGCTTTTCTGGATGTTCGGTTCAATCCGAACGGGACCCCATCTGTCTTCCAAGGACGGACCGATGGTTCCTCACCCGGTTGCCGATTGCAGCCTCGTACCGTGCTAACGAGCAAAGTGAATGGAATGGACTCCGCTTTGGCAACTGACCCGCCTAAAGTGCGCTCAGGAGCTGACCATGAAGAAGACTGATCATGACGCGGCCGTCGAGAACACGGATACCGCTGCCAAGACGAACCTGAAAACCAATGGGCAGGCAACGGCCAATGGAGAGCCCGTGTCTCCCGATCTCAGCAGGATCTTGGCCGGCCTGCAAACCGTGCGCGACGGAGACTTCTCGGTCCGTCTCCCTGGCTATTGGATAGGCCTGCCCGGAAAGATCGCGGATACGTTCAATGAAATCGTCGCCGCCAACCAACAAATGGCCCGGGAACTCAAGCGCGCCGGACAGGCAGTGGGCAAAGAGGGCAGAACGTCCGAGCGAATTCGTTTCCATGAGTCCAGAGGGTCCTGGGGAGATATGGAAATCTCCGTCAATACCTTGGTGGAGGATCTCCTCCGGCCGACCACAGAAGTGACCCGCGCCATCGCCGCCGTCGCGCAAGGCAATTTGGCCCAGACCGTCCGCCTGGATGTCGATGGCCGGCCGCTCGAAGGCGAGTTTTTACGCTCCGCCAGCATTGTCAACACCATGATTCAGCAATTGGGCGTGTTTACGGCAGAGGTCACTCGTGTGGCGCGCGAGGTCGGCACCGACGGAAAACTCGGCGGCCAAGCGCAAGTCCCCGGCGTGGCAGGCACCTGGAAAGACCTCACCGATTCGGTGAACTCGATGGCCAGTAACCTGACCGGCCAGGTGCGCAACATCGCCGAAGTGACGAACGCCGTGGCCAGCGGCGATTTGTCGCGCAAGATCACCGTGGACGTACGAGGCGAAATTCTTCAGCTCAAAGAAGCCATCAACACGATGGTGGACCAACTGCGGTCGTTCGCGTCGGAAGTAACGCGCGTGGCGCGCGAAGTCGGCACGGACGGGAAACTCGGCGGGCAGGCAGTTGTGCCCGGTGTGGCGGGCACGTGGAAGGACTTGACGGATTCAGTCAACGCGATGGCCGGCAACCTGACGGCGCAGGTGAGAAATATCGCTGAGGTGACCACAGCGGTCGCCCGCGGCGATTTGTCGCGCAAGATCACGGTGGACGTCAAGGGTGAAATTCTCGAGCTCAAAGACACGATTAACACGATGGTGGACCAATTGAATGCGTTCGCAGGAGAAGTCACCCGAGTGGCGCGTGAGGTCGGAACCGAGGGCAAGTTGGGCGGACAGGCGCAAGTGCCAGGGGTTGGCGGCACGTGGAAAGACCTGACCGACAACGTGAACTTCATGGCAAGCAACCTGACCGGCCAAGTGCGGAATATCGCCGAAGTCGCCACGGCCATCGCCAGCGGCGACTTGTCGCGCAAGATTACGGTGGACGTGCGCGGCGAGATTTTGCAGCTCAAGGAAACCCTGAACACCATGGTGGACCAGCTCAACCGGTTCGCCGGAGAGGTCACGCGTGTGGCGCGCGAGGTCGGCAGCGAAGGCCGGCTTGGGGGCCAAGCCAACGTCCCCGGCGTGGCCGGTACTTGGAAGGACTTGACCGACTCGGTGAACTCGATGGCCGGAAACTTGACCGGCCAGGTGAGAAACATCGCCGAAGTAACCACGGCGGTGGCGCGCGGCGACTTGTCGCGCAAGATCACGGTGGACGTGAAGGGAGAAATTCTCGAGCTGAAGAACACAATCAACACGATGGTGGATCAGTTGAACGCGTTCGCGGGCGAAGTCACCCGCGTGGCGCGCGAGGTTGGTAGCGAAGGCAAGCTGGGCGGCCAAGCGCAGGTCCCGGGAGTCGGGGGAACGTGGAAAGACCTGACCGACAACGTGAACTTCATGGCGAGCAACCTGACCGGCCAGGTGCGGAATATCGCCGAGGTCGCCACAGCCGTGGCCCGCGGCGACTTGTCGCGCAAGATCACCGTGGACGTGAAGGGCGAAATTCTCGAGCTCAAAGACACGATTAACACCATGGTGGAGCAGTTGCGATCCTTCGCATCGGAAGTCACCCGTGTGGCGCGCGATGTCGGTACTGACGGGAAGCTCGGCGGACAAGCCCAGGTGCCCGGCGTCGCCGGCACATGGAAGGACCTGACCGATTCCGTGAACTCGATGGCCAGCAATCTGACCGGCCAGGTGAGAAACATTGCAGAGGTTTCTACAGCGATTGCGAGCGGGGATTTGTCGAAGAAAGTCACCGTGAACGTGAGCGGCGAGATTCTGCTGCTCAAGGAAACTATCAATACGATGGTGGACCAGTTGAACACGTTCGCCGGCGAAGTGACGCGCGTAGCCCGCGAAGTCGGCACCGAAGGCCGGTTAGGCGGTCAAGCCAACGTGCCCGGCGTGGCGGGCACGTGGAAAGACCTCACAGATTCGGTTAATGCCATGGCTGGTAACTTGACGGCGCAAGTGAGAAACATCGCCGAAGTGACGACGGCGGTGGCGCGCGGCGACTTGTCGCGCAAGATCACGGTAGACGTGAAAGGAGAAATCCTCGAACTGAAGAACACGATCAACACGATGGTGGACCAGTTGAACGGCTTCGCGGGCGAAGTCACCCGTGTGGCGCGAGAAGTGGGCACCGACGGCAAGCTGGGCGGCCAGGCTGAAGTTCCGGGCGTGGCCGGCACCTGGAAAGACCTGACCGACAATGTGAACTTCATGGCCAGCAACCTGACGGGGCAGGTGCGGAACATCGCCGAGGTCGCCACAGCGATCGCCACCGGCGACCTCTCGAAGAAGATTACGGTAGATGTGCGCGGCGAGATTCTGCAGCTCAAAGAAACGCTCAATACGATGGTCGAGCAGTTGCGCTCGTTTGCGGCGGAAGTCACGCGCGTGGCCCGCGAGGTCGGCACAGAAGGCCAGTTGGGCGGCCAAGCCAATGTGCCCGGCGTGGCGGGCACGTGGAAGGACTTGACGGACTCGGTCAACGCCATGGCCCGCAACCTGACGGCGCAAGTAAGAAATATCGCCGAAGTGACCACGGCGGTGGCGCGCGGCGACTTGTCGCGCAAAATCACGGTGGATGTAAAGGGAGAAATCCTCGAGCTGAAGAACACGATCAACACCATGCTGGACCAGTTGAACGCCTTCGCGGCGGAAGTCACTCGTGTGGCCCGCGAAGTGGGCACGGACGGCAAGCTGGGCGGCCAGGCCGCCGTCCCCGGCGTTGCGGGCACGTGGAAAGATCTCACGGACAACGTGAACGTGATGGCCGCCAACCTAACGGAGCAGGTGCGAGGTATCGTGAAAGTGGTCACCGCTGTGGCCAACGGCGCGCTGACGCAAAAGTTGACGGTGAACGCCAAGGGTGAAGTCGCGGCGCTCGCCGAAACGATCAACAACATGACGGACACCCTCGCGACTTTCGCCGATCAGGTGACAACGGTCGCGCGCGAGGTCGGCGTGGAAGGGCGTCTGGGCGGACAGGCGAACGTTCCCGGCGCCGCGGGAACTTGGAAAGACTTGACGGGCAACGTCAACCTTCTGGCCGATAACCTGACGAACCAGGTACGAGCGATTGCCGAGGTCGCCACGGCCGTCACGAAGGGTGACCTGACGCGCTCGATTCAGGTCGAGGCAAGCGGCGAGGTCGCGGAGTTGAAGGACAATATCAACACGATGATCGATAACCTCCGTCTCACGACAGACCGCAACACGGAGCAGGACTGGCTGAAGACCAACCTGGCTCGCTTCACCGGCATGTTGCAAGGGCAGCGCGATCTGGCGACGGTGGGACGGATGCTCCTGTCCGAGCTGGTCCCCCTGGTCAATGCGCAGCAAGGCGTGATCTACAGGATGGAGCCCGAGGGGTCGGGTGGAATGGTGTTGTTATCCTCTTTTGCCAGCGACGCGCGGGATGGGCATCCTCAACGCTTGCAGATCGGAGAAGGCCTCGTCGGGCAGTGCATGGTGGAGAAGCGCACCATGCTAATCAACGTCCTGCCGGAAACAGCCGTTCCGATCCGCTCGGCGCTATTCAAATCGGTCCCGCGGAGCGTCATCGTACTGCCCGTGCTGTTCGAGGATCACGTCAAAGCCGTCATTGAACTCGCATCGTTGAGCACCTTTACGATTTCTCACCTGGCGTTTTTGGATCAACTGACAGCTAGCATCGGTATTGTGTTGAACAGCATTGAAGCGACGATGCAAACCGAAGGATTGCTGAAGCAATCTCAACAGTTGGCCGCGGAGCTCCAGACGCAGCAGAAGGAGTTGCAACAGACAAACGAGCAGCTTGCGCAAAAAGCCCAGCAGCTCGCCGAGCAAAACGTGGAAGTGGAGCGGAAGAACCAGGAGATTGAGCAAGCGCGGAGGGCGCTCGAAGGCAAAGCCAAGGAATTGGCATTGACGTCCAAGTACAAATCCGAATTCCTGGCCAACATGTCCCATGAGTTGCGCACGCCCCTGAACAGCATTCTTGTTCTGGGCCAGCAGCTCACCGACAACCCGGACGGGAATTTGACAGCGAAGCAGGTGGAATTCGCCCGAACCATTCATGGCGCGGGAACGGACTTGCTGAACTTGATCAGCGATATCCTGGACCTTTCGAAGATCGAATCGGGCACGGTCTCGGTACAAGCGGAGGAAGTCTTCTTCGGCAGCCTTCTGGAAATGGTGGCGCGCCCCTTCCGTCATGAGGCAGAGAACCGGCGCTTGAATTTCGAGTTGCAAACGGATCCGCAGCTTACGCGCAGTATGGTCACCGACTCGAAGCGTTTGCAGCAGGTGCTGAAAAATCTGCTTTCGAATGCGTTCAAGTTCACCGAGCAAGGCGGCGTGCGGTTATCTGTGTCGCTGGCGACTGGCGGCTGGACGCCCAACCACCCGGTGTTGAGCGGCGCGGCCTCCGTGGTAGCCTTCGAGGTTGCTGATACAGGAATCGGCATCCCCCTCGAAAAACAGAGAATCATTTTTGAGGCCTTCCAACAAGCCGACTCCAGCACCAGCCGCAAATACGGCGGCACGGGCCTGGGGTTGGCTATCAGCCGTGAACTGTCCAGTTTGCTTGGGGGTGAGATTCAATTGCGAAGCGCACCCGGCAAGGGCAGCACGTTCATACTCTACTTGCCTCACACCTACCATGGATCGTCCGCGCCAAGCCTCACGATGCGCGAGGCGGGAGCTTCCGCTACGCCAGTGCCAGCCGTGTTGTCCGGCGTGAGTTTGTCGGAGCCCACCACAAAGCACATCGAGGACGACCGTGAAAATGTGTCGGCTGAAGACACAGTGCTCCTGATTGTCGAAGATGATCCGCATTACGCCAGAATTCTGTGCGATCTGGCGCATGACAAAGGGTTCAAGGTTTTGGTCGCATTGCATGGGGAAGAGGCCCTCGCTCTGGCCCGCGAGTTTCATCCGACGGCCGTTTCTCTGGATGTGTTCCTGCCGGACATGCTCGGCTGGACAGTTCTCAATCATCTAAAACAGGATCCAACGACACGGCACATTCCGGTACAGATGTTGACTCTCGATGAGGACCGGCAGCACGGATTGGCCCAAGGGGCCTTTGCGTTTATTTCCAAACCGACTTCGACGGATGTGCTCGAGGCCTCGTTTGCCCGGATCAAGGAGTATGCCTCTCCGCGACGGAAGCGTTTGTTGGTGGTGGAGGACAATCCTGCGGAGCAACTCAGTGTCCGGGAACTCCTCGGCCATGACGATGTTGACCTCACGGTGGCCATGACCGGAAAGGAAGCGCTGGCGGCGGCGAATGAGCAACCATTCGATTGCATGGTGCTCGACCTGCGTCTCCCGGACATGTCCGGGTTTGAAGTGCTGGAGCGTCTGCGCGAGACGCCCTCCCTTACCGAGTTGCCCGTCGTCGTGTTCACGGGGAAGGAATTGACTTCGGAGGAAGACGCCCGCCTGCGCACCCTGGCCCGGAGCGTGGTGGTCAAGGGCGTTGAATCTCCGGAGCGATTGCTGGACGAGACAGCCCTGTTTCTCCACCGCGTGATCGCCGACCTCCCGCCTCAGAAACAAAGAATGCTCGAACGGTTGCACAACTCCGACGACGCCCTGATCAATAAGAAGGTGTTGGTGGTGGACGATGACGTGCGGAATATCTTCGCCCTCAGCAGCGTCCTGGAACGCCGGGGAATGCGCGTCCTAACCGCGGGTACAGGGCGGGAAGCGATTTCGATGCTGGAGTCCACGCCGGACCTCGCGATCCTGCTCATGGATATCATGATGCCCGAAATGGATGGGTATGAGACGATGCAGGTCATTCGACAGAATCCATCGTTCCGGCGCCTGCCGATCATCGCCTTAACCGCCAAGGCCATGAAGGGCGATCGCGAGAAGTGCCTCGAGGCTGGCGCGTCGGAGTATCTTGCAAAGCCCGTGAATACCGAGCAGCTACTTTCGGCCTTACGCACGTGGCTACACAGGTAGGAAACCTTTATTGACCTTACACGGTGAGTTGGTTCAATTCGGGTACTGGGAGGATTCATGGCCCTCAAAAACAAACTCAATATCCTGATGGTGGATGACCAGCCGGCGAAGCTGATGAGTTATGAAGCCATCCTTCGTGAGTTGGACGTGAATTTGATCAAGGCCTCGTCCGGCAGAGAGGCGCTGGAGCTGCTTCTGAAAAGCGATATCGCCGTGGTCCTGATGGATGTGAGCATGCCCGAGATTGACGGCTTCGAACTGGCGGAACTCATCCGCCAGCATCCCCGATTTCAAAAGATAGCGATCATCTTCATTTCTGCCGTGCATCTGACAGACCTGGACCGGCTCCGGGGTTACCAGCAGGGGGCAATGGACTACATTTCGGTTCCGGTCATTCCGGAGGTCCTGCGCGCGAAGGTCAGCGTCTTCTTGGAGCTGCATCGCAAGACTCAACAATTAGAGGCCCTGAATCGTGAGCTGCGCCGCCTGTCCGCCAGCATGATTGCGATGCAAGATGAGGAGCGCCGTCGCATTGCGATTGAGCTGCATGATGGTCTAGGGCAAGACCTCACTGCCGCCAAGCTTATCTTGCAGGGAGTTTTTCGGCATTGGCGTGCGGAGGGATCGAAAAAGAAAACGATCGCCGATGTCACTCGACTGATCGATGGGGCGCTGCAGCAGATTCGCACGATGTCGTACCTGTTGCATCCGCCGTTGCTGGATGAATTCGGGCTTCGTTCCGCCCTGGGATGCTATTTGGACGGAGTTTCCAAACGCAGCGCCATCGAAACCACCATCAACTTTCAGCCACCCGACTTTCCCCGGCTGGCGCCAGAATTGGAGACCACGGTGTTCCGGATTATCCAGGAGGCCCTGACGAATGTGTTCCGGCATTCGCGGGCAAGCAGAGCCTGGGTTACGCTCGTGAAGAAAGAGAATGAGATCGCCGCCTCGATTCGCGATGATGGCGTGGGGGTCCCGGAAGAAATCGCCGACTTCCGGCCCGGCAGCATCGGCGTCGGCATTGGGGGCATGAGACAACGGGTTAAGGAGCTAGGGGGAGATTTGCGGCTGCGAAACGGTTCCCCTGGCACGATCGTCGAAGTGGTGATTCCGATTGTTTCCACGGCCACGGAGATCCAGGCCATCTCGGCAACCGTGAACTGAACCCGAACTAGTGCCCTTCGTTATGAGGTTACGCGAGAGCATGGATCGCCGGTTCTGGTGCTACCAATCCATGTGAAAGCAAATGATCGCAGAGGGCTAGCCCCGTTTCTCACAGCGATGCCAGTGGGTGGAAGAGAAATCACGCTTCTATTGCGGAGCATGGCCTTTCCGTAGCGCCAGCGTCTCGCTGGCGAATCTTGCAGACTCGGCACAAGGCAAGAACGCCGGCGAGACGCCGGCGCTACAAAACAGCGCGAAGAGCTCTCATTCGGGCGTATTCTTGCATCGTGCGGGACCCTTCGTCAGAAATGTGGGCCAGTGTTCCATTCACCGCAACTGTGAATTGCGCCGCAAAAGAGGATTGCCCTTGCTGCTTTGCGGCGTCACCATCTCTTTGCGCCTAGCAACGCCTTGACTTTCGTGAACAGATTCTTGGGGGTGTCTCCTTGAGAAGCGGTGGCTACGTCGGATGTGTCACCCACTTTTCTCAGTGTTCCAGGTGGCAGCGGGAGTCGGATCAACTGTCCCGCCTCAATTTGACTGGGGTCCCTTAGTTCCGGATTGAGCGTGTGGATCTCATCAAACAGTCGTGAATCGAAGTGTCCCACGTACAGCAGACTGATATCTTGGAGCGTTTGCCCTGGCCTGGCAACGACGGTTAGCACCTGGGCTGAACCAGTATCCTGAGGGTCAGCGGCGTAGGTCGTCGGCAGGACTTCAGCGGAATGAGCAAGGCCTAGAGGTGCAGGTGAATTTGGCGAAGCGTTGTCGGATGCCGAGCCCGTCGTTTCTTGTCCTGATTGCACAAACCTTGGGAAGGAAGCAAACAGGTGCAGACCTCCCAGCGAGAGAACGCTGGCCAGGGCGACTGCGCCGAAAATGCGACGCGTCCAGCTGACCTGCACCTGCGGTTTGTAGGTAAGGTGCGGAGTGGGTTGCCGGCGAAATCCGTCAGCCGGCCGAGAATTGGCGACCGCAACGGGATTCGCCACAGTAGCCGACTTGGCGGAGGATTGGCGGGCGATGGATTCGATGTCCAAATGATCCACAACCCATTGCACGATGTCGGCGGTGACCCTCTGGCGCCCTCGGGCGTGGGCTATGGACAGAGAATTGTGGCAGATGTTGTTGATGTTTCTGGGGATGCCCTGACTGCGTTGCGCAATCAACTCCAAGGCGCCCGGCGTGAAGAGTGGCTCCCCGGAATAGCCAGCCACCTTGAGCCGGTGCTCGATGTAGCCGGCGGTTTCCGCGGGCGTAAGCGGCTGCAGATGGCTGAGGACCGCGATCCGCTGGCGCAGTTGCCACAACCCTGGCTGCGCCAGCGTTGCAGCCAATTGAGGCTGTCCGGCCAGCACAATTTGCAACAATTTTGTGTGTTGCGTCTCGAAGTTGGAAAGCAACCGTACCGTTTCCAGCACGGATTCGCTGAGGTTTTGCGCTTCGTCCACGGCCAAAACAAATCGTTTCCCGGCGAGCATCTCGTCAAACAAGACTTGGTTCAATTTGCGGTGCATTGTGACGAGACCCATGTGCTCCGCATCGATGCCCAACTCACCCAGGACGTAACGGAAAAACTCCCGCGAGTCACACTGGGTCTGGAACAAGAACACGGTGCGCGCGGAATTGCGCCATTCGTCCAGAAGCTGATTCAAAAGAGTGGTTTTCCCCATCCCTGGCTTGGCGATGAGGGCCATGAATCCTCTGTCGGCCTGGAGGCCCGACGAAAGTTCAGCGAGAGCCTCGCGGTGGCTCTGGCTCGGATAGAGGTAGGCTGGGTTTGGAGCGACACCGAAAGGCTGTTCCCGCAACCGGTAGAAGTCCAAAAACATTGGCTTGACCTCCGATTTATGCCGACGGAACGAGAGACGTTCGGCGGCTTCCCCAGATTGTGGGGTCAGTTGTGACGGCCAGTCACAGAACTGCCTTCTTCTTACGGAGCGCTCTGTGGACAGGGTCGCGCGAGCCGCACACGCCTACGACATCAACTGCGGGGAAGTTATAGTTTGCCGCAAAGAGTCGAGAGAATGCAAGATCGTAAAAGGGCGGCGGGAGTCCCACGGACCCTGCGCTTAGGTTACGAGATCAAGATTGAGAGCTGCTGCGATGGCTCTGACCGCCGGATTCGAGACTGGCTCGTATGTCGCGAAGGCAAGGTTCGACAGCCACAGATCAGCCTCTTTCAGCTCGACTTCATCAAGATCTGCATTAGAGAGTTTCGCTTGGTCTAAGTTGGCGCCTTCGAGGTCCACTTGACTTAAGTCCGAAGAGCTCGGGTCACTCGTTTTTTCGCCCGGGGGAAGTAACAGTGGGCTCAATCTTGCGAAGGTGTCCGTACATGAGCTCTTCTACGAATGGTATACAGTTGTACTCCAATAGCTGCATGTTCTTATCCAACCGCCGGTAAAGCGGCATACTCATCTTCCATGGACGAGTAAAAACCTTTGGATCTTCGACGGTAACTTCATAGAGAAGCGAATCCGGACTCGTGGGAGTGTAACGTTCGACCAGATGCAGCGCTTCGCTATGAAAATTTCCCGCCCTGTCAAACCATGTATCCTCGACCATCCCAGTCACGTCGACCACCAGTGTGTCCCCCTCCCACGAACCGCGCGACCAACCCATCCACGAATCGACCGGGGCCTCACTCTTCATTCCAATATTTACAACGCGCGAAGCGAACGCAAATTCATAGCTGAAGGAGACGTACTCGGGAGATTGCACGATTTGAAACGGAAAAGGCATATAGGTCGCGCGTGGTATCCCCGGCAGGTAACATCTGACAAGCGGATCACGAGCGAGCGAATTTTCGGCGTTCTCTTTTTTCTTGACCAACGCTTCCGGTCGATACGGAAGCGGTCCGCCTTCAACGACACCAAGGCCAGCGGGAATTCCGCCCACCGCGCCCATCGCAACGATCGGGCCTGGTTTCGCATCATGGGCTTCGATATCCCAATACGCAGTGCCTATAGCTTGCCAGATCCCGTTCAAATCCGGCTTGCCATCCGCTGTTCGCGGTGCCCTGTATACACGGGTCGTCTGCCCCCATGACGGATCTGCGCGGAACCACAATGCGGACACAATCACGACTATCAAACTCGTTATGGCGACGCCTCTCCCTGACTGCCGCACTGAAACCTCCCAGATGCTTCGTGAGTTATGAGGACTGTACCTGTGAAGCGCGCAGAAACCGGCGAGCAAGTTCCTGCCACAGGCTGTTGCACTTCTCCAGCTCCGCTTTCGCTTCCGCCCAGCCGGTCATGGCTTAGGGGTTGCGGACTCTGCGGTCGTAGTCCCTCTGTTCCAGCAGGCCCTCGAAAGGTACAAAATCGATTCCACCTTAATTTTCGTGGGGAGAGACGCGGTCGCTGCTTCTAGGATCGGTCCGCTGATCTCCACTTCATGGCCAACATGGAAATTCAACATGTCGGGATCACCTTGAAGCCGTAACACCAATGGCACTGTGGCTGCAATCGGTGGCGCGTTCGCGACAGACGGTTGTTCGGCGCCTCTCCAGTCCGTGATGCGGAATTCACCGTTGGAGGATTTCTGAACACAACCGATGGTGATGAAGTTGTTTCCCCTGTCCGTCGCGGTCGGGTAGATCGAAGTCCCGTTTGGAATTCCAGGGATATGCACTCTTTGGGTGGGGGCACCGGCCTGCCCTAGTGCCACGGCAGCCAAACAAACCATCGCTGCAAACGGACTCACTAAGGAGAACGTCTTTTTCATGACTACTTCCTCAAAAATGACCGTTAACGCTTCTCGCGCACCACCCGAAAGCCCACGTCGTCAAATTCATAAGTCTCCGGAAACATGGTACGAAGTGAAACCCGCGTCAGCCAGGGGTAAACATGAAAGGACCCACCGCGCACTACATGCCCATCGCCAGTAGCGGGCCCCCTGGGATCGGCTGCCGGACTATTCGAGTAATAGTTACCGTCGTAAAAATCCTGTACCCATTCCGCTACATTTCCACGCATGTCATAGATGCCCCACACGTTTGGCTTTTTGGTCGCTACAGGATGGGTCTTGGCCACCGCAAGGCCGGTTGGGGAGTTTTCGTTTTCAAAGGTGCCGGTTCCACGGGCAGCGGCTTGGCCGTCGTTATACCAAGCCATGTCTTGTAGTGACCCTACGTATTGATCTGTTGTGCCGGCGCGCGCTGCATATTCCCATTCGGCTTCTGTTGGCAGCCGGTAAAGGAATCCGTCGCCGCGTGCGTTCAGTTTGTTAAGGAATTCCTGCACCTGCTGGAAAGTGACTCGCTCCACCGGAAGGTCTTCGTCCTTGAAGGCGCTGGGATTTGAGCCCATTATGGCTTGCCATTGCTTTTCGGTCACTTCCGTCTTTCCCATTTCGAAAGCTTTGGTGATTTGTACCCGGTGTCGTGGCTTTTCATCCTTACTGCATTCGTTCGGTTTCGCACCTTCGGAGCACCCCATTTGAAACTCGCCGGGAGGAACCATCACAAATTCCATGCCGACATCATTCGTGTGGTACGTAACAGCGGAAGTATCTTGTGAGGACCTAGGCGGTGAAGCGGATACCGCCGCGCCGCACGCTCCGATCACAAATCCCAGTGCCCATGCACGCATCCATTTACGAGCGTCATTGTGATCCACCATGCTTTGCCTCTATGAGGTTTTCACACCGGAGCCTCTGCTATTTCTTCTTCTCGCCAGAAGAATCTCTGGGCGCACCCGGGCTTGATCCCCCCACGAAGAGCAATCGCCCATCCGGCAATGTAATATCGCGTCCGTTAGCTCTCAAAGCTCCATCTTTGGCCCGGTAGCCGTTCACTTTGATGACGGTACCGGCCGCCAAAGAATCCCTCGTGAACCCAGCTCT
>WNFB01001948.1_pt1 | contig 17820 bp, 16 predicted proteins | sample 5400501 | NCBI WGS metagenome assembly WNFB01 (sample SAMN13153341, study PRJNA577476) | soil metagenome | isolation source: 200 cm saprolite under Douglas fir tree site 2 hole 1 | place: USA:California | collected 2015-04-18 | reverse complement strand
TCCTCGACCACCTCAATCTGGTCGAGGTCCCGCGATTCGGGGTTGTCGATCGAGCTCCAGAGCAGGTGCCGCGGATCGCGCCGGCCGCCAGCGTCGGCGGCTGGCGCAGTTAGGGCCTCGGCCTGCGCCGTTGCCGGCTGGGGATAGTCCGGTTCGAAGCCATAGTCCAGCATGGCCTGGCGAGCCACCCGGTCCAGCAGCGCGCGCTCCGGCCGGTTCATTCGCGGATCGAGGCGTCCAGCGCGAGCTCCTCACGGGGCGCCCGCAAGGAGGCCTGGTAGGCGTCCGCAACGATGCGCACCACCTCGGCCGGATCGTCCGTCAGCTGTAAGAGCTTGAAATCCTCCGCACCGATGGCCCCTTGGGCCAGAAGCGTGTCCCGCATCCAGCCCAGGAGGCCTGCCCAGTATTCCTGGCCGAACAGCACCACCGGGAAATAGCGCAGCTTGTGGGTCTGGATCAGCACCAGGGCCTCGAACAGCTCGTCCAGGGTGCCGAAGCCGCCGGGGAAAATGACGAAGCCTTCCGAGTACTTCACGAACATGGTCTTGCGGACGAAAAAGTAGCGGAAGTTAATGGGCACCGTCACGTACTGGTTGATGCCCTGCTCGTAGGGCAGCTCGATGTTGCAGCCCACCGAGCGCACGCCGGCCTCGGCAGCACCTCGGTTGGCGGCTTCCATGAGGCTGGGGCCGCCGCCGGTGATGATGGCGAAGCCAGCCTGGCCCAGCAGGCGCGCAGTCTCACGGGCAGCCTGGTAATAGTGGCTCTCGGGAGGCAGCCGCGCCGAACCAAAGACGGACACCGCGGGCCCGATGTGCGCCAGTGCGTCGATGCCGGCCACGAACTCGCCCTCAATGCGCATGACCCGCCAAGGGTCGGTGTGGGTGAAGTCGACCGCCTGGCGGCGGGCGGTGGTGCTGTCGAACAGCCGCTCGTCCTCGGTGGCGGCGTGCAGCCGCGCCTGCCGGCTAAGCGTGGGGTTCGGTTTGAGCTTCATAGGGCCATTGTCATCTGCCGAGGACGACCTGCCGTTCACCTGCCGTTCAATGAACCGTCCCGGACCAATGGCCCTTCGTGTCAGCTCTTGGGCAGGGTGATCACGTCCCCCAGCTTGTCCTTGGTCATGCCGACCCATTTGCCTTTCATCTTGCCGAACTCGAACTTCCGCAGCTGGTCCTCGGTCCTATCCCAGAACTGGCCCACGTCCTTGTAGCTCTCGATCATTTTCTGCCCGTAGCTGTTGCCCTGCTTCTCAATGCTGAAGACCTTCATGTCCTGGACCACGTCGTGGAACTTGTCCAGCTTGAGCGGGCCTCGGCCGGTATCCATATTGGTCTCGTACAGCGCCTCAAGGAACGGCTGCGTGTCTCCGATATTGCCGTTCACCTTCTTGAGCGCCGCCTCGAGGACTTGCGCGCCGGCATAGCCGGCAGCGGCGTCCTGCGACACCAGCCGGTCGGGGTACTTGGCCTTCCACGCCTTCAGGAAGTTCTGCACGCCTGGTGAGTCATAGGCTTCGCTGAAAGGCGAAACCGCGACGACACCGACCGCCTTGTCTTTCAACACCGATAGGTTTGGACCAGCCACAGTGGCCGCGTACAGGTCTAGGAACGTCATCTTCTTACTGGCTGCCGTGTAGTACTGCTCCAGCAGGCGCAGCCCGTCCACACCTGTTGAGAACTCGTAAATCGCGTCCGCGTCCTGGCTGAGCTGAGCAATGAACGGCCCGAAATCGGTCGTGCCCGGCGCAGGATGGATCTCCTGGACGATCGTGCCGCCGCGGTATACGTAGGCGCTCCCGAATAGGTCGGCGTTCTCAATACCCGCGGCGAAGTCGGTTGTGAGCATGACAACCTTCTTCTTACCCTGCTTCAGCAGCCAGTCGGCGGTGACGCCGTTCGTTCCGGCGCCATTCTGCGTGATCCGCACCAGGTATGGACTGGCGAACCGCGAGTCCATGGTCAGGCCCTGGCTCCCGGAGTTGGTGCACAGGAGTAGCGGGATGTGGGCATCTTTCACGTACTGGGCCACGGGATACGCCACGGTGGTGCTGCTGATACCCATCAGGATGTTCACTTTGGAGCTCTCGACCAGCTCCTTGGCCTTGGTGAGCCCCACGTCCGGCTGCAGCTTGTCGTCGGCGAACGACACCTCTAGCTTGCGGCCGGCCATGGTGCTGCTGATGGACTCCAGGTACAGGTTGAAGCCATCCTGGTTGTCCTTGGCGATATTCGCCTGGATGCCGGTGAGCGGAAGAATGTAGCCGATCTTGATCGGCCCAGCGGCCGCTGCCACGCTCGGCTTGGCGGCCGCGCTGGCAGGAGCGCTCGCCGCGGAGCTGGCGGCTGGCTTGGCGCTGGCGCTCGCCGCCGCGCTGGGCTTGGCGGCCGCGCTCGAAGTGGTGGGGGCCGGCGCTGTGCCGCCGCAAGCTGCCGCGGCCACGAGCGCTGCCAGGCTCGCCACCAGCAGCCGAATACGTGTCGTCTTCATAAGACCTCCCGGCGGGATTTCCCGTCAGTATACGGCTGCGTCGACTAGGCTTCGACCAGCTCCACCTCCATGTGGTAACCCAGCCCGGCAACCTGCGTCTGCACGTCCGGACAGCGCGCCGCCAGGTGGTCGAACCGCACGTTGTGGCTGCTGTTGTCGACGTCCACAAACACCAGCACGCTGTTCACCTTGGCGTAGCTGGCATACAGCGCGTCGTGGTACTGCTGGCCGCTGAAACCGGTGGGCGTGCCGTCGTAGTTCGACAGATCGTTCAGCGCCAGGATGGAGAACGTCCAGACTCTCCGGCCCAGCCCAAAGTCCACGTACGCTTCGTTGCCGTCCGCTCGCGGGGTCGCCTTGCGCAGCCGCGGCGTGTAGTGCTGATAGGTATTCGGCACGATCCAGTAGGGTGAGCCATCCAGCACGATTTGGGCGGTGGCGCCCACCACGGGAGCGCTCACCGGACCCGTCGCAGCAGCCCGATCTTGCGGTCGCCGCCGGGGATGATGCCCGTGGCGATGAGGTCGATGGGGATGTACTTGATGGTGGTCGTGAGGTTGACGACAGCGGGAGTTGGCGTGGGGCAGTCGGCCACCAGCACCAGCCCATCCGTGTTGACGTCGATCGCCAGCTCGATCAGGATCTCCGTCCGCCGCCGATCCCCGGCCACGCCGCGCTCATCAAGCTGGCGCGGGTTGATGCCTGGCCCGTGCCGCAGAATGCCGGGCACCAGGGTGTAGGACGTGTAGGGCGCAGCCTCCTGGCCAGTGGCCAGGGGGGCGCCGATCGTGAGCGTTTGGCCTGGGTTCACGGTACCCGCGTACGCTTCGGTCCCGCTGGCCAGCGACGCGTACACCCGGAAGCTGGCGGCGTTGGGCACCGCCACTGGCGTGATCAGGCACAGGTGGTTGGCCACTATCGCGACAGGTCCTGCCTGCGCGCCTGCCAGCGTCTGGCCGGCGGCGCCGAGCGCCACGGCCTGCGCGTACACGCTTCCGCCGGGAAACGTCCCGCCGGGCCCGCCGTCCTGGATAGCGGGCGCGCCAGGCAGGGCCAGCCCAACGGGATTGTTGGATTGCGACACCAGCACCATGGCCTGGCTGCGTCCGCCCGTGATGGTCCTGGCGCGCAAGGCCCTGATGTGCGCGATCTGGCGCGCGCTGAGCACCGCCATAGTCCCCAGCCTAGCCAGCCTCCGCACCAGACTGCGCCGTATGATGCTGCCGTGACCGTCCTGACCAGCGCCCCCATCCATCTGACCTACGCTGGCGGCCTGTACGACCGCACCACCCCACTCGCTACCGGTGAGGTGCGGCCCGAAGGCATCGACTTGAACTACATCCCGGTGGTCCCGCCCGAGGCCTTCTGGCGCCAGCTGCAATTCGGCGAATTCGACGTCTCGGAGCTGTCCTGCGCCAACTATTTCACCCTGTTCTCGCGAGGCGACCGGCGCTTCATCGCCATCCCCGTCTACCCTTCGCGCACCTTCCGCCACTCTGCCGTGTACGTCAATCCCGCTAAGAGTATTCGGCGGCCCGAGGACCTCAAGGGCAAGCGCGTAGGCTGCGCCGAGTACTTCATGACCATGGCCATCTGGCAGCGCGCGTTCCTAATGCACGACTACGGCGTCCAGCCCGGCGACATGACGTGGGTGCTGGGCGGCGTCGAGCAGCCGGGCCGCCGCGAACGCATCCCGGTCGAGCCGCCCAAGGGCGTGCGTTTCGAGCTGGCGCCGCCCGATCGCTCGCTATCGGACCTGCTGCTGGCCGGGGAGATCGACGCCCTGCTCTCGCCCCACATGCCGCGCATCTTCCGCCGCGGCGAGCCTGGCATCGCGCGCCTGTTCCCCGATTTCTGGAACGTGGAACGCGAGTACTACCAGCAGCACAAGGTCTTTCCAATCATGCACACGGTGTGCTTCAAGCGCGAGATCTACGAGCGCCATCCGTGGGCCGCCGTCAGCCTCTACAAGGCCTTCTGCCAGGCCAAGGATTTGGCCCTGGAGCGCATCTACGACAGCGACGCCCTCACCGTTAGCCTGGCGTGGCTGGTGGGCTACTTCGAGCAGGAGCGCGCTCTGCGTGGGGAGGACCTGTGGTCTTATGGTTTCCATAACAATAGGCACGACCTGGAGACCCTGAAGCGCCACCTGCTGGAGCAGGACCTCCTCGAGCGCGACTTCGCCCTCGAAGAAGCCTTCGCTCCGAGCACGCTGGAGACGTTCAGGCAGTAGGCGGTATCGGCGTCCTACTGGACGTTTTCCGTTATTTGCGGCAATATGCTCTGCACCATGGTTTCCGAGACACAAAACGGGCGTCACGCTGTCACGGTCAACGAACTGTTCAAGAGCTTTGCCGATCGCAAGGAGCGCGTCCGCGCCGTGGACGGCATCTCCTTCGAGGTGCAGGAGGGCGAGTTCTACACGCTGCTGGGACCCAGCGGCTGCGGCAAGACCACCACACTGCGCTGCGTAGCCGGCCTGGAGCGCACCGAGGGGGGCCAGATCGTGATCGACAGCCGCATCGTGTCCTCCCACCAGCCAAACGTCTTCGTGCCGCCGCACAAGCGCGACATCGGCATGGTCTTCCAGAGTTACGCCATCTGGCCCCACATGACCGTGTTCGAGAACGTCGCCTTTCCGCTGCGGGTCAGTAAGCAGCGAGTCTCCCGCTCTGAGATCACCCGGCGCGTTGAGCAGGCCCTCGCGCTCGTGCAGCTGGACGGTTACGGCGGCCGCATGGCCACCCAGCTGTCCGGTGGCCAGCAGCAGCGTCTGGCGCTGGCTCGGGCGCTGGTGCGCGAGCCCAAGCTGCTGCTCCTGGACGAGCCCCTTTCGAACCTCGACGCCAAGCTGCGCGAGCACATGCGGGCCGAGCTGCGGGACATCCAGCGCCGCCTGGGCGTGACCACGATTTACGTCACACACGATCAGATCGAGGCCCTGGCCATGAGTAATCGGATTGCGCTTATGAGCGAAGGCCACATCATCCAGGAGGGCCGGCCTCGCGAGCTGTACCAGAAGCCGGTCAGCCAGTTCGTGGCCAGCTTCCTGGGCAGCACCAACCTGCTCGAAGCTGAGGTCCTCGAACGCGCTGGCTCCATGTGGCTGCTGCGTACGCCCGCCGGCCAGATAACGGCCGCTTGCCCCGATGGCGTCCAGCCGGGCAACAAGGTGACGGTCAGCGTCCGGCCCGAGAACCTGACCATCCATGCCCAGGCGCCATCCACGGGCAATGTGCTGCCTGGCGAGGTTGAGATGTTCATGTTCCTGGGCGAAATAGCCGAGTGCCGGGTAAAGGTCGGCGGCAGCACGCTGCGCACCCGCCAGCACCCCAATGTCTTCTTCGCGCATGGCGAGGGCGTGCACGTCCAGATCCCCTACGAGGCCTGCACCGTCATCTCGGACGAGCACGGCGTCGCCGCGCCCGAGTACCGCGAAGAAGCTGTCCCGGCCTAAGCCTCAACTGTCATTCTGAGCCTAAAGGCGAAGAATCTTCTCGGTCTCCCGCTCCGGCGGAAGGTCCTTCGCTTCGCTCAGGATGACAGCCAGAACTTGACAGCGGCCTTATTTTGTCCGAGAATGACTCTTAGTCACGATATGACCATTAATACTCAACCAGAACGGCAGTCCACTTTCAAGGAGCGCGTCAAACAGGAGCGCGAGCAGGAGATCCTGCTGGCCGCGCGCGACGTGTTCGCCGAGCGTGGCTTCGAAAAGGCCAGCATCGACGACATCGCCGAGCGCGTCGGTATCGGCAAGGGCACCGTCTACTTGCACTTCGCCAGCAAGGAGGAGCTGCTGCTCGAGCTGATGCGCCGGACGTGCAACCAGCTGGTCGCCACCTGCCGAGCCCGCCTGGACGAGCAGCCCGGCGCCATGGACAAGGTGGCAGTCATCCTGCGCGCGGTGGCCGACCATCGTTACGCGAACGAAAGCTGGATCCGCACCGTCGCAGCCGAGCTGCCGGCATTCATCGGCTACAAACAGCGGCTGGGCGCCAGCAGCGAGCTGCGGGGCTTGCTCACGCAGGTGATCGAAGAGGGCCAGGCCGAGGGCTGCATCGATGCCCGCATCATTCCCCCCATGGCCGCCCTGACCCTCTTTTTTCTGATCTTCGTGACACCGCTGGCGGACGGCAAACCGATGCCCAAGCAGCAGCTGATCGAAGCCGCCAGCCAACTCTACTTTCACGGCATCAGCAAGGAAGTGGTCAAATGAGATTTCCACCTAAGCCAGCGGCTGCGCTGAGCCTGGCGTTCGTTCTCGCCGGCTGCGGAGCGCCAGTACAACCGGCCTCAGCCACTGCCAGCGTTCGCAAGGGCGATCTCGTCCAAACCGTCACCGCCAGCGGCACCACCGTGGCGGCCAGCCAGGCCAAGCTCAGCTTCAAAGTACCGGGCAAGCTGGCCAGGCTCGCCGTGAGCGCTGGCGACCTGGTGAGCGACGGCCAAGTGCTGGCCGAGCTCGATCCGACCGATCTCCAGGTGGCGCTGCAGCAGGCGCAGGCCGGCAGGCAGGCCGCCGAAGCCGCTATCACCGGGGCTCAGGCCAAGGTCCAGCAGCTGATTGCCAGCGCCAAGCCCGAAACGATCGCACAGGCCAACGCCGCCGCCGATGCCACTCGCCAGAAGCTGCAGCAGGTCGAAAAAGGCGCTCGGCCCGAGCAAGTCCAGCAGGCTCAGGCCGCTGTGCAGGCGGCCGAGGCCAAGCTGCAAGCGCTGAAGGACGGGCCGCGGCCCGAGCAGGTTGCCGTCTTCCAACGGCAGATCGACGTCGCCAAGAACAACCTGTACGCGATGCAGATCACGCGGGACGCGCTCTGCGCCGGCGTGAAATTTGGCCAGACCGCCCCGACGGGTGCGCCGGTGACCTGCGAGGGGGGCCAAGCGGCGGTGAATGCCGCCCAGACTGCCCTGGACCAGGCGAATCAGCAGTTCCGGCTGCAGACCGCCCCACCCACGGCCAGCGACCTGCAGCAGGCGCAAGCTGCCGTGGATCAGGTCAAGGCGCAGCTGGCGCTGCTGCAGAACAGCTCCCCCCAGGACGTGCAAGCGGCGCGTGATGCCGTCGCCCAGGCTGAGGCCGCGGCCCAGCTTGCCGCCCGCCCCTACACCAATGCCGATCTCGCGGCCGCTCAGGCCGGTGTGCAGCAGGCGGAAGCTCAGCTGGCCCAGGCTCAGGCCGCTGTTGATGCAGCGCAAGCCAATCTCCAGAGCGCGCAGTTGAAGGCGCCTGCCACGGGCAAGGTGCTTCAGATCAACAGCTCTGCAGGCGAGGTCATGAGCAGCCTCGGCGTGCCCACCGTGGTCATGGTGCTGGGCCTGGGCGAGGTCGTGGTCAACGCCAGCTTGCCCGAGACCGCGGTGGCCCAGGTGAAGCCCGGTCAGGATGCCGGCCTGACCTTCGATTCGCTGCCCGGCAAAGTCTTGAACGGCAAGGTGGCCGACGTTTCGCCGGCCGCCAGCACGGTGCAGAACCTGGTGAGCTACGTGGCCACGATCAAGCTCCAGAACCAAGGCGACCAGGTCCGGCCTGGCATGAATGCCGCCGTCACCATCTATACCCTGCGCAAGCAGGATGCGCTGCTGGTGCCCAACGGCGCCGTGCAGAGTTATCAAGGCAAGGACATCGTCATGGTCATCTCCGGTGGCGAGAAAAAGCCAACCGACGTCCAGGTGGGCGCCAGCGATGCGCAAAGCACCGAGATCGTCACCGGCCTGACTGAAGGCCAGCAGGTGGCGCTGATCGCCAAGCCGCTGAACGGCATCGGTGTCGGAGGGAACAAGCCAGCATGAGAAGGATGATTTTGATTGCCGCGGCCGCCGGAGTCGTCGCGCTCATCGCTGTCTTCGGCTACCGCTTCTACTACAACGGCCAGCATTTCGTCTCCACCGATAACGCGCTGGTCAGCGGCGACCTGGTGCAGGTCACGCCCACCAACGCTGGCCGCGTCACCGGCATTCGCGTCGACGTCGGCGACGTGGTCAAGAAGGATCAGCCGATTGGCAGCGTCGAAGTGCCGGCCGCCAGCTCGCTCGGTCTGACGGCCGGCGGTTCGGGCCCGGTGCAGGGCACGCGCATCACCTTGGAGCTGACATCGCCTGTGAACGGCGTCGTCGTCGCCAAGCCGGCGGCCGTGGGCGACATAATCGCGCCCGGCCAGCCCGTCGTCTCCGTGGTAGACCTGGGCAAGCTGTGGGTGACAGCCAACGTGGATGAGGCGCAGATCAGACGCGTCGACGTTGGGCAACCGGTGGACGTGCACGTCGACGCGCTGGGCAAGACGCTGAAGGGCACGGTGATGGCCATCACGCCGGCCAGCGCTGCCACCTTCTCGCTGCTGCCCCAGAACAACGCCAGCGGCAACTTCACCAAAGTCAGCCAACGCGTGCCGGTCAAAATCGCCGTCGACTATGCCGGCGAGATGCTGTTCCCCGGCACCTCCGCCGAGATCACCATCCAGGTTCGGTGATGCGCTCTATTCCTCTCCCACCGCGGTGGGAGAAAATTGTTCCTCTCCCGCCTGCGGGAGAGGCTAGGTGAGGGTGTCGCGGCCGCCAGGCCGCCAACCTGTGCGCCGGCGCCCAAGGTGCCCTCACCTAACCTCTCCCACTGCGGTGGGAGAGGAAACTCTTCACGAGGCCCTGGGTGAGGGCACCTAGTGGCAGCGGCTGCAAGCGTGCTCCCGCCAAGATCTTGGGAACTGTCCTATAAATGGACCGTCCTGCTGGTGACCATCATCGGGATGTTCATGAGCGTCCTGGACCAGACGGTGGTCAACGTGGCGCTGCCGCACATCATTGCTGTCTTCAACGCCAACGTGAACAGCATTCAACTGGTGGTTACCGGCTATGCGCTGGCTCTGGCCATCGTGATCCCGGCGACCGGCTTTCTGCAGGACACCTTTGGTGGCAAGAAGATGTGGATCTTCAGCCTGGCTTCGTTCACCATCGGCTCGATGCTGTGCGGCCTGGCCTGGAACACCGAGAGCCTGATCGTGTTTCGCGTGCTCCAGGGTCTCGGCGGCGGCATGCTGCAGCCGCTGGCCATGGCCATGATCTATCGCGTCGTCCCCGTTCAGGAGCGAGGTTTCACCATGGGCCTGCTCGGCATCCCGATCCTGGTAGCGCCGGCCATCGGGCCGACGTTTGGCGGCTGGCTGGTCGAGTTCGTCGACTGGCGGACCATCTTCATCATCAACGTGCCGGTTGGCGCCTTGGGCATCTTCATGGCTCTGGCGTGGCTGCACGAGACCGACACCACACCCGGGCTGAAGTTCGACTTCGCCGGCTTCGCCACCGCCGCCATCGCCTTCAGCTGCGCGCTCGTGGCGCTGTCCAATGCGCCCAACGACGGCTGGACGGCGCCGCACATCGTGCTGCTGCTGGCCACCTCAGCCGTGTTCTTCGTGGCCTGGGTCGTGGTTGAGCTCAGGGTCGTCGAGCCGCTGCTGGATTTGCGGCTGTTCCAGGACGGCATCTTCACCATCGGCATGGTGGTGACCTTCGCACTGACCGCGGCCCTGTTCGGAGCCACGTTCCTGCTGCCGCTGTTCCTGCAGAACCTGCGCGGACTGGGCGCTATGGAAACCGGCTTACTGCTGCTTCCGCAAGGCCTGGCCGCCGCGTTGGCGATGCCGATCGGTGGCCGGCTGTTTGACAAGATCGGTGCCCGGCCGCTGCTGGTCGTTGGCTTGTTGATGCTGTCGATCTCCACGTGGATGTACACCACGCTGGACGTGGACACACCCAACCACATCATCGTGTTTGCGCTCATCCTCCGCGGCATCAGCATGGGGTTCACCTTCATGCCCCTCAATACCGCCTTGATGAACCGCGTGCCGATGGCCAAGATCAGTCGCGGCTCATCGCTCACGGCCGCCGTCCGGCAGCTGTTCGCTGGTTTCGGCGTGGCGGTGGTCGCCACAGTACTGACCGGACGCCAGATCTTCCATCAAGCGCAGCTGTCCGAGCGTGTCACCACCAGCTCGCCCATGGTCGAGCGCCTGCTGGGCATGGTCAACGGCATCGCCGCGCAGCACGGCTGGACGGTTGCTCAGGCCAAGGGTTTCCTGGTCTCAGCCGTCAACGGCCAGGTGCTGCAGCGCGCGGCGGTGATGGCCTTCGACGACACCTTCGTATTCCTGACGGTGCTCTGCTTCGTGGCCATCATCCCCTCACTGTTCCTGGGCCGCGGCCGGGCAAGCCACGCGCCTGGTGACACCGGCGAACCCGAGCTGGCCAGGGCCCTGGTCGAATAGGCTGAGTACGGAGCCCACTCAGCTAACCGTCCCGTCGGAAGCCACGGGCCAGCGCTTTGACGCCTGGCTGGCGCGCCAGCTGCCGAACCTGTCGCGCAGCCACCTGCAACGTCTCATCGATCAGGGCCAGGTCACCATCGATGGCCAAAGTGCCAAGCCGAGCACCCGCCTGGAGGGCGGTGAGCGCATCCAGGTGCAGCTCCCCGATCCGGCGCCGCCGGCCCTGCAGCCCGAGCCCATTCCCCTGTCTGTCGCTTACGAGGACGACGATCTGCTGGTCGTCGACAAGCCCGCCGGCCTGGTGGTCCACCCTGCGCCCGGGCACCCGAGCGGCACGCTGGTAAACGCCCTGCTGGCGCGCTGGCGCACCTTCAAAGGATTGAAAGGCGATCTCCGGCCGGGCATCGTCCACCGCCTAGACAAGGACACTTCGGGCCTCCTGATGGTCGCCAAGAACGACGCCGCGATGCTCAAGCTCACCACCCAGATCAAGGACCGCCGGATTAAAAAAGAATACCTGGCCCTTGTGGAGGGCCGCTTGGAACCGGCCGCGGGCCGCATCGAGGCGCCGGTCGGCCGCCATCCCACGCAGCGTCAGCACATGGCCGTGGTCCGCGGCGGCCGTGACGCCACCAGCCATTATCAGGTCGAGCGCTACTTCGCCGAGTTCTCGCTGGTGAGAGTGCGCCCGGTCACCGGCCGGACGCACCAGATTCGGGTGCACCTGGCCTTTACCGGGCATCCGGTTGCCGGCGATCAGCTGTATGGCCGCCGCCGCGTGCCCGGCCTGCCGCGCCAGTTCCTGCACGCGACACGCTTGGGCTTCGTCCAGCCAACCTCGGGTGACTGGATCGAGCTCGAATCGCCGCTGCCGCCAGAACTGACGGACTTTCTTGCCAGCCTCGGGGTCCCCGCCGACTTTACCGAAGCGGGGTAAAAGCCTGCCTAGCGGTGCATGAACGCGCGGAAGTACACCACCGCCACAATGACCAACACCGCCAGCGCGTACAGCTGCCAGCGCATGCGCCGGGGCTGCCTCGGCGGCAGGCTGGACCCAAACTTTCGCCGCCGGTAGCGGTTCAGTGCTCCGCCCCCGGCTCCGCGTAGCGCGACACCGTGAAGCGGAACAGCTCCACCCCCTCCGGCGAGCTGATGCCCGCCTTGCGGCAGCACAGCTCGAACTGCTGTTGCGCGTCCACGATCTCAGGAATGCCGGGCAGCAGCACGCCCACTCGCGAGCCCTGGCGCACCGCCAGGCCATGCTGAGCTGGGTCCATGCCAGCCAGCTCGGCTATCGCCTCTAGCGGGCTCAGCACGTCCACCGAGTAGGCCAGCTTGTCCAGCTCGGTGGCCTGCAGCGGCACGAAGCGGTAGTCGCGGGTGCCGGCGCCGATGGCGTTCTCGACGATGTCCTGGGCGAGGTGCTCGCGAGAAGGCTCAATCGTCCCGAGGCAGCCCCGCAGTTGGCCCTGCTGCCGAATCGTCACGAAGCACGATTGCTGCTGGCGGAACTCGTCCGGAATGGCGTCCGGCAGCGTAAGCGGCATGCCAAGGCGCACGTAGGTCTCCAGGCTGGCGCGGGCCAGCCTGAGCACCTGCTCGGCAAACGGCGCCCGGTCAAAGGCGAAGCTCTGGCGCAGATCGAGCGCGGCCGCTTCAGTGGACGCCGCTGTCTCAGCCTGCTGGGTGTCACCTGGCGCACCCGCCAGCTTGCTTTTGGGCTCGACCTCCGCCACGAGGTAGCCAACGCCGAACGGCCCCTGGTAGCTCAAGATGCGCGTCTCAACGTCGTCGCCCATGGCGCCCGCTAAGGTCAGGACCGAGTTGTAGCCGCATACCCCCGCTCGTTCCACCAGCTGCGCCGGCAGCGTGCGAATGCGCTCCCAATCGGCGGCTGCCACGCCCGCGACGAGCTCCTCGTCAAACACCTTGCCCTGCGGGTCATAGCCGGCAGGCGCAGTCGGAATGAGCCGGTGCGACAGGTCGCCGCTGGCCACATACACGACCCGCCGTCCGCTTGCCTGGCAGGCCTCGCGGATGCGCTTGCCGAAATGCTCGTGCGTGGCCCGTGGCTGCCAGGAGTAGCCCAGCAGCACCACCCGAACGTCGCCCACCAGCGGCAGCAGGAAGTGCAGCGGCACCGCCGCCCCGTGATCCAGCCAGTACACCCGGCCATCTGAGGCGGGGCTGGTCAGACGATCGACCGGCGTGACGGAAATCGCCACGCGTTCGCAGGCGGTCTGGATGGCCGCTGCCAGCTCCACGTCGCACGGCACGCTGAGCTTGACGTCGGGGGCTTGGAACTGAGCGAAATCGCCCTGCGCCTCCGCCGCGCGGCCAATGGCCATGCTGTCGCGCAGCAGCGGGCCGTGCGGGCTGATGAGCACCAGCGTCTCGGGCTCGTAGCCGGCAATCCTCTGCCCCAGCTCGCGCAGCGCCTCAACGGTCGGCTCAACTTCGCGAGCCATGTCTCCGCCGACCTCGGGCAGCAGCACCGGCGGATGAGGGACTACGCAGCCAAAAACGATGCCAGCGGCCACAACGGGCTCCTAACGGTTACTTGCCGATGACCTTGGCAAGCACGATCGCGAACAAGTACAAGCCGGTCATGATCGTGCCCAGCACCACGGGAGACACCGGGTCCGCTCCAGGCGTAATGATCATCGAAGCGATAAAGATTATGAACACCGCATAGCGCAGCTTCTGAACGAGCCAGCTCGAGCTGATGATGTCGAGCTGGCACAGGAACACCAGCACCAGAGGCAGCTCGAAGCTGATGCCAAAGATCAACACGATGACGCCAACAAAGCTCAGGTACTTGTTGGCATCCAGCACCGGCTGCAAGTTGTCGCTGGTAAACCCCAGTAAGAAGCCCATTGCCAGCGGCAAGATGCGGTAGCCGGTATAAACCCCGCCCATAAACAGCACTAAACCAAGCAGTACAAATGGGATGCTGTGCTTGCGCTCTTTTTTGGTAAGCCCCGGGGCAATGAACGCCCACATCTGATACAGCAGCACCGGCATAGCCAGCATCGTGCCCGTAACCGCCGAAATTTTCAGCTGCAGCGTAAACGCGTCGAGCGGTCCAAAATAATGCAACGGGCCAAGCTTTTGAATTGGCTCGCGCAAGATGCTGAACACGCTGTCGAACAAGAACCAGCCGGGAATCATCCCCAGCACGATGGCGCCCGCGCCAACCGCCAGACGCATCCGGAGCTCCTGCAGGTGCTCCATGATGGTCATGGTCTTTTCGGCGGTTGCTTCCTCCTCGTCGGCCGGGGCAGAGACCATGGGCTGCGACAACTCGGCGACGCTCATTCGCCCCGGAGTATATCGAGGCTTCCCTCTCCCTTTGGGAGAGGGCCAGGGTGAGGGATAGAGTTCAGGTATAAACCCTCACGCCAGCCCTCTCCTAGGGGGAGAGGGAGCATTTAAGCTCACCTATCCTTTTGCCCTCGATCCCTTTCAAGCCGAGGCTATCGATGCCGTCGAGCAGGGCCATTCGCTGCTCCTTTCGGCCCCCACTGGCGCCGGCAAAACCGTTGTCGCCGAAGCCGCCATCGCCCGCGCGCTGCGCCAGGGTAAGTCCGTCCTCTACTGCTCGCCCATCAAGGCACTGTCGAATCAGAAGTTCCGTGATTTCGGGCAGCTGTTCGGCCAGGAGCGCGTCGGCATCATGACCGGCGACGTGACCGAGAACGAGGACGCCCCAATCCTGGTCATGACCACGGAGATCTTCCACAACATGCTGGTCGTGCGTGATCTGGGCCGCATCGCCAGCGTCTCCTGTTTGATCTTCGACGAGTTCCACTACCTGGCGGATCGCGACCGCGGCCGTGTTTGGGAGGAGGCCGTCATCCTTTGCCCCAAGGACATCCAGGTGGTCTGTCTGTCGGCCACCATGACCAACATCGACGAGCTGGCCAGCTGGATCCGCGAGGTCTTCGGCGAGGTCAAGGTGGTGGTCGACAAGACCCGGCCCGTGCCGCTCCGCTACCACTACTACACCCTGGGTGAGCTGCACCCCGCTCTCCGGCCCGACGGGCGCCCCAACCGCAAGCTCATGGAGCTGGAGATGTACGACAGCTACCGCGACGTGAGCGCCGACGACGCCGGCTGGGAGCGCCGCCGGCGGCGCGGCCCGGTCACCGGCGCCATCGAGGTCGTGGAAACGCTGCTCGAAAAGGACATGACGCCGGCGCTCTACTTCCTGTTCTCCCGCAAGGACAGCGAGCGGGCCGCCATCGACGTCGCCGGGGCTTTGCCGGACCTCCCGCCCCTGGTGCGCGCCCGCATCCAGGAAGCCTCCGATGAATGCCTGCGCCGGCTACCCTCCGACATGCAGGGCCTGTCCCAGACCGCGCGGCTGGCGGGCTGTCTCCAGGCCGGTGTCGCATTCCACCACGCCGGTGTGCTGCCCGACCTCAAGGAGCTGGTGGAGGAGCTATTCGGGCGCGGCCTGATTCGCGCCCTGTTCGCCACCGAAACCTTCGCCCTGGGCGTGAACATGCCGGCTCGCACAGTTGTGCTGTCGCGCATCACCAAATTCGACGGCGAAAGCCATCGCCAGCTGACCGCTCGCGAGTTCCACCAGATGTCCGGCCGCGCCGGCCGCCGCGGCAAGGACGTGCTCGGCCACGTGGTTGTCGTGTCCGACCCCTGGATGCCGTTCGAAGGCGTCGGCCAGCTGCTCACCGCCCCGACTGAGCCTGTCGACTCGGCCTTCGCCGTCACCTACAACTCGTACCTCAACCTGATCGATTCGTACGGCCCGAATTCGGCCGAGGAGATCGTCCGCCGCAGCTTCCTGCTGCACCAGCTGTCCGGCCAGGGCGAGCGTCTGCGCCGCCGGCTGGACGTCGTCCACTCTGAGATTGCCGCTGTAAAGGCCAAGTTCCCGAGCAACACGCCTAACTGCTTTTTCGGCTACCGTGGCAGCCCGCTGCGACAGTACGAAGCCATGCTGCTCGATCGGTCGCGCGTTGCGCACGAGCAGAAAGAGCTGAACAAGCGCAACCAGAAGCTCAGCCGCCGCCAGTGGGATCCGGCCGTCGGCCATCGCGTCCGATCAGCGCGCGACCGCGGCCGCTACCTCGAGACTGAGGCGGCGCGGCTCGATCTGGAGCTCAAGCAATCGCCCTGCGCCCCTTGCACTCGCCTGGAGGAGCACCGCAAGGATGCTCAGCGGCTGTCCCAACTCGAGCGCGAACGGGACCATATCCAGCACCGGCTGGGGCAGCTCGATCATCAGCTGCAGGCGCGCCAGGGCCGCGAGCTGGCGGTGATCGAGCAGACGCTGGAGGCTCTGGGCTACGTCGGCCCCGAGCGCCACAAGGACAAGGCGCGGCTGCTGGGCGGCATCTTCGACGAATCGGCCCTGCAGCTGGCGGAGCTCATCGATCGCCAGGAAGTCGATCGGCTGGCGCCCGACGAATTCGCCGAGGTGCTCAGCTGGTACGCCAGCGCCGACCGCGCCCGCCCGGCGCATGACCGCCGCGTCCGAACGCGGCGCGAAGTTACCGGCCGGCTGCGCTCGCTGCGGAGCACCGTCCTAGCGCTGGGCGAGGAGATCCAGTCACTGGAGGAGGCCTTCGGAGAGGTGGAGACGGAGCTCGTACGGCCGCTCTATCCAAACCTCATCCGGCAATGGTGCGATGGAGTGCCGTTTGGCGCGTTATGCGACGAATACGAGGCCGACGAAGGCGACGTGGCGAGCCACATCGCCAAGACGGCAAACCTGCTGCGGCAGGTGGAAAAAGCAACGGCGAACTTGCCTCGCTATGAGGCTATTTATGGTAAGGCTGTGGCGGCTAGAAACCTCTTGGAAGGCCGCTTGAAGCGTTAGCTTCGGCGCGACAAGTTTCGCTTAGCCGATATCTCCAGCTTGCGTTTAGCGTCAGCCAAAAGGCTTTCAAAAGCTTGACTGCCGCCCTTCAGCTGATGCAAGCGTTTCATCTCACGCTCGATAGCTTCTTTCGAGTGTTGCGGTTTTGCTCGCTGCGGGCCTGCACCTCGTTTGCGCCTTGTCCTTGGTGTTGACGACCACTTGACCAGGATCGTTCCGTCATCGCCATTGCGCGTTTCAACCGAACCGCCCAGCACCTTTGCTGCTGCCGCGAATGCCCTCTTCACCGCGGCAACGTTCTGACCCTCGGGAGAAACTTTGATAACCGGTTTCTTCGTCTCGCGGTTTTGCAGCAGTTGAAATGCTTCTAACTGAAGCCCTCGCAAAGCCACTTTCTTGGGAAAGTCATCCAGCCTATCAAGTACCTTCATAGGCTGCCAGTATAGAGAAAGCCGGACTTTGCAGCCCGGCTTTGTTTATTCGACCTCTATGGGTTCACCTGACGTTGGATCGTCGTACGGCACTATCGGCCAATCCGCCCGGCAGCCATCAACCTGCCCAGCTCTGCGCTTGTGATTGTCATCGCGCAGCAGCTTATTCGCGCCTTTCTTTGGCGGCTGGTACATCAGCCGCTCTACTGGATGCCCATTCTTGAAATGCTCTTCCACGATAACGGGCACGTCTTCCAGCGTCAGGTGCGAATACCACACGTTCTCCGGATACACCACAGCATTGGGTCCGTGCCCGCACTGATCGAGGCAGCCGCTGTTGTTCACGCGCACACGGCCCCGCAATCCGGCCTCGGCAACCGCCGCTTTGAACGCCTTATGGATCTCTTTTGAATCACCGTCCGTTATGGGGCAATACTCGCCCGACGTGCACACGAACAGGTGCAGCTCGAATGGGCCTTCCACTTCTGTCTTACTCCTCGACGATCACGGCCGCGGTTGGACATACGCCTGCCGCTTCGCGCACTTTTGCTTCCAGCTCGGGGGTCACGTCCACGAAATCATCCAGCTGCGCATAGCCGTACTCATCGAGCTTGAAGAGCTCGGGCAGCACTTTGTTGCACTTCCCATAACCGTCGCACTGAGCGGGATCCACGCGCACTCTCATGGCCTGCGCAAGTTTAGCGTTTGATGCCCAGCTCGACGAGCTTCTCTTCGAACTCCTTGATGGGCATGTCCAGCAGGTCGGCCGCTTTGCGGTGATCGTCGTGCT